>ENA-ORXT01002539-ORXT01002539.1-marine-metagenome-genome-assembly--contig:-NODE-2539-length-21747-cov-7.692986_pt1 | contig 21747 bp, 32 predicted proteins | sample MGYA00237868_ERZ511482 | MGnify/ENA metagenome assembly ERZ511482
TCCACCGGCGCCGTGGCCGCGGCGGTGCCGTCGGCTGCACCGACCGCCGCCGGCGCGGCCGGCGTGGCCGGCGCGGCCACGACCGCGCCTGCTGGTGCAGGGGCCTTGCGCTCCTCTGCGGGACCCGCCGTGGTGGCGGGGCCCGCCTCCCCGCCGGCCGCCGGGACGCTGCTACGGCCCGGCTGCCGACGAGGGTCCTGCAAGTTGCGGCTGGGAATGGCAGCGCTCGCCGTCTTGGCGGGCCCCGCCCCCGGGCGGCTGAGGCCACCCGGCCCGCCCGCGACGGCGCCCGCCCCCGGGACACCCGGGGTCATGGCGCCCGCCGGGTAGTAGCCTGAGTAGTAGGGGTCATACGCTGGCTGCGGGCCGCCACCAGACGAGGTTGGCGAAGACACGGCGGCGGCACCAGGCTGGTTGTAGCCAGGCGCGTACTGGTAGCCGAGCGCTGCGTAGTACTGCTGCCACGACGCCATCTGCGCGGGCGTCATGACCTGCTGGCCTTGCGGGGTCTGCGCGGCTGCCGCGGCCTGCGCCTGGTAGTAATACTGCTCCGGTGTCATACCATAGCCGCCGCCAGTGCCGGCATTCGCATACCCGCCGGCGCCGGCGTAAGCGCCCCCCGAGTAGCCACCCGCCGTCGCGCCGCCCATGACGGCACCACCATACGCGGCGCCGGCGGCACCGCCGTAGCCATCCCCGCGGCCGCCCCCGCCATACATGTCCCGGCCGGCCGTGCCGTAACCATTGTCGCGGGTGCCCGACGAGCCGCCACCGCCCATGTTGCCACCGCCACCAGACCCAGAATGCCGAGACGTCGCCGCGCGGCGCTCGGCCGCGCTCTTGGTCTCAGCGCGCTTGACCTCCACATTCTTGTCCATAATTTCGTGCATACGGCCGACGCCGACGGCGGCCGCCACACCCGCCTCGTCCGCGTACGTGACAAACCCAAAGCCGCGGCTGTTGCCGGTCTGGTGATCAAACATCACCTGCGCCTCAACGATCGTGCCAAATCGGGAGAAGTAAGCGCGGAACTCCTCGTTGTGGCACGCCGACGGGAGGCCACCGACAAAAATCTTGCGGCTGCCGCCGACGTGCATGGAGGTGTTGGGGGAGCCGTGTCGCCCGCCACCGCCACCGCCACCGCCACTGCCGCGGTCGTGCATCGCCCCGCCTCGCACGCCCGACACGACCGCCGTTGGGACAGCACCGTACCCCGCGCTCGAGCCGACGCGGCCGTAGCCCGACCCCGCCGTTCCACCATAGCCACCGCCGCCACCGTCACCCCCAGAGGTTGGGTAACTGCTGCCACCGCCCGCGTCGGACGGGTAGCGGGGGAACATCGAGGCCTTGGGTGTAAAAGCCGGTTGGGCGCACTCATTTCGGGGGACCGCACGCTTGGCTTCTACCTACAGACACTCCAAGGAGACAGAAAAGGGAACGGACGTGCAAGATGAGTGCGATACCCAATCGTGCGCGCGGAGGGGAGCACAGCAAGGGACCACGCTATCAGTCTCACACCAGTCAGACACAAAACACTAGCTACCACTAGGTGTGACGGGAGGGGCGGGGAGGGTGAAGAGACGGAGACAACTGGTTCTACAGGGACACGGGCGGCGTAGCAGGGTCGGGCACCCCACAGTATGCGGCGCGGCCGCAGTAAGCCGCACACAGCAACGGGAAGACGTCCAGCAGCGCCAAAGACAATGGAGGGCAGTTGCTGATGCTGCAGTGCGCAACCCGCGTTGGCGGATGAGGGAAGACCAATGGAGCCGAGCTCCAGTCCAGTCTTGCAGCACCGACACGTGGGGTGGATGAGGGTGGTACCCGACCGCCCGACAGCGCCGCCGCGGCGCGCACGGCCGGGCGCGAGGCGTGGATTTGAAGTGCGGCAGGTCGTGAAAGTGGCATCAACTGCTACAGCTATACCTAGCCATGGACCGATGGGTCTACCATACCGCCGCCAACGCCCGCAACGCCCGCATCCGAGGAAGCTACGGCGTATGCGGGGAGCGGGGTGCTCAGGAGCTATTGACGATCGAGGTCGGCCAGTCCACCTACACGCTGCGGCGATGTCACAGGCCTCCATGCTAGGGTCTACAACGTGTTGGCCCTTCAACCACAAGGCTGTTCGCGGTACCTCCTGGGGCACGCCTGCTACCGTAAGCGAGCCCATGTGCCCGCAGACGCGCAAGTACACAGCACAGTACGAGCAAAATGCGTCGGCAGCCCCAGCACGGCCCAAGGGGCAGTGCCACTACCTCAAGGCCGCTTCAGCTGCGGCTGCAATAACAGTAGCTGCTGCAATTGCCCACCCGGGTCGACGGCCGTGACGTCAATGGCCCCGCCCGCCCCGTAACGACGCACGGGCACCCCACACAGAGAAAGCAAGGAATGAGCGGCAAAAACGCACCTGACGACCATCCAGATCATGGCGCTGCGACGCAACTTTGGCAGCTACCGTCTCGTCGGCGTACGTCACAAAGCCAAAACCCCTTGGGTGGCCTGTGTGCCGGTCCCGCATAATGACGCAGTCGGTGATCGCCCCATACTTTTCAAAGTAGGAGCGCATGCTCTCCTCGTTGGTCTCCCACGAGAGGCCGCCCACAAAAATCTTGCCGCTGTTAGCGCCGCTACCCCCCCCCCCCCCCCCCCGCCCCCCCCGCCCCCCCCCCCCCCCCCCCCCCCCCCCCCCCGCCACCGCCGCCGCCGCCGCCACCGCCACCGCCACCGCCACTGCTCCCGCCCCTGAAGTCACCATCCCCGCCCCCGCCACCAGCGCCCTTGGCGGCTACGTCAGAACCATAGGTAGACGTCGCATTCATGACAAAGGCAAGACGGGGCGTGACGGCAGGTCTCACAGCCTCGGCGCGCCGAAGACGGGAATGTTTCGTGGAAAGGGGTTGTGTGGGGGGGGGGAAGGGGGGGGGGGGAGCGCCCACATCTGGTAAACCGGCAACAAGGTCGGACGACAGTAGACGGTAGCGGCGGTGGCGGCAGGCGGCCGGTCGGGTAGAATCGGCCGGCCGGCCGCAAAGACGGCAGCCACGACCGCCGGTGCCTGACACGGCTGGATCGACAGTCAAACCGCTCCGCTCACCCCCCACGATGTGCTTGCCCCCCGCAACGTCGGGTGAGCGGGCCGAGCACAGGCGCACCTGCGTCGCCCGATGACCGGGCCGTGCCCAGCCGCGTTGTTCCGCGGGACGCGTGCCCGCGACCGCCCCTGCTCACCTGAATTCAGGGGGGGTCACTCTCGGTCGTGGCGGCCGTGTGCGACGGGGCACGCCCACGGCCGGCGTGGGGGCAGCACCCGTGGCTACCTGGCCCGCCCACCCAGGCGGCGGTGTCGTGCCTGCCATCGTGCGGGGGACCGCAGCGGACAGACAGTCTGCGCCTGCTGCCGCCACAGTGAAGGTGGAGCGTGTTCTGTGGCGTGCTCTGTATGCACTGTCGCCTCGACGTTGACGTGACACTGGAAGTAAGGACCAATCCAGTGGCAAAGCCAGAGCTACCAATACGTAGTTCTTCCAGTCCTACTGACAAGTCGTCAAGTCGGTACTAAAATATAACTTGCCTGGCTATATCCACTGAGGATCATGGATGGCAGCGATTATGTCGGTACGTTTTATCCAAAGCATTAATCTGCGAATAATTGACGATTAATACCGACCCGATCTCACGCATTTATTGAGCTTTTTAAATAGTATCTGGGCGCCAGCGAGGTGGCGACCTGGAACGTCGCTGACGCTCCCGACCATCTCCCTTTCGCACTGCCTGTCGGCGCTGGCTTCCTTCGTCGGCTACTTCCAGCGCGGCGGTCCCAGAACCGTCATCAAAAGCACGTCTGCTTTGTGGGTGTTTTGGCGCGAACAGCAAATGTGCAAACCGCCCTGGGGCTCTGTCAATGGTGATTCGTCTCAGAAAGGGCGCCAAAATCATATGTTCGCCGGGATAGATGCATCTCCACTCGTAAAAAGAGAGACACAGCGTGAGACGTAGGCACTTTCCCCTTCTAGAAAAAACGGGGGACGGAGAAGCATCGACGGCCCTGCTAGCAGGCGCCAGTGGTAGGGTGAGGCATGTTTTCTACTCTCACGAACACAAATATGCAAGGAGCACGAATTGGATGGCCTCGGAGAGCCTGTCAAGAGGGGTTGATATGGTTCTTGCGCAGTAATTCTGTTTCTTCAAACGGGAACACGGGCCGCAAAGAGGCTCATGTCAGACAACGACAGACGTGATGTTGGCGACGGTTCAGGGCCCACTGCGCAAGTTCCACGGTCGGCAGCACGCCGCTTCTGGGCCGACGGCGGCTGGCAGAGGTGCAGCTGCTGCAATTTTAGGCACGACCTCCGCCCGACCGCCCCTTGTAGTATCCTACCTGTGGCAACCGATTTCAGGCGTGTGGAAGGACTCGAACATGGCTCAACACAAGTGGGCTATGACGGATAGCGTCGCAGAGGTCGTGGGTGCCGAGATCGTGGCGACCCGAGCGACAGTGCCCCTCTTTCAAGCCCGTGGGCTGTAAATTGTTTAGAATCACTTCAAGTCGTATAAGGCGGTTGAGTGGCTGTATATTGTGCGGAGAGCAGGCCTGCTGCTGAGGCGGCACCGAGGGCAACGGCGGAAAGCTGAAGCCTTTCCGCCCTTTCTTCCAGAGACCTCCGTCTTCCTAGTCGCCCCCACTGCCACAGCCACCGCCACTGTCTTCCCCGCCGTCCGGAAGCATATCCACGCCGCCACCGCCAACACCTGCCCCACCGCCCGGCGGCGCATCGTCGGCGGCACCACAACCACGTGCACCGCCGCACTCCCCACCCCCCACCTCATCGCTGGCCCCACTGTCCGCGTCTCTATCACCGCCTGCACCACAGCGTTTCGGCGCGTGACCATCGCCGTTGCGCGCCCCGCCACCGTGGACCTCCTCCTCGTCGCCATCTCCGTCGAATTCCACGAGCTCCTCCGCCACCTCCCCCCAGTTGCGCACAATCTGTCTCAGACTTTCATACTCGCTGTCAGAAAGGTCCTTGTCGTCGGCACCGACGCTACTGTAGTGGGGGGCTCTTCTTCTTCGGGGAGTGGGGAATGGTTTCCGGCTCTTCCTCGTCCTGGGTTGTCTTGGAGAGCCTTGCGCAGAGGTCTCCTGACTCATCAACCGGCACGTGCAGGTATGCCAACTCTTTCTCCAAGTCCGCGCGCCCGGATTTCTGTTTCTCGACTTGCATCACGCAATCGTTCACCTTCGTGCCGTCCGCAGAAAGGTACTCTCCCTCAAATTACAAAGTAATCTGCAAGGGCCACAGTCACACGAGCCACAAAGATGATACACGAAAGAAGCCCAGTCGCTACTCGTGCCCGTCAGTATCGGTCAGTACCTCGATGGCACCCCCTTCAATGCCTTTGCCACACCAAATCCACAGAAAATTCTCCACGCATGGCGCCAAGAACGTACTCTGATGAGCACGATGGCCACCGTGGCGAGCACCGTCGAGGCGAGTGCGTCTCCATCATACCCGTACAGAAAGGTGTACTTGTCTGTGTCCCCACCACAGTGGTAAATCACATCCAGGAAGACTTTTAGGACTCCCCGACGCCCGTTGGCACCCCGGAGGTACCCTTGGCCATATATGGACCTCCTGAGCTCCGCCTTGGATGTAACACGGTAACCACTGCCCGCTGTCCATGCTCGAGCGCTTCAGTCTTTGAAGTTAAAACCTGAATCGTTACACGTCGTACATAGCAACGGATGAAAACTCTTGGAGCTTGGGAGCCTCAATTTGCTGGCCGAGAAGATCGAGACGTTCTTCATCAGGAGCTTTGCAGCGTCCTTCTTGTCGACTTTGGCCACCTCAATAACGACGGCCGACAGAAGCAAGCCGAGGGACTCTCGTGAGTGGTACACGTCGTTGATGGTGGACGGCGCCAGAACCTCTCTGTTCATACGCTTGGTGAGGCAGCTGCAGGTCGCCTGGGTCCGTGGCTGGCGCCTCCTGCCCCTCTGCCGCGCTTCTTTGCTCGTCATGGCACTCCCAGTGGCTTTTGCCGCTGGCCGCACCCGAGGCGACAGATTTCTGGTCGACACCAGGATGACAGTGACCGTTGGCTTTCAATCCAAACAATGGCCAGTAGCGTCAGCGTCGTCGGCATCCGCCGAGGATCTGCCTCTGCGACGGCGCTTAGCCGTGGGGGCTCATGTCTTTGGCAGTGACTGAGCTGTCTGTCCGGCCATCTCTTGGGCGAAACATGTCCAGACGAAGCAGTTCTTTGCGGCAATATGCGCCGACAGCAGGGCAATCAATGTACTTCATCTCCCTGAAGGACGCTCAAAGAGCACCACGACGCCGTAAACGTACTACGTTAGTGCGTTGTCACCGTCTTCCACTGAGACCGAGGCCATGAAGTCGCATAGTAGATTGTGTGAACCAGAGGCCTTAGGTGTTTATTACTTGGTCAAAGTGCCAGCAGGAGCCGAGGTATCGTCACCGTGCTGAGCTGGCCACTTTCGGCCGGACCTAAAGGTCTACAGTTTGGAATGGCTGAGCGCAGGGGCAGTATAAGGGCAGCATGGGGCAGGACTGGGGGATAAAGAGGGCAGTAAGCGGACAGCACGGGGCTGTACGAGGGCATCACGTGTCAGTAGGGAGTCGCACGGGGCAGTAGAGGGTATTAATCGAAAGAAATCGAATCACTCGTCCGCACATGACGCCTAAAAGCCAAAGACACCAATCTAGTGCACCAGTACGGACGAATGAGAAGCACGACATGCCTCACCTCCACGCAAGAAGCGACAGGACAAGAATACACAGAGGCACGTCGCGCACTATATATGTGCTGAGAGAACATACGATTACTCGGCCCTAAGACTGGCTTCTTTGACAGCCCTCCTCATTTCCTATTCGCCTGAGCATTCTACTGCAGTAGAAGCGGGGCGTGCCGACGCGGCAGGTGCGCTCCCAGCGCGGGAGCTAGCTTTTCTGACATCCATACTCGCCCAGTGCGACGCGAACGAGTGAGATGGGTCGCGCAAGTCTCTTGGGGAAGACGTGGCCGCACGCGGCGGAGGATCAGGCCGCGGGGGCTTCGTAGCAGGCGGCGGGCGACAGCCAGAACTGGTCCGAGTTTCTTCATGCGTCGAAGAAGTCACAGCAAGCGTCGAGGCGGTGATAGCATACGTCAAGGAAGTGGCAGCAGGCGACGGGGCGGAGACAGCAGGCTGCGGGGCGAGAGCATATGGCGGCGGGGCGGGGGCAGAAAGAAAGGGGGTCGGGGCAGCAGGCGACCGGGCGGGAGCATTAGGCGACGGGGCGGGTGCATCAGGCGACGGGGCGGGTGCATCAGGCGACAGGGTGGGAGCATCAGGCGATGGGGCCGGAGCATCAGGCGATGGGGCGGGAGCATCAGGCGACGGGTCGGGAGCATCAGGCGACGGGACGGGAGCATCAGGCGGTGGGACGGGAGCATCAGGCGGTGGGACAGGACCAGAAGGCGGCGGAGTGGGGGCTGCGGCTGCAGAATTGCAAAAAGTGAGGAAGGTAGCGTTCAAAAGGGAGGATGTTGAATCCCGAAAATTCTCGGCGGCGGCCATCGGTGCTCCGTCGCAGACTCGAACGCCGTCGACGGCTGTTGCGTCGGTCAGAGGTCCATGCCGGCCATCGGCTGCCGCTGCAGCCGCTGCCCAACCGTCCCTATGGCCTCCGGTCTCTTTGCTTTCCAGAACATTTCGAAGACGAGCTCGAAGGCGGCCTGAAGGGGAAGAATGCGCCATTCTGACATTTTCGGGTAGGGGTAGGAAAGTTCGAGCGTCGAGGCCGGGTTTGACCGGGGAAGGGTCCGTGTGGGGGTCAGTAAGAGGGTCCCAGAGGCTGCTGGAAGCCCCCTTCTCGCGGCGCGGGCCGCCTCGAAAAGGTATCAAAGTTAAACTGACCAGAAAGCTGCTTCAACTGTGCAGCTGTGATCAGGTGGCTCAAGAGCACGCAGGGCCTGCAGGTACGCGAAGCATGATGGCTCGGTGCCCGCAAGAGGCTCGGGGGCTCGCTTTCACGAATGCCTTCTTATTGTCGTTTTAGACCAATAGAGTGCTGTCATTCACCGTCAGTCGCTGTCTCTTTCCCCCAGGACAAAGTTCGGGGAGCAGCAATAACAGCGAATGGAGTTACGTGGCGAAGAAGGAATGTCCTGCCACAAGGGTCACAGGGCCGAGACGGCGCCTGCCCCCCTGTGGCCCCCCACCGCCCCGAGTTGCGCCTGGCGACCGCGCGCCGCGACTTCCGGGTTTCGACGCGCCCACGATGACCAGAGGCGCCGCGTCGCGCGGTGGTCGGTCCCACACGCCCACCTGTGCGCCAGCCGCCGTGCCCGCCGTGCGCAGGTGCGCTGCGCGGCGGAGTGACGGCCCCTACCGTGGGCGTCGCGCGACGCTGGCGGTCCGCCGCCGCTGCGGTTGCAGCAGCGGCACCCCCTTTCCCGCCGAAGGCCCCCCTTGCCACGGCAATGTGGAACGGGAGGGGGGGACACCATAGCGCCAACGCCACCACTTACAAGAGCGCCTCCATAAGCGCGGGTCACAGCGCCCGGCCGAAGGACGACGCCGGGACAACGGTCATGCACAGCATGACCGCCGCCACGTACAGCGGCACGTCCGCGAGTGCGGTCCACGGAACCGTAAAGGGGGGGCAAGCGAACACGCGCAGGACGCGGGGCCAAAAGATGGCGGGGTGGAAGATGCGGTGGGAGTGTGCGGCTGATGGGTGCTGATGCATGAGCCTTGACAGACCTCATCGGAAGCGCCTGTCAGTTCCAAATAAATCCGACTGAGTGCGCCACTCAGTCACTCAGTGGGCACGACCTCTCCGCCCAATCTAAGCTCCTCGTCGCCACCCGCCCGCCCCGCATCCTCTCTCCCGCCTCCCTCCCTGCCCCGCCTGCCCCCGACGCCCCGGCCGTCATCGCTTTCCTGACCACCACGCCCACGGCACCGCCTGCCCCGTCCCCATCCGACACCTGGACCGTCGATACCTCCTTTCCTGACGACTCCGCACCCAACTAGATCTTCTGCGTCCTCCGTCGCTTCCGCGACGGAGCCCACCGACCCTAGGGTACCGATACTTGCCCCACCCTCCCCTGCAGCTGCCCCGGCCCAGCCAACCCCTGCGGCATCTGCCGCGGCACCGACCACTTCGCCCGCACCGTCCCTCCTGCAGCACCGGCCGGCGCCCTTCTCGCCTCCCCTACATCCACCTCAACCCTCCTCCCGCGCTCGCGCACCAGCCCCCCGGCCCCCCGCCGCCGAGAACCCGCCCCCGGTTGACCCGGTCAACTACGTCAACGTCTGGCCCCTCCCCGTCCATCCCGTCTCCGCCGTTTACTCCGCGCCCGAGTCCGACGTCTCAGCTGCCATCGCCGACATTGGTACCCCCAGCGACATTGTCGGCGACTCTTAGCTTCTCCGCCGCCCCCAAGTCGCTACCTCCCCCCTCAAGCCGAACACCACGCGCTGCGTTCTCGGAAACTACGTCCCGCTTCGAATCGGCCGCCTGTCCCTGCGCATTACCAGCACCGACACGTCCGGCCGCGCCCTCTCGTTAGACATCCCCGACGTCCACATCAACCGCCACGCCGCCGTTCCCGTCCTCCTCGGCCACCAGTCACACAAGCGGCTCAACATGATCATCGAAGCTGCCCAAAAACCCATCCTCTTCGGTCGCGCCCGCCGTCCTGTCCTCTGCCGCATTCAACGCTTCCACCTGATACTACTCCCGCCCCCGACGCCGCCCGCCACGCCCACTTTCTACACTCGCTTCGAACTCGCCCTCGCCCACCGCCAGTTCGGACACGCTAGCGTCGACGCCCTCCTGCACGCATTCCCGCCCACTCCCTTCACGCCCACCGACGTAGCCACCCTCCGCGAGATTTCCCGCTCCTGTTTGCCCTGCCTGCAATTGGTCTACCTGCCCCGCCGCCCCCGCCACGCCGTCCCTCCCCGTTCGCTCACGTTCAACCGCATCATTGCTCTGGACAAGCTCCAATTGCGCGCCGACCTGCCTAAGGTGCAGGACATCACGAGCCTCCACACAGACTTCGGCCTCGGCCGCCTGGTCCCTTCCATGCACGGCACTCACACCTTCGCCCTCCCGTACCTGACCTAGCTGTCCGTCTGAGGCTGCCCCGGAATCGTCTGACCGACCACGGAACCGAAGCCGAGAACAACTCGTTCAATAACGCCCTCCACTCCATGAGCGTCCACTGGCGCCCCATTCTCAGAGAGGCCCCCTGGGGCATTGGCCGCAATGAGCGCCACCACGGCCCAATCCGATACGCCTACATCCGCATCACCGCAGAAGCGCCCAGCCTCGCCATCAACCTGACCTTTGCTATGACCTACAAAGCCCGTAACGACGCCTCTCGCGCCCACGGCTCCTCGCCAACTGCTGCCATCACTGGGGAGGCCCCACGCCTCCTCATCGGCGACGACCACCACTTTGACACCTTCATTGCCGCCCGCCAACGCGCCATCCCAACAGCCCGCGGCACCATGGAATCCTGCACCGCTGCCGACCGCCTCCGCGGCGCTCTCTCCCACCTGGGCACCATCGATTCGTCCTACGAGGTCGACCAAAATGTATGGTTCCACCGCGAACGCCAAAGGTGGCTCCGCGGCTCTGCACACTCTCTTAACGACAAGACCGTATACGTCCGTCACAACGGCCGCATCTGTTCCTCCCACGAGTCCCGCACCAAGCCCTTTGTGTCCCGCCGCTCTTCCCCGTCCCCTGTTTCGCATGCCTGCCCCGTCTCGGCCTCGCATGCCCCCATCCGAACGCACACGCCGGCCTCAGCGGCCCCCTCCGCACTCCCCGACCACTCCCGCGTCTTCCTCGCCTCCGCCTCTCACCCCGTTTCCCCCTCCCATCCCCGCTGAGACTCCGCCAAGGCCACCGAGCAGGCCGTCTTTGACGCCGTCGACTGCAAGACCACCCCCCTCCTCCCGCGTCACCGACAACAAAACAGTCCTCCATAACCTGTGGTGGGTCACCCACAATGCCGATCTCGGCAATGGCAACCCGGCGGAACGCGCCCGCTTTCGCGTCGCCGACAACCGCGACTAGCACAAGGTCACCACCGTCGCAACCTCCCCCGTCACACCCCAACGCGCCATCCGCACCATCGTCGCCGCATCTGTTCTCATGTCCTTCACCCTCCACACCTAGAACTTTCTTCGCGCCTACCTGCAGAGCGACCGGCTCGCCGAGCCCGTCTTTGTCTGGGCACCCCCCGAGGCCGGCGAACCCGACAACACCGTCTGGGCGTTCCACCGCGCCATTTACGGCAAGAACGACTCTGGCCGCCAGTTCCACTTTAACACCCAGTGGCGCCTCCTCACCATCCCCAACATCATCCTCAGCTCTGCTTTCGGAACCAGCTACCTGGTGCCCCTCCACGGCGCCATTTCTACCTACGCCGACGACACCCTCAACGCCGGCGATGCTCCATTTCTTTCCACCGTCAACGCCATCCTCAAACGCTACTTCACCCACCGTCCCGGCCACGGCACCATCCAATTTTCAGGCATCTTTGCCCTCACCGACGCCGACGGCATCCACTGCGGCGCCGGCCCGTACGCCTCCACCATCACCTTGCTCTCGCTCTCGCCAACGCTCTCGTCCCCTTTCGCCGAACCCAAATCGCTCCACTCCCTGGCCGCCAAGCTCCTCTGGGTCGGCCGCGTCGCCCGCCCCGACGGGCTCACCAACGCCACGCAACTCGCCAACTTGCCCGGCCCCACCGGCGCCGACGCCCGCCATGCCAACAACACCCTGCGCAGCGGGCCCAGAACCGTCGTCAAAAGCACGTCTGTTGTCGCCTGTTTTGAGCCTCTTGGAGGCCGGTGTTTCTGTTTAAAGAAACAGAATTCCTGTGCAAAAAACAGATCGACCCCCCTTGACAGGCTCTCAGAGGCCATTTCATGCGAGGTCGTTGCATATTTGTACTTGAGAGAACAGAAATCGTTCCTTACTCCACACCTTGCGCCTGCTAGCATAGCCATAGATGCTTCTCCGTTTCTCTCTCTTTCTGGAAGGGTGAAGTGTAAACGTCTTATGCTGTGTCTCTCTTTGTACGAGTGGAGATGCATCTATCCCGGCGAACAGATGATTTTGGCGCCCTTTCTGGAAAAAACCAGCCTTGACAGAGCCCCAGGGCGGTTTGCAGATAATCTGTTCGTCCCAAAACACGCAAAAGCAGACGTGCTCTTGACGACGGTGCTGGGCCCGCTGCGCCGCGCTCCCCCCTCTCCCCGTACTCGACGGGTGCGGGCTTGCATCTGATCTGCTGTCTAGCTCTTGTCGCATTGGAGATAAAGTGACCAGGTGTTCTCTTTGTACGCTGTTTCGTGTCTCATCCATGGACTGGGCTTCTTGTTCACGGCAAGGCTGTCATCACGCACACCCCTTCATTTCATTGCTCTTCGTGACGCAGAGTGTCCCACAGAGGGTGAAGCAGAAACAGGGCTGTGCAACAGCGCCCAAGCGATATGGCGAGAAAACAACCAGAAATCTCCAACAAACGCTCGACGCACAATTACCAAAAACACCACACCAAACCACACCATATCGCGGGCCGCACTAGCAGCGGTTGACTGCCGGGGGGGAGGAATTACCAGCGCAGCCCCTCAACCTCGAATCTGTCTCCGAGCCGACGAGATCAACCTCTGCTGGACTCTGCCACGAACGAAGCCGCCGCCCAACCACATTGGCTGGTTGCCCGCCGTGGCTGCTTCAACACAGCGTAGAGCCCTTGAATACGACGGTCGCAAGAGGCATGGAATCACTCGGAAACCTGGCGTGCGCATAAATTTCATAGAAAGTGAGCTTGTGGATGACACGGTGCGAGTTTAGACGCACGTGTCACCAGAATGCGTCACTTGTGGTGTCACCAGAATAGAGTTGGCATCTTTGCACGTGCGACCTTTCTGAAACTGCAGTTTCCATGAAGTCCCGCAAGGCATTTGCACCGTTGTAGACAACCTGGCCCGTAGTGCGCCGGCGCGGTGTTGGCGCTTGACAAACAACCATCCCCCCACCTCGCCCGTTCTTCGTGCATGCGCACATGCCGGCCTTTCCTCTTCTCTTGTGCCATACCACCCCATAAACCTTCGCGTTTTGTTTAATGTTCTTGTGGTCGCTACATGGTTTTCATTGTGCCGGCCCCCTTTTATTGCGCGGCGCTTGCCTGCTCCCTCTTCTTCCTTGTCCCTCAACCCCCCCTGGGCCTTCCCACCGTGGCGACACCACCGAAGGCGGCGCCGCCCCGTCTCCCAGGTGCACACTCTCCATCTTGCCTCCTGGGTGACCCTTCCGCCCATCCAGTCGGTCGTGCTCCTCCACCGCCGCCCCGTCGGCCCCATCCGCCACGGCCAGAACTTCTTCATCGACGCTACCGCCCCCGTGGCCATCCCCTCGCCCGCCGCCTTGGTGGGCGGTGGAAGCATTGGTGGTACCGACCGCCAAGGTCTACAACTGAGGATGTGCGGCGACGGCGCGGAGGCGGCTGCCGGCTGTGCCGGCATCCTCCTCCTGCCGCCCTTTTTTTGTCGCTATGTCGCGAGAACACGTAAACGATGGCGGTGGGGTGGGGAGCGACGGCGGGTGGGGGGGTTGCCTGCTCTGCTGACGTCCTCCTCCTGCCGCCCTTTTTGGTCGCTGTGCCGCGGGGGTTCGCGCACGACGGCGGTGGACGCCATTTCGGTTCGAGGTGCCAACAACTGCTACTCGTCGATGACGGGGGAAGGGGGCGGGGGGAGGGAGGGGGGGTGGAGGGTGCTGGGGTGCTGCTGGTCGTTGTAAAGGATATGTTTGATATATGTAGTGGACTGTGGGAGCGGGGGGTGGAGGAGAGGTCGATGGCGTGTTTTTGTGTGGGGGGGTTGCCGGCGTAGTGGGGTGCGGGGGGCTGGACAGGCGTGAGCCACCACCCTCGGGCAAGGCCCGTCGGATATGAGGAATCACTGACGAGCCTTGCCCGAGGGTAATAGCTCGCGCAGAGGAATTGCTGTCCTCCGAGGCGAGTGACCCGCAATGGCGATGACGCTCGACTTTTGGTGGAAGTGATCGCAACGGCCGCAATTATTTTTGTTTTTGTAGGCTGGCTTTCCATAGCATAATCATTTTTACATCTCTAGGCTAGCAAAAAATCAACAGCGGCGTCGATACCAGCCGTGCCCGACAAACGGTCCACGGTGGCACCGTCGATGGGATCCTCCTCCAGGGAGTCATCCGACGCAGCGTCGTCGCCCGACGACCCGCCCTCCTCCTCCGGTTCCTCCGACAGGCCGCCGCCCGCTGCTGCTGCCAGGCCGGGCGGTGCGCCAGTACCCGTCTCACCCTCTAGAAGACGCCGCAGTTCCTGTTCGGCGAGGGGGCAGCTGTATGCCCGCAACAAGTCCGGCCGCCTCAGCGCCTGCCAGTTGAACACCAGGCGCGTCTGCATGTCCGTCCACTCCATCGCCAGGCGGTTGCGTCGCGTTGTCAGGATGCCCTTCAACGCCTTGAAAATACGCTACCCCCCGGCGGTGGAGGGGGGGGTGGCGAGCAGGCGCAGCGCCACCGATTGCAGCGTCTCAAGCCGGCCGCCCCGAAGTCGCGACAAGGCGGACGGGTGGAGGTCGTTATCAGGTGCCGTGAATGCCAGGGCCTGGTCCACCGCCGAAAAAACCGGCAAGGCCGGCAAGCAAAAAAGACCTTGCAGTCGCGTCCGCGCCACACAGGAAAGCCACCGCCGCGTCCCGCAGGGCTTCCAATTATTGGTCCCCCCACAGAAGACACGCCAGCCGCGAGCACACGGACGCCCAGAATGGATCAACCCACCACGCCAGGACCACCAATGGGTCCGAAAACGCTGTAAAGCGTCGCCCCAGCGACGCCTGGAGCTCCTGGCGCGACCCGACCGCCAAGGGCACGAAATTGTTGGCCAGGGCAGCCCGTCGCCACCCGAAAACGCCTGCGTAGGAGGACAGGGGCGCCGCATTCGCCTCGAGGACAGCCATCAGGCGGGCCAAAAGTGCGAGGAAGGGAGTACACGCGTCCATGGACTCCGAGATGGTGGGGCTCCTGATAGCGCCAGCCACGGACCCGGGCACCTCAAACGGCACCGCCGAATGCGTGTTCTCCAGGAGGGTGTGTCGCAGCGCTGGGAGATTTGCGCCGACGGACGCGATGGTAGCCCCCTCCCCAGCCCACAGCGTCCGTGAATACGCGCGCAGTGACCCAGCCCGTCGACCGCCGCCGACCTCCAGCCCGGCTCGCACGGCCTTGAGGAGGGCACGGGCCCGGGTGGACCGAGTGAAATAAATGGTCACCAGCAGCGCGGCCCGCAATGCCAATGCAATCTGGGGCGCGCTCGCGGCGTCTTCGGCCACTTAGTTCGCCGCGTGAGCGGCGCAACCAAACGCGAAGAAGAATGTGCCTCTGGCTACAGCTTGGGTCCGCAGGGCCACCATATTGCTCGGAGAGTCGGTCACGAGAGCGCGTAGCCGCCGGCTCTTAAAGAGCGACATGGGGGTCGCCCCCTGCGCCATGTACTTGGCGCTGTCGGTCCCGACGTTGGCGGTGAGCGGTACATTAAGAGACTCTTGTAGGTGCCCAAAGAGGTTCTCCGCGGTGGCAGGCTCCGATCCAAGCCGGAATGTCGCCACAGTAGGGGAACAGGGGTATACAAAACGACGTTGTACACCCCCTCGCCCGACTCGGTTGATGCCCCATCCGTCTACGCGCTCGGTGAGTGGCACCCACATAAGTAGGCACAAACCTCCTTGTCCGACTCATCCGTTGACTCGGTTTGGCGGGGGCCACCTACGGTGCGGCGCCCGCCGAGACCGTCAAAACGACCCCCGGACACGAGGAGGAAGAGCGACCGCCACTAGGCCGTGTCGAAACGCGAGAAGTTGAGGCCCGTCCGGAGTTGAACGCGAGCAAGCTGCGACCGCCAGCGGGCCAAAATCTCCGGGGAGAGCGACGGCAGAACCGGGTCGTGGCCCGGAGACGACGACGGCGACTGCCGGTTGGGTGCGGACCGCAAGCGGGTGGGTATCTACGGGAAGAGCTCCAGGGCCTAGACGCACCGCAACAGGTGATCCTTCGCGCGAGCGGCGTTGCGCACGACGTACCTCCACGTGCATTTTGCCGCACGGCACGACATGCGGCCCGCATTCGTCACCATGTAGTCCCGCACCGGGGAGATGGTACGGCGGGGGGGGGTAGTAGGGGACGCCATCCTGACGACAGCGCGAGGGCGCAGCGGGAAAGCGGAGGGGGAGGTGGCGGCATGGTGCGCAAAGGGGTAGAGGGACCACGACGACGACAGGTGGGTGGGTACCAGGCTACGGCTTTCAAAGCGGGCGATGCAGGACCTGAGGAGACTGATATGCAGGGCGCTCTGGGCCGCACGGCGGGTGCCGTCAGCCTCTGCCAAGCCACAGATCCTCTCTGTGGCTGTGTGTGCCTCGCTCACAGCCACACGGCGTGCTCTCGGCTGAGGGACGGTCGTTATCGTGACACGTTTGGTGCCATCTTCCGTTTGAAATGAAATGTCAGAAACATTACCTGATTGCGTTCCCATGGAGCGCATCGTGACATGTTATGAAATTTCTCTACGTGTCTGAAAATGTGCCATCTCTGCACCAAATTGCGTCACTTGTGGTGTCACTGTTGCAAATTTTGGAGTGCTGGGTTTTTCGTGGATCGACTGTAGGCTTGTATTTTAGGCCCCCCAATCCGGGGCTGTGTCGGCGTGTCACGCCCGATCACGCCCGATCACGCCTTCATCACGCTCTTTTGGGGGCGTGAGTACACGAAAGTAGCACCCATACGTTCTTATCGAACTCATGTAGCAAACCTTTTAAATGGGCGGCGATCATTGTGCCCCGTTATGGGGCTGTATTGAACGAGTCAATCACAGACCGTAGATTGCCTTGGCATCTGTCAAGTACCACTCTGCATCAAACAAGCTGGACAGGAGGACGCGTGGCCTCGTCTCACGGGCGGCAACCGCCGCCCCGTCTCGCGCCGCATCCTCTGGGCAACTGCCCCCCCCCGCCACGTGCCGCCCGTGCATCAAGTTATCACGCATGGCCCGGAGGTCCTCATCCGACAAGACCGCCGGGTCCGCCGTACGCCTGACCTTGTCCACTCTCTCTTCGTTGGACAGCGGCTAGCCGGCGCGTCGGCACGAATTGCTCCTCTCGAAGCTGCTGCTGCGAGGCCGGACCCGACGCAGCCAGTCTGCCCCGGTCGTCATCTTGGCCCGCTACGGTCCCTTCAAAGCCGCCCTCAGCACCCTGCACAAGCTTGACGCCCCCGTCCACTGGGTTGCCGTCCACAGCTGTCTCACACAAGGATCCCGGTTGGAAAGTCTGCTTCTTGTCCTTGACGTTCTGCTCGTGCTGCACCAGAGTTGCCGACTCTGCCACCGTCGTGATGTCGGCAGTCCCGCGGAAGTCTGTCGCCACGCGTCCATCCGCTGAACCCACGTTGCTGCACAGGATCCCCATGAGCTTGCGGCCTGCCTGGCTCTTCCTCTCCATGGACATGGTGATGTAGCAGCCCTTGAGGTAGATGACCGTGGCAGCGGCCCTACAGTCCTCAACGAGACGATTCAGCACCGGATCCGACAGAGTCCGTCGTGTGGGCAGTGTCTTGAGACCCAGCACCCACTTGAGGAGTAAACACCGCAGCACCGGCCAGTCAATAAGATAAACGCCGAAGCACAGAACAGGAGCACCCCAAAAGGTCGGTTTGGAACTCCCTCGTTTCGGGTGGGGAGAAGGGTCGAGGCAGGTAGGCGTCCATGGGCCCCAAACAGCTGGTGTGGCCCCCCCCGCCGCCTCCCCATGCCTCACGTCGACGGTGATAACGGGTCCTCGCGTCGCCTTGCACCGCCTCCACCTTGGCCTCCTCGGGCGCGTGCGCGCATGTCTTGGCGAGATGGGTGGCCATGGCGTCCAGGCGCCCGTTGATCGGCACCTTGACGTTCTTGGCCTTGCAAAAGATGCAAAACACCTCCTTGGATGTCTTGGTGTAGTCCTTGGAGCCGAAGTTTGAAGTAGACCCAGAGATGACTCATCGTCTCCCTCTTGTTTGTCTTGGCCTGGCCGTTGGTGGCCTCCTCGCTAGCAGCACTGGCCATGCTTGCCATCACGCCCTCAGCAGGTCGTGGTGCAGCCGCCAGATGCGGTGCAGGCGGCACAGGAAGAGAGAGGAGCGCGGCCGCCGTCGTAGCGGTGTTCGGGGCAGGGAGATGGGGGTTCGTCACCGAGGGAAAGCCCTCGGGTGGCTCCTCCATGGTACAAGAGGGTGGTGGATGACCAGGTGGCTGTGAAAAGATCGCGGTGGGGTGCCGGTGCGCATGTGGGGAAAAGCGTGGTGTGCCTGTGCGGTACTCGAATGTGCGCGTCTGTGTATTCAGGTGTGAGCAGGGGGATCGGCTGCTGATGTGGTTGTGCTGTCGGAGCCCGCCCTGTGTCAAGGGCGCGCGACAGTCGCAGCACGCGACTATCCCCTCTCTAATAGTGGTTGTGGCCACCTGCTAAATGTGCAGACATAAGCTCGGCGACAGCAGAGGGCTCCGCTTCGCAGCGGCCCCCAGCGGTCCCCACCCCCGTCGCCATCTCAACGGCCACACACAGCGGTCGTACCACCGACCCGCCGCCGCCGCCACGGGGCCACCCCCTTGGTAGTGGCACCACTTATGCGCCGCCGCAATCATGGCGGCGCCACCACTGATGCGCCGCCGCTACCATGGCGGCCGCGCCGCCGACTCGTCGCATGGCGGACCGGCCGCTGCCGCATGGCCGACCTGCTGCCGCCACCACGAGAGTCTGACCACCAAGCCGCCACACCGCCGAACCGCCGCACGGAGGAACCGACGCATCGCGGAACCGCCGCACCGCGGAACCTCTGCGCCGCAGAACCGCTGCACCACCGATGAGCCGTCGCCACCACGTCGGCCACACCACCGACCCGCTGCCGCCACCACGGGGGTGGCACTACTGAAACGCCGACGCTACCAAAACGGTCACACCACCAACACGCCGCCTCCAGCATGGCGGCGGCAGTGCCCACTTGCCGCATCGGCAACCCGCAGCCACCAACGCGGCTACCGCACTGTCACACTGCGGACCCGCCACACTGCTGACCCGCCGCACCGCCGCACTGCCGACCCGCTGCACCGCCGACCCGCCGCACCGCCGACCTGCCGCACAGCAGACCTGCCGCACCGCTGACCCGCCGCCGCTACCACAGCGGCTACACCAAGGACTCGCCGCTGCAACGACGGCGGCGGCAGCGCCCACTTGCCGCACCGGCAACCGGTAGCCGCTAACATGGCTGCCACACTACCGTCCCGCCGCACCGCCGACGCGGCAACGCCACTCTTGCGGCCCCACCACCGACCTGCCGCCGCCTTCACGGCAGCCGAACCACTGACGTCCCGCGCCAGCAAGGAGGTCACACGCCAGCAAGGCGGCCACACGTCGTTCTAGCCGCACCACTGACCCGCATCCGCCAACAAGGCAGTCTCTTTGCCGAACAGCGGCACTGCGCACACGCCGCCGCTGCCACGGCGACCGCATCAGGGACCCGCCGCCCCCACCACTGCTTCCGCAACACTCACGGGACGCCGCCACCAGGGCGGCCGCACCAATGCCTCGCCGACGCCACCACGGCGGACAACCCCCCGCAACGCAGACCCGCCGCCGCCACCACAACGGCCGCACAACCGACGTGCCGTCGCCACAAAGGCGGCCTCACAGCGACCCGCTGCCGCCACTACGTGGGTGGCACCACTGAAGTGCAGCAGCCACCGAAGTGGCCGCACCACCGAGCCGCCGTCGCCACCACGGCGGCCGCACGGCCGACGCGCCAGACCGTCGACTGGCAGCCGCCAATTCGGATGTCGGACTGCCAACCCGCTACAATCTTGCAGTACGCCATCCCCCGCCCGGCGTTGGTGGGCGCCGCCCACTGCGGTGGCGGTGCCCCCCCCTCTTCCACCACCACCCCAGCCCCCGGCTCACCTACTACCGCCACCACCCACTTGATGACCCCACCGCCCCTGCATAATGCTGCTGCCGCCGTCAACGCCGCCGCGTGCCGCTGCGTCGTGGAAGGGGGCAGGGAGTGAGCGTGCTGCATACGAAATCGCCAGCGGCAGCGGTGGCAGTACGGATGCACGCGGTGGCGGCGACGGCGGTAGCTGTGCCCGCCACAGGCGAGGCGGCTACCTCGTCAGTACATGGCGTTCGTGGGGCCCCTGCCGCATCGTCGCCGACTTCGGCCATCGTGGCTACCACCGCCCTTTGCCCGCGATGAAAGGCGGCGGCCCTGGGAGCTGCCACCGCCTGGTGGCGGGTAGCCGCCCACCCGGCGGGACGTGCCGCCACCTGGCGGACCAAGGAAGTGCCGACTCCGGCGGGGGCCAAATATGAAAGGCCGTGGAGGGCATGGCGGCGGCGAGAGGCGGGGGAAGGGACGCCCTGCACGGGTCCTTCGGGTGTGGTGAGGGCTGCACGTGGGGGAGGCGTGCCGGGGAAAAAGGGCCGCGGTCGGGGACGCGAGGGAGGGGAGGAACCCACCTGCAGGTCACTACGACGAGCGGGGTCGCACGCCGCCACCGCCTGCTGACCTGCGATCTCTTGGTGTCCGACGTCCAGGGATGTAGCCCCGGAGGATCGAGAAAAGATAGCAGTGAGAACCCTTTCTATCTGTGGTAAGGCGGGAGAGAGCTGAGAGCGCCACCGCTGTGATAGTGCTGGCGCGCGGAAGCAGCCAGGCTTCTACCATATCCGCGCCGCGGCAGAACGAGAGGAAAATGAGATTCCAAAAGGCAGCCAGGCAGTTTCGGCGCCACCGCCGCTGTATATCCGCGGCAGCCGTTGACACAGAACCTGCCGTCGCAGCCGCAGCCACTGACGCAGACAAGCTGGGTTGGGCACCGGTTCGGGAGGGGACCGACACCATGGCGTGTGGGGCTGCGTGCGAGGGCCGGCGGGCTGACTGTCTTGAGCCGCAGTAGGGCGCGCCCGCCCACGTCGCCAGGGCATTGGATTGCACCAATTTACTTTTTTGGTGGCGTATTTGTCAGATGAGATCACGCCCCAGTTCACGCCCTTTTTTGCTTGGGCGGGATGAGTGATTACGTAAAAAACGTGCGTAAAACGTGACTTCTCAATCACGCAACAGGGCGTGAAGTACAAGCCGACTTCTCAGGGGCTCATTTCAATGATTGAGCGCGATGCTTGATATTCTTCTGAAATCTAACATGTATGGTTGACTATGAGCTCGCAAACTGAGGCTTGGGCAGGAAGGTAATACCGGGATTCAGAGGACAGAGTTCTTCCGCTTAGCCAAAATATTATATTGTTGAACTACCAGTATTCCATTGTCAGTTGCCATACTTTATTCCTTCGGCTTCGGCTCACTGCGAGCAAATCGCGAAGAGGATCTCGCGCCAGCCCGCAATCACCGCCGGCGCACGCTGCCTCCTCGACCCCCTCGTCCACCCCCGTCGGCTCCGCCTCGGTGCCCGCGGCGGCGCTCGGGCGCTCGGCACAACGATGGCGACCGACCGCTCGCCCCCCCCTTTGCTTGGATTTCTTACCATTCCCCCACTCCTCGCTGCCACCCGGCGCACGCATGGCCCTGCCGGCCGGCGTGGCCGCCCCCGGCGCGCGGCGATCGCCGGGCCCCCCCCCCCCGC
>ENA-ORXT01002540-ORXT01002540.1-marine-metagenome-genome-assembly--contig:-NODE-2540-length-21740-cov-5.065873_pt1 | contig 21740 bp, 19 predicted proteins | sample MGYA00237868_ERZ511482 | MGnify/ENA metagenome assembly ERZ511482
GCGCGTTCAACCCCGCCTCCGTCATCCGCTACCGGCTGCGGGAGATGTGGTACGTGGACAAGAACACGAGCACGATGAAGGTGCGCATCCTGGGCATCGCGCCCATCGTCCGCGAAACCGACGAGCAGGGTAATTTCGAGATCGAACGCCCGCTCTTCTGGGTCAATTACCCGAACGCCCGCCCGGTACTCGCGAACGAACGCGCCTGGGTGACCGATAACGAGACGGCCGCCGTCAGCTGGGAAGACGTGTTCGAAATGCGCTACTTCGCCAGTCACGTCACCCGGGAAGGCAACGTCTCCGGCCGCCGCATCGAAGACATCGTCACCGACGGACGTAGCCGCCTGCGCACCGCCGAGGATATGGAGCGGACGCGGCAGGGGCGGGAGTCGGATATGTGGAGTTGGTAAGGTAGTAGTCTAGTAATGTGGTTTTGTAGTAATGTAGTGCTGCCGCTTTTGACAGGCGGGGTTGGTGCTCCTGCCATGCCGTTCACGCCTCCAACGACGGTACCACATTACTACCCTACTACAATACTAATGTGGTTTTATAGTGCTGCCGCTTTTGATAGGCGGGGTTGGTGCTCATGCTATGCCGTTCATGCCTCCAACGACGGCACTACATTACCACATTACTACCCTACTACAATACTAAAAAAAGCCCCGTCTCCACATTGGAGCCGGGGCTTTTTTCAATTCGTTCGGGTGTTGCTTAGAGCTTCACCACTTCGGCGTTGATGGGGTAGTCCGCCAGGATGCGGTTGGTGAACGCCATGTGGCCGCGGGGAACGGCGAGATAAAGCTTGCCGTGCTTGTAGTTGGCCAGGCTGCTGAGCAGACGCCACTTGGTGACCAGCTCGCGCTCGTCGTCGGATTTCATGCCGAGCTCGAAGTAGCTTTTACGACCGTTGACCTCGCCGGTGCAGTCGGGGATGAAGTACTCCTCGGTGTCCTTACCGCGGCGGATTTTGGCGGGGGTTTCGTAGCCTTCCGCGTTAGCGCAGATGTTTTCAAAACCTTTTTTCTTGACGATCTTTTCGAGCAGCAGCTCGATCAGTTCGGCGTCTTTTTGTTGCGCTTCGGTGAGAATACCGTTTTCCATCTGGAGTGGGTGATTTGATCTGAGTAAATATAACGCGGGAAATACCGCTGTAAACGTTCCGGGCCTCAAGGTACGTCAGCCGGAGCACTTGAGAAGTGGAGAAAGTTTCAGTTGTTAAAACGTTTTGAAGAAGGGGATAGTTGAAGTCGGGTCGCGCCGTCCGCGACCTCATAATTGGGGCGGAGGACGCGGGTGCGGAGGGTAAGGTCACTTAAAACGACGTTGCAATACCGCTAAGCGAGGACAAAAGCGGCCCTTGCCGTAATGCCCCCTGGGCTTTCATCGCTATTTAGAATACCAGTGACCAGTACTAAATACGCGGAGAATATTCCGGACGCGTGAAGATCAAGAACAAGACCAGCGATAAGACCATGCGGGCGAAAGTGGTGGAAAAGTGTTCTTGTTAGTTCGTTAGAAGGTAGTTTGTTAGACCGTTAGAAAGTAGTTCGTTAGACCGTTAGTTTGTTAGAAGTTAGTGCCCGTAACGCATGCTGCAAGGCACTAACTTCTAACAAACTAAAGAACTAACGGTCTAACCCACTAATCCCGCCGTTCCTCGAATTTCTCCCGGATCACCTCCTGCACCGTCTTGTCTTCGATCTTGGCCTGTAGCCAGCTGGGCACGTCGAGGAAGGTGAACGGGCGGCTCTCGAAGGGCTTCGTCGTTACCGCGTCCAGCTTTTGCTTCAGCTTAATGAATTCGTCGCGTAATTGTTCCTCCCGGATGCGGGGGATGCGACGGAGGAAACGGAAGATGAGTTGCTGGGTTTCCTGCAGGTGCTCCACCTTGGCCAGGAAGCGGTAGACCGACTTCACCTGGTATTCCACGAGCTGAACGTTGCCCATCTCGAAGTGACAGATCAGGCTCAGGATGCGGGCGTAGGCCTGGATATCGGAACGGTAGTTCGGGCTGCGCTGGTTGATGATCTCGTTGAGGTAGTCGATCGCCGTATCGTTGTCTCCGCTACCGAAGTAAAGGCAGGCGATGCGGTAGTTGAAGATCATCACGCGGTGATCGTCCCAGTTGTAGGTATTCTGTTCGATCACTTCGCGGATCTGCGGCACGAGGCCGAGGCCTTCCTTGAAGGTGCCTTCCATGTAGTGCTTCCGGATCTGGTGGTCGAACTGATAGAGGTAATAGAGCCCGGCGACGTTGACGTTATTCGTCAGGTCGAACTGATGGGGGAAGAGGTCGAGCATCGACAGTTGCTCGGTGAATTTATCGTACTGCCACATGTTGAACAGCGTGGCGAGGTTGTTGTGGATGCCTTTAAGATAGAGCGGCGCGTTGGCCTCGATCATCCGCTGGTTGTTATCGAACAGCTCGACCCAACGCTGGGAGAAGCGGTAGCAAAGCGGGTACTCATGGCACATCAGATGCATCCAGAAGTGACTTTGGCAGTAATATATCTTACCCCAAAAGTCGAGGTCTTCGTACTTCGCCTTCGGCAGCTGACCGCGGAAGAAGGATTTGACCATGAAAAAATCCTGCTCGTTGCTCACCAATCCTATCTTGAGGTAAAGACCGTAGAGGCGCAGGGCAAGATTGGAAAAGGCGTCGGTATCGGAAATTTTCTGAGCGAGGGCGGAACACTCGATGCCGAGTTCTTCGGCGCGGCCCTCGATGCTGCGGGTGATGTACTGCCCCTCGATCAGCTTCTCGAACTGGGCGATCTCGAGGGCGACGGTATTCACCTCGATCTCCAGGGCGCGCTTCTTCGTCTTGTCGAGCACGTCGAGCGCCTGGCGGTAGAGGCCTTTATTATAGAGGATGCGGGCGTAGTCCAGGTTTTCGCGCAGCAGGATGGCCTCGTCCTTATTACGGTTGAGCAGGCGGAGGCTGGTCAGCAACTGCTTGTAGAGGTGGGCCTTGAGGTTGGAAAGTTGCGATTTTTTTATGCCCTTGATGCGCTTGAGCAGGTACTCCTCGTCATACTCCCCCGTCCGCTCCAGAATATCGAACAACTGGAGGAAGAGAATCTCCGCGTTGGCCTGCTGGTTGCGCTTGACGAAAAGCCGAAAGTGACGTTTCTCCGCCCGATTGAGTGATGCTACGAGTTTTAACAGGTCGTCCGTCTTTTGCTTTGGCATTGTATAATGTCTTTACTCAAACCTTTGGTTAACAGAGAATTGCCGAACAAATAGCAGCCGCCCGTTGTAGCATTTGGGCGGGATATAGGACAAGTTGAAGTTCGCTTTGTCGTCAGCTAATTCCTAATTTTATCGTCCCTACCAAATTAAAGGTTCTACATTCGGAGCCGCAAAGATAGACACGCCCACATAAATCACGTGGCTGACCGCATATGGATGCTAACCAAATTCAAATATTCGATACGACCCTCCGCGACGGAGAACAGGTACCCGGCTGCAAGCTGGATACGGCCCAGAAACTTGTCATCGCGCGGCAGTTGGAGCTACTCGGCGTAGATGTGATCGAGGCCGGTTTTCCGATTTCCAGCCCCGGTGATTTTCAAAGCGTGCGCGAAATCGGCCGTACGGTCACCGAACCCATCGTCTGTGCGCTGAGCCGCGCCGTCAAGAAAGACATCGAGGTGGCCGCCGACTCGCTGAAGACGGCTAAACGCCCGCGTATCCATACCGGCATCGGCACATCGGACAGTCACATCAAGTACAAACTGCGCACGACGCCGGAGGAAATCATCCGCCGGGCCGTCGATGCGGTGAAATACGCCAAGCGCTTCGTGGAAGACGTGGAGTTCTACGCCGAAGATGCCGGGCGGACGGGTAACGAGTTCCTCGCCCGCGTCATCCAGGCCGTCGTCGACGCCGGGGCGACCGTCCTCAACATCCCCGACACCACCGGCTACTGCATGCCGAACGAATACCAGGAGAAGATCGCTTTCCTGCGCGACAACGTCAACGGCATCCATAAATGTACGCTGTCGACCCACTGTCACAACGACCTCGGCCTGGCGACGGCCAACTCCATCGCCGGCGCGATGGGCGGCGCGCGGCAGATCGAGTGTACCATCAACGGTATCGGAGAGCGCGCGGGCAACACGGCCCTTGAAGAAGTAGTGATGATCATGCGCCAGCACCCGACGCTGAATCTCTATACCAACATCAACAGCAAACTACTGCTGGAAACCAGCCACCTGGTCAGCGAAAGCATGGGCATGGTGGTGCAGCCCAACAAGGCCATCGTGGGCGACAACGCCTTCGCGCACAGCTCCGGCATCCACCAGGACGGCGTGATCAAGCGCCGCGACACCTACGAGATCATCGACCCCGCGGAAGTGGGCGTTGACGAGTCGCGCATCGTCCTTACCGCCCGCAGCGGCCGCGCCGCGCTGGCTTACCGCTTCAAGAATCTGGGCCACAACGTGACCAAGGTACAGCTCGACGATCTCTACCGGGAATTCCTGGAAGTGGCCGACCGTAAGAAAGAAGTGGAGGATGCGGATCTGGAGGAGTTGATCTCGGCCTCGGCGGCATAGAGAGACCTCAAAGCCGGATTTTCCAGTTGGCCTTTTGAGCGCGGTAGCCCGGAGAAACTCCTACGGAGTACCTCCGGGCTAAGCTGTTTGCCCCCTACGGGGACATCCATAACCTGCTTACTCCACCAGTTCATCCTTCCGCCACTTTCCCCGCGCCACTACTTTTCCCTTGGCGTTCGTAAAGACACCTTCACCGTCCCGCAAACCATTCTTCCAGTTACCGGCGTAGACACCGCCGTCGGGAAAATAATAAGTCCCCTCGCCGGAGCGCTTGTCGTTGATGTATTCCCCGACGTAGCGGGCGCCGTCAGACCAGTTGAACTCACCCTTACCATGTTTTTGGTTGTCCTTCCATTCCCCCTCGTACCTGCTGCCGGTGCTGAGCAGGGCTACGCCTTTACCGTCGGCTTTACCTTTAACGATCTCTCCTACGTAATAGGTATCGTTGCCCTCACCGCTGCGGAACGTCAGGTAATTGGGGCCGGTGGTCCGCCTGACGCGGGTCCGCAGTTCCTGGATTTGCCGGTTCGCCTGACGCAGTGCCAGGTTCAGCGAATCGTAAACGGCGGGGCGGACGTCCGCTTGGGGGCGGACGCGAAGTGGTGCGGCAGCCGGTGGCAGCATGGCGGCGGCGGTCGGTGTAACGCGACTCGTTCTCAGCCGCATAGTATCCAGTTGGCGTCGCCATTGACGCACCCGCTCGGTGTGGTTGATCCTTTCGGGCAGGGCGGTGACGTAAGCGGTCAGGCTATCATTGGTCAGCAGGGCTTCGTAGGCCTCGCGGGCCGGCCCGTAGCTGCCGGCGTGAAACAAACTGTCGGCGGCGGTCAGCCTGACGTAAGCGTCCAGCTCGTCGGCAAGTACATGGATCTCCCGTTCCACATCCAGCCGCTTTGTCCGCTCGGCGTCGATCTCGTAGCGCGTAAATAAGATGTACCCCAGGGCACCTAGCAGGGCCGGCAGGAGAAGGAGATTAGCTTTGGATTTAAGCATAAACGGTCCGGTTTTATTCCCGCAGGTGGATGGCGGGTAATTTTCGCTTGGTCGCCCGCCAGTCGGGCGTATAGTATACGTGGGTTCTCAGGGTCAGGTTCTGTTTGTATACGCCCGGGTCGCTCGGGACCTGGCCGAACGAATACATCATACCCGCCGCGAAGCGTACCTGCGTACTGGCGATGTAACCGAAGGAGGCGTGCAGTCGCAGATCCTCCAGCGGGTTACCCACCACCGACTTACCACTCTGCATGATCAGTTCCACTTCGGGCCCGAAATAAAAAGCACCGACTTCCAGGTGTTTGCGATTGATCGGTTGCTTGAACGCCAGCATGTACCGCCAGCGGTTACGAAAATTCCACGGGGCGTCCGGCTCGTACCCGCGCGTCCAGCGGTGCTCGAGTCGCACGCGGTGATACACCTTGCCGCGCCACAGGTGCTGGGCCCAGAGATACTCGTGCCAGATGCGCCACTCCGGCACGGTACGCCGCTCGTCTTGCTCGTTGGTATCACCGTTGAAGTTGATGCGCAACACGCCCCCCAGGCTGACGCTGAAGTGATCGTCCACCAAATAGCTGAGGGCGTGCCGGTTGTAGACCTGCGCCCACTTGCCCGCAAAGTTCAATCCGGGCGATTCCGTACGGCGAAAGTGGGTCTGGGCAACCCAGAACAAGCGGTCCGACAAGCGAACGTTGGCGTACGTATTGAGCCACCAGCGGGTAACGGTAGGCTTAAATTCCGAAACCAGGGTACTGTCCTGCCCCTCCAGACAAGGGGATGCAAGGCAAAAGACGAAGCTTAATACAATAGCACGAAGCGGCAATAACAGCCGACCGGCATGAGGCCTCGCAAACGATGCGGGAGGCCCTTCCGGATTTCCGGGAGCAAAAGATGGACGGCGCATACGGTGCGATGTTGGTTTGTGCTTTGGGGTAGATAGCGTGGAGGGGCGGTGCAACGCCCGGATCCATCGAAAAGGCACTACAAAGGTACGACTTATCCTAAAATACTACATCAGGCCGACCTTCCACTTCCAGCCTTCCTCGCGGCAGGTCCGCGTCTCCCAGATAGAATTGATGCGCCGGCCATTTCCGTCCGCGAAAGCTGTGCAGTGTTTTAGGACTGTCCTCCTCCTTATCGTCGGCATCGAGGTCGGCGAAGGACCTTTCCTCATAGGTGTACTCACCGGTGGAGAGATTGTAGTCGAGCGTTTCCGCCAGGCCGAAACGTTCGCCGTGGGTTTGGGTGAGGCTGATGAGTTTGAACCGCCCGTCCTGAAAACGATAGCGGTGGATCAGGCTGCGGTAGTTCCAGTTTCCGAAGGAACGGGAGATAACCAGCGCGCCGCGTTCAAACCAGACCGCCAGCTTATCCTCTTCCGCGATCAGTGCCGCGCCGGTGGCCGCTCCCCATGGTTTCCAGACCTGATCTCGCCGGCGGTAAAGCCGGATACGAGCCGTCGTATCGCTTGCGGATATTCGGTTATGGGTAAGTACCACCATTTCGTTGCCCGCGCGGTGATCCAAATCGGCGTAGAGGGTATCCGTTTGGCTCATCAGGCGGGGCCGCGGGTGCAGGGCGAGGAGCAGCAAAACGACGAAAGTGCACACACCAAGGCCCCGTTCCTTCCCTTGCACCCGCGTCCGCGCCCAAATCGTTGTTCTCATAACGAGATAAACTGATCAATCGTCGGTGATATTTCCCGCCGAACGTTGTCCTATCACAGGATGCCGTTCAACAAGGCCGCCGCCCGGTACCCCGCCGCCGCCAGCCGGTCTTCGACGATGGGCAAAAAGTCGTGCTGATAATTCCAGGAAAATTCGGGCAGGCCGGAGTCGCGGTCCGTGCGGTCGTAGAGCGTATTGTACAGCCGTTCGCGCAGCACGATGGATTCTTTGATCCACTCGTCGAGCGGGTCGTTTTCCCATTCCGCCTTGCGGGCGCGGGTATGAATGGTGGCGAAGGCGGCAAACTCGGTGTAGCTCAGTCGTTCGTGCTCGATGATGCCACTATCCCAGATCGAATGCAGGTTCTTGCGCTCGCCGAAGTACATGACCGCAATCTTGTTTCCGCCCTGGTCGCGGTTCTTACCAACGTGCATCGGCTGGTGTACGTCGCCGATAAAGTGGATGAGGAAGGCCAGCGCGGTTGCGTCCAGAGAGCCGGCGAGCGGTTCGACCCGCTTGTCTTTCATCATGGCCGTCATACGGTCGCGGGCCGCTTTATCGCCCTTCAGAATGGCGGTCATCAGTTCAATTCCCTCGCGTACGTCGTCCACCTCCGGGTCGCGCTGGTTGGCGTCGGTCACGTCGGTGACCGTCCGGCCAACGTCGACGGTCATGTAGTGCCACGGCTTGGCGAAGTCCCATCCTTTTTCGGATTTGATGTAGTCCGGCCAGTTGGCCACCTGCGCGAGGTAGTTGTCCCCGAGGGCGGCGTCGACGCGGGCGCGGGCGTCGGGGTTGAGGTTATCGTAGCATATCCGGGCGACGATGCGGTGGCCGTTGGCACCCCAGGCGGCGAGGAGCTGGGGGAGGCAGAGGAGGGCGAGAACGAGGAGACGGGTAATCATTGAAAGGAAGAGGTATGGTTCGGGCGGTAAAGATAAATTCCGGAAGCGGGACGTAGGCCACGGTTTACATGGAGGCTACTACTTACCGGCCTCTTCCCCAAAGACCGAAACCATAAAATGACGCGCGAACTCCTCGGGAGGAAGCAGCGTCGAATCCAGGATCAATACGCCCTTTTCGGTAGCCTGCCGGTGCAGGAAACGGTTCCAGTTGGCCTGATGATGGTGGGCGAGTTCGGGTTGGTTTCGTTCCTCGATCAACCGTCGGTTCATCTCGTCGACGGGACAATGGATCAGTACGATCCGGTAGTCGGTGCGTCCGCGTTTGGTCATTCCATCGACGACGAAGTCGAGGTTAAACTGCCCGTCATAAAAAAGGTGCTTGCCTTGTGGTCTTGCCAGTAGCCGCTCTATCCACTTTTCGGTGTGCGCCGCCTGCCATTCTTCCCAGCCGTCATGGAGTTTCCGCATTTCCTCCTCCGTGGGTACGGGGCTCCGGTCGGAATGAAAAAACTCGTGGCCTTCGGGCGGTAGTAGTTTGTTCAAGTTCTTCAGTAGTGTGGTCTTGCCCACTCCGCAGGCACCGGTAAGAAAAACAATCATCCGTTTATGGCGGGCAACTAGGCGAGGCTTGGGAAAAGTTGCGAAGTTGTAAATAGCGGAATTATCCCCTCTTTCCGGCGGAACTTTAAATATACCTTTGTCGTAGCAAGATTTAACCCCGCTAAAACCATGGCCAAGACACTCTTCGACAAAGTATGGGACGCGCATGTCGTCACCGAAATTCCCGGCGGCAACCAGGTGCTGTACATCGACCGGCATCTGATCCATGAGGTGACCAGCCCGCAGGCGTTCAACGGCCTGCGCAAGCGCGGCATTCCGCTGCTGCGCAAAGACCGCATCGTCGCTACGGCCGACCACAACGTGCCCACCAAGAACCAGGATAAGCCGATCACCGAACCGCTCAGCGCCAAGCAGGTGAAGATGCTGACCGACAACTGCGCCGAGTTTGACGTGCCGCTCTACGGCCTTGGCCACCCTTACCAAGGCATCGTCCACGTCATCGGCCCGGAGCTGGGCATTACGCGGCCGGGCATTACGATGGTTTGCGGCGACAGCCACACGAGCACCCACGGGGCGTTCGGGGCCATCGCCTTCGGCATCGGTACCAGCCAGGTCGAGCAGGTGATGGCCACCCAGTGCCTGCTGCTGACCAAGCCGAAGAAGATGCGCATCAACGTCGACGGCGCGCTCTCGCCCGGCGTGACGGCCAAGGACGTCATCCTGTACATCATCAGCCAACTCGGCACCGGCGGCGGCACGGGTTACTTCGTGGAGTACGCCGGTTCGGCCATCCGCGCCCTCAGCATGGAGGGCCGGATGACGATCTGCAACATGAGCATCGAGATGGGTGCCCGCGGCGGCCTCATCGCGCCCGACCAGACCACCTTCGATTACCTCGCGGGCCGGGAGTTCAGCCCCAAGGGCAAGGACTGGGACGCCGCCCTCGCCTACTGGAAAACACTGCCCACCGAGGGCGACGCTACGTTCGACGTGGAGATCAACCACCGCGCCGAAGACATCACCCCGATGATCACCTACGGCACCAACCCCGGTATGGGTATGGGCGTCAAGGAGGCCATCCCGGTCGAAAATGAGGTGCATAACGCCGCCGGCATCGCCAAGGCCATGAAGTACATGGACCTGACGGCCGGCAAGCCTATCGAGAACATGGCGATCGACTACGTCTTCATCGGCTCCTGCACCAATTCCCGGATCGAGGACCTGCGCGCCGTCGTCGACTTGGTCGGCGACCGGCAAGTGGCGGAGGGCGTAACGGCGATCGTCGTGCCCGGCTCGCAGCAGGTATCCCTGCAAGCCATCGCTGAAGGGCTGGACAAAAAGCTGACGGCGGCCGGCTTCGAATTCCGCGAGGCCGGGTGCTCCGCTTGTCTGGGCATGAACGAGGATAAGGTACCGGCGGGTAAGTACTGCGTGTCGACGTCCAACCGCAACTTCGAGGGCCGGCAGGGACCGGGGGCGCGGACGATTTTGGCGAGCCCGCTGACAGCGGCGGCGGCGGCGGTGACGGGTAGAGTCACTGACGTGAGAGAGTTGCTTGCAACTCCCGTAGCAGGTTGATCGTTAGTAGTTTAAATCCATATTAGTCATGAACTACACTATTGAGCAAACGGAGGAAGAGATAATCGTAAGGTTTCCTAACCCGACGACCTCTGCTACAGTACAGCTGGCCGTAGAACACCTACGCTCACTAGAGGTATTACGTGATCTGATTAAGCCCGCAGAAAGGAACTTTGACGAGATCGAAGCCGCAAAACTACTCACTGACATCAAGAAAGGAATTGGTGACCGAACCCGCGATTTCCTTACTAGCAATGAAGAATTTCAGCGCTTGATAGCAGAAGAAGAATGACCATATACATTATTGACACTAACCTTGTTTTCTCAGCGATATTAAATACTTCGAGTAGCATTGCCGAATTCATCGTAAACGCAGACGCCAACGATATTCAATTAAAAGCTCCCACTTACCTAAAGGGGGAGTTCGTGAAACACATGGAACGTTTAGAGCGCCTCACGGGAAAAGAAGCCACGACACTACTGGTCACTTTAAATGAATACTACGGGCTAATCGATTTTGTACCCGACCAAGACATCCCAATTGTGCACTTTGCCAAAGCCTACAAATTAATCGGCCATATCGACAGTGATGATCTGAGTTTTGTAGCCCTTAGTAGTTTAGAAGATAAATATTTACTCACCGAAGACAAGAAGCTAGCAAAAGGCCTGATAAGCAAGGGCTATCAGAAAGTAATCACTTTCCAACAACTCAAAGAAAAGCATAACATAAAATGAAGCCTTTCACTAAACTCACCACTTCCGCCGTCCCCCTCCCCATCGAAGACGTCGACACCGATCAGATCATCCCGGCCCGCTTCCTGAAGGCGGTCACCCGCGACGGTTTCGGTGAAAACCTCTTCCGCGACTGGCGGTATGATAAGCTCAACCAGCCGAAGGAAGACTTCGTGCTGAATAACCCAACTTACGGTGGAGAGATTCTGGTGGCGGGTGCCAACTTCGGTTGTGGTTCCAGCCGGGAGCACGCGGCCTGGGCGATCGGCGACTACGGTTTCCGGGTGGTGGTGTCGAGCTACTTCGCCGACATCTTTCGGGGTAACGCGCTCAACAACGGCATCCTGCCGCTGGTCGTCTCCCCTACCCTGTTGGATGAAATCTTCCGGACGATAGAGAAGGACCCGGCGGCTAAATTCACCGTTGATCTGGACGCGCAGACCTTCAAGAACGAAGCGACCGGTAACGTGTCCACCTTCGACATCGACCCCTACAAAAAAACCTGCCTGCTCAATGGCTACGACGACATCGACTACCTGCTCAGTCAGCGGGAACTGATCGACAAGTTCGAGGCGGAGCGGACGGACTTTTCGCTGGCTTAGATTTTTTGGGCGGGGCCGCAGGTGCCGTGCAGGTTGGGAAAGCAACTTGTATCTTAGCGGAGTCGTTTAATTTTTATAAATCATAGATTATTTATTATCGGCCTATACGGCACCAAGCAGGGTGACAACCCTTACCAGCAATAGCATTTATGTCTAATTTCAACATCGCCATCCTCGACGGAGACGGCATCGGCCCCGAAGTAATCAAGCAAGGCATCAAGGTGCTCGACCGGGTCGGGAAAGCCTTCGGCCACACCTTCAACTACAGCTACGCGCCCGTCGGTGCCGTAGCCATCGATAAGACCGGCGAGCCGCTGCCGGACGAAACGCTGGAGCTGTGCAAAGCCTCCGACGCCATCTTCTTCGGTGCCATCGGCCACCCGCGCTTCGATAATGACCCGACGGCCAAAGTGCGCCCCGAACAAGGGCTGCTCAAACTCCGCAAGGAGCTCGGCCTGTTCGCCAACCTCCGCCCCGTCGCCGGCTACGAGCAACTGACCCACCTCAGCCCGCTACGCCCCGAGCGGATGAAGGGCGTCGACATGCTGATCGTGCGCGAGCTGACCGGCGGCATCTACTTCGGCGATAAGGGCCGGCTGAACAACGGTGATACCGCCTACGACACCTGCACCTACCACCGGCACGAGATCGAACGGATCGTCCGCATGGGCTTCGAGGCGGCGGGCAACCGCCGGGGCAAGCTGATGCTGGTGGACAAAGCCAACGTCATGGAATCTTCCCGCCTCTGGCGCGAGGTCACCCGCGAGCTGGCCGGCGAGTACCCGGACGTGGAGCTCGGCTTCATGTTCGTGGACAACGCGGCCATGCAACTCATCCTCAACCCCGCCCAGTTCGATGTGATCGTGACGAGCAACATGTTCGGCGATATCCTGTCGGATGCCTCCAGCGTACTGGCCGGCTCCCTCGGCTTACTCCCGTCGAGCAGCATAGGTTCCAAAGTGGGTATGTTCGAGCCCATCCACGGCAGCTGGCCGGAAGGCGCGGGGCAAGACCGGGCCAACCCGGTTGCCACCATCCTCTCCGCCGCCATGATGCTGGATCACCTTGGTTTGGTGAAGGAAGGCGACGCTATTCGCAACGCCGTTAACACGACGCTGGAATCGGGCGTGGGGACGGAGGATCTGAACCCGAAGGAGCAGGTCGGCACCGACAAGATGGGCGACCTGATTGCCGGGCGGGTAAAAGCTTAGTTATGTGACTGGGGGGAGGGCCTCCGGCCCGATGTGTTGACATCGGGTCGAAGGCCCTCCCCCCAGTCACTTTATCAGCTCAGCTCCAAAATCATATATCGGTCACACCCCCCGTGCCCCGTTGCCCCCAGCGGCCCGTCCAGGTATTCGAAGCCGTACTTGGCGTAGACGGCCGCCGCGTCGGTCATGCCGGCAACGGTTTCGAGGTACATGCGGGTGAAACCGGCAGCGCGGGCACCCCTCAGGCAGGCATCCATTAATAAACGCCCACCGCCGTGGCCCCGGCCTTCGGGGAGGACGTACATTTTACGGAGTTCGCAAACATTGCCGTCCCCGCCGGCCAGCGGCGCAAAACCGGCGCAGCCGACCACCCGCGTTCCCGATCCTTCCGCTGCACCCGCGGCCCCGCCCGTATCCATCTCGATGACGAAGAAGTCGGCGTCAGCGGCCGAGTAGGCACCGGCCATCTCTTCCACCTCCGGGTCGTTAATGGAAAAGCCCTCGCCGACGCAGCTGAACTCGGGCATGACGGTGCGGATGACGTGGGCGACGGCCGGGTTATCGGCGGGCTGAATAAGTCTGACGGTCATGGTCTAATAATCTTCCGCCAGTTGGTAAATCGCCGGCAAGTGCCGCCCCCGCCCGTCATAATCCAGGCCGTAGCCGACCACGAATTTGGGCGGAATGACGAAGCCGACCAGGTCGATCTTCACCGGCACCCGCTGGGCTTCCGGCTTGTGCAGCAGCGTGACGAGGGTGATGGAGTTGGGATTCAGGGCTTCCAGTTCCGGCAAAAACGCCTGCATGGTGTAGCCGCTGTCGACGATGTCTTCGATGAGCACCACGTCCTTGCCCGTTACCATGGCGGGTTCGGGCGCTAGGTGCATCCTGACCTTGCCCTCGGTTTCCGTGCCGTGGTAGCTGCTGGTACGCACGAAACTGATCTCCCCGTTGAGGCGGGAGGCGCGAACGAGGTCGGCCGCGAAGATGAACGCGCCGCGCAGCATGACGATGAAGCTGGGGTCGCCGCCCGCCAGCCGGTGCGCCAGCTCCCGCCCCAGCTGGGTTACCCGCTCGTCGATCTCGGCGGCGGAAAGGAAAGGGTGGAAGCTGAGCTCATGGAGCCGGATACGTTCGGGGTTAGCGGAGGCCATATTTGTCGATCAGGTACAGCAGCGAAGTTATGGAAGCCGCGCCCAACTCCAGCTCCCTTTTGTTGACGTTCTCGAAAATATCGTTGCGGGTGTGGTGAAAATCGAAGTAGCGCTGGGAGTCGGGCCGGAAGCCGATCAGCAGGCCGCCCTGCGATTTCAGGCCGCTGATGTCCGCGCCCGAGCCGCCGGTCTCGAAGGCCAGGCCGTAGGGTTCCAGCAAAGGCAGCCAGTCGTTTATGCGCCGGTAGTCCGCGGTGAAGACATCGTCGCGGCCGGTCGCGCTGAAGCCGCGCGGGGTGAAGCCGCCGCTGTCGCTTTCCAGGGCGGCGAGGTGAAATTCGCCCTTCGCGTTGCTCGCGTCCCAGTAGGCGCGGCCGCCGGCGAGTCCGTTCTCCTCGTTCATGAACAGCACGCAGCGGAAGGTCCGTTTGGGCCGGTGGCCGATCTTTTGCCACAGCGGCAGCACCTGGAGGGCATGGACGACGCCCGCGCCGTCGTCGTGCGCGCCCTCGCCCACGTCCCAACTGTCGAGGTGACCGCCGACGAGGATGATCTCGTCCGGGTGCGTCTCGCCGCGCACCTCCCCGATAACGTTGTAGCTGGTCACCGGCGCGAGGATACGGCCGTTAGACCGTAAATGGACGCGCACTTCCCCCTGGCCGAGCAAGCGGCTGATCTTTTCCGCGTCGTTGGTACTGACGGACAGGGCGGGAATCTTTGGTACGGTATCGATCACGGCAACGGCACCGGTATGCGGAATGTCGTCGAGCCCGTTGGTCATGCTGCGCACGAGAACGGCCCTGGCGCCGAAGCGGGCCGCAACGACCAAACCTAAACCGCGCTGATCGACCGCGCCGCCGTAAGCCTGAAAGGTCTTGAGTTGGGTGGGGTCCATCGGGCGGTTGAAAAAAACGATCTTGCCGGCCACGCCCGCGCGGCCGAGGTCTTCCACCTCCTGAAGGCTGAACACTTCTACCAGCGGTCCGGTAACGCCGGCGGGGCCGGTGCCAACGGTGTTACCTAACGAAATAACATTGAGCTCCTCCGTACCGATGGTGCGGTTGTTGATGATCCGGCCGCTGGCCGGCGCGCCGCGTACCCAGCGCGGAGCGGTGCAGGGCTGCAGGTAGACGGTGTCGAAACCGAGGGTGTCCATCAGTCGCCGCATGCTGTAGACCGCCGCCTCCGCACCGGGAGATCCAGCTAGACGTGGACCAACGTCTTTGCAGAGGTGACGAAGCCAGTCGTAACAATTACCTTCCGTCAGCGCGGCGTCGTACACCGCTTTTAGGGTAAAAGCATCGCTTTGCTGCGCTGACAGCCCCGTGTTAACCAATAGAAACAGGGTACAGAATAGCATTCTTTTTACGACGCCGAAGCCAACTGCCAACAAACGATGGTAAACGTCAAACACATCAATACAAATCATAAATAAAATGGATTTAGAATTTACACGGCAATATCACAATCCTGACGGAATTAAATTTTGACCAATGACCTGACAAGCAACAAAAGCTACGTTTACGAAATGGAATGATTTCAAATTTACTTGCCCGGACAACTTTATATTTCTATTATTGTCGTTTTTTCAATAAAATATTCTACAACGCAACCACAAGCTACATTAATGTTCGGCCAATCTTTTAGTCCGTTTATTATGAACTTGTATACAATATGGACTTATCTTTGGATTAACGGTAAGGGCAACAGCCCGTTGTTTCTTACTTTTTAATTTGGTTTTATTTGGTTAGGGCTGAGGTGGAGCTGTGGTGGCTCCGCCTCTTTATTTTTGTAGCGGGCTGACTTCTTGCCGCAAAAAAATGGCTGTTGGGCTTCGCCCCAACAGCCATTTTTTTGCGGCAAGAAGTCAGCCCGCGGACCGGAGAGAACGTGCGTTGCTAAAGCAGGGGCATGAACCGTGCGGTGCGGGAGTGCCTTCGCCACTATGCGCCGCGCAGAGGTTACCAGCGCACCGTGATGCGGGCATCCACGTCTTCGCCAAAGCGGGTGATCTCTTTGGTGACCACATCATAGCCCGTAGCCGGCTCGTAGACGAGTTGGTGGGTGCCGTCGGAAAGGACGTTACCGGTTTTGCGGTCGATCTCGATCTTGACGGGCACGCCCTGGTCTTCCTCGATCAGCAATCGGCGGACGATGAGGCTGCTGTCGGTAGCCAGATAGCTGGTGATGCGGTGGTTGCCGGAGAGTTCCTTGGTATCCGTTTCGTATTTGTCGAGCCAGGCGGGCTTGTTGATGTCGGCCTGGCGGAAGACGCGGAGATCGTTGGCGAAGTTGACGTCGGTGATTTCCTTCGTTTCGACTTCGCCATTGAGGGTGATGGTTTTCTTCACGGTCGTTTTGGCGGCGGTGAGGCGGTCGGTTTCGGCGGTGATGTAACCGGCGAGGTCGAAGAAGGGAGCGGTGTCGAGTGTACCCTCGGTGCCGTCCAGAGCGCAGGCGGAAAACAGAAGGTAGAGGACGAAAAGGCAAGGGAGTCTTTGCATATGGGGTAAAGGAACCAGCCGGGGCCGGGGTTCAATTTTGGCGGGGCCGCGGGTGCAAATAGTTCGGGGAAAAGCACCCCGGTGTTCCCCCTGAAAACCAGGGTTCATAAAAACAAGCCTTGCACCAGCGTCCCCGCCCCCGTCCGGCAAGAGGTAGAGCGTGAAAAGGGGAAGTTGCCACCCCTTACTTCCTTCCGCCCTTAAACCCCCTATTCCACATAAGCTTCCATCGGCGGGCAGGTGCAAACAAAATTACGGTCGCCGTAGCCATCGTCTACCCTACCGACGGACGGCCAGAATTTAAGGCCTTCGCGCAGGTACGGCAGCGGGTAAGCCGCCTGCTCGCGCGTGTAAGCGTGGTTCCAGTCGTTGGCCGTGATCTCGGTCACCGTATGCGGCGCGTTCTTGAGCACATTGTCTTCCGCGTCCGCGTCACCGGCGGCAACGGCGTCAGCCTCCTGGCGGATGCTGATCAGCGCATCGCAGAAGCGGTCGAGTTCCTCCTTGCCTTCGCTTTCCGTGGGCTCGATCATCACCGTGCCGGCCACCGGCCAGCTCAGTGTCGGCGCGTGAAAGCCGTAGTCGATCAGTCGCTTGGCCAGGTCGGCCGCGCCCATGACGGACTTGAACGGGCGCAGGTCGATGATCAACTCGTGCGCGCTGCGGCCCTGTTCGCCCTGGAATAAGACGTCGTAGTGGTTCTCGATCCGCTTGGCGATGTAGTTGGCGTTCAGGATGGCGTACTCGCTCGACGCCTTCAGGCCCTTCGCCCCCAGCATCTTGATGTAGGCATAGCTGATCAGCAGGATGCTGGCCGAGCCCCAGGGCGCGGCCGATACCGCCGTGCTCGCTTTTTTACCGCCGGTGCTCTGCAGCGGGTGACCGGGCAGGAAAGGCGCCAGCTTTTCGTTACAGCAGATCGGGCCCATGCCCGGGCCGCCGCCGCCGTGCGGGATGGCGAAGGTCTTGTGCAGGTTGAGGTGACAAACATCCGCGCCGATGCGGCCGGGGCTGGTCAGGCCCACCTGGGCGTTCATGTTCGCGCCGTCCATATACACCATGCCACCGGCCTGGTGGACGGTTTCGCAAATCTCGACGACGCCCGTCTCGAAGACGCCGTAGGTGCTGGGGTAGGTGATCATCAGGGCGGCGAGCTTGTCCTTGTTTTCGGTCACCTTTTCCTTCAGGTCGTCGATGTCGATGTTGCCGGCGTCGTCGGATTTTACGACAACGACCCGCATGCCGGCCATCACCGCGCTGGCGGGGTTCGTGCCGTGGGCCGATTCCGGAATGATCGCCACGTCGCGGTGCGCCTCGCCCCGGTCTTTATGGTAGGCACGGATAACGAGCAGACCGGCGTACTCACCACTCGCGCCGCTGTTGGGCTGGAGGCTGCAGGCCGTGAAGCCGCAGATTTCCGCCAGGTCTTTCTCCAGCTCGGTGAAAATTTGCTTGTAGCCCTGCGCCTGTTCGATCGGCGCGAAGGGGTGGATGTCGGCGAACTCGGGCCAGCTGACCGGGATCAACTGGGTAGCCGCGTTGAGCTTCATCGTACAGCTACCCAGTGGGATCATGCTGTGGACGAGGCTGAGGTCCTTGTTTTCCAACCGCTTGAGATAGCGCATCATCTTGGTTTCCGTACGATGCTCCCGGAAGTTGGGGTGGGTCAGGAAGTCGGTCGTCCGGCGCAGGGCGGCGGGGAACCGATCTTCGATGCCTTCGATACCACCGTCGGCGGTCAGGGCCGCTCCTTTATAATCGAGTTTCAGTTCGAAGATGCGGCAGACGGCCTGGAGGTCGGTCGTGGCGACGGACTCGTCGAAGCTCAGCCGGATGCCACCCTCCTTGGGGTAATAGAAGTTGTAGCCTTCCGCCTGGCTTCGCGCCTTGATCTGGCTCACCTTCTCCGGGCCGGCGCCGATGTGCAGCGTGTCGAAGAACCGATCACCGGCCAGGGAGAACCCGCCGGCCTTCAGCGCGTCGGCGAGGATGGCCGTGAAGTGGTGCGTCCGTTTAGCAATGGCGATCAGGCCCGTCTTGCCGTGGTAGGTGGCGTAGAAGCCGGCCATGTTGGCCAGCAGAGCCTGGGCCGTACAGATGTTGGAGGTGGCCTTTTCGCGGCGAATGTGCTGCTCGCGCGTTTGCAGCGCCATACGCAGGGCGTAGTTGCCGAAGCGATCCTGACTGACGCCGATGATGCGGCCGGGAATCTGGCGCTTGTACTTGTCGGTGGTGGCGAAGAAGGCGGCGTGCGGCCCACCGAAGCCCATCGGTACGCCAAAGCGCTGGGAGTTGCCGACGACGGCGTCCGCGCCCCACTCACCGGGAGGGATGAGCAGCGTAAGGGCCAGCAGGTCGGCGGCCACGACGGTGAAAACGTCGGCGGCGGCCGCCTTTTCGGTCAGCGCGCGGTAGTCGCCGATCAGGCCGTCCGCGCCGGGGTACTGCAGCAGCATGCCGAAAACGCGGTCTTCGCCGAATTCGAATTCCTCCGTCGGCTTAACTTCCACCGTGATGTCCAGCGGCTCGGCGCGGGTTTGCAGTACGGCGATGGTTTGGGGCAGTACCTGGTCGGACACCAGGAACACATTGACCGCTTCCCCCTTCACCCGCTTGTTCCGCTGGCCGTAGAACATACTCATGGCCTCGGCGGCGGCGGTACCCTCGTCCAGCAAACTGGCGTTAGCGACGGGCAGGCCGGTCAGGTCAGCCACCATCGTCTGGTAATTGAGCAGGCTTTCGAGGCGGCCCTGGGCGATCTCGGCCTGGTAGGGCGTGTACTGGGTGTACCAGCCGGGGTTGTGAAAAACGTTGCGGGCAATGACGCTCGGCGTGATCGTATTGTAGTAGCCCATCCCGATGAAGGAACGGTTAACCTTGTTGCGGCTTGCGATGCCCTTGAGGTGCTGCAAATAGTAGTATTCGCTGACGGCGGGTGATACATCCAGTGCTTTGTGGTCGCGGATGTTGGCGGGCACCGTCTGTTCCATCAGTTCCTCCATTGAGGCGGCACCGACGGTGCTCAGCATGGCGTCGGTCGCTGCGGCGTCGGGGCCGAGGTGACGGTCACGAAATTGATCAAAACGGGGGGTCAGAGCGGGCATACGTAGCGATTGACGGAGTTGAGAATAGTTGTCGCGGCAAAGGTAACTACGCCGGGGGAGATTGGTTGTGGGAATTATGTCAAAGCTCCCGCACATCAAACGCCTCTTTCCGCCGACTTCGTCAGGCAAAAAAAGGCGTTTGATTAACAGACCAGGACGTGCGAAAATTTACATTTCCACGCTCTGCTCGCCCTGAAACACGATCGTCATCGTCGTCTCGTGCACTTCCTTGGTGTCGTTGGTGGAATTGATGTCCTCGATGCGTACGCGCTCGCTGAATTTACCGGCGACGGGCCGCTTGCGCTTCTTGGTGTACTTTGATTCTTTCCACTCGTTGCCGAAGCCGGTGATGTCGATACCGTTACACTCCAAAAACCTGACGTAGACGTGCCGGATGATGTCCGGCTGGTCGTAGAACTTAAGCAGCATCGTCCCGCATTCGTCCTGTTTTCTGGTCTTATTTAGAAAGCTTTTAGAGGGCAGGTGACCGGTTTGCGGTTCGCCCGAAAATACCCGACTCATGTTCAGGATGCCGAAGTCGTCGTCGTCCGTCAGCATGCTGAACACTGACATATTGCTGGTGCCGGCAAATTTCGGGTGTTTTTCCACGTGTTCCGCGGTAGTTGCCGAAAAACTGACGTTACCCCAGCTTTTTTCGTTCCCCAACTCGTAGGTACCGGCGAAGGGGCCATCGGCCAGGGTGAGGGTGATGGCGGAGGTGATGCGGCCTTTTTCGTTGAGCTTTAACTCCGACGCGGGCGCGGAAACGGAAGCGGTTTGTGCGGTGGTATCGCCGCCGCCACAGCTGAATAGCGCAACGCTGAGGGCGAGCAGGAGGAATAAACGTGTCATGTGAGAACTTACTTAGGGGTAAAGGCCGGATATTCGGCACAAGGGTTTATGCGGCGGGTAACGGAAGCGTTACGGTGGACTGAAAATTTTGGGCGGGGTCGCGGGTGCTAGGGAATGGGGGAGAGACGTGGTGGGCGGTGGCAACTTCGTTGTTCCTTCTAATACGCCTATATCCATAAAGCACCCCCCGCCGGCGACTGCCGACGAGGGATGAGCGAATAACCTACTTTAAAAAATCTTTGGCGTGAAGCCATCTCCGACGGCGAGCATTTTTCCGCCGTCGGAGATGGCATCGGGCCGGCTACCGGACGATAAGACGGCTGGTCATTACCGCGCCTTTATCCGAAACCGCGTTCAGCAGGTACAGACCGGCGGGCAGGCCACGCACGTCCGTCATCCAGTTCCGGTCGTTTTGCCGGAAGCGCACTTCCATGCGGCGTCCGGTCACGTCGAGCAGCTCGACGCGCACCGTATTCTCCGGGGCGGAGGCGGTCACCTCGTCCGTCGCCGGGTTGGGGCGAACGGAGAGGGCGTCAGGCCGGCCGGTGAAGGTGACCGCTTCCACCCGGGAATAAGCCATCGTTCCGTCGAAGTCGGTCTGGCGGAGGCGGTAATAGCTTACGCCGTTGAGGGGCGCGCGGTCGGTGAAGTCGTACCGCTGATCGTCGGCACCGTCGATGGCGGCCACTTCCCCGTTGACGGTCCAGGTCCGGGCGTCGGGCGAGCGTTCGACGTGGAAGCCGGCGTTATCCGGCTCGTAAGTGGTTTCCCACGCCAATGCCACTTCCTTAGTACCCGCGTTCGCGCCGAAAAAGAGCCATTCCACGGGGAATACCTGGTCGAGCGTAAAGATGGCATTACAGCCCATGGATACGTTGCCCTGGTCATCGATGGCAAATACCGTTACCGGGTAATCAGCTTCTCCGCTGAATACCTGCGTCGTCGGGCCGATGAAGTCAACTTCAAATCGTAGGTCTGAGGGGAAGCCAACCGCGTAATTGAAAAATGCATCACCGTCGGTGTAGGGGCCTCCCCCGATACTGCCATCGTAATAAACGTCAGTAAAACCCTCAAAAATGAAGGTGTAAGCCTGTCCCTGGACGACCGGCAAGGGCGTACTCAGCAGAATCTCGGTGGAAGCACCGTTTACGCTCGCAAAAAGTTCAATGTTGGCCTCAGTATACACCGGGGTACCAACGCTGCCAGCTATTCCGCTGCCCTGGCCGCCATCGTAGAAATGAAGATTTACCCCTGACTCCGCGCCGAAGAACCGTACCCGAATTTTTTGAATGGCTCCGTTTTGGGCGGCTACGAGGGA
>ENA-ORXT01002543-ORXT01002543.1-marine-metagenome-genome-assembly--contig:-NODE-2543-length-21732-cov-4.450012_pt1 | contig 21732 bp, 19 predicted proteins | sample MGYA00237868_ERZ511482 | MGnify/ENA metagenome assembly ERZ511482
ACTTCCTTGGACTTGAAGTTCTCCGGATCGTCCAATACTTCGCCATCACGGTTGCCGAGGATGTTGGTCGAGAACCAACCACGCACACCGAGCATGCGAGCCTTGAAGCCTGGCGCTAGGAGCGTCTTCATCAGCGTCTGGCCGGTCTTGAAGTCCTTGCCGGCAATCGGGACACCGTTCGTCTTCGACAACTCGACCATGCAGTCGAGGTCGGTCGTGAGGTTCGGTGCACCGTTGGCGTACGGCACGTCGCTCTGGAGTGCGGCGTAGCAGTAGATCTGCGACGGCGAGATGTTGGCGTCGTTGTCGCGCAGGCCCTGCTCGAAGGCCTCGACCGTGGCATGGCATGCGGACGGCTCCTGGTAGGCCTCGGTCGAGCCGCACCAGACGATGACGAGACGATCGCAGCCGTTCTCCTCCTTGAAGCGGGCCATGTCGGCAATCAGTGCCTCGGCCTGATCCCACTTGTTCGGGATGTCCTTGACGCGCACACCTTCGAGACGGCTGACCCAGCGCTGGTCGAACACGGCCTCCATCGGCACGATGCCTTCCATCTCGGCGGAGATCGTGTCGAGGTCCTTGCCTTCGAGCACGCCAGCGGTCTTGGCGGCCTCCATGGCGTTCGGCGTGATCGGGTCCCAACCGCCGAACACGATGTCGCCGAGGTCGGCGAGCGGCACGAATTCCTTGATGAGCGGGTTGCGGTTCTCTTCCTTGGTGCCGAGGCGGATGTGGGCCATCTGCGACACCGAGCCGATCGGCGGCGAGATGCCATCACGTGCAGCGATGACGCCAGCGATGAACGTGGACGCCACTGCGCCCATGCCGGGGGTGAGGACACCGAGCTTGCCGGTGGCGGGGGCGATCTGACGCGAGTTCGAGCTCATGACAGTAGATGGTAAGCGAAATTGGAGTTCAATGTCGAATAGTGAAGCAAGTCTGAACTATTGTGCTCGGGGTGGTTCGACATCTGCCCGACATCTCGATTCGGCAACTGGAATATCTCGTCGCCGTCGCCGATGCTCCGACATGGGCTGCAGCGGCGCGCGATGTCGGGGTCTCGGCCTCCGCGCTGTCGCAGGGCTTGGCCGAGCTCGAACGACGGGTCGGCATCGAGCTGTTCGAGTCCGCTGGCCGTCGGCGCAACCTGCGCGCCACGGTCATCCCCGTTCTCGATCACGCCCGCCAGGTGGTGGCGCTCACCCGCGACCTGGTCGCTTGGTCGGATCGACGGCGCGACGCGAGCACCGGCGAGGTCCGCCTCGGAATGATCGACGTCGCCGCCGTCGTCCACTTCCCCGACGTGCTCCGCACCTTTCGAGCCGAACACGACGATGTGCATCTCACGCTGACCGTTGCTTCTTCGAGGTCCCTGCTCGACGACCTACGGCGCGGCGCTCTCGACATCGTGGTCTGCGTCGATCCACCCGAAGCCGTCGGCGGCATCGAGTATCGGTCACTACTCACCGAACCAATGGTCGTGTACGGGCCGCCCGGCGTCGACGCCAGCGACCGGTCTACGTGGGGGCCATGGGTGCTGTTCCCCGAAGAGTCCCACACCCGCCGCCTCGTCTCGGCCCGCCTCGGCGAACTCGGTGTTCCCGTCGAGGTTGCCGCTGAATCACACCAACCCGACGTGCTGCGCGAAATGGTCTTGCTCGGTCTCGGCTGGACCGTGCTCCCGCGCAGCCAAGGCGAATCCGAACGCGGAGCCCTCGTGGTCGGCGAGCAGATCCTCGAACGCCGCCTCGTGCTCGCCCGCCGCGTCGGAGCCGTGACCGACCCTGCAGTCGACGAGCTCGCCCGCCGGCTCAGTCCGGGATCGGCAGCGCCGTCGTCCGTTTGATCTCCTCCATCACGAAGATGGTCCTGACGTCATACAGGTCGACCGCTGCGATCAGCCGTTTGTAGAACTCGTCGTACGCGCCGATGCTCGCGACCATCACCTTGAGCGTGTAGTCGATGTCGCCGCTCGTGCGGTACGCCTCGACGATTTCGGGGAACAAAGCCACGGCGACCTGGAACCGCTCGATCCATGCGGGTCCGTGATCGTTGGTGCGGATGTTGACGAGCGCCGTCACGCCGAGGTCGAGCGCAGCCGGGTCGACGAGGGCAACTCGCGCCGTGATGACGCCGGCGTCTTCGAGCGCCTTGACTCGCCGCCAACACGGTGTGGCGGTGAGACCGACCGCATCACCCAACTCTCGCGCCGACAGCGTCGCATCGGCCTGCAACAAGCGCACGATTTCCCGATCAAACTGGTCCACAATCGATGATTCTTGCAGATATACCCACCACGAAGCAACAATAATCCAAGGCGGCACCGTTTCAGCGCGAACAACGCAACACCCGGTCAGCCGGGGATCTTTACAGTGGAGTGCATGTTGCTGCAGCGCCACTTCACCGAGCACCCGGCCGCCGTCGACGAGACTTACGTCGAGCACTTCCGGGTCGCCGCCCGTTTCGCTCGTCGTCTCGCGCTCGCCGCCGGCGCCGCAGCGGTGCACGCCGTGGTGCCGTCGCTGTGTGAGAAGACGGCGAGCCAGCAGATCTGCAAGCTGCACGCCGAGATGACCTCCGGAAAGCGCGGCGCAGCACAATCGATCGTCACTACTCCCGTCGTCACTGCTGACGTCGGCACTGCTGCCTGAGCGAGCCGGTGACCCACGCGCCGCAGCCACCCTCTCATGACGCCGGGGTGGCACCTCCGAGTACCTCGGCGAGTGTGTCGGTGTCGACGTTGCCGCCGCACAATGTGAACGCGCACCGATCACCGCGCTGAGCTGGTGACTCCGAGAGCACACCTGCCAGAGCAATCGCTCCAGCCGGCTCGGCGACATTGTGCGTCGTCCGATAGATCAACCGCATGGCCTCGGCGGTCGCATCGTCTGACACGTCGATGATCCGATCCGCTCCTGCGAGCATCCCTGCAAGCGAGCTTGCGTCCGGCACTCGGCAGGCCACGCCGTCGACGAAGGTCGCAGCGGCCTCGGTCGTCACCACCTCACCAGCGGCGAACGAGAGTTGGGTTGCCGGCGCCGATGATGACACCACCCCGACGATGCGCGTCGACAGGCCGAGAAGATCGCGCACGGCGATCATTGCGTTGATCCCGGACCCCATGCCCACCGGTACGTACACGGTGTCGAGTGACCCGCCGCCGTCGAACAGCTCACGGACGTAGGTGGCAACGCCCAGCACGAGGTCACGGTGAAATGGCGGCACCGCTTCGAGGCCCCGCTCGGCTGCGGCCCGCACGCTCTCCTCACGCGCCTCTTGGAAGTCGGTACCGTGCTCGATGACTTCGGCGCCGAGCGCACGCATCGCTGCATTCTTCTCGATGCTGTTGCCGTGTGGCACGTAGATGACGACCTCCTTGCCGTAGGCGTTGCCGGCGAAGGCGAGGCTCTGGCCATGGTTGCCTCGGGTCGCGCTCAGCACGCCGACCACCTGAGGACGCTCACGGACGAGACGCTCCATGTAGACGAGACCGCCGCGCACCTTGAACGCACCGACCGGGGTGTGGTTCTCGTGCTTGACGACCACCCTCGACCCGGCAGCATCGTTCAATATCGGCCACTCGTACTGCGGGGTCGACGGCATGTGCTGGCGGACCACCTCGGTCGCAGCGTCGAGGTCGGCCATCGTGATCGGCATCAACATGTCGGCATCGCTGAGTCGGGCGTCATTGCTCGATGATGGCCGCCCGTCCCCCGTCGCTGCAACCGAGAATTCCTGGCCGGCAGGACCGCGGCGAGCACCTCAATCAGTGATGACGACGTCGAGCACGACGTCGTGGTCGTCCGTCGGCAGATCGTCGACCAGTTGCATTGCGAACCCGACACCGATGGTCGTGCAGTCAGGGCGCCGATCGGGCAGGAAGCGGTCGTACCACCCTCCACCCTGGCCCAGCCGACGTCCATCGGAGGTGAACGCAAGTCCCGGCACGATGATGACGTCTGGCCACGATGCCTCGAGGGTTTCGTCTTCGGGGACTGCGGTCTCGATGCCGGCGGCGTGCAGTCGCTCGACGAGCGCCGATGTCTCCGGCTCGCCCGGGACAGAGTCGAACACCATCATCCGGCGCGCCTGCTGGACCTCGGTGTGCGCAAGCAGTTGCTCCCAGATCCGGGTCGAGCGGACCGAGCGATCGGTGAGTGCGCGGCGTTCGGCACGCATTGCGCTGCGCACCGCCTGCTTCGCCGCGTCGATCGCTGCCATCGATTGGATCGTACAAGTGCGGGCTGGGTCACCGAGGGCGCATACAGTCGGAGGTGATGAGTGACACACACGATTCCCCCGACGCCGATCCGTCCGGCACCGATCACGCCTTCGACTCCGGCCACTTCCGGACGATCCTCGGGCACTTCCCGACCGGCGTCACCGTGGTGACCGCCATGGACGGCGATGCGCCCGTCGGCTTCACGATCGGCTCGTTCACCTCGGTCTCCCTCGACCCGCCGCTCGTCGGCTTCCTTCCGCAGCTCGGGTCGTCCACGATGGAAGCAATCGAGGCGTCGGGCAGTTTCTGCGTCAACGTGCTCAGCGATCAGCAGAGCGACCTGTGTTGGAAGTTCGCCAAGAGCGGCACCGATGACACACGCTTCGACGGCGTCGATTGGCATGCCGCACCGTCGGGGGCACCGGTCCTCGACCGAGCAGTGGCGTGGATCGACTGCGGCGTGGAAGAGGTCCACACGATGGGCGACCACCTCTTCGTGCTCGGACGCGTCGGAGCACTCGATGCCGATGCCGATCACGACGGCGAGCCGCCAACGCCGCTGCTGTTCTTCAAAGGTGCACTCGGCGGCTTCGACGCCGTCGACTGAACAGCACCTCTCTTCCCCATCGTCGTTTGTGTGCGGATTTTTGCGGACCGGTCCGCAGAAATCCGCACACAAACGAGGTGAGCACGAGCAAACGGCGCACACTGAGCGCATGCATCCGCGCGCTCCGCTCGCCGCCGCCCTCGACACAGCGATCGTGGTCGCATTCGTCGCAATCGGCCGTCGCAATCACGACGAAGGCGAGGCGCTGGCCGGCATCGCGGAGACCGCCGCACCGTTCCTCCTCGCCCTCGTCACCGCGTGGCTCCTGCTCAAGGTGAACGGCGAGCGCGTGTTTGCGCAGCCGACCAGAATCGGCACTGGTGTGGTGATCTGGTCGTACACGCTCGTCTTCGGAATGTTCCTGCGGCGCTTCATGTTTGACGGTGGAACGGCGCTGCCTTTCGTGATCGTCGCATGCATCTTTCTCGGCCTGCTCGTCGGCTGGCGTGTCGTTGCCAACGCAATCTGGAACCGCCGCACCACCGCACTGTGATCACCCGTCCGCAGCGGAAATATCCACCACTCGACGAGCCCGGCCGCGCAGTAGATTCAGGACATGGCTCGCCGCTCCCCGAGCGGTGACGACCAGTCGTTCGCCGCGCTCCGCTCCTTCATCGCGCAGCACCGCAACCCGTTCGCGTTCGTCACAGTCGTCCGCGCAGTTGCAGGCGCCCTGCCGGCGCTGCATCCATACTTCCTCGCCGAGTTCGCCACGTCGATCGACGAGCCCGACCGAGCCGGCCGCTTCTTGTTCCTGCTCTTCATCACCGGATTCGTCCACTTCGTGCTCTGGACGGTTTGCGACTACTTCGTGTCGGTCAAGATCAATCCGCTCACCTATGAGTTCAAGCGGTTGATGTTCGACACCGTGTGGTCGGAGGACTACCAACGGTTCGTCGATCGACCATCCGGCAAGGTCGCCAGCTTCGTCAACGACACCCGCGCCCACGTGCAGTCGCTGTGGGATTCACTCCACTACGGCTTCCTCACCGTCCTCGCCTCGATCCCGGTGTATGTCGTCCTCCTGTGGACGACAGCGCCGGGTAACGCGATCGTCTACGTCGTGTTCCTCGTCGGGGCAGGCGTCGTCCTCGCTGTCGTTGCCGGGCCGGTCAATGCCCGCCAGCGACTACTGACCAACAACACAGCGACCAACACTGGTCGGGTCTTCGACTCGTTCTCCAACTTCGTCAACGTGTTCTCGTTCCGTGCTCACCACAAGGAGATCGAGCGCAACGACGAGCAGCTCGATGGTCTCATCGTTGATGACATCCGCTTCGGCCTCGCCCTGACGACGTACTGGGGCGTGGCCTCGCTCCTCGTGCGCGGCCTGCTGTGGGCTGCAGTGATGGGCTTCAGCTGGTACCAGTTCGACCGAGGCTCGATCTCGTTCACGGCGATGATCGTGTCGGTCACCGTGCTGCTCGACTTCACGAACCGGTACTGGGAAGTAGTGCATCACCTCGGTGAATGGATCGACCGATCTGCTGCGTATCGCGAGGCGTACACGTACCTGTTCCCGGGCTGGAACATCGTGACCGACCCCGTGGACTCACCCGCACCCGTGGACTCCCCCACATCCGCTTCCGTATCTGCGATCGGCGCAACGTCCGCGACCGACGAACCGAGCTCCGGTCGTCTGCTGCACAGCATCGAGGTGCGCAATCTGCGATTCGCCTATCCAGATGAACCCGATCGCCTCGTTCTCGACGGCGTGAGCTTCACGGTGCGGCGCGGCGAGCGCCTCGGCATCGTCGGCCGTAGTGGCGAGGGCAAGTCGACGCTCATCAAGATCCTGCTCGGCTTCTATCAACCGACGAGCGGCGAGGTCCTCGTCGACGGGCGTACGGTCGGCCCGGCCGAACTGGCGGCGCTGCAGTCCTACGTCCCGCAGGACACATCGCTGTTCCAGGAGACCGTCGAGTACAACATCGGCTACGCCGAACCCGGCCCCGCCGACCCGAAGCAGATTCGCCGCGCCGCGGAGCAGGCGAACATCGCCGACTTCATCGAGTCGCTTCCCGACGGTTTCCAGACCATGGTCGGCGAACGCGGCATCAAGCTGAGTCTTGGCCAGCGTCAACGCATTGCGATCGCACGGGCATTTCTCAAGAAGTCGGACCTGGTCATCTTGGACGAGGCGACTTCGGCACTCGACTCCGAGACCGAGGCCCGAATCCAGGAATCGCTGGTCGAGTTGTGGGAGGGCCGTGCCGCCATCGTGATCGCCCATCGGCTCGCCACATTGAACGACGTCGATCGGATCGTCGTCATCGAAGGCGGACGTGTCGCCGAGCAGGGCAGCAAGGACGATTTGCTGGCCTCGGCCGGCAGGTTCGCCGAGATGTGGGGCCTCCAGCGCGCCGGCCTCCACTGACGCCGGTTGGTGCCCGCATCGCGTCCTGGCAGACCTCGAGAGTGACCGGTAGCCCCCAAATCTTCGGTTGGTTTCCCGCCCAGCGGGAACTCAGCCCAAGATGAGGCTCAGGTGGCGAGCGCACCCGGTTGAGTCAGCCGGTGCGCTGCGGCTGCGGTTGGCGGCCATGAGCCTGACATCATCACCCGATGGCAGTCACTGGAACCGCACAGACGATCACTCCCGCCGACGCAGGCTTCGATGCTCGGCGCCTGACTCGAATCGACGATCACTTCAAGCAGTACGTCGACGACGGACGCCTTCCTGGCTGGCAGGTCGTTGTCAGTCGGGCAGGCGAGATCGCCTACAGCTCCACCTACGGCAAGCGCAACATCGAACAGGACCTGCCCTGGGACTCGGACACGATCTGTCGGCTGTTCTCGATGACCAAGCCCATCACGTCGGTCGCTGCGATGATCCTGTACGAGGAAGGCAAGCTCCAACTCAAGGACAATGTGTCGAAGTACATCCCGTCATTCGGTGAGTCCGAGGTCTACCGCAACGGCTCCTTCGTCGCTCCGAACACCGAAGGCCAGACCGAGCCGATGAAGATCTGGCACCTCCTCACCCACACCTCTGGCCTCACGTACGGGTTCCACAACAACCATGTCACCGACGCGCTGTACCGCAAGGCCGGCTTCGAGTGGGGCATTCCGAAGGGCATGGATCTCGAAGCAGCATGCGACGCGTGGGCGGGGCTCCCGCTCGCGTTTCAACCTGGGTCCGAGTGGCTCTACGGAGTGTCGACCGACGTACTGGGTCGCATCGTGGAAGTCGTGTCGGGGCAATCGCTCGACGAGTTCTTCCGGGAGCGCATCCTCGACCCGTTGGGCATGACCGACACCGAGTTCTGGGTCGAAGGTAACAAGCGCGACCGGTTCGCCGAGCTGTACTTCCCGATGCCGACCGGCAACGCCAAGGGTGAAGGACCGTCGGCCAACGCCAAGGTGATGCCCGCAGCACCACTCGACCACAAGCCGAAGATGCTCGGTGGCGGCGGCGGACTGTGCGGAACAGCGTCGGACTACATGCGCTTCGCACACATGCTCCTGAACCGCGGGGAACTCGACGGCACGCGCATTCTCGGTAGCCGCACTGTCGACTACATGACCCGCAACCATCTGCCAGGCGGCGCCGAACTCGAGACCTTCGGCCGACCCCTCTTCGCCGAGACCGAGTTCGCCGGCATGGGGTTCGGGCTGGGGTTCTCCGTCGAGATGGACAGCGCCGAGCACAAGGTCATCGGTTCGGCCGGCTCCTACGCCTGGGGCGGCGCAGCAAGCACTGCGTTCTGGGTCGACCCGGCCGAGGAGATCGTCGTGCTGTTCCTCACTCAGCTCCTGCCGTCGAGCACGTACCCGATCCGTTCCATCCTGCAGCAGTTGGTGTACCAGGCTCTCGTCGACTGATTCCCGGTTGAGGTCGAGGACGTCTCCGTGACTCGACTCAGTCGAGCGTGCGGACCGTCGGCACGGTGTGCGCGTTCGGTTCACCGGCATCGAGCCAAGCGCGCGTCTCTTCGAGTGATCGTTCGATCAGTACGCGCGAGTGAGAGAAGTCGATGGGTGACACCGTGACCGGGCAAGGCGCCGGCACGAGGTGAATGGGTACCGCGTAGGTGTTGGCAGCCATCTCCAGCACGAAGCGGCGTTGCACCATCAGACTCACTGCATGCAGTGCGGCTGCGATTGCCGTCTGTGGGGGCTCGACCAGGTCGCACGAATAGCCGGTGGAGAGCACCCACACGTCGGTCGCTCCGGCTTCGATCGCGGTCGTGATCGCCGTGTTGTTGATCACGGCGCCGTCGACGAGCAGCCGGTCTTTTCCGCCAACGCGCACGGACGCTGGCGGGAAGATGGCCGGTAGCGATGCGCTTGCCGTGACTGCGTCGACAGCATTGCCTTCCGTGATGAGGACCTCCTCGCCGCTCAGGGCATCAGCCGCGACGACGATGAGCGGAATCTGTGCGTCCTCGATTCGATCCATCGGGAGTCGTCCCCGCAGCAGCGCACGCAGTGCGGTGTCGGGAACGAAATGTGTGCTCTTGCCCAGAAACGCCTTGAGCCCGAGCAACGGACGAGTGGGGAACAGATCCTGGCGACGCAGCGCCGACCACACCTCGGCAAGGTCAGCGGCCGAGCGACCGCTCGCCAGCCACGCTCCGTTGATTGCCCCGACCGAGGTGCCGACGACCAGGTCAGGGGTGATTCCGCGTTCGGCGAGCGCCATCGCCATCCCCACCTGAATCGAACCATGGCTCGCTCCCCCCGAAAACACGAATGCTCGCATGTCAGCCGGGCCCAGTCAGTCGCCGTCGCGGAGACGGAAGTAGATCGAGAGCAACACACCGAGCACGAACAGGAACACGATCATCCGAATGATGAAGCGGATCGCTCCGAAGATGCCGCCGAAGAAGACCCAGATCACGATGGCGACGATCAACCAGCCAATCACGCTCGTCAGAATCGATCGACCACCGGAACTGCTCATCGGTCCAGGCTAGACCGGAGGCATTGCCCCCACGCCGGACGGGAGCCGTCCGATCGCTGCGGGGCGCGGATCAGCAGCATGTTCGACGTCATGGCACGGGGCCTTCGGCTCAGAGCGGGTTGGTGATGGCGCCGGTCTCGGCACCTCGGACCAGGCGGGCGTACTTGCCCAACACGCCGGTGGTGTACCGAGCTGCGTTCGGAGTCCAGCCCTGTCTGCGAGCTGCCAGCACGTCGTCGGCGACCTGCAGGTCCAGGGTTTTGGTGGGCACGTCGATGAGGATCGAGTCGCCTTCTTCGATGAATGCGATCGGGCCACCGTCGGCAGCTTCGGGCGCCACGTGGCCGATGCAGAAACCCCAGGTGCCGCCGGAGAACCGGCCGTCGGTGATCAGCGCGACATCGCCGCCACGACCAGCTCCCTTGAGTGCACCGGTGATGGCGAGCATCTCGCGCATGCCGGGGCCTCCCTTGGGGCCTTCGTAGCGGATGACGATCACATCACCGGCGTTGATCTCGCCGGCGAGAATCGCTTCCATCGCGAACGACTCGTCGTCGTAGACGCGAGCCGGGCCTTCGAAGTGCATCTGCTCGGCGGTGAGGCCGGCGACCTTCACGACGGAGCCTGCCGGTGCGAGCGAGCCGGTGAGGATGTTGATGCCGCCTTCGGCGTGGATCGGATTGTCGACCGGATACACCACAACGCCGTCGGGCTCGGCGAGATCCATGGCTTCGAGGTTCTCGGCCATGGTCTTGCCGGTGACGGTCATGCAGGATCCGTCGATCATGTCGTTGTCGAGCAGGTGCTTGAGCACGCCTGGCACCCCGCCGACCTTGTCGAGGTCGCTCATGTGGAACTTGCCGCCGGGGGTCATGTCCGCGATGTGTGGAACGCGATCAGCAATTCGGTTGAAGTCGTCGAGGTCCAGGTCGACTCCGGCCTCGTTCGCGATGGCAAGGAGGTGGAGCACAGCATTGGTCGAACCGCCGAGTGCGGAGGTGAGAGCGATTGCGTTCTCGAAGGCCGGCTTGGTCATGATCTGGCGCGACGTGATGCCGAGGCGCAGCAGGCCAACCACGGCTTCACCGGCGAGGCGGGCGTCGACCTCGCGACGCGCATCGATGGCCGGCGGCGACGCCGACCCGGGCAGGCTCATGCCGAGCGCCTCCGCAATGGAGCTCATCGTGTTGGCCGTGAACATCCCGCCACAGGCGCCCTCACCCGGGCAGGCCTTCACCTCGATGGCGTGGAGTTCGACATCGTCGATCGTGCCCGCCGCGTGGGCACCAACGGCTTCGAACACCGACGTGATGTCGAGTGCCTTGCCGTTGTGCTCGCCGGGCATGATCGAGCCGTTGTAGACGAAGACCGAGGCGAGGTCGAGTCGGGCGGCCGCCATGAGCATGCCGGGGATCGACTTGTCGCAGCCGGCGAGTCCGACGAAGCCGTCGAGGCGTTCTGCGTGCATGACCGTTTCGACGGAGTCGGTGATGACTTCTCGGGAGACCAATGATGCGCGCATGCCTTCGTGGCCCATCGAGATGCCGTCCGACACGGTGATCGTGCCGAATTCCATCCCGAAGCCACCGGCGGCGAAGATGCCGGCCTTGGTGTGCTCGGCGAGCTTGCGCAGCGTCATGTTGCACGGCGTGACCTCGTTCCACGCCGACGCAATGGCCACCTGCGGCTTCTCCCAGTCGTCATCGCCCATGCCGATGGCGCGGAGCATCGAGCGCGACGGAGCCTTCTGCATCCCGTCGGTGACGTCGCGCGAGCGGGGCTTGATGTCGACAGGAGTGTTCGGATCGTCAGAGGACATGGTCGCCAGATTAGTAGGGAGCGTCCACAACGCACCTGGTGCTCCGCACACCAGCTCAGATCAGGCTCGGCACCTACCGGCGAGAGCAGCGCTCGCCACCACCATCCTCGGCATACACACCACCGCACCGTTGCTCTGGTCTCACTGCCATTCGGCGCACCACCACCGAGAGGACCCACGATGAAGATGCGATTCGGAACATTCATGGCCCCGTTCCACCCGCCGGAGCACAACCCGACTCTGTCGCTCGAAGCTGACCTCGACCTGCTCGAACACATGGACACCCTGGGCTTCGACGAAGCATGGATCGGCGAACACCATTCCGCAGGCAGCGAGATCATCGCCGCCCCGGAGATATTCATCGCTGCTGCCGCAGCACGAACGAAACGCATCAAGTTGGGTACCGGCGTGGTGTCGCTGCCGTACCACAACCCGCTCTGGACTGCCGAGCGAATCGTGCTCCTCGATCACCTCACGCGTGGACGGATCATGCTCGGGGTCGGCCCCGGCGCCTTGCCGACCGACGCAGCGATGCTCGGCCTCGAACCATCCGAGATGCGTCCGCTGCTCGAGGAATACATGGCGATCGTCATGCAACTCCTGACCACCAACGAGCCGGTCAACTACTCCTCCGACCGGCTCACGCTGAACGACGCGCGACTGCATCTGCGTCCGTACTCCGAGCCCCTCTTCGACATCGCCGTCGCTGCGGTTGCTTCGCCGTCCGGCGCGAAGCTCGCTGGCAAGTACGGCGCCGGTGTGCTCTCCCTCGGCGCGACCGTGGCCGTCGGCATGGATGTGCTTGCTCATCACTGGGGGATTCAGGAAGACGTGGCGGCGCAACACGGCCAAGTAGCCGACCGAGACAAGTGGCGCCTCGTCGGCCTCATGCACCTTGCGGAGACCGAAGAGGAGGCCCGCCGCGACGTCGAGTACGGCATCACCCAGTGGTTCCAGTATTTCCAGAACGTCGCAGCGTTCCCGCAGATGGCCGTCGAGGGCGGCGACATCGGCGAGATGGTCGACTTCGTCAACGGCGGTCTTGGCGTGATCGGTACCCCGGACCAGGCAATTGCCCAGATCGAAGAATTGCTCGAACAGTCGAACGGTGGCTTCGGCGCGTACCTCACCTTGAGTCACAACTGGGCCAACATGGCTGCCACGAAGAAGAGCTACGAGCTGCTCGCTCGTCACGTGATGCCTCACTTCCAAGGCAGCATCGGCAGTCTGGTCGGCGCCGCCGACCGCGCCGAGAAGTCTCGTCCGGTGCTCGCCGAGAAGCAGTTGGCGGCGGCCGACGAAGCGACACAGCGCTACGAGTCCGAACAGGCCCTCGTCACGTCCTGATCCGACCTCTCCCGTCCTGATCTTTCCGATTCAGGGCTTCTTGACGTTGAGGAGCGCTGTCACTGCCTTGCCGTCGGCCTGGCCTTTGCTGGCCTTCATCACTGCTCCGACGAGCGCGCCCATGGCCTTGCCCTCACCGGCGCAGAACTTCTCCCAGGCCTCAGGTTGTGCTGCAATCGCCTGATCGACCATCGACTCCAGTTCGGAGTTGTCCATGGCCTCGAAGCCGAGGTCGGCCGCGATTGCTTTCGGGTCGGTGATGCCGCCTTCGATCATCGCGCCCTCGATCAAGGCTGCGACGATCGTCTTGGCCTGACTCGCAGTGATTGCACCGGATGACTCCATGGTGGACAGCGTCGCCACGCTGCTGGCCGGAACCTGTTCGGCGAGTTCCGGTGCCTCCTTGACGTGTTTGAGCGCGACACCGGCGTCACCACCGAGCTTGGCGGCCTCCATCACGTACTCGTCCTGCTTGCGTTCGGCCACGACCATGATCGCCTCACTGTTGGCCGCCTGCCCGGAAGCGTCGGCGAGCATCGCTCGGCGCTCGGCCGGCAGGGCTGGCAGGGCGGCACGCACCCTGTCGATCCAGTCGACGCCCGGGTCGACGACGACGAGGTCGGGTTCGAGGAAGTAGCGGTAGTCGTCGGCGTCTTCCTTCGAGCGAAGGGTGTGGGTGCGTCCGTCGTTCTCGTCCCAGTGACGGGTCTGCTGCACAACCGGCTCACCCGCTTCGTGGAGCGCGATCTGGCGTTGCGCCTCGTACTCGATCGCCCGACCGAGCGAGCGGACCGAGTTGACGTTCTTGATCTCGCAACGTGTGTTGAAGTTCTCGCCGGGCTTGCGGACGCTGACGTTGGCATCGACACGCATCGACCCCTCTTCCATCTTCGCGTCCGATGCGCCGACAGCAACGAGAATGCCGCGCAGCTCAGTGACATAGGCCTTGGCCTGCTCCGGGTGGCGAATGTCAGGACGGCTCACGATCTCGACGAGCGGCACACCCGCCCGGTTGAAGTCGATGAGGGAATAGTCCGAGCCATGGATCCGCCCGCCTGCGCCCCCGACATGGGTCGACTTGCCGGTGTCTTCTTCGAGGTGACCGCGCTCGATGCCCACGCGGAAGCCATCGGGGAGATCGAGCCAGCCGTCGATGTTGATCGGCTCGTCGTACTGGCTGATCTGGTACGCCTTGGGCATGTCTGGGTAGAAGTAATTCTTGCGGGCGAAGGTCGACTTCTGCACCGTGCAGTTCAGCGCCAGGCCGAGACGGATGGCCAGCTCGACCGCCTGACGGTTGAGCACGGGAAGCGCCCCCGGCAGACCGAGCGTGACCGGGTCGATGTTGGTGTTCGGCTCGTCACCGAACCGATTCGGTGATGCAGAGAACAGCTTGGTCTGCGTCGCGAGTTCGACATGGACTTCAAGACCGACGACCATCTCCCACTCCCCCTGAGACCAACGCTCGTGGTCATCATTCGACGGGTAGTAGGCATCGTCGTTGACGTAGGTGATGCTCATGATGGGCTCACGTTCCGGGGTTCCGTGCCCTGAGGTTCATCGCTCTGAGGCTCACCGCTCTGAGGCTCATCGCTCTGCATATGTCGTTCGAGTGTCGCTGCTGCCTGGAACATCACGTCGTCCTGCAGTGCCGGGGCGAGGACCTGCACACCGACCGGCAGACCGTGCTCACCGGTCCCGAACGGCACGCTCATGCCGGGGTCGCCGGTCAAGTTCGACGGGATCGTGTACGTGTCGCACAGGTACATGGCAAGTGGGTCGCTCGCCTTGTCGCCGATCTCGAAGGCGACGGTCGGCGACGCCGGGGTGAGCAGCACGTCGACCTTGGCGTAGGCCGCCTTGAAATCGTTCGAGATGAGGCGGCGGACCTTCTGGGCCCGGCCGTAGTAGGCGTCGTAGTAGCCGGCCGACAGGGCGTAGGTGCCGAGCATGATCCGGCGCTTGACCTCGGCACCGAAACCGTCGGTCCGTGTCGCCGTGTACATCGAGTTGGTGTCCGGAGCTGCAGTGCGCATGCCGAAGCGGACACCGTCGAAACGGGCGAGGTTGCTCGACGCCTCAGCGGGAGCAATGAGGTAGTACGCGGTGAGGCCGTAGCCGAATGCGGGAACTGCGACATCGATGATCTCGGCGCCAGCCGCGCGCAGTGCCTCGAAGGCGACTTCAAGACGTTCCTCCACGTCAGGGCTCGCTCCACTCGGTAGATCGGTGATACGGCCGACACGCAGGCCCTCGACACCGCGTTCGAGCGCGGGGGCGAGTTCGAGCGGACCCTGCTGGATGCTCGTGGAGTCGCCAGGGTCGTGCCCACTGATTGCCTCGAGCGCCACGGCGGCGTCGCGCAGATTGGTCGTGAATGGGCCGATCTGGTCGAGGCTCGAACCGAATGCGATCAAACCGAGCCGGCTGACTGCACCGTAGGTGGGCTTCACGCCGACCACGCCACAGAGAGCTGCAGGCTGGCGGATCGAACCGCCGGTGTCGGAGCCGAGGCTGACCGGCGCGAAGTCCGCGGCGACCGCAGCGGCCGAACCGCCGGAGGACCCGCCCGGCACTCGCGTCGTGTCGAGCGGGTTCCGGGTCGGACCGAACGCCGAGTTCTCGGTGCTGGATCCCATGGCGAACTCGTCGAGATTCGTCTTGCCGACGAAGATCGCCCCTGCGTCACGGAGACGGGTGACCACAGTGGCGTCGTAAGGCGGCGCCCAATCGGCGAGGATCTTCGACGAACAGGTCGTCGGTATGCCCCGGGTGCACATGTTGTCCTTCAGCGCGACCGGCACGCCTGCCAGCGGACCCGGGTCGTGCCCGGCGGTGACCATTGCGTCGATGTCGGCGGCACGAGCGCGTGCGGCATCCGTCAGCACCAGGTTGAAGGCGTTGATCTCGCCGTCACGGTCAGCGATGCGAGCCAGATGCTGTTCGACGACGTCGGCTGCCTTCGCCTCGCCATTGCGGACGTGCGAGGCGATGTCGACGGCGCTGTGAAGTTCGCCCATGTCGCTCATTCTTCGATTCCGATGATCGGCGGGACGCGGAAACGATCGTCCTCGGCAAGCGGCGCCTGGCCCAACACCTCGTCGCGGTCGAGTGTTTCTCCCGGGATGTCGTCACGCATCACGTTCGCGAGCGGCGTCGGCTGCATCATCGGCTCGACACCATCGAGGTCGAGTGCATCGATGTCAGCGAAGTGGTCGAGCATCGCGCCGAGTTCGGCTGTGGCGGTGGTGAGCTCGTCGTCGGTGAGCGACAGGCGGGCCAGCGTGGCCACTTTGCTCACATCCGCTGCGCTGATCCGCTCGCTCTTGGTCGGGGTCGTCCCGGCAGTGTCTGACACGGACCGCACGATACCGCCCGCCACGGTTCGGGACAGTGGGCATTCGAGCGTGCTCCGCAAACAGCTCGAAGATCTCGGTGCGCCAGCAGACGGATTCCACCGACTCACCGAACGAGATCTCGGTTCGCGTAGTTTCGGCGTATGTCAGAGACTCACGAGCCGACATTGGCGGTGCTCACTGCGGCTCGGAGATTGATCGATCAGGTCCACGTCGCCAACATCGCAGAACGATGGTGGGGCCGCACCTTCGACCTTCCTGGCGGCGTCGGCATCCGCATCGTCACGATGGGCAACAATCCCGAACAGGTCCGCTCGCTGAAGATCACCGGTGACTTCCGCGTCGAGACGCTCCGGGCCGAAGCCAGCTCTGAGGCCTACATCGCCCAGGCCGATGTCTGGGACCTCACCTTTCTTTCGATCGACCCCGAATCGCCCGAACGCGGGGCCCGGGTCGACACCTTCGAACCGGGTGGAGCGACGACCAGTTTCGTCATCACACCTGACGTACGCACGTCGACACCGAGCTCTGCGACGTACGCACCGACGCAGCGTTCCGAGGTCCAGAACGTCTCGAACACGTCGTCGACGGGCGGTGCGCTGGTCGGCGAGATCGTGCCGTGCGATCCGTTCGACGTCACCGAGATGACGGTGCCGCGAGTCGTCGCCGAACTCGCCACAGTGCGCTCCGGAGTCCACGACCTCGAGAACCTCCTCTTCCTGCGCCCGCAGGACGGTGCCACGGCCATGTTCGGCACGCCGCCCAACTATCTGCCGGTGGTCGGCACGATGACCGACGGCGCAATGCTCGGCCTGACGGTCGATGCCGAGGAACTCGGCGTGATCGACCCGAAACTGCTGCTCTACGAACCACGGATGGATGGTGCCGTCCCGGCCGACGAGAGCATGGTCCTCAGAACAGTGCTCGACCGCAGCATCAACTCGCGCTGGGCGGACGGCGAGGCCCCACCTGCCGCGACTGCGCTGGCCGACGAGCTGGGTATCGAGTTTCGTGCAGGGGTCCGCGACCTGGAGTTCTCGTGGAAGGTCAAGCGACGTCGACCGAGCATCGCTCCGACGGGGTGGAAGTGGCGGCACGATTCCTCGGGCAATGCGGTGCTGGCGCCGAAGGAGGCCTGGGGAACGGTGTCGATCAGCCGACCGCAATCGGTCACACGCGCGATGGCGATGGCCACCGACCTCGCCGAATCGGCACCGGGCGCAGCGCTCTACTGCGCTCAAGAAGCAATGGTCCTTGCCAACAAGGCGCACGACGGCACTGCGATCTCGTCCGCCTACGCAGCGATGGTCGGCCCGCTCATCGCGCTCGGCCGCCCCCGGATCGCCGTGCGCGCAGCCGCCCTCGCTGTCATCTGAACCACTCGATCTTCTCGGACGGCACAGATAGCTTCGAGCCATGTTTGCGATCGTCGGCAGTGGCGAGTACCTCCCCCCGATGCAAGCCGTCGATCGGGAACTCCTCGCCCTGCTGGGCCCCGCACCTCGGGTGGTGTGTGTCCCCACAGCCGCCGGCACCGAAGGCGACATCATGATCGACAGCTGGATGCGTCGCGGTGTCGAGCACTTCGCTGCACTCGGCGCCGAGTCGTACGGGTCGCGGATCTGGGACAACGCAACGGCAAACGACCCCGATCTGGCTGCGCTCATCTCATCGGCAGACCTCGTCTACCTGTCTGGGGGCCGACCGAATCACCTCCACTCGGCCCTGCAATCGAGCCTCGCATGGAAGGCAGTGCTCGAGGTGACCGACCGCGGAGGACTCCTCGTCGGCTGTAGCGCCGGCGCGATGATCCAGGGCGAGCTCTTCGTGGGGCGCACCGGCCGACACGACGGATTCGGGCTCTGGCCCGATGTGGTCGTGATTCCGCACTTCGACGAGATCCCCACTGCGATTGCGGCGGCGATGCGCAAGGCCGCTGGCAAGAGCCGCGTGGTCGTCGGCGTGAACGGCAACACCGCACTCATCGACATCGATGGCACATATCGTGTGGTCGGCGACGAGATCACCATCTGGAGCTCGGCGGACAAGCACACCTTCGGACCCGGCGACGTGCCGGCCGAGCTGCTCCGACCGTAGGTCGCTGTCGGGTTGTCAGGCTCGCACAGGCGGCGGACCGACGTAACGCGAGCTGGGCCGGATCAGCTTGTCGGCAGCGGCCTGCTCGATGATGTGGGCGCACCAGCCAGCAGTCCGACTGACTGCGAACGTCGGGGTGAACATGGCTGGCGGCAAGCCGGCGCTCTGCATCACGACACCTGCATAGAACTCGACGTTGCTCGGCAGCGGCCGACCCGGCTTCAATTCAGCGAGCGTGACCAGGATCTCGGCTTCGATCGCGATTGCTCGCTCGACCAGCTCACCGCCAAGCCGTTCAGCGACTTCTCGAAGCAGGCCCGAGCGGGGGTCGGGCGCACGGTAGACAGCGTGCCCGAAGCCCATGATCTTGCGACCGGCTTCCATCTCACTCCGGACCCAGGGCGCAGCGTTGGCCGGTTCCCCGATGGACTCGAGTGCATCGAGTGCGCGGCTCGGTGCACCACCGTGCAGCGGGCCGGACAACGAGCCCAGTGCCGAACACACCGCGTCAGGTACCGACGCTCCGGTGGACGCCGCGACGCGCGCCGTGAACGTCGAAGCGTTGAAACCGTGATCGAGCGTGAGGATCATGTATTGCTCGACGGCACGTGCAGCGACGGGCGTCGGAGGCGCGCCTGTCACCTCGTACAGGTAGGCGGCGGCGTGGCCGAGGTCGGCACGGGGCTCGACGATCAGCTGGCCGGTCTCCAACCGGTACAGCGCAGCGAGCACCGATGGCACCATGGCCGCCAACCGAAGCGCCTGTTCGCGGCGCGTCGTCACGTCGATGTCGATCACCGGATCGAAACCCGCAGCGATACTCAGGACCGACCGAAGCTTGCTCAACGCGGATGCGTCGGTCGTCGCCACGATCCGGATGACGTCCACCAATTCTGCAGGCACATGGCGGTGCGCGGCGACCTCGGCCTTGAACGCCGTCAGCTCGGCGGCGTCGGGAAGGTGGCCCGACCGCACAAGGAACCACACCTCTTCAAAACTCCGGTTCCGGGCGAGCCCGGCTGCGTCGTGCTCGCCGTAGTGGAAGAAACCTTCGTCGCCATGAACCGCTCCGATCGCCGTCTCGGCAGCGATCACACCGTTCAGGCCGGCAGGGACATCGATCATCTGTTTGGTGGACATGATGTCAATTGTTCGCCGATCAACCCGAGTAATCAACATTGATTCGATCAATGTTGACTCGATCAACGAGATGATGCACAGTTGACCATGAGTTCCTTCATCGGCGCCTCGGAGGCGGCTCGCCTGCTCGGTGTGACCACCCCGACTCTCTATGCCTACGTCAGTCGCGGACGAATCAAGCGCCGGACAGGAGCGGACGGTCGGGCATCGCTCTTCGCGCTCGACGAGGTCGAAGGTCTGGCAGCACGCAGCCGGCGCGGCCCGCTGGGCCCACGCCCAACGATCGACGTGCGCGTGTCATCGGCGATCACCGTGCTGCGCGACGACGGGGTGTCGATCCGTGGTCGCGAGCTCCCCGATCTGGTTCGGTCACACTCATTCGAAGCGATCGCCGATCTGCTCTGGACCGGACAACCGGGACCAGGCACGTGGCAGGCTGCACGCCGCACAGCCCTTGACCTGCCGCCGGGACTGCAACCCGTGACACGACTCGCAGTGGCCGCTCACATTCTCGGCGACCAGTTTCCTGGCGACGATGCATCGACTGCCGGTCGCCGACTTCTGCAGGCGGCCCCCGACGTACTCGGAGCTCGACGCAAGACCGGCTCGATTGCCGAGCGGTTGGTGTCGGTGTGGAGCCGCTCACCCCGACCTGACCTCGTCGCTGCGGTCGACACCGCTCTCGGATTGCTCGCAGATCACGAGCTCGCCACCAGCACTCTCGCGGTGCGAGTTGCTGCAAGCGTGCGGGCCGTGCCCATGGCCGCATTTGCCGCCGGGCTCGCCGTGGTGTCTGGCCCGCTGCATGGCATGGCCTCGATCGAGGCCCACGGGTTCTTCGACGAGTGCGTCGAGCATGGGGTCCCGGAGACCGTGCTTCGCTATCGGAACGAACGGCGACGCATCCCGGGGTTCGGGCACAAGGTCTACCGCGGACGCGACCCGCGCTTCGACGTGTTGCTCGACAGTGTTCGCACCCTCACCGACGACCACCTGATCGACGAGGTGATGGCTGAGGTCGGGCGGGTGATTCCCAAGCACCCGAACATCGACCTCGCCCTCGGAGCACTCACCCACTCAGCAGGCCTCGACCACCGGGTGCCGCTCTTCGCCGTCGCGCGCATCGCAGGATGGGCAGCGCACTACGACGAAGAGCTCGACGCTCCGCCCGTGCGGTATCGCGGCATGACAGCCTGACCGTGACAGCCTGACTGTTACAGATGGTGCCTGGCACCACCTGTAACGGTCAGAAACCGCTGGTGGCGTGCGGCATCTGATCGGCAGCGAAGAAGTGGTCGGCGCGACGAAGCACCTCGGCATCGCGCGCCTCGATGCGTCCGCCGCGAGCGAGTTCGGACGGACGGAATCCACCGAGGTAGATCGAGCCGAGCGCGGCACCATCCATCGTGATGTCGGGCTTTCGTTTGGCCGGCTTGACGACCGTGCCATCGGGTGAACCATCGACCTTCCAACGTTCCCCGTCGACCTCGATCACCAACGTGTCGTCGGTGCCGTAGGCCCGCGCTGCGAGCGCACGGCGGATGTCTCGCACGTGGACCCAAAGCATGTCGTTGAGGTCGACGGTGCGCAGTGCTCGAGGGTCGCTGAGGATGTGCGGCAGGTGGTCGTCGATCGCCGCAGCGCGGATGCTGGTGATCGGGCCGACCAGGTCGACGGACAGCACCGTGTGCCACAGCGCGGCGTGGGCTTCAGGTGTTGCGGCGATGAGGTCGTAGAGCTCCATTTCGTGCGCAGGGTGGCCGTTGTTCCACTTGGCTTTCACCTTCCAGCACGCAAAGCCGTCGGTGTGAACCGCCCATCGAGTCCCCTCGCCGCGATGGTGACGCGACAACTTCCAACTCGCGGCCGGCCGATCGATGTCGCCGTTGCGCCGCACACGGATGCGATCGAAGAGGGCGGTGATCTGTTCGAGGACGTCGTCGTTGCTGGCGTCGGCGAATCGAACGTCGCCTGGCTTCGGCCGGAACTCCGGGAGCACCTCGGTTCGGCGACGATCGATCTCGATGACCCGGCACTGTGAAGCGATGCCGTAGCCGAAGCGTCGGTAGATCGCCCCCTCACTCGCCGTGAGGATCGCCAGCGGCTCCTCGTGAGCATCAGCATCGGCGTGAAGCTCGCCCATCATCTGGGTCAGCAGACCCTGGCGACGATGTGTCGGTGACACGGCGATCCAGGTGACTCCGGCAACTCGCAGCACGTTCGGCCCGGGGACGGTCA
>ENA-ORXT01002544-ORXT01002544.1-marine-metagenome-genome-assembly--contig:-NODE-2544-length-21721-cov-3.307476_pt1 | contig 21721 bp, 16 predicted proteins | sample MGYA00237868_ERZ511482 | MGnify/ENA metagenome assembly ERZ511482
GCACTATATTCAGTTCAAGAATTAGACAATGCTCTAAACTGGGCCGAAGTGGTAGTTTTACTGAAGGTGAGTTCTGTTTATCCCCAGGTTTGGCAGATTTTGCAGCAGCGCAATTTACTAAACTCCAGTTCGATTGTTGAAAAAGCTACTTTTCCCGAGCAAAAGATATATAGTGACCTAAGTAATTACCCAGATCTAGACCTATCCTACTTCTCTGTTTTATTAATCAATAGTAAATAGCATATTTCTGTTATTACTTGCTCAAAGTTAAGGAAAATTAACTAAAAATATTGCAATATGTTTTAAGTTTGTAAAAAGCTATACAAAAGGGCGGTTTCTCATGTTACTTTTGTTTTAGTAAATTACCTATTCAACAGTAAGTATCAGGGGTTCAAAACTTTGGATATTCAGTCTAGACAAGCTCAAGAGTTATTACAAGAGGATATTGGCGAATATGTAGCCCAATTACAACTACACATGTCTCTTCAGGCTCGCAATTTAGTTCCTACTCTCAGCAGTACAGATATCCAAAGCAGTAGGCATCAAATGTTACAAGAGACTCAAGCCGTTGCCGAAAAATGGGCATCTCGTCAGTCTCTATAAATTTATCCAATCTATTTTGGTGACTTTGGTTAAGATACAGTCGATCAGATCAGCACTATAAAGTAATCAAACTATCGAAGTAATTCTCAAAAAAATTCAGAAAGTGGGCAGAAAGCGTAAGCTTCTCGCTCACTTTTTTTTGCCAGCTAAATTTTAAGTAGTAATATCATTTGCAGCTCTAAAAATAGATGATATAACTGATACATCTCATTGAACATAATATTTAGAATATTTTTATAAACTAGATTTTATTAACTACGACTACTTATTTAGGTATGAGTGATAGTTATTACCCAATAGTGGTAGATGAATATAAAGTATCAAAGCAATCTACAACAAAATATTCTGATAGTTGATGATTTGCCAGAAAATATTAGGCTTTTGTCATCTTTATTAGAAAACAAAGGGTATAAAATCAATTCTGCTACTGATGGAAAGATGGCCTTAGCTTCAATTAAAGCCAAGCCTCCTGACTTGATCTTACTTGATATTATGTTGCCAATTATGAATGGTTATCAAGTTTGTCGCGTTCTCAAATCTCAGCCTGAAACTCGACATATACCAATTATATTTCTTAGTGGTCTAGACTCAGAATTTGATAAAGTAGAAGCCTTCAAAGTTGGTGGAGTAGACTATATTACTAAACCCTTTTTTCTGGAAGAGGTTATTTTTAGAATCCAAACCCAATTAGCAATAGTTAATCAGCAGAATAGGTTTCAAAAAATTCTTAATCAAGAAATTCTCGAACGAGAAATCGCCGAGAGAGAGTTGAAAAAATCTAGAGCATTATTAACAGGAGTATTAAACAGTTCTTTAGATGGTGTTGCTGCTTTTGAAGCTGTTCGCGATCGCCAAAATAAGATTATTGATTTTCGTTGGTTGATTGCCAACCCAGTTGCAGCAATGACTGTGGGTGAAACAACTCATACCCTAGCAGGCAGAAGACTCTTCACACAAAGCTCCTCTGGTCATTTGTTTGATGGGCTGCTAGAACTGTTTATTCAAGTAGTTGAAACCTGTACTGTCTTAGAAAAAGAATATTACTATAATTCTGGTTCACTCAAGCTTTGGTTTCATATTGTCGCTGTTAAGTTAGGTGATGGTATTGCCATGACTTTTAGAGATATTAGCGATCGCAAACAAATAGAAATTACTCTTAAAAAAACCAACCTACGATTAACTTATCAAGCCAACATCGATAGTTTGACTCAAATAGCCAACCGTCGTCGTTTTGATGAATACATTGCCCAAGAATGGTCGCGATGCGCTAGAGAAAAAGAATATCTATCGCTCATTCTATGTGATGTAGATTACTTTAAAGCTTATAATGATACTTATGGACACCAGGCGGGTGATAGCTGTCTTTATGAAGTTGCTCAAGGAATAGATAGAGCCGTGAAACGTCCGGCGGATGTAGCATTCCGCTACGGAGGAGAAGAATTTGCCATAATCTTACCCTATACAGAAGGGCAAGGTGCAATTAAGGTAGCAGAAGAAATTAATCAGCAAATTAAGGATTTGCGAATACAACATAGTGCATCTGAAATTGGAGATATAATTACGATGAGTTCAGGAGTTTCTAGTATTATTCCTGATGTCCATTCTTCTCCTCATCTATTAATTGCTGCTGCCGATGCTGCTTTATATGATTCCAAACTTAAAGGTCGCAATCGTGTAATTTATAAATCGGTAGAAGCTTACCCATAATTTGTTCTTTGGTAACAATAATAACAGCTTTAAATAAGCTATTATTTCTCGATATATTCTCTGTTCAGTCGATATATGCTAATGGTGATAGTAAAAGCTGAACACTGAGGTTAAATTATACAAATTCCTGTAAGATAAATGTTCATATACAAACATTTACCAAAACAAATATGTATACATATTATCTAAAGCTAGCCTAGAAAATTAGTTGGTTTAACCTTTTAGTTAAAAGCAATTATATTAAAATACTTGATAAAAACTATCAATAATCTTTAAAATATTCTGTCTTTGAAGGCTTTATTAATTGATTTCAACCTTGATGATTTAACCGTATTATGCCAATATTCAATACTGTATTCCGCATCCATGAAAAAATATTAAAACAACTATTGAAAAAAATATAGCATTGACAAAATATAAAATATAAAGCAAAAAGTGGCTGAGGAGATCGGCTCAATATGTGCGTAGTCACTGATATAAAACCAACATTATATTGTCATTTTATTTGGATATATTTTCATGATAAAAATACTCATAGTAGACGATCAAAACTTTACTAGACAAGCATTACAGGCAATTCTAGAGGCTGAATCAGATTTTGAAATTGTAGGACAAGCAATTAGTGGTTCAGAAGCTCTGGCACAGATGGAGTCAAAAGAAACCGACATCATAATTGTCGATTTGGAAATGCCAGAAATGAATGGTTTGACGGTTACGAAAATAATCAGCAAAAGTTTTCCTGATACTAGAGTCATTATTCTCAGCAGTCATGATGATGAAGCAAATATTAATGCTGCAGTGGAAGCAGGTGCAAGGGGTTATCTTTTAAAAAACACTTCAACCCAAGAGATTGCTGATACTATTCGTGCAGTCCAAAGGGGCTATTTTCAACTAGGGCCAGGTTTGTTTGAAAAATTGCTTTCTCATCTCATTCACGAAAAAGAAGATGCAGCCAACAATCTATCTCAGCTAGAAGCAAGATACTCCCAGTCAATGATTACTTTGGAAGAAAGAATCATGACGACCAATGAATCTCAAAGACAAGAGCTATACCAAGAGATAGAACTACAAATAAGCAATTTAAAACAAGATTTTCGCAACGGACTAGAAAATTTTCAGTATCAGGTTAGCAATCAATTACAAAATGGCATAGAAGTAGCCAATATCAAATTTAGCAATTCAATGCCCAACGCTCAGGAAATAGAAATACAAATTGATAATCGCAACCTAGAACAACAGAGATATATCAACACTTTATTTGCCAGCAGCAAGCAAGCAATTCAAAAGCTAGAAACCCAACTTAATCAGATGCGTTACTTTGTGGCGATCGCCGTAATTGTGCTGGTTGCTGTAGTTATGCTACTTCTATATTAAACTTTTCTTTAGACAACTCGAACGTAGAATTTGATAGCAATATTTAAAATTTTTTATTAAGTTTCGGTTATCACCACAAGACGAAATAATTTAAAACTTTAGATAATATACTTTAGCACTCGCCACCGAAGAGTGCTAAATTTGCAAATGGAATTGTGTAGCGGAACTAGAAGAATAAAATCCTATGGCGAAGATCGTTTCGTTTAACGAAGAGTCGAGAAGAGCATTAGAAAGAGGTGTTAATGCCTTAGCTGATGCTGTCAAAATCACTCTTGGCCCCAAAGGTCGTAATGTTTTATTAGAAAAACAGTTTGGCGCGCCTCAGATTGTCAATGATGGAATCACCGTCGCCAAAGAAATTGAGTTAGAAGATCCTCTCGAAAACACTGGTGCAAGATTAATTCAAGAAGTTGCATCTAAGACTAAAGACAATGCTGGAGACGGTACAACCACTGCTACCGTAATTGCTCAAGCATTAATCAAAGAAGGTTTGAAAAACGTAGCAGCAGGAGCTAATCCCGTTGCCTTAAAAAAAGGGCTGGACAAAGCGACAAGCTTTTTATTAAAAGAAATAGCCGCAGTTGCTCAACCCGTAGCTGGCGATGCAATTGCCCAGGTGGCAACAGTATCCTCTGGTAATGACGAAGAAGTCGGTGCCATGATTGCCGAAGCGATGAACAGAGTAACTAAAGATGGTGTAATCACCGTAGAAGAATCCAAGTCTTTAGCTACCGAATTGGATGTAGTTGAAGGAATGCAGATTGATCGCGGTTATATTTCTCCTTATTTTGTAACCGATCAAGAAAAGCAGATTGTCGAATTTGACGGTGCGGTAATTTTAATTACTGACAAGAAAATTAGTGCGATCGCCGATTTGGTTCCTGTATTAGAAAAAGTTGCTCGCGAAAGTAAGCCTTTATTGATTGTTGCCGAAGACTTAGAAGGTGAAGCTCTAGCAACTTTGGTAGTTAATAAAGCTCGCGGTGTCTTGAATGTCGCTGCTATCAAAGCTCCTGGCTTTGGCGATCGTCGCAAACAAATGTTAGAAGACATTGCTGTTTTAACAGGCGGTCAGGTAATCTCAGAAGAAGTAGGTCTAAGTCTTGATAGTGTAGACATGGACATGCTTGGTACAGCAGACAAAATTACCATCGATAAAGAGAGCACCACTATGGTGTCTGGTTCAGGAAATAGCGATGATATTTCCAAAAGAGTCGAACAACTCCGCAAACAGCTAGCAGAAACCGACTCTGACTACGACAAAGAAAAACTACAGGAGCGCATCGCTAAACTTGCTGGTGGTGTCGCAGTAATCAAAGTTGGTGCGGCAACCGAAACAGAACTAAAAGACCGTAAACTACGCATTGAAGACGCGCTAAACGCGACTAAAGCAGCGGTAGATGAAGGTATTGTTCCTGGTGGCGGCACTACTCTGATTTACCTAGCTAAAAAATTAGCTGAGTTCAAAAGCCAGCTAGATAATGGTGAAGAAAAAGTTGCAGCAGACATCTTTGCTAAAGCCTTAGAAGCACCTTTATGCCAATTGGCTAACAATGCTGGGGTTGAAGGTTCTGTAATCGTCGAAAAAGTTAGAGATAGCGATTTCAAGATTGGTTACAATGCTCTAACTAGTGAGTTTGGCGACATGATTACTATGGGAGTTATCGACCCTGCTAAAGTAGTTCGCTCTGCGGTGCAAAACTCTGCTTCGATCGCAGGAATGGTTTTGACTACTGAAGCCTTAGTAGTAGAGAAACCCGAACCTGAAGCTGCGATGCCTCCTGGTGGTGGTATGCCTGGTGGCATGGGTGGCATGGGCGGTATGCCTGGAATGGGTGGTATGGGCATGATGTAATATCGCCCATACCCTAAAAATTGATTAGTTTTAAACTCAGAGGTAGGTCTTTAATTAGGCTGCCTCTTTTTTTGCATAGTTATTCCCCTTAATTTTCTTCTAGTTAACTGATTTTTTAGCCAATTCGAGCCTGACATAGATGCTTAGGCATACTTTTTACAGTGAGGACAGACAAAAATATCCATGTCTACCACTTCACCACAGTTAGTACATGATTTCATGGTGCCTCTAATCAAGCCAATCGTTTTCTGGCGATCTTCAATTGTTTTGTTTTTTCGCGCTGCAAATGTTTTATTACTGCTAGGTAAAAATAGAGCAATCACTACCCCTAAATAGCTTAGCAATGCACCAATCAAGAATCCGTGAAAGCCGTTTTTGCCCTTCTTCTCAAAAATGGTTAGTGCAATAACTCCTGGGAACAAAGAGTAAACAAAAATACCACTTATTAATGTTTCTGTCATGGACTGAAGACTATATTCGCTCTACACAAATTAGTATTCCCTTAAACAACTTAAATATTAAAAGTTATTAGTTGATCCAAAATGTTTTTCTTTTTGTTTATCTATTTCTTCTTGCTAAAAACTATTTTTAATGGTCTTCAACTCTTAGAATTCTAGTTCTACGCTGATATGAAATACCCTGAAAGATTTGGTATGTGTTGTTCTGGCTTCTTAGACTTCACTATCGCGTACCGAAGGAAAGCGAAGCTTATCGCACTCTCGACCTTCTCTGATGAGTACAGCTTTAGTAAGTCCTTAACTGTAGCGACTTGAAATTATAATCACTCCGACCTGTTCATAGTAATTATCAGCGATCGATAACCGCTTGTAAAAGAGATCGCCGTTTAATCTTTATTGTAGATAAAAATGCTCTTTTAGTATTGCAATCTAAATCGCATTCAATAGAAATTAGATTAAATTTCAATATATTTCTTCAATAGCTAATGATAGATTGAAACTACTTATTTTACTTGACAACTACATTTTATTAAATAAACGTAGCTCAAATGTTTAAAACCCAACAGGTTATCGCTGAACGCTACCAGCTACAGCAAAAGCTAGGGGAATGCTCGATCCGTCAGACATGGCTAGCGCAGGATTTAGAAGCAGACATCCTGGTAGTTATTAAGCTCTTGGCTTTTGGCGACCGCACCCAATGGAACGACATAAAATTATTTGAACGAGAAGCGCAAATACTACAGCAAATAAATCATCAATTTATTCCTCAGTATCGAAACTATTTTACGCTTGAATTACCCAGCACTTGGTTTGTGTTGGTGGAGCAATATATTCCTGGAAGATCCTTGCAATTGATTTTGGAAAAGGGCAAAATATTTAGCCAGGCAGAGGTTAATGGCATAGCTAAAAAACTATTAAACATTCTAGAATATTTACACCAATTTAATCCTCAAGTGTTGCATCGAGACATCAAGCCGAGCAATATAATTTTGGGAGAGAATAAAGAAATTTATTTGGTTGATTTTGGTTCGATTCAAAATCAAATGCCAGCAGAGGGCAAATCTTTTACTATTGTGGGAACATATGGCTATACACCCCTAGAGCAGTTTGGCGGCAGAGCAGTAGCAGCTTCTGATCTATATGCTTTAGGTGTAACCTTAATTCATCTTCTGACTGGCATTCCTCCCGCCGAATTACCACAAAAAGATTTACAAATTCAACTAAGCGATTGCTTAGTCAGGCAAAAGCATCGCCTAAAAGTTACCAAACACTTTGCCACATGGCTAACAAAAATAACTCATTTCTCAGTCGAGCGTAGATTTAACAACGCCACACAAGCGCGTCGAGCGATCGACTTTTCCTTCCCAGAATTGCCTTTTGTGGCCAGAAAGGGAATAGAAAAAAGCAGTAAAATCAGATTAATACTGGGTCTGGTTGCCTTGCTAGCGGGAACTTATACAATCCAATTGTTGGAAGAGAAGAATCGAACAAAATTAGAATTAAACAAAATTAAATATTGCCAAATATCAAAGAAGGCAAGTTTGAAAATTGCAGATGTTTACTATCTGAGTAACAGAAAACTTCGTAATAAATGTGGCAATAAGTCCGATGTTGTCGAACGATTGAATAAAGAGAAAAAAAGTTTAGCGGGGTACAATCTGAGTCAAATACACCTCAATCAAGTTAATTTAAAAGAAGGCAATTTAGAACGAGCCAGTTTATATCGAACATATCTCATTGAAGCTGACTTACAAAATGCCAATCTCAATTACGCAGGGATTAATTACGCCAATTTAGAGGCAGCTGATTTAGAAGACGCGAGTATCAAAAGAAACGAAGAAAGAAACGGCATTAAAGGAACAAATTTCTCTCGCGCTAACTTGGACAATGCTGATTTTGGAATTGGCATAATGTCTGATGTCAATTTCTCCTTTGCCGATCTCGATTATGTTTACTTGGGAGGAGAAATATCTGATAGCAATTTTGAGAGGGCCAGTCTCCAATCCGCTTATTTACAAGGCAAATTCATTAATAATAATTTTCAGTATGCCGATCTATCTGGTGTCACACTACAGGGATATTTAAATTCTAATATTAGATATGTAAGTCTTGTTGGTGCAGATCTACAGAAAGCTGTTTTTGACTCAGTTGACTTTTACGAAGTTAACTTGTTCCGCGCTAACCTTAAAGGTGCAACTATTATTAATTCAAATCCTACTGCACATCAGATTAAAAGAGCCTGTAACTGGGAACAGGCTTATTATATAAATGCAGAACTCAGCCAAATTGCTGGCAATCTAGAGTCACATAAAGCTGCTAACCAGCAGCAAAATCAGCAATATATCGAACAACTCAAGCAAGATAAAGCTTCTGACCCTAAAGAACCCGTTGACTGTAGTAAGTGGGATTAATTATTAGTAATAAATCTTTGAATCCGATCGAGCATAGCTGTTGCCTCTGCTTGGCTTAAATAGTGAGAAAGCTAATGGGTAACGGATACCGCAACCCATTGAAACCAGATGCTGACTACGAGGATCGCTTTCAAGAAAATTTTTAAGAGTATTTAAGCAAAACCAAGAGACAGTTGCGATAAATTTTTTAATCTTTGCAACCATAGATGCTGCCTCATTTTGATTTAAGTAGCGATCGCCAGTTTTCAAATCATACCTTAGTTCACCAATGCCATTTTTTACTATATTTTAATCTTGCGTAGCAATACTACATAAACAACACTTAAATAAAACAACCAAAAGCTGATGCCGACAACTGTAAGTTCGGGCAAGGTAAGCAATCCTATAATAGGTGTAACCACTTTTGCAATAGTCGAATTTATCTTTTTACCAGAATTGAAATGACCTAAACCCTTTGAAAATCTTTGTTTTAGGCAATTCAACCGATGAGAGATCGCTAACTTGTGTTTTACTAACCGATATGACATTAGTTCCATATTATTTGCTTGCAATCTAATCGGCATTGCCCTGATTGCTGCTGCTGCGGAGTCAAAGCGATCTTGTGCATTTTGTTCTACCATTTTTTCCAACCACCGCTGAAAATCAGGTGAAACATCAATCTGCATCTTGTCTGAATTTATTTGTTTGAAGATTGGCGATCCTAAAAATACTCTTGAAGATTTGCCAGACAGCAAATATATCAGACAATAGCCTACGCTATATAAATCAGACCCAGGAACAGGCTTATCCATATAGTATTCTCTAGGTTGGTATGGCGATCCCGCATAAATAATCGCGACTCGGTTATCTGGAAGAATCCCTCTCATCCGCGCGTAGCTAAATGTACTCTCTATCCCACCAAAATTTATCAAGTAAACTCGACCGTTTTCATCGAGGATAATATTCTCTGGTTCTATATCTTGATGGATTATGGATTGCGAATGAAGATAGTCTAAAATATCGAGTAATTGAATACCCAGCTTTTTTACTTCTGTTTTATTAGGATGCCAATCACCAGCGACTAATTCTGCTAAAGATTTACCCGTTACTGGCTCGCGAATTAAATAAAAATGACATTTTTCATCAGTATCTATATTATCTATTTTGAAATAGCTAATATACTTGGGAATAGAAGGATGATCGAGACTTAGAAGAACGCTAACCTCTCGTTTGAACAATAATTTTACTGCTTTCCAGTCAGTAGCTTCTTTGAAAGAATAGACTGTGAGTACCACTGATCGCGATTCGTGTACATCGAACGCCATGTAAGTCACTGTAGTTATGTGAGAATGCCAACCTCTCTTATTTTGAAGGGCAATAATCTTATATCGTGCGCCGATTAGTTCGTTTTGTTGGTGCAACATTACTTACTTTCTACCTTAACTGCGAAAAATAAATTTGATTTTTAAGTCTTGATGGCAACTGTTGTAATCAGCGATCTCATTTTCATCTTTTCCTAAATCGCGATACATCAGACTGCGAACGTTAACAGTTGCTTGCCAAGATTTAGTTTGATCGCTTTTTGTGCCATACCTTTATTTATCAACGCCTTAATTTTTCTTGCTTTTGATAAAGAAGTTCCCGATTGTAGTAAGCCTGAGTATAGTTAGGTTCGATTTCAATCGCCCGCTCGAAATCAGCCAGAGCTAATTCCAAATCTCCCCGATCTCTGTAAACAACACCGCGATTATTATAAGCTTGGGCATTGTTGGGTGCGACTTGAATTGCGCGCTCGAAGTCAAAGAGTGCTAACTCCCGCTTTTCTAAATCGTTGTAAAGAACACCCCGATTATTGTAAGCATCAGCATCATCAGGATTAATTTGAATTGCTCGACTATAATCGGCTATGGCTAACTCTAATTGCCCCTGCTGTGCGTGAATTAGACCTCGATTGTAGTAAGCCTTGTCATAATTAGGATTAATTTGAATCGCTTGACTGTAGCTGGTTAGAGCTAATTCTAATTCTCCGCGATCGCTGTAACTATTACCTCGATCGTAATAAACTTTAGCAGATTGGGAATCGGGTTCGCCTGTCTGAACTGAACTAGAATTGGCTGGGTCTAATTCTTCTCGCTCTTTGTAGAGAAGCTGTCGATTGTAATCAGCTAGGTCAAACTGAGGATTTATTTCTAGGGCGCGATTATAGTCGGCTAAAGCTAAGTCCCACTTTTCTTGCTTCTTATAGAGAATACCTCGATTATTGTAAGCCTTAGCGTCATTGGGGTCGATCTCAATTGCGCGATCGAAGTCAGAGAGTGCTAAGCCCCACTTTTCTTGGTTGGCGTAAATTAGACCTCGATTATAGTGAGCCTGGGAGTTATTAGGATCGATTTGAATTGTGCGATCAAAGTCAGATAGGGCTAATTCCCACTTTTCTTGGTTCGCGTAAAGATTACCTCGATCGCTGTAAACTTTGGCATTATCGAGGTCGATTTCAATCGCACGGTTAAAGTCAGACAGGGCTAATTCTGGCTTGCCTTGATTCGTATAAAGCCCCCCCCGATTTCTATATGCCGAAGCATTATTGGGGTCGATCTCAATCGCACGATTAAAGTCTGCAAGGGCTAATTCTAGCTTGCCGCGATCGCTGTAAAAGCTGCCCCTGTTATTATATGCTTGGGCATTGTTTGAGTCGATTGCGATCGCACGATTATGGTCTGCCAGGGCTAATTCTAGCTTTTTGAGGTCGCCGTAGACAATAGCCCGATTGCTGTAGGCTTTAGCATCATCTGGATTTATTTCAATAAGGCGATTGTAGTCGGCAAGAGCCAACTCTAACTTACCCTGGCTGTAATAAACAAGACCGCGATCGCTATAGGCTCTAAGATCATCTGGATTTATTTTAATAGCACGGTTGTAGTCGGCAAGAGCCAATTCTAACTTGCCTTGATTTCGGTAAAGATTACCTCGATTATTGTATGCGGTGTCATAATCTGAATCTATCTCTAGAGCGCGATTATAGTCGGTAAGAGCCAACTCTAGTTTGTTTTGACCGTAGTAGAAAACACCTCGATTATTGTAGACTTGAGCCAATTGAGGAGCAATTTCGATGGCACGATTGTAGTCAAAAAGTGCTAATTCTAACTTGCCCCGATCTCGGTAAATATCAGCCCGATTGTTGTAGGCATCAACATTGTTAGGGTCAATTTCAATGGCGCGATTGTAGTCAAAGAGTGCTAATTCTAATTTTCCTAGATCGTAGTAAACAAGACCTCTATTATTATAAGCATCAACATTATTAGGGTTAATTTCGATAGCGCGATTGTAGTCGGCGAGTGCTAATTCTGACTTTCCTCGATCGTAGTAAACAAGACCTCTATTACTATAAAAGACGGAGCGAGGATTGATTTCAATTGCTTTTTGGTATGCTATCTCTGCCTCTGAAAATTGTTTTAATCGCCATAAAATAATCCCTTTTGTGTTGTAGGCATTAGCATTATTTTCTTGTAGAGCGATCTCTTTTTCAATAGCTGCCAAAGCATCGTCGTACCTATTTAACTTTTGCAAAGTCGAACTTGTAACTCGAAAAGCTGGTGTAAAGTCAGGTTGATTTTCTAGAGCTAATTCTGAACTAGTTAGGGCTGGTTCATATTTTTGCTGATAGAACAAAGCCAATGCTTTGCCGAAATAGGCTAGATGGATAAATTCAGGATCGAGGGCAATTGCGCGATCAAAAGCTTGTCCTGCTTCAGAATGACGAGTCAATCTCAACAGTCGATTGCCTCTATTTAACCAAGTTTCAGCCGAAGCATTTGCTTGGGGTATTTCTGCACCTAGAATATTGATGTTAAAGGCTTTTATCTCTTCCGAACTTAGTTCTGTAGGTCGATCATTTTGAATCGACAGAGGAGTATCGATCTCAAATCTCTCTGCCAATCCAATAAAGGTATTAATCGGAACACCCAAACTATAGCCCAACTGTACCTGTTTTCCTGAACTATTTTGACCGTTAAGCGCGGTTTGTCCTTCGGCTAATCCATGAATACCAATAAGCCTGCCTTTTCGATCTAGTACCGCACCACCACTCATACCTCCATAGGTGATGCTGGTATAAACCATTTCATATCCACCAGATAAGCTACCTTGGCTACTAGTCACACCAGAACTATCTGTTGATAGCGAAACATCTGCAATATTTAGTAATCCTTGTTCTCGATTAAAACCATACCCAAGACTAAACAGCCATCGGGCAGGAGAATTGTTATTTAATTTGGGGTAGCCAGCCACAAACACCTCATCGTTTTTAGCAATGGGATAATTAGCTAATTGAGCCACTTGATATTGTTCGTTGCTATTAAACCTGACTACGGCTAAGTCCACACCTTCTTGTCTTTTAACCGTTTCAATATTGACAGGATACTTTTTACCGTCGGGGGCAACAATCTCATAACTGTAGTTGGTACATTTTCTGGCTTCATCCTGTTCGCAAAATACATGATCTGCGGTTAAGACAGTGTAGGTGTTTCCTTCTCTGGCGATAATCACCCCGCTACCATTTGCCCCGCTACTGCTATCAATCCTGACGCTAATCTGTTCAGCTTTTGCTTCTAAATCTCTTAACCAGCCTGTTAGTTGAGTACTGGCTATATCGTCTGTAGTTTCGGGTAGGGGAAGGTTGTAAGCGGTGATGATTTCGGGATTGACTTGAGCTAATAAACGGTTGATACTCAAGCCCCAACTTAACTGTCGCAGTTGTTCTACTTCTTCTGCACTGGGTTTTGTACCGTCTTCATTGTCATAGCCTGTATTAACTATAGGAAAAGCACTTTTACCGTTGATGCCAATCACTTCCCCATCGATGTTCAGGATTGCACCACCACTCATTCCCTGAACGATATTGCTGGTATAGCCAATAGAATAACCTTCTTTAAGGTTTTTCTCGGGTAATAGCTCTATCTTTCCCGTGTCGGTAACTAATTCTCCCGTTTCGGCTGAATAACCAACCGCCAGAATAGTTTGTTCTGCTTTAGGAACAGCAGCAGTGTTGATGGTTGCGGTTTGATAGGATTTATTACTTTTAAACTGTAGTAAAGCTAAATCGTCATCGCTGGCGATCGCTTTTTCTACTTCTGTTGCTTGATACGTCTCACCATCATGGGTATCAATCGTAAATTTCTCTCCATCCCGCAGTACATGATTATTAGTCAAAACTAGATAGGTGTTATCTGACTGGGCAATAATCACCCCACTACCAGCATTTTCTGCACTGGTAATTTTGACACTAATCTCAGGGGCGATATTATCTTTAATATAGGGATTAATATTTTGGGCAATGTCTGTGTCTTGCTCGACAATTTCGGTTTCTGGGACAGTTTTCTGTGCCTCAATCTCGGCAATAGAAGAACTACAGGATGCCGAAAGTAGAAATAGTGAAGCGATTATGGGTAGATAAGATTTCATGCTTATTATGGTGAATGTAAAGTTAGCTGACAAAAAAGAAAAGTGGCGATAAGCTACGCTTTCCTTCGGTACGCGCTTATTAGCAACGTCGATTATCTCAACTTCCGTAAGAGATTAGCTGCTTTTTGCACATCCGCAGTCTTACCTTCGGCTTCAAACAGTTGTTGCGCCTTTTGCAAGTTGAATATTGCTTCTTCCGTGTTTCCCTGCTTCATATGTATTAAGCCCAAATTACCGTAGGCTTTAGCATGATCTGGATCGATTTGAATTGCTCTGTTGTAGTCGGCTAATGCCAGTTCCGTTTTTCCCTGTTCTATATAAGCAAGACCTCGATTGTAATAGGCTTCACTATCTTCTGGATTAAGTTGGATTACTTGATTGAAATCAGCCAAAGCTAACTCTAGCTGTCCTTGTTGAGTGTAAAGAAAACCTCGATTGTAATAGGCATCAACATATTTAGGATTGAGCTCGATCGCCTGACCATAGCCAGCTAAAGCGAGTTCTGCTTGTCCTTGTTTGGCATAGACGGCACCTTTCCCAAAATAAGCATTAGCATATTCAGGATTAAGCTCGATCGCCTGATTGTAGTCAACTAGAGCCGATTCTAGTTTTTTCTGTCTAGTGTAAAGATTACCCCGACTGTAATAAGCATTAGGATATTTGGGGTTAAGCTCGATCGCCCGATTGTAGTCAGTTAACGCTGATTCTTCTTGCCTTTGTCTGCCATAAAGAACACCTCGGTAATAATAAGCTTGATAATCTTTTGGATTAATCTCAATTGCCTGGTTGTAGTCGGCAAATGCTAACTCTAGCTGTCCTTGTTTGGCACGCTCGTTGCCCCGTTTATAGTAAAAGGTAGCGTTATTAGAATCGATCGCGATTGTGCCTTCGTCTGTGCCTTCGTCTGTGCCTTCGCCTGTGGCGATCGCCATATCATAGCTAGTTGTGTTTGGCATTGAAATAAGATGAGTATCATCCTGCCAAAGTAAACGGCGATCGCCATTTTGAGGGATTGCCTCTGCTGCTAATGTTTTTGTAGCTATACCCACAGGAGTAGATAAAAGCAGCAACGTGAATATTGATGAATAAGATTTCATGACGTATTGAGATAGGCGCAGTTTTAATCTAAATGAACGATTGACAGTTTTGATGAGAGTTACATCAATTAGAAGTTGAATCTGTTTCTTCTACTTCTTCAACTATGGGTGCAGAATCTACTAACTTTTCCATCGATACATAAATTCGTTGCCCAGAACTTTGATATATAGGTTCGGATGATTTGCCTTCAACAATCCCCGCCAATCCCTTTAATACGGCTTGGGGATCGTCATTTGCCTTGACTTGAAACAGCTGCTCTTCTGACGTACAGGCTTGTCCTATTTTTATCGCAGCGCATACTATGTCATAGCCGTTATTTTTTCCTGTGGTTAGGTAATCTAGGCGACTGTCTTCAAAGAAAGTTTGAAACTTAGGAGATACGGTTTCACAGCGGGTTTGAGCATCCCAGGCAGGAATATAGTCAGATTTCCAGGCGATAATCGAAACGCTGGCTTTTCTTTGAGGCACATAAGCCATAGTTGCAGGAATAGTTTCACCGCTCGATTTGTCGGTATATTCGCCACAATAGAAGTTAATGCGATCGCTCACATAAGCAGCTTCTTGGTTATCAGCTTTAACTAAAGAATTCCTGGTAAGTAAGAGCGCGATCGCCGTAGTTAAAATATTAATTTGGGGTTTAATCTTCATGATTGAGACTGTTGAATTTAAATAGTAATTAGGGAAAGTAATGCTGTTTGAACTTGGAAAATAAGGACTCATTAAGGATAAAATTATCCCAACACAACTGTAGTCAGATAAAAATATTGAAAGTATTCTAGCAAGATTCAACTAGACAGAATATGAACTTAAATATTATTCAATCGAAATTAAATATCTTTTAAATAGAGGTGTAGAGCCAAAGCTGCTATGGTTCACTGGTCGATCTTGCCAGACAACAGCAAAATTTGAAGAAATCAAAGATTATAAGCAAATGAACCCTGAATATCCGTCGATCAAAGTAACAAAGCCAGATAAAGCTCAATATGATATTGACTTAGAAACGATAATCGATACCTCAGATAAAGAGGTTTGTATTTGTATCGGCAGGCAAAGCAACAATGATATTGTCTTGAGCGATTCACAAAAGAACATATCAAAACATCATTGTTCGATTCAATATCGAAAAAACCGTTGGTGGATAGTAGATGAAGGCAGTTCAAACGGTACTTTTTTGCAGCGAGAAATTGACCAGCCTGAAATAGACGTGCGCTCGGAAGATAAGATCGCCCTGAGAAGTGGCGACTACATCCTGATTTTGGGCGAACTTAGTCCATCAGGACAACCCATTTTTTGGCGACTGGAATTTATCGATCCAGGAGAAACCAGTCAGGTATCAAAAATGCAGACTGTTCACAGTATCGAATATAATCTCAGCCAACAAACTTTATACCGCAATGTTGTCCATCGTCGAGATTCAATATCTTTGGGTAGACAACAACGGGCTTTAATTGACTACATGTGTCGCAGAAATTATCAAAACGATAATCGAGTAACCCTCTGTGAGTATGACGAATTAATTTTAGCGGTGTGGAACGACGACCATTTTGGTAGAGATAGAAGAAATATCAATCATTTAGTCTGGCAAATTAGAGATAAAATAGAGCTTGATTCGGGCGAACCGCAGTTTCTGAAAACTATTGCGGGTATCGGTTATTCAATTGACGTTAAAATTACTGAATAATCGCCTCCGCACGTTAGAGTCCACATCGATCAAATCTCGATAACAGCATTTCTGGTTCGTCTCTACGAAGAGTCATTTTGTCTGCTTTTGTCCCAGGGGAAGGAAGATGTCCGACGGGAGCTAAATCGTTGTTTTTAAAATTTAGGTCTTTGTACATATTCCAAGATTCTCCAAAATTTTTGTTGCTCCACCAGCCAAGGCGATCGCCAAATTTTTTATACATAGATTCAGCAGGTTCACCGAATTTGTTTCCCGTTTCTAAATAAGCCTGCTTTTGAGGGGTAAACCCAAACCGTCCATCGCTATTTTCCATCCACAGACGATCTATTTTTTCCAGAGCTTTACAGGAGAATTTCTTAGCAGATTGAGTATCTAGCTCGCTTGGCTCCCGAGCAATCTCTAAAATTATTTTATTTGTCTCGACATCAGCTTTTTGCCACTGTTTGTTTTGTAAATACGTTTCTAGCTGAGTATAGTTTGGTCGAGCTAAATATGCTTGCGTGGCTGCGCCAACCCCAGTCAGCCCTAAAGCTGCTAAGAAAAATAATAAAATTTTCTTCTTGTGTCGAGATGGAGTAGTCTGACGATTGGACTCCGTCCAAGCTCCGCGATCGCTTTCTTGATGAGCGTCAGATGCGGCTAAAGCCCTTCCTTGAGAGACAGAGCGTCTTAAAGGAAGCAGGGTTACATCGCCTGCTTGGTGGGCAAGTGCTTTCAAAGCTGATTCTGCGTCGGGATAGCGTTGCCTGTATTGGAAACTTATCATTCGCTCCAGGATAGATTTCAATTTAGAGCTAACTTCAATCCCTGAACTCTGCCAAATACGACGCAAACCTTCCGAGTCCAAAGGTAAACCTGCGCCTGCCAAACCCGTAAGAGCTTGAACTCCTAATATTCCCACCGCATAGATATCGCTGTATTTTCCTGGTTTGCCCATTGCTTGCTCTGCTGGCATATAGGCTGGAGTGCCAATTCCTATTGTCGAATTGATAACAGTTGTTGTTTGACCATCTTTATCTACAGTTAAAACTTCTTTAACCGCACCAAAGTCAATTAAAACTAATTTGCCATCATCTCGACGGCGCATGATATTGGCTGGTTTAATATCTCGATGAATCCTATCGTTTTGATGAACTAAGGACAAGATAGACAACAGTTCTCTCAAAAAATCAACCGTTTTTGATTCGCTCCACTTTTTTCCTGGCTGGAATTCGTGAGTTAGATCGTGTCCTTCAACTAACTCCTGTACCAAATAAAATTCATTCTCTTCTTCAAAATAAGAGAAAAGACGAGGAATTTGACTATATTCACCTAATTTTGACAAGCATTCGGCTTCAGTTTTAAAAAGCTTTTTGGCTATTGTTAAGCTAGCAGGATCGGTATGAGTTGGACAGAGGTGTTTTACTACTCGATGAGGTAGTCCTGGAAAATCGCGATCGACTGCAATATACGTATTGCCAAAAGCACCTCTGCCGATCTCCTTGATAATTTCATATCTTTGTTTGAGAATTTTTCCAATCAACATTAATTCGTCACAGCTAGACTAAAATTTCAATTTATCTGTCTTTTCCAACTAAATTAAATATGCTTTACAACAATAGTGTTTCTTAACTCTACGTTCCATGTTTGCTAGCACTAATAACTTAAATTTGCTTTCTCCTAAATATGAATTATTATTTATTGTCCTAGTCTTCTTTAAGAAAAATTTGATAACCAACAGCAGCAATAATTCCTGCCATGATTAGATAGGTAATCCACATTCCTACAAAAAAGCCAATTTTTATAATAGCAATACCACCCACCACAAAGCCGCCAAACTTGGCAAACCTGACTATCTTTTTACCAAACTTTTGAACTGAACTATCAGGAGGATTGTGTTTTTGAGTCCGATACATAGGAGGATCGATATCCACTTCCTGGAATTTTTGTTCCTGGTATATCTCTGCTTCCATTTCGCGTAGCTTTAATTCTTTTTCTCTAGCCTGTAATTCTGCCTCGCGGAGATTAAATTCTCTTTCTTTGTCTTCTGGAGTAGTCATGAATTTATGATTAGATAGTTGACAATCAATTATCGATTTTCTCAAATTGGGAGTCAGTGATCGATAACCTTAATTATAAAATTCCCTGCCAGCATAAAAGAATTATCCTTAGCGATAAAGTCGATCTCAAGCATAAAAGCGATCGCTTTAATTAAAGCGATCGCTATTTATTTTCAACAGCTATTTAATAATCAACCTAAACTTTAGCCCAGAGCAGGTAACAAACTAGTAATAATTTGATTAATTATAGTTAGAGCGAATGCACCAATTAAAGCACTCCAAATACCCCATTGCAGCCTGAACCCTTTAATTAACCAAGCAGATAAGCCAAAAATAAAACCATTGATTAATAGAGTTAGCAAACCTCGAAGAAAACCAAAGGTGACAAAGTTTAGAGGTGCTGCCAACAAATCTAAAATAGGGTGAAGTATGGCGTTTAAAATACCGAAAACAATTGCTGCAATTAAAGCTTTTTGAAAGCTTTCAATTTTAACTCCTGTAGGTAAATAAGAAATTATGATGAAGGCTACCGTCGTAACTAGAAGAGAGACAATTATGGCTACAATATTCATAAATATTTCATCCTATAAATTTTAACTTCCAGTAGATTACAATAAGACAACTTGATTATGCTCTTTTTGCAATACAATCTTTAGGTTTCAGAGGATATATTGTATTTTTTTATACATAAATATTTTCTTAATTGGGCTATATGTTCTAAATTATTGACTATTAACTAATAGTTAATAAGCGATCGCTTTTCCTGCGGGTTTACGAATATCATTGACTCCTGATTTAATCCCTGTCTGGGGATCGACTAAAATAGATTCTGCTGCACCCCATTGCCTAAAAGGCATTATTTTGTATCCTCTCAGCTGCAAACCTCTGAAGGTTTTGGGTGTAATTGCTTTAGATTCGGCAACAACTCGATTGGGTAAACCTTGATAATGTAGGCGGGGTGTATTAACTGCATCAGCCAAATTCATTCCATAATTGATCGCATTAATAATTACCTGTAATACTGTAGTCGGAATAGTCGAACCTCCAGGGCTTCCTGTAACGAGATAAACCGCATTGTCTTTGGTAACAATAGTGGGTGACATGGAACTAAGGGGACGTTTTCTTGGTTCAATCAGGTTAGCTTCTCCTTGGCGTAAGCCAAACTGGTTAGCTTCTCCTAACTTAGTAGTAAAGTCGTCCATCTCATTATTAAGCAAAAACCCTGTATCTCCTGCAATGACTCCCGCACCAAAATAAGAGTTGATTGTGTAGGTTACTGCCACTGCATTGCCTTCTTGATCAATCACCGAGTAATGAGTTGTATTCGTTCCCTCATCTTGAATGTCCGTAGTGTAAACAGATTCGGGGGGAATAGCCTCAAAACCAATCTGATCTCGCCAAGAATCAGCATATTCAGTAGACAATAGCCTGTCAGTGGGGTTGTCTACAAAATCAGGATCGCCCAAATAACGATTGCGATCGCTAAAAGCTAGTAACATAGAAGAAAATATACTATGCAGACTTTGAGGAGTACGCCAGCCTAATTGTTTTAAGCTGTAGCCAGATAAAATATTTAACATTTGACAGACAGTAGTACCGCCACCAGGAGGAGGGGAAGAAGCTACCTCATATCCTCTATAATTGCAGCGAATTGGTTCGGATTCGCTCACCTGATAGTTAGCAAAGTCTTCTAAACTCAAAATACCATTATTATCTTTACTGGCAGCAACAACTTTTTGGGCTATTTCTCCTCGATAAAAACCATTTGTACCCTGTTCGGCAATTAAACTCAAAGTATTGGCTAGATCTGGCTGAACTAAAAGATCTCCAGACTGATATACATCCTTACCATTCTTCAAAAAGATGTCTGCAACATTAGACTCTAATAATTTCTTTTTACCCGCTTCAAATATGTCTATATCTCCCTGCTGTAAGATATAACCCTGTGCAGCTAAGTCAATTGCAGGCTCGATAACCTGTTGCAGTTGCATTGTGCCATATTTATCCAAAGCGTAATTTAACCCTTTAACCATACCTGGGACACCTACGGCTAAATAACCTTGAGTACTCAATCCTTCAACTAAATTGCCTTGGCGATCTAAATACATATCTGCGCTAGCTTTTATAGGTGCGCTCTCGCGAAAGTTGATAAAAGTCTCCTTTCCATCAGCCAAATGAACCACCATAAAACCGCCCCCGCCGAGATTACCACAGCAAGGATCGCTTACTGCTAAAGCATAACCCACCGCGATCGCCGCATCGATCGCATTGCCTCCATCTTTTAATATTTGTAAGCCTATCTCCGAAGCCTCTTTTTGAGTTGAAACTACTACGCCATTCTTCCCCGAAGCCTGATTAATAGGCGTTTCTGCTTTAACTGAGCCTGACTTACTTAATGTAGAGTAGATCAAAAATGAATTGTCAATTAGGTAATTAACCAGGACAAAGAATAGAACAACACAAGTAGCTAGAATGGCAGCTTTTTTAACTTTCACAGTGGAAGATAAAGAATAAGATTAGGAAAAACATTATTTCATTACCAGCCAAAAAGCAAGAGTCATTACAAAACTCATGCTTACTTTAGTAGTTAAATGTTTGTGGGAACAACTTATGACATTAATATCAATAGTTTTGTCGTATCTATAATTTGCTGGCGGATTTTACCAACCTCTGAGAATCATGCTATTCGGCTTTTAGAGTGGTGGGAACACGATAATCATTGTGATTAATTTGTTTGCGATAATCAGCTTGACTAGGGTTTTTAATAACTGGATTAGCATTACGAATTCTAGTCTGTATATTTTGAGCGAAAGCGGCTAAGGGAGAAAGGATAATAATTGAAACAAGAATAGATATTGTGGATTTTTGCATAATTAGACACCTCGTTTATATAAAACCAAACACATACCTAATTGACTTAAAAAAGCCAATATATTGGATTTGAGAGAGAGATTTGATGTGTGTTTTGTTCACAGTGACTAGTTACGACTGGTCTTTTTTTTTATGCAATAATCTTGCAGCTATAGTTTTACTTTGATGTGTGGGCAATCTAGATG
>ENA-ORXT01002545-ORXT01002545.1-marine-metagenome-genome-assembly--contig:-NODE-2545-length-21704-cov-13.976002_pt1 | contig 21704 bp, 16 predicted proteins | sample MGYA00237868_ERZ511482 | MGnify/ENA metagenome assembly ERZ511482
GGGGGGGGGGGGGGGGGGGGGGAAAAGGGGGCCCCCCCCCCCCCCCCGCGGCGGGGGCGCCCCCCCCCCCCCGGCGCCCCCCCGGGGGCCCCCCCGCGGGTGCTCGTCCCCCCGGCCATGGCGCTCTTCGTGCTCGACGAGGAGGCGGCCACCTTTGTGGCTGTGTGGGTGGCCCCCGACGGGGAGGGGCTGGTCGGGTACGGCCTTGACGGCGGTGCGGGGCGGGCGGGGGGGGGCGGCGTCGCCCGCATCTTGCTGCGACTGGTCGGCCCGGCCGCCACGGTGGGCGCGGGGGGGAACTCCGCGTCAAGGAGCGGGTGGCGTTGGGCAATGCGCCGCCGGGGGAGCGGGGAGGGGGGATGCACGCCGCATGGCGGGCACCCGCCCGTGCGGCCCCGTCAACCGCGTCGGCCGCGTCGGCCGCGTCGGCCGCGGCGGCCGCGGCAGGCGGCGGCGGGTGGGGCTGCTCGGATGTCCCCCCCCCCCCCCGCCCCCCCCGGGCCCCCCCCCCCCCACCCCCACCGACGATGGGCGGGGCCCCGGGAAAACGTTCCAAAACCGCAGCGTCTCGTCCCCCGCCCCAGTCACAATCGTCTCTCCCGTTGGGTTGACAGCCAAGTAGAGCACCCGCCACGTGTGGCCCGTGAGCGTGACGACCGGCGCGAGCGCCGGGTAGCGCCAAACGACCACCTGGTTTTGCGAGTAGCCGTGCGTCGACACCAGCTCGTTCACGTTGCGGGCCCAGGCGAGGTTGCACACCTGCGAGCCCGTGTCGACAACCGCCAGCGAGGCGGCGGTCGCGGCATTCCAAAAGCGGATGGTCCGGTCCGCCGTGCCGCCGCCCGATGCGAGGAGGCCCCGCTGGTGGGGGGACCACGCAATGGCCTTGACGGCGGCCGTGTGGTCGCTGAACCGGATTTGGGGCGCCGACCCGTGGGCGCCAATGCCAACGCCACCCGCCGCCGACGGGGAGGAGATGCCCGCCGACCGCCCGCGGCCGCCGCCGCCGGCTGTGTCGCCCGCAAACGCATCGTCGAGCGCGGGGCTCCACCCGCCCGACCGCACGCCCGGGCGCGCCCCGCCCGCGGCGGCGGCGGCCGCTCCCCGCGCGGAGCTGAGCGTCGTCGCGTTCCAAATGAGGAGCTTATTGTCGTTCCCGCCCGACGCCAACTGCAGCTCGTCATCGCTCCACCGCAGCCCACACACCTCCTGCCGGTGGGCGGCGAGCTCGTGGACGACCGAGTCGCCGACGCGGAGGTCCCGGTTGAGCACCCGATGGTCCCGGGAGCCGGATGAGAGGAGCGTGGAGCTCCAGGCAACGACACCCACCCGCGAAGTGTGGCCGGACAAACTCCGCACTCGCTGCCCGGTCGTCGCGTCCCACACGTGGACGATGCCCGACATGGTGCCGACGGCCAGCTCCCGCCCCCGGGGCGACCACGACACCGAACAGACGGGCCCGTGGACGGTGCCGACGTCGCACAGTTTGGTAACCACCGACGTGGCCGCCGACCACAGATACACCCGCGAGCCGAGGCCGACCGCAATGACGTTGGTCGACGACCAGTCAACGAGATTGAGGTAAAAGTCATCTTGCAACGACGGCGCGTCCAGGACCTTGAACGGTGCTCGCGCGATGCGGCGGGTGGAGCTGCGCGACGACCGCCGCGCAGACGCCACCGCGCCGGCGCCGCTATCCTCCTCATCCTCCAAGCGGTCCATCAGGGAGGGGCTGATGAGGCTGCCGACGCGCCAACTTGACGCCCCCGCGACGGGGTTTGTCGGACCCGTCGGCGTGCCACCACCGCCCATGTCAAAGTCGAGCAGCGAGGTGCCGCTGCTGCCCGGCGCGGTGCCCCCCAGCGCCCCCGTAATGGAGCCGAGGGAGTTGCGGGAGCCCCGCGACCGGCGGTGGAAGCGGAACACCTTGGCGCCAGCCGGGGAGCTCGTCAAGCCGAGCGCCGCGTCGTCCGCCGCCGACAGAGCGTCGAGGAGGGACCGAGCCGTGCCGCCAGGAGGGGGTGGCGGGTGACCCGCGCCGAATCCGCCGTCGGTGCTGCCGGGCCGCCCGCCGGCGACGGCGGCGGCTGCGCCGGCCCAGTCGGCCGACCCGTCCGCGTCGACCGCGTCCAGCCCGCTCGGCCGCTCCCACGCGCCGCTCCCCCCGCGGCCTGCACGGGGCCGCCGCCGCGGCGGCGTCGGCGAGGGCGTCCACGGGCGTTCTCCGGCCAGGCCAATGACTGGCAGGCCGCCATTGGTACCAGCGTCGACGGCCGCGTCGGGCGGGAGGCCCGTCGACGGTGGGCGCAGAGACGACGACCCGGGCCGCACCGTGTACGACGGCGGCGCAGCGCCGTCGGCACCGTCCGCCGCCGCCCAGTGGGGGTCCCCGCCGGGGTAGTAGGTCGGCGTGGGCTCGTGGGGAGGCACCGCCGCCAAGCCCCCTGTCGCCGCGCCGTCGACAAGCGGTTGCGGCAGCGACCGCCGCCGCAAGGGCCCCGCCCCACCCGCCCCCCCGCCGACGGTGGCGCCGTTTGACGCGCCGCTCGCTGGTGGCTGGGGCGACCGCCCCCCCGATGGGGAGGAGAGGCTCGCGCTGATCAACTGGGTTTTAAGGAGCGCCGAGTAGGTTGGTGGCGTCGCGGACGGTCCAGCTCGCTCCGCCGAAGCCCCGTTGGCGCCGTTGCGGCCGGTCGCGCCGCTCCGAGCGTCGGGCGACGCGCACGGACCGCCGGGGGCAGACCCGACGGCCGGCTCGGGCACAAAGCTGTTCTCGTTGGCAAAGTCGGCGAGCCGGTCTGGCGCACCGGAATGGGACGGGAGGAGGGAGAAGAGGGTGAGGGTGTCTTCATCGCGCGTGGGGATGAGTCTGTAGTGGACCAGGGGGTCAAGGCGCGGCCAATGCGACGATGCGAGCAGCGCAGACCGAAACAAGGACAAGGCACACGCACCACGAAAGAAAACAAACCCTGGATGTCAGATGCCGTCCAACGCACGTTGCCCCTCCAGTGCAGCACCACGCTAGGAAGCATCCACCCAACCAGCGCAGGCACCACAACCCCGACCCCCCAACGCGTCGCTCAACTTGGCCGCACCCCCCAGCCTCCGTCACCTCCCCACCCCTGAGCAACGTACCTATCAATGCCACTGCTGTAGCGAGCACTCCCTCGCCACGAGCGCGGCCGGCTGCCCGGGCCCTCACTCCCGCCCGCCGCCGACAACCGCCCCAGCGCCGACACCACGTCCTCCATAGGCATAGTGCCGGCGCTGACGTTGTCCACCGCCCGTCGCCACCGCAGCGGCGTCGGTCAGCCGACTGCCGAGCGGGGTGGCGGTCATGCGCCGCGCCGCGCCTCGCTGCAGCTGCTCACCAGCCGCTCACCCGCCGCTCACCCGCTGCATTCACTCGGGGGGAACGCTGCGGAGGCGGGGGACCCTCGCGCAACTCCCGCTTACAAGCCGCGGCGACTGGGCGGGCGCGCCCCCGGTGCAGAGGCGGAATGGGCGCCGCTCGTGCCCCGGAGTCCCCGCCGGTAGTCCACGCGGCGGGGGATGGCGGGAGGGGACGGACACAAGAGCAAAGCACAGACCGAGGGGGTGGAGCTCCGCCGCCCGGCGGGAGCACCAGCAGACACCGGCGGTGGCGTACGCACGCGCGTTGTAGCGCGCCCGCGCGCGGGCTCGTGCGCGCAGCCGAGCCGCGCCCACAAGAGCCGGGTCGGCAACGGAACGGGAATGCGGGGCGCGAGGCGGGGCGCGCGCGCGCGCGCACGCGCGCGGCCGTACGCGGGTGCGCACTACACAGGGGCGGCGGGGGGCGCGGATAGGGCGACGCGCTGGGGATGCCCAACGGGTCGGGCGGAACTCCCGTAGGCGGCGCGTGCGAAACACAGGGCACTCGCCCCCCCGCCCAGACCCCCGCCCGCACGTGCGGGGTGGCGGCGGCCGGCGGGTGGGGGCCGCGACACCTCTCCCCCGCAGAAGCCGACGCGGCGGTGAACACGCGCGTCGCCGGGCGCGGCGCTGCCAAACGGACGCGTGGCGGCCAGACCGACGCAGCGCGGCAGGCGGCCCTGGTGGCGGCGCGCCCCCACTGGGTGCCTCCGCCGAGCGGAGAAGAGGGGAATGCCAACGGGAACGCGTGGCCGGGTGGGCGCCCGCGAGGGGGGGGGGGTGGCGGTGGGCGTGGCGGCGCTCACCCCGCGTCGGCCGCCGACACTGGACAGAGGGCGGTGGCACACCAGCGGGGCACACCCCCGCTGAAAGGAGGAGCAAGCTGCTGCCACGCGCCGCCCCCCCGCCAGACCCGCCGCCGCCCCCTCCCCCCCCGGACGGGCTGCTCCAAGAGGCGCGCCCACCGGGCACGCCGCCTGGGCCCGAAACGCCTGGCATCCCCAGGAGGGGCCCGCGGTGGGCGTCCTGTCGGGGGGGCCCCCACAGGCTGTGGCGGGTGGGGGCAAAAAAGGTGGCGGGTGCAGGCCGCGCTCACCGACCCCCACACTAAATACCAGCAGTAGCAACACGCGGCAGCAAACGAAGGCCTGACGGGCGGTGCCCCCGCTGGGGCCTGCCGTGCAACAAGGGCTGCTGGCACCCGCGCAAAGGGATTTCAGCGCTGGCAAATTTGGTATTGTGGAACGAGGCATGAGTCAGGCTTCTCGTTTTGGCGCGAGACGCGAAGGAACCGCGCGGCTGCCAACTTGGCTGCTGATAGCCCTCTCGGTTGTGGTCAGGCGCGGCCAGGCGAGTGCGCACAGCGCGGGGCCCCTTTGGAGACAAGACGAGCCACCGACGCGACGCGTGCCACGTAACCCTGTGTGCCACAAAGGTGGTCTTGGTGGCCACGTTGCTGGGGGTCCCCACACCGGACAAGGAGCTTGCGCTCACCAGACAAGAATGTGGCCTCGAGAGCAGGCCCAAGTCTGTAGCACGGGGAGTGGGACGGAAACTCAAAACGGTCCATTGATCCTCGACATTTCGCTTTCGAGACTGCTCGGGTGACCAATGCGAGGGCGCGAAGAGTAGTTCGTTGCAGTCGGACTTTCGATCCTGTCCAATTAGGGCCCAACAGCTGGCGGCCGTCGTTTTTCGCCAGCGTCCATCGTCACGCCATGGAGTAAATGAACGTCCCCATCCCGCGGACCGGGATGGAGTCTCGGCCAATGGAGAGGCTGCATTCAGAGAACATGTTCTCGGCGATATGTAGCCCCTCACAGAGACTTACATACTTGCTATAGACAATGATCTTGCTCGAAGACTGTATTGCATCCCAACCGCGCTTCCGGTTCATTGAAAAAAAGAGCAACTAGGAACCGTTCATCGGAATCCACCTCGCTTCCGTCCAGCTCCATCCGGCGATCAGACGTCGCGGGCCCGCCTCGAGCCGCGATGCAGCACATGCTGGTAGCGGCGCTTCCCCCATCAGCATCGCCAGGGACAACGGCTAACACACCTAGTGGGAACGTGATTCCCCTGGGGCTACGCAGCGGCCCTTCATTGGCCAATTGCGAAAAACGTGGGCGGTGCCGGCCGCAATTCGGTTCCCCAAATCGCGAACGACCGAGGTGGGACCTGCACAGAGTCGGACTGTGCCCGCCCGTGCGGGGTGCAGTCGCCGTCATGCTGTTACGGAAATGGGATCATGCCCCCTGGGGACTACGCAGCGGCCCTTCATTGGCCCGTTGCGAAAAAAGTGACCGGTGTCGGCCGCAATTCGGTACCCCAAATCGCGAATGACCGAGGTGTGACCAGCACAGGGTCGGACTGTGCCCGCCCGCATGGGGTACTGTCGCCGTGGTGCAGTCACTGGTCACATGGATGAACTGTGCGAAGGAGATCTGGCGCCTTTCCTCGCAACTGGGAAACCTCGCTCGGGCGAAGTGTGGCGCCAGAAGGTATTGATGAGCCCCCATTCTGTCCTAGAGGACAGTGACCGACTGTGCAAGAGCGCTGCTGAGAGGCCTCTGATTGGTCGAAAAGCACGCCAGATGGGCATTTCGGGCCTGATCTTGAGAAAATGTGCCCTCACAAGCTGCAATCGCATGTTCGGCACAGCAGATTATCTGCCAAAATCCAGGAATCTCTGTCAAAGTCTCGAAATTTACGAATCGGCTGAAGTCTTGTTCTGTCCAGGCAAAGAAGAAGGACTAAAATCTCAAAAATATTTAGAATCTCGAATCTGCAAGGGCCCGGCGTTCGTGGGCCAATAAAATGTCCCACAAGCGTGTTGATCAGGTTGCTGACCTGACTGTTTACCAATGGATGGCCTGTTCTACCAGTCAGTCCGTGTCCATGGCGATGAGGGCAGAGTTCGGGCAGCAGCAATAGTTTATTGGTCATACATCGCTCTGTGTGAAAACTTAGCCCTCAAGAGGAAACTGTTTACGGAAACTACTATTGGCTGGAACCTTCGTCATAATGTCAAATCGTCGGATACCGTCGGGATCCTGCTTGCTCTGGCTGGCTCTGCGGTTGGCCCCTGGATCACCATGCGTATTGGCTATCCCCCGCCTAGGTGGGCTTCCCAATCAACCGCCCGCGTTGTCGTTGGGCCACGCATCGGGGGGCTGCTGCCCCTTGCGCTTTTCTCCTCGGGCAGGGGCGGCGGCGTCTGTCAACACCAGGTGGTGCCACCTCCGTGGACGCGGCCGTCGCTTGTGGTCTACTTTTCTCGGCTGCGGCAGCGTGCGGTCTTGGTGGCAGTAGGGACCGGAGAACCGCCATGGATTCCCCAATGGCCGTTGCGAGCCCGCTCATGTCAAAGGCGGTTTGCTCCGTGCGTTTTGCTGGCCCAATACTGCTCTACACTAACGTCCCCTGCATGCGCGAAGTTATCAACCTCGCGCACAGTGGACCTCGCCGCAATCTCAAAAAAGAATGTTCAGTTAGCTGGCTACTTTCTGGATGAGCAGAGGATCTGACCAATGAGATGCCTTCTGGGGGCACGGTCGGAGCACGGAGCCTTCTCGTGAGCCCTCGCGCGAGGAGTATCTCCCAGTTATAGATCACAAAGATATATATCTCTGGAGCGTGCACAGCTGGATAGATATCCATACTGTACGCTTGAGTCGTGGCTGCACGCAGCGCTCTTCGAAATCTGCAGCTACTCTGTCGGCTGGCGCTACCAGGTGGTACCGCGGCCACGATCGGGGCAGTTTTGGGTGGTGCTGCTCTGGGGGCCCGTGGCAGGGTCTGGTCGTGGTTGCGAGGCTTCGCGGGCAGCCATGGATACTCAGGATGCTCCTGGGCGTGCTCTACGCGGGAATGCTCATGGTTCTTTGAGAGGCGCTCTTCTCAGCCTTGGCAGCGACTGCGAGCGCTAGCAGCTGTCGTTGCCGCTGTCCTCTCCCTGGCATAGTCGTCCAACGTCGGCATTTCACCCCCTCCCCACACTCAGGGAGCACCTGTGGAGCTGTCTGGAGAGGGTATGACGGCCGCCTGCGTGGGCACGGTCAGACTGTTGGGTTGGGCATGGTGCTTGCCTGCTGATTGTGCGGTCGGCCCCTCCAGAGCGGCACGTTGGCGCCACGAGATGACGAGAGTATTCCCCGGCCGCTAGCAGCCCTCTCTGACTGCCACGCATGTGTTCTTACTGCTCGTGACGATTCTCAGACCGGCAGGAGGGTTAGCTGCCACCTCCAGGGAGTATCACCACCAGCGTCGCAACGCGGGTGGATGGCGCTGTCCTGGGGGTCTAGGGCGCGAGGTACTCGACGTGGCGGCCTCTGGCAGACCGCCATGGCTCCCGCGCTCTTGCCTGGGCTCTGGACGTGACTACTATCGTGCGGTGCGTTGGATTGGCGCGCCCGCTTGTTCCTGCTCTTACTCGTCAAGCCACGGCGGGCGAGAATCGCAAAGAGCGGTGTCGTTCGGCTCTGGGGTTTGTGAGCACCCCTTTCGTTGGCGCGTTCATACACCGAGACTGTACGCCTCTTTGTAGCCATGGACAGGTGACAACTTGAAAGGCTGGGTGAGCGCGCGCGGTCTTGTACGGGCTGCCTGGGGGGAGTTGGCGGCTCCAGTGCGGTGGTGAGGGCCTCGAGCAGGCACTGCGGCTGGCCGTGCCACAGGCCGCGTCAATGGGTGTTTCGGCGGGTCGGGTGACTGGTATAAGATTGGTGGCGACCGTAGCGCGTCGGTTGCTCTGGCGCTGATCACCCCCACAGCTCCACCGCCCACACGGGTGATCCCCAGTTTCCTCGCACCATTCCCCAGAACGTCTCCCTGTTCGCATTACCGTATACACAACCACCATGGCGCGTGGCGGGGGCAGCGGGTCCGCCAAGGAGCCCCAAGCTGGCGGTTCCAAGCGGGCGGTTGGCCTCGCGGCAGCCGCTAACGTCGACCCTGAGTTGGCTCGTCTCGGCCTGCACATCAACTTCGTTGGCGGCTCGGTGCGTGCCAAGCAGAACGTCATCACAGAGGCGGCTCGGGCGATTGGGTCTGCTAAGGCCATCGAGAAGGCGGACAGCCGCTTCAAGGTGTACGTCCATCTGAGCGGCGTCAGCAAGGACGGCTCTATTGCGTGGGCGGTGCTCCATGGGGATTCGCTCAAGAGCAGCCCTCACGCGGCTCGCGTGCAGGGCCAAATCTACCACCTTGCTCGCGCGAATGACAGCCTGCGGGCGGGGGGAGCGGCTCTGATGGCGCCCTCCGCCCACATGGTTGGCGATGTTGGAGGTGACGGCGATCCTCTGGCTCGGCCTTCACGGACGGGTCGCAACGCGTCCATGATGGGGTCCCTCGTCACGGCGGAGTCGGAGCTCACCTACGGCGAGTTTCTGGACGCAATGTCTAGCCCGCTCGACAAGGTGCGGCCGCCGGGAGCAGAAATTGTGGCACTCAAGCGTGCCCTGTCCGATTCTGGGTCGGGATCGGGGTCGGGGTCGCACGGGTCCGACGCGTCAGCTGCCCCATCCAAGTCCGGCAAGAGGCTCACGGCGGACGACTTGGAGGCCGTCATGGATGCGGCGGCGCTAGCCGACCCGGCTTCTGTCGATTCGGTCGGTGCCGTCGCAGAGGGACGTGCCGCTGAAGACACCCATGACCTCGTTCCTTCCACCGCCGCCGTTGCCGGGGCCGCCGCCAAACTCGACGGGGCCACGGCCGCTCCCGGTGGTGCCGCCGCCGCTGGCTCCGGTGCGCGTGCAGCCACCATCGCAGTGGCCGGTGATGTCAACGTCGCCGGCTTGGCTTCACTTCCTTCCTTTAAAAGCACGAAGGGCAAGGGGCGGAAAAAGATGTACGACATGCCCATCGTGGAGTCGCTGACGCGTCCAGATATCTACCACCCTGACAAGGACACTATCGATCTCGTCTCGAGCTGCCTTACCTCAACTCGTACGCCGCTGTCAACGGTGCGGCTGGTGTGGAGCTGCGTACTCAACGGCGTCGTGAGCCGCAACGACACGGCGAGCCGGTACCGTTCTTCCTGCTTCCCGGCGGTCTGGCCCTATGTCACCCCCCCTCCGGGCTCTCTTGAGCCTTTTGTCGGCAAGCACTGGGACGCTCGTGTGAAGGTACCCAACGCATTGCTGAACAAGACAAAGTCCAAGTCCGAGCAGCTTGAGCCCGACGGCCACACCATCGCGACGCTGGAGGAGTGTCCCCCGGCGAGTGACACCTACACGCTGATGGCGGACATTCTGGCTGGGCTGTTGCTGGTTTGCGGACACGACCATGGAGCAACGGTGACCGCCCAACTCACCTTGTACAGGGTGGGCGTGCCGGGGCTAACCCGAGAGATGCGGAAGGCGGCGCGACCCGCGACGCGAGCCAAGACCAGCTCGAAGCCTATCACTACACGCCAAACCAAGCTGCCCTCGCTCGCGCCTCGTTCAATGGCAGGGGGTGCAGGTTTACCATTCTCGCCTGCCGCCGATGTCTTGCCTAACAAGGCCTCAGGGGCTGTGGTATCGGATGGGGCGGTCTCATCTCCTAGTGGAGCGAAGGCCGACAAGGTGACGCCATCTACGTCGTCTCGTGGCTCGACCACAACCACGGCAGCATCGACTGAGAGTGTCAATGATGGCGCTGTGTCGCCGACTGTTGGGCAGGGACGGCGCGTGCTGACGCCAGGGCGTTCGTCGGCAAGATTGGCAACGGCTGCTGCTGCCCGTGCGGCTGGTCGTCAAGCGAGCGTCCTGCGGGCAGCACAGGAAGCTGTAGCTGTTGTTGCGGAGCCGGCCAAGACGCCACCGACTCGCAAACGGCGCGCGGCGCCGGCCGGACCGTCCGGGAAGGAGCGCCGCGTCTCGTTCGCCCCCGAATCTGGTGGAGCTCACAACTCTCCGACCTTTACCGCGACGCCGCCACAGAGCAGCGCTCCGCATGCCGTTGGGTCTTGCGAGTTGTTGGACGGCGACGGTCGCGTCGTGGCGCACGGATCGGCGGACAGTGGTCGCAAGGTGCTCCACAACCGCAGCGTGCCCGCCCACCTCGTCGTTGTGCTCGTCTCCAAGTGCGTTGTCAGTGAGTTGCTCTACCCGCACGAGGAGGACTTCCCCATTGAGGCCGCTTACTCGGGGCCTCGCATGATGTCGGACGCTGTGAGTTGCTACATCGTGTGGGAGGCGAGCAAGGTGCGTGCTGCTTGATGTCCCTCGTCAGGTACTTCATCATAGTGTTGTCCTGTGTTTGTGCAAGGTCGTCGGGCCTTCTGCACGAGTGTGTTCACTACTTTTCTTGTGCTTCTTTTGTGCGGCTTGACGAATAGTTCGTTGCCTCCTGGTTGTAGCATATTTTGTTCGTTCCCTGCATGTCCTCTTTTCTGGTGCTGCATCGTGCTCGTAGATGTGTGTTAAGCTCATGGCGTTGGACCCCTTGTAAATGCTTTTGTGTTGGTTGGGTCAGGGCTCTTGGCGTACGCGCAGAGTTATGGACAGCAAGGCGAACAAGCTCGGAAAAGGAGTCACACAAGACGCTAGGGAGCACGCTCAGGAGCCGATGCATGTGAGAGTAGGAGCCGGCTACAAGATGCCGACTGGTGGGGAAGCACAACAAGCCACTGCTTTTACTATCCGAACAAAATGTAGGGTGTAATGATCTGGATATACAGAAGCAACTAAGCCAAGAGCGGGGGCTACCATGTTGAAAACAGGGGCTATTCTCTCAACAACAGTTGCTAAGCAGTAAACGCAACCTGCTAGGATCCTAAATCAGGAGCTGCTATCCTGACGACAGGGGGGGTTTTCTGACAATAGGGGCTGATGAGCTCTTTGTACCATGCAGCACGCAACACAACAAGATGAGCCTGCGACCAAGAAAGAGCAAGAAAAGAAGAGCAAAACAGAAAACACCAACGTAGCCGCCGCTCCGTGACTGTGGTCGCAAAACAAAGGCAAGAACAACTGACGTAATGCAAGCAAGCAACACATGAACAAAACCATTGTGTAGGCAGCAGAGTCTTCCTCCCTGGGCTCGGCGTTCACGTGCGTCCATCACACGCGGACGAGGGTCCAGCACGGCAGCAGGGGCATCCACAAATCGGACAGCAGTCGCTGGCTGTCGTGCGAGCATTGAGACAGCGTCGCAAGTACGAGGACGCACCGTCCGATGTCCTCCCCAGGTACGGCGCCTTGCCACCCGACGCCTTTCCCAGCTCTGGCTCCCGCTTGGAGCGCCGAGCTGGTCGCTGGATAGCATTAGCCAAGAGCGCAGAGCGTGAAGGTTGGTCACGGGAGCAGACCATGTGGCGCCCGTTGACAACCGATGACACCGTAACAGAGGATGTGGTGCCCTGTCCAGAACCAGCAGCGCCAGCACGCGCCGCAGGGGTACGCCCGTGTGAGGCGTCCACAGCCTGCGCGGTCCGCAATACCACTGAGAGTGAGACATGGAGCATCAGCGACTGCGTCCCGCTCGTAGCGGCTGGCGCCTGGCGCGGCATCCCGCCGACAAGCGCCGCCGTCGAGGCAGGTGCTACTCCAAAAGGTACCTGGGAGGGGACGTCCGCTGCGAAGTGAGGCAGCGGGGGGGAGTCAGCCTCAGCAAGGCGCGCCGAGTCGCCAGGCCCCGTCGAGTAGTGTGTCTGCAGCGAGCGCGCGACACCACCGGACGGCATCGGCAGGTGGGGCGCCACAGACTTGTGCACCATCGGATGGTCGCGGGTAGACTGTGTTGAGAAGACGCCGCGCGCGCTCAGCATGCACGTGACAGGGGATAGCGTCTTGTGCCAAGAATGCGTCCACTCCACTCGAGTCAAAAATGGACACTCGTCCCCGAGACGGGCCACGCTAAAGGTCGCGCAGGTCGCACGGAAGGCCCCGGCTGTGGAAGGAAAAATGTAACACGAATGGTCAACTGCATACACCGCAATTATGCATGCATACATAATATGTAACCATATTACTGTTAAAAACACTCACATATAATTTCACAGAGTCCGCGACACTATTGTCGTTGCTGAAGCACCGGCGTGGAGCGGGCATCAAACGAAGGCAACCACTTCAAATGAGTGCATTGTTCTTGACAGAAACATTCTTGTGATTTGGTTCTTGTTGAGGACAATGCTCGAAATCTGTCGTTCGGGATCCAGGAATTCCCCCGTTCTGGAGCCGACTCATCGCCCACTACGTGCGACATTCTAGGCCCACGTGCTGCCATGTGAGGCGGCGCGATCGCACTGCCCAAATAGATTCATAGGTTGCCGTATTATATGGTGGTTTCGAGCAAGTTCTAAACACCTTCGTTCATACATGCCTGTCCCACAGTTGCTATTTCGAGTCTAGTTGTAACGGTAGGATCGTAACGTCCATGCACTGGTGCCAACCAATGGGTGCACACCCTTCCAATCACGTGATTGGGATGATGTCTTCCCATTGGCTAGCGCGCATTGTCAAGACTGGTCCTCAGTTGCGGCACCTGCGTGAAGCGCATATTGAAGAGAGCCAACGGATCATGGGGCGCGTTTTTTGTCAGTCTGAGTGCACCAATGTTCTCAGGGGTCGTGCTTTCACCTTTCTGAGCTGTTCCTTCAAGAATGTCTTCCATTTTGTTTCCATCCCTCTGGCATTGGGCGAGCCGAGGATGTCGGGGCGGGTCCGGGGCAGCAGCTCGCATGTTTTCTGCCAAGAAAAAAAGAACTCTTTTTCCGAGCGTCTCTTTCCTGACTGGGGGACATGTCGTCCCTGATCACACCTATGCGGTCAGAAAGCAGAAAAGGGGACGCCTTCAACCACTACGCTCCAGTGCCCTGGTTCTGTGGGCCTCCTCCCACACTCAACCAGTTCAACGAGACTCCCTCCACTGCTGTCCTCGTCACCCATCCCATCCGTCTAGTTCTGCTACTAGGGAAGCGAAAACCACTCTTTCTCGCCGCCTGGCTGGGAAGGAAAAGCATGAGTTGTCTCGCGGCACTTGGTTACATCAGCGATCCATCGGGAGCTATCGGCGCGCGGCGCGCGAGTGAGTTCCACTGGCAATGCACGAGTTCATCTGCAGGCCGAGGTCTTGATAGCAAGCAGCGGACGGTGTTTTCCGAGCACTGTAGAACCAGTAGAAGCTTTGTTTCACTAGTGCTCCGGTAGCCACGCGTACAGCCATTCCCCGACACTGCTTAGCTTTGTTTCCACAGGCCACGTACATTGCGTGCCCGAGTAGAAGGGTCCACACCCAGACGTACCTCGCACTAGCTCCACTCGGAGTACCTCATGTTGTTGCTTACGGTCACTACGTCTGTTACACCTGCATGTTACCCCCAAACCTCCTGCTGCCTGCAGCTACGTCATGGCCCACTCGCTACAGCACATACCAGGCGCTCTTCCGGTCTGGGAACTCCTTGGATCACTGAATATCTCCACCCACTGCCTCCATCTTTCTGTCTTTGTACTTCATGCTTTGTGCGCCACTGTGGTCCTCTGGAACGGCTGCTGCCGACCGTGTGGCCGCCCTCATGCCAGCAAGAGACATAGCCACAGCCGAGAGAGAAATGTGGCTCTACATTGCAGCTACCATCCTTCCCTACTGCTAGCGTCATGCGTTCATGGCAACTGGAGATAGCAGAACGGGGTCGAGGCCAGACTCAGACACGGATGCGGGTCAGGTCGACGAAATGCCGTGTACAGAGGGCGATACAAACACAGCACAGGGCAGCGACTAATAACAGCCGTGAAACAGGCCGTCATCCCATGTGTATGGGGGGCAATCGCTGTTGCAAGTCGTCATTCCAGGTGCTACGAGGGCTTCACGTGATACCCTGAGACGCACACTGATAGCACTTGCGTGTAGCGTTGTGCAGCACGCCTGGGGCGCGCTGAAATGAAAACCTGGGGCTTGCAATTCCACATGCTTTGGGCGTGTCCCGCCCTGCGCGTGATCTGCATACTTGTAAGCATGCGAACCGAACCAACAAGTACAGGGCTCTGAATGCCACAACAGGAGGGTGCTGTGAACGACTTGATGGTTCGGTTCAACTTGTGCCGGCCATTTCCTCGTTCTGTCCGGGGCGTGAACGGGGGCGTGGCTGTCAGCGGGGCGTGTCAAAGGTCGTGATTGGGCGTGCATCGCTCACAGCGCCCCTGCAAAAAGGGGCGTAATACAAAACTCTACTTGCATGGTATCAAGCACCCAAAACGCGACTCCCAGTCAACTTAACTGGTGGATTGTTTAACGTCTCTTGCTTTTGAAAGTCAATCTCAATCACACACTGTCTGGGATCAAAGGGTGACCAGCATGCACGGCCCACTCAGGCCTTGACGAAAAGGCGGGCCTTTGTGCCCATGATTGGGCGCTAATCCCAGCCCGAATCTGTGAAGCTGGCGCGACAGGAACACGGCTATCATCAAGCCAACACGCCATTTATGAACGCGACGTGCTCTGAAATTGCACGCAAAAACAAGCAGATCCTATCACATGCCCATCAGCACAAATACACCTTCGGGAAGGCAGCACTTCGACCAATCAGAAGTGCGGAAACGATCGCAGGTTGAAGCTCGAGAGTAGAAGAAAATCTCGCACACGTGCACGTGTTCGGTCCCAGCGGGACGAAATGGCACTTTCTGGCTTGTCACTCCTTTGTGTGCCCATACATCAGATCGAACCGAAATGATCGAGTATGGCCCGCGTGATTCCCATGTCATTGGACCTGTGCGCTCTGATTGGCTAGGGCTCGTCTCCGTGCACGCGCCGTCTGGGGCAAGGCATCATCCTGCGAACTGGGACTCCTGACGAACTGTCCTGATTTGTTTGATGACCATCCTCGACCATTGACCGCTGTATGCTCCGGCCCAGGAGCCCTTGTCACCACGAGTCCTCGACGATGATGATGGCATGGGACAACAGGAGACCCGGACACGTTCCTCGCTGTCAGGTCAGCTCTTGGTCATTCTGCGCTCAGCTCATGTACGTACCACGCTTCTGGTGGCTCTCTGCGCCTCGAACTGCCTTACGATGCTGCGCCACCGTGCCTGTAGCCCCGTGGTGAAGCCCTGCTTCACAGGGTGCTCCATTGTCCTCTACAGTCACCTTTGTTCGGCGTGCGTCCGTGCGGCGCGATTGTACGCCGCACTGCCGACGGTTGCGCCGCGCTCCACCGTGCCTGAGACACTTCAGTGCTGGCCGCGTTACGGTATTGGCGCCTCGCAGCCTCTCGCAGTGAAGTACAACCTCTTGTTCCGGTGCGTTCGCCGCCGCCACCAAGCCAAGACGCTCTCGGTACGTACGACTTGATTATCTGAGTAGGTCCTGTGCCGGGAGGCCCGATTCCTTAGTCTTGTTTCCCTGTGATACCAGTAGGTACCTTCTGGCGTCCGCTTATCGTGCATCTTTGTGGATCGAGCCTCACCATGTCCTTTTCTCTGGAGCAACTCCTCTGTGTCTACACGGTGCTCTTATCACGATGACTGATGCCCACTCTGAAACGCCTCGCCTTGGTCCTCACAGAATCGTCAATCGCAATGGAGCGTGCAGATGATCCAATGGCTGCTGCAGAGAGCGAGGTGGCGGGTGCTTCCGTGCGTGCCAGCAACAACGCTGAAAACACGGGGAGCCGTGGCATGGAAGGTGTGGTTGTCCCTGGGGATGCGGACCACGCGCCAATGCTGACGGCCGCGGAGGAGAACAGCAGCTATCCCGCGAGTGGAACCGCCGTCATCGAGAGCAGTCTACAGCGGAGCGCCGTCGGAGATAGTGGTCGGGGCATCAACGGACGCGCACGGATCTTCCTGCCGGTGAGCGGTGCTGGTAACACCGCGTGTTCAGCGCAAGAAACCATGGGCGCTGAGCCGGGCTTGAGTAGGGCACCAGAAGACGACGGTTCTCCGCCCGACGGTGCCTTCTTTTGCGAGCCCGGCATGCCCCTCGTGCTTCCCGACGACCTTGTTAATGCCTTGGCCCGACGGATCGAGCGTCTGGCGGCCGACCCGCCAGAACGGACTACGTCAAACCGCTCCAGAAGGCAGAGACGCCGTCGTCGGCGAACGCCCTCGGCTCCGGTGCCACAGCGCGCTTTGGACTGCTCATCGTCATCATCGAGTTGTGGTGGTGTTGTTCCTCTCGACCTTTTTGGGACAGCGAGGACCAGCAACTCTAGTAGCGAAGGTGCCCGCAGTGTTGGAGGTGCAGGCGCACACGACGCGTTGGGTGGTGCGGGAGGTGGGATGGAAGATGTTATTCCTGACTTTGGTGCCCCTGCCCTGGGTCCCGGTGCCCACGCCGACCATGTGGTCGGCAACGAGTCGTCGGCGGCTTCAGTACTCTCTGGAACGGCGACGGCCATTCAAAAGTACTCTGATGCCATGGTGGCGGCACTGGACGAGGCCATCCTCGACGGCGGTGGACCGACGTCAGGTGGCGGCAACGTGCCGGTGTCCCCCGCCTATCGTGTCGAGGCCGTCGCTGGAGGGGCTGCGGTTGTATTCACGGAGAACGAGAAAGGGCACGTCGCCTGGATGCGACGCGTCCGAGACACAACGATCTTCTTGTGTTCCTGTGGTGGCAGAAAAGGCGCCGAGTCGACGGAGATGCGTGCCTTTGCGGGCGTGTCCTCAACGTGCGTCCACGGGTACGCCCTCAAGGATGCTGCAAGTGCGCTGCTGCGTGTTACGGCGTTGTCCTCGGTTGAGCTGCTGCTAGATGAGTACCCAGTGCTGGACGCGGCGCGGACAACCTCGGAGGACGCGTTGGACGTGCACTACGGCACGAAGACACCCAAAAGGATGGGCGTCTTTGCCGTGCTTGAGGCGAACCAGTGGGTGGCCGTGACTATCCGCCGTAGAATGATCAAGGGAAAAGCCAAGAAGCGGATGGGCTTGCGCGCATCGTGCTCTCACCTGGCGTGCACTAGTGGCTGGACTTGCGTCCACGCCAACGCCGTCAACGACTGGTGCCTGCAGGCGCGGACGGCGGCGGCAGCCGCGGACGGTGTCGGCGGTCAGTTTCATCTTCAGGACGCGGATGTGCAGCTGTCGACCTTTGTGCGCAGAACAAGTGGCGGCCCTCTACCCCCCGGCCGCGGCGCTGACGACGCCAGGTACTCGGACGAGTCGCGTTGGCGAAATGTTCGAAACATGCTACCGTGCTCGGGGGAGATTGCCGATTGTCTGGTATTTGATGAGCTTGCCGACGTTGGGCGTGGTGGACCTCCACCACTATTTCAAGAGGGCCTGCGGGAGGGCCGTTGCTTCAAGTGCAAGGGCGACTACGACGGCCACAGCCTCACCACGACTGGGGCTACGATGCACACCCTTCGCGGCCGCATCAGCGTCCGATTGGAGGAGTGGGTGTGCTCTTGCGGTGAGCCTGTTCCCTACGACGGTGCCCAGGACGCACTTTCCGCGTCCTCCAAGAAGACGGTGTTCACCCGTACCTTCATCGACGTGTTGTCGCAGATGGTATTTACCGGCCACAGCACTTTGTCTTCCGCGGCGGGTGTCTTCAGCTTCCTTTTGGAGGTGAGCGACTCCCTGCCGCATGGGCGCCAGAGCTTGTCGCGTCAGCTTTTGACGACGGCGGTGCACCGCTACACGCGCACGCTGCTCGTGCCCGCCGCGCTGTTCCGTTGCCTCAGGTGCTACAAGTCACCACAGCGGCCGTACCCGGTGGTAGTTTCGGACGGGGAGGCCATCTCCGTCCAGCGCAATCAGTCGGAGCCGCTGGAGCGCGTGGACGCAGACGTGCCCGTCACGCGGCTGGACACGGACGTCGGTTCGTGCGTGACTGTCCCCGCTCTTCGCGCTCTCATCAGAAAGCGAGCCAAAGCCAAGTGCGAGGAGGCAACACGGTTGACTGCTAGGGAGGCGCTGCTGATACCTGGATTTGCTGCAGCAACGGTCGCGGACCCCGAGCCCCACGATCCTGACAACATTGTGGCGCGCCCCGCCAATGTTCTGTGGGCTGCCAGCTACATCTTTTTTTCCTTCTGCTCGGTGCAATCTGTGTCTGCGGGGGCGTCCCACGCACCTGCTGCTGACGGCTCCGGCTCGCCGCCGTCACAGATGCCGCCTGGTCCCTCTGCAAACGCGCCGCACGGGAACGAGGCGCCCGGCAACGCGCCCCCTGGCGCCGAGGCGGCCAACGATGACGGAGATGCAGAAGGTGATGGCGTACTCGGAGACGACGGCGGCGTTGGCGGTGCTGACGCCTCAGACGACGCTCCAGGCGGCTTCGTCGCGTCACACCCGCAGGAATGTCATTTCCTCGAAGGCGCGGTCGGAACGTCAGGTAGCAGCCGAGTTCTGACCGAGCGGTGGAGTGTCGTGCGGCACTTTCTTCAAACATTTCTGGCCGAGCCAGTGCTGGGGGCATTTGCTGGGCTGGACAGGGCCGGCATCAGGAAGCTTGCAGAAAAGCTGGTCACATTGTCGCCGGTCGCAGAGTGGCGTGCTTGCGCCATGGCTGTTGAGTCCGTCCACATCGTCTGGCCGTTTTTGCGTCTCGTTGCTGAGGGCGACGACGTCGACTCGCTGCTGCTGCGCGCCGTCGGAGAGCTGCTGCTGTTCACTTCAGGTGTGGACGCGTACTGGGAGACTGCCTGGCGGGCGGCTGCATCGGACGCCGTGCTATCGTTTGAGGAGCAGTGGAAGGTAACTTCCATCGAGCAGTACAAGACGTGGGAGATCACCAATCGGGGCGACATGGCGGCCATTGAGACGTTCCTGTCGTCTACGAGCCGGTCTTGCTCGCGTGTTACCTCCCAGGCGGTTGAGGCACGCACCGGTAGCGTGTGGCCGGACCTTGAGCCTGTTCGGCCGTTCATGCGTGACTCCAAGAGCGATGCCGTCAACGCTCTGCGCGCTGAGAGACTCCGCAACGACGCCGCCGCCCTTGAGCGTGAGATGGCACGGCAGCTGGGCTCCGACGAGTGCCGGCATAACTTCATCACCTCCGAGGTGTTCATGCCTGGGATTGAGAACTTCTTATGCCCTTGCGGGGTGCTCATCGGCTACGACTTCCTTGACAAGGCGGAGAGCCCGGCCCACGTCCTTGGCTCGCTCGTGCAACGGATGCCGCTGCTGCCCAAGGTCATCTATTTTGATACCGCTTGCCAGCTGTCTCGCAACGCGTTCCGCCGGGTGCCTTGGTTGATGAACCGGTCTGACACGGCAACGAGCGTCGACCGCCACCACAACCAGGGGGACCAGCACGGGTGCTCCGACTGTTTCAACGCCGACATGTACCCTGGGCGCTCTGTGCATCACCGCACGTCTTGCGCCGAGAGCAGGCACTCGCTGAACAAGGCCTTTAAGTCGCACTTGGCGCACCTCCGGCAGGACCACTTCATCGTACAAATGCGGCTGCTCGCCGCGGTCATCAACCTGCGCGTCAAGATGCGGCAAGAGCTGGGCAAAGAGACCAACCACCGTTTGCTGTGCACCTTCTTCCACAACCGCGTCGCGACGCACTGTGAGCGCCGCGTGTGCTTTTGTTCGAAGTGGATCGTGGATGACGAAGACAAGGACCTGGCTGCAAGCGAGGATGGCTCCATCGACAGTTCTGCCACTGGAACTGGTGAGCAACCTGTGCGCACCGTGGGAGCCCACGCCGGCCATGTCGGTCTTGCAGGCCATCAAGATAATGATGTCCACGTAGAAGGTGGCGTCGACGGAGTCCTTGGTCGCTCTGGTGATGCCATTATTGGTGATGGTGCCGGGGTGGGTGATCACCCATTTGCCGCTGGCTTTGACGGTGTGGGCGTTGTGCGCGGCAATGCTGATTCCAAGAGTGATAGCGACAGCGACGCAGATGAGGACTCGGACATCTGCTCAGGTGAAGAGTCGGGCTCTCGGAATGGGTCTGTGCGCGGCGATGCGAGCGGGGATGAGTCGATGGAGCTGTAGTGGTCTTTAGTCGTTCAAAGTTTGATCGTAGATTTTCTTGTAGCTACTCGTTCGCGCGTGCAGTGCTCCTTCATCTCACAGTCCCGCATTCGTGCATACCTTCCCAGCTCAAAAAAAACAACAACAGCAATAGCCCCGCCGCAGCAGCCAAAATAACACGTCCAGAAAGACGACTACACATGCCGGCTGGCTGGCCGCAACACAAAGGCCACGCCACGGCTCAGTCACACAGAGGTCTGGCATGCGGACCTCCACGCGGGTGCGGGTGATAAAGTGCCCGTGGTGCACGGGGCGGGCAGCCCACGGCACGGGCGCCGGTGGCGCGGTACCCGTGGTGCGGGGGGCGGGGGGCGGGCGGACGGGCAGCGTCGGGCACGCCGGTGGCGCTGGGCCTGCGGTACGGGGGGCGAGGGGGTGGCCGGTGGGCAACAACGCCAGCGGCAGTGGTGCTGGCCCGTCGCACGGGGGCTCGAAGAGCGACCAGCGACGCTGGAGTGGATGACTCCGTGCCCGTATAATTCGGCGTGCGGGCGTGCAGCTACGCGGGCGCCGGTGGCACAGTGCCTGTCGTGCGGGGGGTGGGTGGGCAAGCACGCATGCGGGCGCCCCAGGTAAGGTGCCTGTGGAAGAGGGGGGTGGGCGGGCAGCAACGTGGGCGCCGGTGGCACGGTGCCCGTCGTGTGGGGATTGGGCGCGCGGGCACGCACGCCCGCGAGGCAGACGCCATGCCCGTAATAGATGGGGCAGGCGGGCAGCGACGCGGACGCCGGAGGCACAGTGCCCGTGAAAACGGGGGGGGCGGGCCGGCAGCGACGCAGGCGCCTGTGGCATGGTGCCCGTCGTGTGGGGGGTAGGCGGGTGGGCAGGCACGCGGGCACCAGAGGCACGGTGCCCATGCAAGAGGGGGGCGAGGGAAGCGACGTGCGCGCCGGTAGCACGGTACCCGTCATGCAAGGGGCGGGGGGCGGGCGGGCAGGCGCGACGCGAGCTCCGGTGGTAGGGTGCTCTTCATGCGAGGGGTCGGTGGGCGGACAGAGACGCGGGCGCGGGTGAGGCCGTGCCTGTTGTAACGGGGGTGGGCGGGCAGCGACGCGGCGCCGGTGGCGCGGTGCCCGTCGTGCGGGGCGCAGGGGGAGAGCGGGCGGGCTGCGACACGGGCGCCGATGGTGTGATGCTCGCGGTGCGGAGGATGGGCGAGCGAGCAGCGACGCGGGCGCGGATAACGCCGTGCCCGTGGTGCGGGGGGCAGGGGAGCAGCGACGAGGGGTCCATGCGGCGGGGATGGTGGCGTGGCGGGCGGGTGGGCGCGTGGGCGCGTGGGCCGCGACGCGGGCGCTGGCCGCGCGGTGCCGGTGGGGCGGTGCCGGTGGGGCGGTGCCGGTGGGGCGGTGCCGGTGGCGCGGTGCCAGTGGCGCGGTGCCGGTGGCGCGG
>ENA-ORXT01002546-ORXT01002546.1-marine-metagenome-genome-assembly--contig:-NODE-2546-length-21704-cov-3.552411_pt1 | contig 21704 bp, 17 predicted proteins | sample MGYA00237868_ERZ511482 | MGnify/ENA metagenome assembly ERZ511482
TTACTTAACCCAGCGGGGAGGGACTTTTTTGTTTAGTGCAGACGGGAAGTTGCTCTACGAACATCGCGATCGCAATATTTTGGGTTTTGCAGCTAATATGAGCGATCCTTTATCTTTTGTCAGAGAACAATAGTAATGATCAAGATTCGCTTTTGTACAAATCATCTCGATGCAGAGGAAGTCCAGTCAGCTCTGTATTAGATGTAGATACGCCTTCATAGCTACCTGAGATGATGCGATCGGGTAATTCTTGTTTAATGTCTGCTTTAAAAGCAGCGCGATCGCCATTCCAAGTTTTGAGGTGAACAGCATCAAATCCAGCAGATTCAAAACTTTCTACGACAGCCTGCATGTTAGGTCCAAACCAATTGCTACGATCTTCAGGATGGAGTTCATATTCCTTGTATTGTCGCCAAATTGGAGTTGAATTGAACCAGGCGGAAATGTTAAGTAATCTGCCAACTAAAGAAAATGGTTTTCTTAGCAGTAGTTTACTGTTGGCAATGTGTGTTTCTGTGTATACTGTGCCACTGCAAACAGTTCTAATGCGATCGATCGCTAATAGAGGATATCTTAGGTGATAGAGTACTCCAAAAAACAAAACAATATCAAATCTGCCCAAAATTTCAGGGTCAAGAGCATAAACTGAACCTTGGATATATTTCACCTTAGAATCTAGAACCGCTTTTAATTTATTAAATCCAGCTACATCAGGATTTTCCAAGCTATAGGCTATTACTTCTTTTGCTCCCCTTCGTTCACATTCAAAACTAAAACATCCATTCCACGCTCCTATATCCAAAACTCTTTTTCCAGAAAGATCTTGTGGAAGTTGAGCATAATTACACAATTCTTCGATGGGATTGTTTCCTGGAGTAAATACCCCTGGAAAAATTTCCCACTTTTGATGCCAATGAACATTGGCAAACAATTCTGTTAATTCTGTTGCCGATATTTTAGAGATGGAACTCTGCATAATTTTGTTCGTATTCAGATTTTTTCTATTATCTGGAGTAAAGATAGTATTCTAATAGTAAAAGAGAATTAATCACAGCTCGAATCTTCCAATTGAGGTAATTCGTCTTTACTTAATTATTAGTAGGAGAGGCATTTGACTGACTTAATTTCCAACTTTCATTTTCTTTAATCTCTAATAAGTACTGGTGATATTTAACTAAGCTGGGACGATGACCAACACTAACAAAAGTAGTATGATTTTGAATTAGATATTGGTATAGACTAGCTTCGTTTTTGATGTCTAAAGCACTAGTCGCCTCATCCAAAATTACGTAAGAAGGTTGGTTAATCATAATTCTGGCAAATGCAAGTCTTTGCTGTTCGCCTAAAGACAAGACATCATCCCAATCTTTTTCTATATCTAAACCACCAAAACGTTCTGCTAGATCGGGTAAATTGACTGCGGTGAGAGCATGATTGAGTTTAGATTCATCAACATCTAAATCATCATTAGGATAAGCAAGCTGACTCCGTAAAGTACCCAAAATCATATAGGGTTTTTGGGGAAGAAACATTATTTGTGATAGGTCTGGACGATAAATCGCTCCTGTACCAGAATCCCATAAACCGGCGATCGCTCTTAATAGAGAACTTTTTCCGCAGCCACTAGCACCCATAATCAATAAGCCTCGACCTGATGGTAAATTGACAGACAAATCTCTGATTAGAGTTCTTTGATAGTTGGGAGTTTGCAGCGTTAATCGATCTAGAGCTAATCTATTTTGTTTAACAGTTTTAATAGTGGGGTTTTGATGAGTTGAAGAAGTTCGTTTTTTGAAAGATTGGTCTAAATATTCTTTAAGGAAATAAAGTCGGTCGATTCCAGCGACAAAAGCTGTCCAGAACTGGAAGCGAGAAACTATCAGATTAATTGAAAAGAAAAATTGAGCAAAAGCGATTTGCGCTTCTCTAACTTTTCCTACTTCCGTATCGCCAGCCAAAACACTAGGAGCAACAACTATTGCTGGCAAAATGTAAGGAATATTTTCATAGGCACTAGTGAACAAAACAAGGATCAAGTTTTGCCAGAAAATCAAAGAATTATAATTTTCAAATGCCTCTCCAAAAAACTGTCTTAAATTACGAGATTCTTGAGCTTCTCCCTGATAAAAAGCGATCGACTCTGAATTCTCGCGAATTCTTACCAAACCAAATCTAAAGTTAGCTTCTTTTCTTAGCTGTTGGTAGTTAATTGAAACTAGCTTCCGTCCGAAAACTCCAATAGTTACTAGAGTACCAAGCAGTGCATATCCAATTAAGAAAATAATTAGTATAGAAGGAGCAAGTTGAGTTATTTCCCATTTGAAAATTTTGATTGGATTATCGAAATTTAAAATAACTATTTTTGGCGGAATATTCCAAATCAAAGCAGTGTAGCCAATAATTTGAAATATAGAATTAAATATAATTAATAAAAAACTGAGAGATTCTTCTGTAAAAGATTTGATGTCTTCGGCAATACGCTGATCTGGATTATCTATGTCTGTATTAAAGTTGCCCAACGCATAAAATGCTTGATTGCTAAAATAGCGACTGATAAAATCGTGGGTGAGCCATCTACGCCAGTAGTTGCTTAATTTGTACTGCAAATATTCTGAACTAGCCGCCAGGGGAGCAAAAATAGTCAATACTCCTAAAAACATCCAGATAGTGCGAACAAATCGTTCGCGATCTAATTTAGTTAAAGCAGAAATTAGATCTCCCTGAAAACGAGTAATCGATAAAGAGATAAAAGTATAAATTAACGTCAGCAGTAACAGCAAAACCAGGATAGTAATCGCACCCCACTTTTCATTGCTAGACCAATAAGGCTTGACTAACCGCCAAAATCTTTTAAAAACTTGTAAATTGAATCGATTCATTTCGTTTATATCTAACTAAAAAAAAGCTGGGCAAACTATACTTGCTTGACTGTATTTGGTTATGTTTTGACCTGATATCCTTGGGATGCGACTATTTTGTCTAATAAACCAGTACAAGCATCAAACAGCAAATCGATGACATAATCAAAGCCGTCTTGACCACCATAATAAGGATCTGGAACTTCCTTGTCTGTTTTACGCTTTGCAAAATCGCACATCAAATACACTTTGTCTTCGTATTTTCCCTCTCGATCTAAATACAAAATATCCTGGTAATTTTCCCGATCCATAGCTAAGATCAGGTCAAATTGCTGTAGGTCAGAGGGAGTTAATTTGCGAGATTTACCCTGTAACTCAATCCCCCGCTTGGTTGCAGCACCGTTCATTCTGCGATCGGGAGATGCGCCAACATGATACCCAGAAGTCCCTGCCGAATCACATACGATTTTGTCGGTCAAGTCAGCTTCTTCAATAAGGTGATTCATAATATTTTCTGCCGATGGAGAACGACAAATATTGCCTAGACACACAAACAACAATTTATAGGTCATAAATAACTGAAAAATAATAAATGCTTTATAGATTGATGATTTTAGCTATTTGTGAGATAAATGTCTCACGAAACAAAAGTAGATATTATAAATTTGCTAAATGTCTACACTCTCGAATACATTCGATTGGTTTGTTTCTCCTATAGTAAGATTCATGTCGTCAATTTACCACAGAGTTAACACAACTTCTTCGCCAATTGAAGATTGTATTTAATTGATAATTTATCAAAATTACTATATTCGTAGCTTTTATCCTTGGCTAAAAGAATTAATCGGGAAATAATTTTATGTTTAAGTCTAGATCCAGAGAACGCAGGATTTTTACCAGTCGAAAGCGAAAACGTCCTCGCTCTTCTATATTTTCGGCGATCGCCACAATTGCCTTGATTTTCTTGGTACTAGAACTTTTAACTCGTATTTTTGTCGATCTTTCGGGAACTAGAAACCAGTTTGCTAAAGCTAATACAGAATCAGATATTGCTCAAGCTTACCGACTCAAGTTTGTTAATGACGCTCAAGGTCAAGATTCTAATCGTGCAAATCTCAAGGCAAAACCCGCTTTGTCCGTAGGTTATCAGTTATTGGGTAATCAAAAAAGCAAGCATTGGCAGATTAATTCTCAAGGATTTCGCGATCGCGATACTATTGCTCAAGCAAAACCTAAAAATGAAGTAAGGATCTTTTTATTGGGCGGATCGACAGCATTCGGCTATGGTAGCCCTGACAATAACGCCACTATTAGCGAATATCTAGAACAACGTTTTGAACAACGTCTGCAACAGCAAAAAGCTTCTCCTAAATTATATAAACCCGATCTCCTACCTTTTGACAAAGTAGAAAAACAAAAGTATTTAGCCAAGCCATCCAAGATAAAGCCTGGCAACTACCAGGTAGTTAACGCCAGTGTTCCTGGCTATGCTTCAGGTAATGAATTAGCTCAATTGGCACTGCAAATACTTAAATATAAGCCAGATTTAATCGTTATTTTAGATGGCTACGAAGATTTAATGTTGAAGAGCGAAGTTGAAGCAGTTCAAGCACCCCAAACAGAGCTAGATAAAAATAGTCAGCCCAACAGCTTTGCTGGTTATATTAGCAAATTTATTGAACCGATAGAAAACAAAAGTTATCTAGCCAAGATAGCTCAAAATCGTTGGTTGAAAAATATGTCAGCAAGTCAAAAAACAGATTTTATCCTCAATGAAAATTCTGCTAACTTAGTTCAATATTTACCTCAAGGCAAAGATGAACTACAAAAAAGAGTAGACCGCTATATTGACCATCAAAAGCAAATTTTAAGCCTCAGTGCAGCAGCACGTATACCTTTAGTGGTGGCAATCCAGCCCGAAATTACGGGGCGAAACCCTAGTCAACTAACGGAAACAGAAGGCAAAATCGCTACCGAGCTGGGTAGAAGCTATATTAAGCAAGTCAAAGATAGCTATCCTGTTTTGATCGAAGCGACAAAACAACTAGCCAAAGCCTTTCCTAAAAATATGAAGGCAGTCGATCTATATCAGCTTACGGAAAAATATCCTTCTCCTAGCTTTATCGATCCTATTCATCTCAATGAAGCCGCAAATCAAAAGGTAGCAGAACAACTATATTACGCTATCTCTAGCTTACCTAAAATGCAGGTTAATCCAGCTCAATCACCACCACCTAAGCCAGTTTATCAAAAGCCAGCGTACCAGAGGCAGTACTAAGTCTTCGGCAATAAAATAATGCTAGGGTGCATGTTATTCAAGGCGACACCCAGATTCGAACTGGGGGATAATGGATTTGCAATCCACGGCCTTACCACTTGGCTATGTCGCCACACTAATTGAAGTAAATTAAACTACTATCTAAGTGCATCACACTAATTGAGTGCGTTAACAAGTATAGCAAACTTTGTTCAGTGTGATTGAATTTTAATAATATTAAAGGTATAGAGGTAAAGGCAACCATTTTTAGCAAATAGACGGCTGCTTTTCCTTGGCATTAACAATTTCTTTTGATAAGGTTAGCTGCGTCCTATCTCGATTCCAATGTACGTAGTCAAAAACATGATGCAAGATTGAAAAACCTCGACCATTTTCAGCTTCATCTATAGGTAATTGGGCATCAAAGCGATCGCAATTATCCAAATAACTATTTTCTTTAACTAAACCATTACCTTGATCGACTATTACCCAGGAATATTCTCTGGTTGTCACTGTAAATCTAACTATAATAGTTTTACTAGGATCTAGATTGTTACCATGCTTGGCAGCATTTACTAGGGCTTCCTGTAGTCCTAATCTTACTTCTGCCTGCCACTCTGGAGGTACGCTTACTAAGAGCAAATCGAGAACGGGACAGAGATAAAGGGTTGAAGTAAAGCTCATGGTACTCCACTTGCTTCTACTCCAAGGAATAGGAATGGCAATCACTAATTTACACCTCTAGGTTTGATATTTAAGATTTCGCTGTTGTGAATTTATTAAGTTGAGCAACTTTTAAGTTGATGTCAGGCTAGCCACATTTAATCAAAGTTATCAAAGAAAATTACGTTTTATGGGTAAAGTGCTGTGAATCAATTGGTTAACTTGGCATACCTACAACAGCTATATTTTTTCTATAAAAGCTGCTTTATTTTTAAATGACTCCCTTTGCTTATTAATCAATCTAGAAGATAGAACCATAGTGTTTTAAAAAGCTATTTTGAAACTACATACATTTAATATAATATCAATTATACTAAATTTTACAAATAGTATGAAGATGATAAAAACTATCAATTAGCATTTACGTAAGATTACGTATGATTCAACATGAGTGGTTTGAGGAAAGAAATCAGCTGGTTGAATATACGCAGGTTTGTAAACACCAGATTCACAAATTAACTTAATATCTCTTGCTAAGGTTGCAGGTTTACAGCTAACATACACTATACAGGATGGTTGTAAATTTAAAATAGCTTCTATTACTTGAAGATTGCATCCTTTTCGAGGTGGATCGAGTAGAAATATATCTGGTTTTGGGTCAATTAAACCAATACAATCTTTTACTTTTCCTGTATAAAAAATGGCGTTATTGATATTATTTAAAGCAGCATTATTTTGCGCTTGTTGAATAGAAATGGGGCTAACTTCTATCCCTATGACTTGCTGTACTTTTTTGGCTAAAGGTAAACTAAAAGTGCCGATACCACAATAGGCATCAATAATAGTTTCTTGTCCTGTCAAATTTAATTCTTCGACGATCGCTCCAAATAAAAGTTCGGCTGCGCTAGTATTAATCTGGAAAAAAGTGTCCGCAGCAATATGTAATTTGACTCCTGCAAATGTTTCTCTTAGATAAGGTTTTCCAGCAATAGTGTAAGTAGTTTTACCTAAAATAGCGTTGGTACGATCTGGGTTTATGTTGAGACAAACTCCCACTAGTTCGGGATATTTATCTAACCATATTTGAGCCTGTGCTTCAATTTTGGCTAATTTTTCGCTAGTTGTAACCAAAGTTAGCAGCATTTCCCCTGTATTGCTGCCAATTCTTAAAGAAAGATGACGTAATTTTCCCCGATGACTAGTTTCGTCATAAATTGACCATCCTTTTTCTTGAATATCTTGTTTGACTTCTTTTAGAAGAGGATGCAGACGTTCATCCTGCACAGGACACTGATTAAGATTAACTAATTTATGACTTCTGTGGCGATAATAACCAGCCTGAACTTGTCCTGTGGCGGATCTGGCTAAAGGATAGGTAGATTTGTTGCGATAGTTGAGGACATCGGATGTATACAAAATAGGTCGCACCTCAATGTCTTCAAAACCACCAATGCGTTGAAAAGCCTGAATTACCTGCTGACGTTTGGCTTCTCTTTGATATTTTGGGTCAATGTGTTGCCATTGACAGCCACCACATTTGTCGGCAACGATACATTGAGGACGTATACGATGGGGAGACTGAGTCAATAACTCCTGCACTCTTCCCCGTGCAAACTTGGCTTTGGACTCTATTATCTTGGCAGTTAAGCGATCGCCTGTTACCGTATTAGGTACAAAAACTACTTTTCCTTCGTGTCTTCCAACCCCATCTCCGTTAGTATTGAGGTCAGTTATTTCAAGTTCAATTACTTGACCTTGCTGTAATTTTTGCGTCATTTTGTTGAACGATAATGTCTTCTTATTATCTCTCGATTAATGCCACTTAATTGTTAACTGGTGTTACGTACTGAGTAATTTCTTAAGATAGGGGATGAGGCATAGGGATTTTCTTGTTTGCTGGTCGAGTTTTTTAAAACCCCTCATCTGAGATCGCATTGTGCCAATCAGTTATTAACTGTTGCTCGATCGATAAGCGACAATTGTTCTACTAATTTGTGATCTGACAATTTTTCTGGTTTAGCAGTAGAAGTTGCCAAACTATAAATACGATTGCCGTTGGTGTATAAAATCGAACTATCTATCCCTAAATCATAGTATAAGACTCCTTTAGCGATCGCTTTTTCTGTGCCATCAGCTGTTCTACAAATTAATTCCCAAGAATCAGGGACTAACCCTGATGAGCTGTTTTCTTTACGGTTTTTGTTTTTAGATAGCTGATGAAGATCGATTAATTCTCCCCAAATTCTCATGTTGTTTGATGAATCAGTGGGTTTTGCTTCTCCTGCTTTCATTAGTGGCTTCCCTGTAAAAGTCAAGGCAAAAAAGTTAAGTATTTGATAGACGGTATTTGCTAAACGCAGAGGAAATAATAAAAGATCTTTGAGAATACCCCAAACGCTTATTTGTTCTTTACGAGGATTATAAGGACGACGAATATAATATAGGATGCCTTGTTTCATTTTGGGTTCTAGAAAATCATAGTTAGGATCTTCTAGAAGACAAGTAATTTCCTGACTATCAAAATCTAATTCTTCGATCCGAAAAGGACTGCGATCGCCAACGTAGCCTTCTTTATTTCGGGCAATTCCCGCAGACTGATAGACTAAGGCTTTTCTCTTGTCAGGTATCCAACTAGGAGCAATATCAATCGAATCTCCTTCCGTAACTTCATGGGGTCTTGCTCCAACTACAGGCATAATAGCAATATTAGCCGTACCATCCTTCTGTTGTGCGGTGCAGGCAATTAATTGTTCGCCATCGTGAAGATTGAGATGTTCAATCAAAAAATCAGAGCCGTGATAGAGTCTTTTTTCCTTAATACGCTGATCATCTAAAGTGAAAACTCCTGCCACATCTCCCACATTGAGAGCGTAGTAAATCTTGCCTGTGGCATCGTTACACACGCTAGTGAAATTGATTGGTGTAGCAGTATTAGCTTGCTCCTCCATTTGCTTAAGCATTTGAGGCGGTACTCGATTTGCCATCATGCCGCGATCGCGAAAAATATTACGCTTTTGGGCTTGCAAGACTCTTTCTTGGGTAGCTTGAGCAAACTCACTGTCAATCAACCGAAATGGCGCACCATCTAGTTTAAGGTGAAGCTTTCCAACCGCGATATACAAAAAGTCAATATTCATTTGATTTATGTTCAGGAATACATTGTTTAGCATTCCCGAAATAGACCTAAAAAAGACTATTAATACGCCTAGTGTGAATTAACTTTTTGGATTTTTAGCCCATAAAAGCTTTAAAACATAGAGTGTTGAAGATATCTTTCTCAAACACAATACAAATAAGTTTAATTTTGTAAATAACCCTTAGATATTTTCTTTGGAAACAAAACCTGATTTTAACTTGTACGAGAGGGGCTTGGGGAAGACGTAACGTCCCCAATGGGCGAGCGACCCCGCGTCGCCGACAGGCGCAAGGGAACGCGCGAGATTGGGGTCTGGGGGGTTAATCCCCCAGGAATAAATTTGGGTTTTGAAAACTAATTTTGTACAAAAGAGCTTAATTATCGAGCTTTTTAATTCACACCAAACGTATTAATAATCAATGGATAATTTTTTGATTTTTGGTACAGTTTAAGTCTTGAGTCAACAGACGATATTTGATGTAAGCTGCATAAAATTGTCTTATTATCCCCTAATAATACAAAGTCTGAACACTTTAGCTTTGTTAGGGAAGTGTTTGGGCGGTAGCGTTGTAGACTGTACTTTTTGTACTTTCTATACGCTACTTTAACAAAACAAAAAAAACCCTGCTAAAAAACAGGGGTTCAAAAGTATTTTAAAATGGCTATCCATTGAATAGTCTTAACGAACCGTACCAGCTAGGTTGTCTACACGAATTGGCTTGACAAAGTACATTTTGATTAGCTGTACACCATTAGAAACATAATGAGGTAGTTTTTGTACCAGCTTAATCGGTGCAGGTGCATTAGAAGCAGAGATTGCACTTAGCTTCTGGTTGTTGGCTACACATTTTTCTAAGCGAGTATAGAAAGTAGGATGTTCTACGTCCAACACGACAGGAAACACTCTTCCTGCGGTTTCGTTGGTTTGCTTAATCACAAACTTGTCGTATTCTCTTGCATCCAAGCCCAAAGACTCATAAAAGCCAGAACGTTGAACGTCATTGAGATACATAGTGGCGAATACTGATAGCAAGAAGAAGCGACTCCATAATCTTGCTCTCCAGTCATTAAGAAACTGGGGTTGAGACTTCATCAGTGCATCAAAGAAATCGCCGTGACGGTTCTCATCCTGACACCAGTTTTCAAAGTAGCTAAAGATGGGATAAATTTCGTGTTCGGGATGCTTTTGTAGATGACGGAAAATTGTAATATAACGCCAGTAGCCAATTTTCTCTGAAAGGTAAGTTGCATAGAAGATAAACTTAGGCTTAAAGAAAGTATATTTACGGCTTTTAGTTAAAAATCCTAAGTCCAAAGAAAGATTAAAGTCAGATAATGCTTTGTTTAAGAAACCTGCATGACGGGCTTCATCTCTGGACATTAAAGTAAAGAGTTCAGCTAGTAAAGGATTTGTGTCTTTTAAACGTCTGCCTAATTCTTTATAAAGTAAGAATCCAGAAAATTCTGCTGTGCAAGAACGTTCTAGAAATTCTATAAACACTTTGCGAGTGTCGCCACTAATACTATCCCAAGATTTTTGGAACTGCTCGTCTCTTACGAAGTGATGACGATTGTAGTCAATGCGAAACTCTTCTAAAATTGCTCTCAATTCATCTTCATTGACTGAGAGATCCATTTTAGCCATCTCATCAAAGTCTGTCGTATAAAAGCGAGGAGTAAGAATCGTTTCATCCGCAGGAGATTTGACTCCAGGGCGTACTTCCTCAAACTGCGGTTTTTTAAGGCTATCTACCATTATTTTTAATACTTAACTTTTTTTTCTATTCGGACAGGCTGCTTGTATCAGTTTGCTGTCATTGACGGTTTCCTGAGTATTATTCTCTAACAGTTGCGATTCTTTGTGGCAGTTTGTTAACGAATATTAATCCGTAATTGTTTTCTATCTGTAACTAAGATCACACCCATCGGTGGGGCAATCCAGCTATTTTGTTGTCTAATGTGGCTCACTTTTAGTCGTAAAACTAATGAACTTCGATCGCAACTACCAATCTCAGACAGTCCAGAAAAAACAGAAAAGTTCAAACCTAATTGGCAAAATACAAAAACTACCAATACTACCCAGAATCTATCTGTATGTCTTTTTAATGGCGGTTATAGGTGGCGGGATGGGTGAAGCTAAGTATCGCTTAGAAGCTACAGACTGCATGAGCAATGGTGATTGCTGGATGGTTGAACCTGCTCAAAGAAGAGTTAGAGAGTTAGGATTGGGTGCCACAGCAGGAATCATAGCAGCTACCTTAATTAGCATTCCTGCTTTACTTGAAGAAAACTAAAAACATAATCTTGCTAATACGGCGATCGCTAATCAGTTATTTGCTCAATGCAATTACGGCATTTTGTCCACCAAAGCCAAAGCTAAAGCACATAGCATGGTTTATTTGTGCTTGACGTGCTTGGGCAACAATATCCAAATCAAATTCTGAATTGCTCAACCCTACACAGGGGGGTAAATAACCGCTGTCAAACGTCATTAAGGTTAATGCAGTGCCGATCGCACCAGATGCGCCTAAAGTATGACCTGTCGCTCCTTTTGTAGAACTTACTGCAACCTTTTGAGGAAATATATTTTGAATTAACTGAGCTTCATGGCGATCGTTGAGAATTGTACCTGTACCATGAGCATGAATGTAATCAATATCTTGTAGTTTCAAATTACCACGCTCTAATGCTTGTTTTACGGCTCTGGCTGCACTTCCTCGTGTAGTTTTTGGTGCGCTGATATGGTGAGCATCGCAGGTTAAACCAAAACCTTTGATTTTGCCATAAATCTTTGCCTGACGACGAGCAGCTAATTCTGCTGTTTCTAAAACAAACATTGCACCTCCTTCTCCCAAAACCAGACCTTCGCGATCGCGATCAAAGGGATAGCAACCTGTTTTGGCTAATGCTCCCATCCGTTCAAAAGCAGCCAAAGTAAGGGGTGTAATAGGAGCTTCTACTGCTCCCGCAATGACGCGATCGCATCTGCCTGTTTTGATTAGTTCGTACCCTCTGGCTAATGCCCAAATTCCAGTGGCACAGGCAGCCGTAGGAGCTAGTGCTGGTGCAGTAGTTTGTAGATATTTGGCACAGGCGATCGCGGGTTGATGGGGTAAGGTTTGTAGCCAATTATGAATTAAAATATCGCTGTTTATATCTCGTCTTGGGGTAGCTAACTTTTCCCAATCTGCCTGACATCCTCTACTAGAGCCAACTACTACTCCGCAATCGGGCAAAGGTGTTGATAATTTGGCATCTGCGAGAGTTTCAATTAATAGTGCATTAGTAATAATATCTACTCTGCTAGGCTCAGAATTAATTAACCCCAAATGAAAACTGGGAAGTTCTAGAAAAAGACTCTGAGATCTAATTCCTGACTTCCCCTGTAAAATATTTGACCAGGTAGGCTGTAGTGAGCCGAGACAGGAAAGTAAACCTATCCCAGTAACAACAACATCCATACAATATGCTTACCTAAAGCTGGATCTACTTCTTAAGATTATCTAAACCTTCAATGACTTTGGCAGTACCAATGCGATCGCCTTGCTCGATGGCATCAACTACATCCATGCCTTCGACTACCTTGCCAAAGACAGCATAGTCACCATCCAAGGAAGGCAAATCCTCTAAGGCAATATAGAACTGAGAAGAAGCAGAATCAGGCATAGCAGAGCGAGCCATGGCAATCGCCCCGCGATCGTGCTTCAGTACCACCGATCTTCCTGGTAATTTAGCCTTGCTGTAGGTAGGCTTATCTTCTCCTTCTAACTTAATCTCTAACGGAATACGACGTTCGGTGCCTGTTTCTGGATCTGTGAAGCCTCCAGTACCCAATGTTCCTGCGAAATTAGGATCTTTTCCTTGAGGATCTCCACCTTGAGCGACAAAGCCAGGAATAACTCGGTGAAACACTAATCCGTCGTATACACCCTGAGCTATTAAATCGACGAAGTTACCAGCAGTTGTAGGGGCTTCTGTACCGTTGATTTCTATGATTATGGGCGAACCATTAACCTGTATTTCGACTTTCGCCATCCCTTCTAGTTGGGGCAAATTATTACTCATATTTTTACTGTTATTTTTGTTTTCGGCGATCGCCACTTGTGACGGACTATTTGCCACATTATCAGATGATGAGGATGATTGGGAAACATCTGTTGCTGATGTGGCACACCCCCCCAAAATCAAACTACTAAGTAACAGCAAGAAGGACATCTTGGTTAGCCATCTGCTTGTCTTATTTATCATACTTATAGTCCAGTCCCTAATATTGCTCATAAACTTTGACCGTTTTAACTCAATTTTATCCAGACTGGAAATATCACAGACTAGCTTGCCTTATTTCTCTGTCCTTAATCTTTATCCTTTTTTAAAGTCCTTCTAATGGCACTTCTAGAAATCTAGCCAACTCTGCTCCTTGATTTTCCAAAGTAGAAAGAGCAATAGGTTCGCCCACACGGGTTAAAGGAATATCTCTTCTTTTTTTAGAGCGAAGATATAAAGCGCGTTTGGGACTTAATCCGTCTCTGATCTCTGCTCTAACGGATTGAATATCGATCAGAGGAATATCAACTTCGACTTTTCTGTTTTTACCTGGATATCCTAGGCGATAGATGACAGCTTTTCCTGTTTCTTTGTTAAATTCGTTATAGCCACCGCCTACGTTCCAAGTGACTAGCAACCAAAGATAGAGTGCTAACAACGACCCCGCTATGCCGTAAAAAGTTAAAGCCACTCCTTGAGGAATAAATTGTAAATTGCTGGTATCAGAAACAATTAGCAAGTTGGTTTTGAAGTAGCTCGATAGCCCTGCTAAAAGAAAGCCAATACCTCCCATAGTTACAATGGCAGCCCAAAGAATGTTGCTCAATCTGCGAGAGCCTAAAATTTCTTGTCTAAAAGGTTTTTGCTTTATTTTGCTAGTGGTCATTGGTTTATGATTCTTAGTTTTATTAATACTATTTTTCATCTAAAAGCGATCGGTAAATCTGAAATCAAGATTTTGTTTTGATTTTCTTAAACTTACGGTAATTTCAGCTTACCAAAAGCGATCTAGAGAAACTAAATGTTTGCTATATCTATGCTTTTCTTCTTGTTTATGTGTCATTTTGTAAATTTTTTGCTAATAATAGTCTTAGTGACTGTTATCCAATCGTGGTGGCAATAAAAACAAGCCATAAGACTACCTTGATTACCTATCAGCATTGATTTCATGCTATTTTTAAGAAGGTATCTTGATACTTTTGCAAAGCTTGCAATGTGTCGATATCAGGGTAAAACCCTTATCTAGTAATAAGATATTTTACTGGGTAATCTGGTAAAGTTTTATAAAACTTGGTACTTCTCAACATTTTGTTGAAGTAGCTACCTAGGGCATTATAGAAAAGTACATTTGACGAGCGACCCCGCTTTGAGCGGAGTGGAGCATGATCGGGTTTCCTGACCGTTTCCTCCGCTGTTGAAACCCCACGTTATGCCTAGCGGTATTATCCGTGATAGACACCGACAGGCGCACGGCTTATCCGAAGGTGTATCCTTTAGGAAAACCGCGTAATGACAAGGGAATGTTCAAATTGTCGCCAAAAGGCGCAAAAGACATGGACTCGGGAATGCGCGAGTTATAACAAATTTCTTGCAGTTTATTTATGTGAGCAAGAGGATTAAAAACATATGACAATAGCAGTAGGACGCGCACCTGCTCAACAAGGTATCTTTGATGCCATTGATGACTGGTTAAAACGCGATCGCTTTGTATTCGTAGGCTGGTCTGGTATCCTGCTATTCCCCTGTGCCTATATGGCAATAGGTGGATGGCTAACCTGCACCACATTCGTAACTAGCTGGTACACTCACGGTTTAGCATCTTCCTATTTAGAAGGATGTAACTTTTTAACCGTAGCAACTTCAACTCCGGCAGACAGCATGGGTCACTCCTTGTTGTTCCTTTGGGGACCAGAAGCTGGATGGAGTTTCACCCGCTGGTGTCAAATCGGTGGACTATGGGCATTCGTAGCACTACATGGTGCATTCTCACTGATAGGCTTTATGCTACGTCAGTTTGAAATTTCGCGTTTAGTCGGGATTCGTCCTTACAATGCGATCGCCTTTTCGGCACCCATCGCCGTATTTGTATCAGTATTCCTACTTTATCCTTTAGGACAGTCTAGCTGGTTCTTCGCACCCAGTTTAGGTGTAGCGGGAATATTCCGTTTCATCCTATTCGTACAGGGTTTCCACAACTTCACCCTCAATCCCTTCCACATGATGGGAGTAGCAGGTGTACTTGGTGGAGCATTACTATGTGCGATTCACGGTGCGACAGTAGAAAACACCCTATTTGATGACGGCGACGGAGCCAACACATTTAGAGCGTTTGAACCAACTCAAGCAGAAGAAACTTACAGTATGGTGACAGCAAACCGTTTCTGGTCACAGATTTTTGGTATTGCATTCTCCAACAAACGCTGGCTGCACTTCTTCATGTTATTCGTACCTGTAACAGGTCTATGGATGGCAAGTATTGGTATCATCGGTATTGCCTTGAACTTGAGAGCATACGATTTCGTATCTCAAGAATTGAGAGCAGCAGAAGATCCAGAATTTGAAACTTTCTACACTAAAAACATCTTGCTCAACGAAGGTCTAAGAGCATGGATGGCAACACAAGACCAACCACACCAAAACTTTGAATTCCCAGAGGAGGTTCTACCACGTGGTAACGCTCTCTAATCCTGCCAGCGGCGCAGGTCGCGATCAACCCTCCACAGGCTTTGCTTGGTGGTCGGGTAACGCTCGTTTAATCAATCTTTCTGGTAAGCTACTGGGCGCACACGTCGCTCACGCTGGCTTAATCGTCTTCTGGACTGGTGCAATGACTATCTTTGAAGTCTCACACTATGTTCCAGAAAAACCCATGTATGAACAGGGTATGATTCTTATTCCTCACCTAGCAACTCTAGGCTGGGGCGTAGGTCCTGGTGGCGAAGTAATTAATACTTACCCCTATTTCGTAGTTGGTGTATTACACCTAATTTCTTCGGCTGTCCTAGGTTTGGGCGGAATTTACCACGCTTTGCGTGGTCCAGAGAAACTAGAAGAATATTCTAATTTCTTCAGCCAAGACTGGAAAGACAAAAACCAAATGACCAATATCATTGGTTATCATCTAGTCCTTCTTGGTTTGGGTGCATTACTGTTGGTATTTAAAGCCATGTTCTTCGGTGGCGTATATGACACCTGGGCTCCTGGCGGTGGTGACGTTCGTTTGATTACGAATCCTACTCTCAACCCTGGCACAATTCTTGCTTATCTGACTTCTGCTCCTTTCGGTGGCGAAGGCTGGATCATTGGTGTTGACAATATGGAAGACATCATCGGTGGACATATCTGGGTCGGTTTAATCTGTATCTCTGGCGGTATTTTCCACATCTTGACCAAGCCTTTTGCTTGGGCGCGTCGTGCTTTGATTTGGAATGGTGAAGCTTACCTTTCCTACAGTATCGGTGCTGTATCCTTGATGTCTTTCATCGCTTCTTGCTACGTATGGTTTAATAACACTGCTTATCCTAGTGAGTTTTATGGTCCTACAAATGCAGAAGCATCTCAAGCACAGGCGTTTACTTTCCTAGCTCGTGACCAACAAATGGGGGCGAACATTGGTTCTTCTCAAGGTCCTACAGGTCTTGGTAAATATTTGATGCGTTCTCCTACTGGTGAAATTATTCTTGGTGGAGAAACAATGCGTTTTTGGGATTTTCGTGGTCCTTGGTTAGAGCCTATGCGTGGTCCTAATGGTATTGACCTAGACAAAATCAGAAATGACATTCAGCCTTGGCAACTACGTCGTGCTGCTGAGTATATGACTCATGCTCCTAATGCTTCAATCAACTCTGTTGGTGGTATTATCACTGAGTCCAACTCCTTTAACTTCGTAAACATTCGTCAGTGGTTGGCTGCATTCCAATTCATCTTAGCGTTCTTCTTCCTAATCGGTCACTTGTGGCACGCAGGTAGAGCTAGAGCTGCTTCTGGCGGTTTTGAAAAAGGTATCGAACGCTCAACCGAACCAACGTTATTTATGCCTGACCTAGACTAATTAACTAAATACAGTACTTTTAGTCTGATTAAGCATTCATAATATAAGTAAGCCTCTGCTGTATGGTGGAGGCTTATTTATTGAGATAATTAATTTTTATAATAATGCCCGATCTAGAAAAAATCGCTGCTCAACTGGAAAGTTCCAATTCTAAGGATCGTTTGTTGGCTTTAACTTCTTTAAGAGAAGTCGCTCCAGAAGATGCTGTCCCTTTGATCAAAAAAGTTTTAAACGATGAAATACTTCCTGTACGTTCGATGGCGGTATTTGCTTTGGGAATAAAACCAACAGAAGAGTGTTTCCCTCTTTTAATCGATTTGTTAGCCAGCGATCCTGATTATGGCATTCGTGCTGATGCAGCAGGCGCATTAGGCTACCTAAACGATATTCGAGCATTTGAACATTTAACCAGAGCTTTTTATGAGGACGACAATTGGCTAGTCAGATTTAGCGCTGCGGTGTCTTTAGGTAATTTACAGGATATTAGAGCAAAGGAATTGTTGATGGAAGCTTTAGATAGCGATGAGGTTATTTTACAGCAAGCCGCGATCGCAGCATTGGGAGAAATAAAAGCAGTTGAAGCCGTAGGGAAAATTCTTACTTTTGCTACCTCCGATGATTGGTTAATTCGCCAAAGAATAGCTGAGGCATTAGGCAAGTTAGAAACAGAAAAGAGTATTTCTGCTCTCAAGTTTTTAGCTAAAGATGCTCATCCGCAAGTTAGTGAAGCAGCTAGGCTATCTTTAGTAGGTTTAGGGCAAGATAATTGACTATACAGATAAATATGCAATATCAAAATAAAGGTGGCAATGTTTTTTCTGCTTTACCAATATATTCCTCTTTAAAATCTTTGAAAAATTAATTTCTTCGATTACGCTCTTTTTTAAGTTTGTCCAGCTTGAAGGTTGGGGGAACGGCTTCAGGTTCACGGGGGGTAAGCCTAATTTGCCAAATTTTAATTTCGTCTTGAGCAGTAGAAAAACTAGTAGTGCCTTGTGGTACTTGCTTGGCAATCGAGATCGCCCTTTCTAAAGAATTATTAGAAGCCTGCCTCGCCATAGAAAGAATTCTGGCAGCCCAATCATTGACATCCCGCACTACCTCAGAATGAACCGAACTGTTGGGCGAAGCTTGTCTTGCAGTTCTGATAGCCTGTGCCAAAGTTTCTGGTGTACCCCCACGGGCAATATTATTGGCTTGGCTAATGTATCTCTGTCCGTCTATTTCTTGTTGCCAAGTATTGATCCTACTTTGAGCATCCCGATACAATGCCCTACCCGATTTAATTTCTTTAGCTGCACTAATAGCTGCGGGATAGTTGTTTATGTTAGCAAAAGATTCAGCTTCTTCGAGGAGCGGGCGATCTTCAGCTCTTTCTATGTTTGCACGCCAAGTCCGACTATAGTTTTGTGCTTCGCTGTAAAGAGGGCTACTGCGAGATATTAAATTAGCTTCGGCGATCGCCCTGCGCCAAGCACTAGTGTTATTGCCATAGGATAGTTCTTTAGCTCGATTCAAGATTGGCTGATCTTCGATGGTTTGTACTTTTTGTTGCCATCTATATATTTCTTGCTGTGCCTCAGTGTAGCGAGGATTAGAGCCAGACACAAGCTTTGCTTCTGTGATCGCTTTATTAAGATTAGCAATTGTCCCTACTCTAGCTATTTCTCTAGCTTTAGACAGGTGACGCACCCCGTCAATTTCGGATGTCCAACCTTTAATTAGTTTTTGCCCTAAGTCATAATATTCGCTATTTTTTTCTAGCTTTTCTGCCTCTTCAATTGCCTCTTCTATACCAAAAACCGTATCTAGTTGAGAGCTAGAGCCTGCATTAGCCAAAATTCGCCAATCTTTAGCTCTGTCCTGCAATTTTAAACTGCGAGGAATACGAGGAGTGACTCTTAATAGTTGCTGCCAGTCCTTTTCCTCAATTAGCTGCTCTATACTTGCTACTAATTTTTCTTTTCCTTCAGCCACAATTTCTTGAGCCTGTTCATAAGTGTAGCTATTTTCACCAATGTCATCTGCTCGTTCAATGGCAACAATTAAATCTTCAATTTTGCCATTAGTTATTTCCGTTTGAGCTTTGGTTAGGCTAGCATTTTCTTCTTGAGCAACATTAATATTATTAATACTCTCTTCGTATTTAGTTGTTGCCCAATAATTGTTAGAGCTATCTGTTAAACGCACTGCCCAATTAAAAGCTCCGTTCCAGTCAGATTCGCGAAGTTTTTCTTCTACCTGTTGATATTGTTCTTCTCCTTGAGACCAAACAGAGTTCCAGTTTTCAATTTTTTGGTCTACTAGTTCTTTAGACGAAAGATTTGCCGGAATTTTATCGGCTGTTGCGATCGCCTCCTCTAATTTTCCTGCTTGAAATTCTTCTTCGCCAATTTCTAAAATGTCCGCCGCCCAGCGATCGATATTGCGATTTATCTCTGGTCTTAAGGGGTGATTTTCAGGTAGTACTCCTACCAAATCAATTGCAGCCAATAGACCTTCAACGCTTTTCTCTTCCGCAGCAGTTTGAGCGCAGTAAAGACGGACTGAAGCCGATGCGATTGGCCAAAAAACTTTAGAGCAGCTTTGAGTTTTTGGTAATTGAAGCAGCATTGTAGTTGCACCATAGCCAACTCCTCCAGAACACAGAACTAATAAAATGCCCCATAGCTGCCACATTTTCCACAAGGGCGTTTTTTTTCTCTCTGCTGTAACTATTTTGGCTTTCTCAGCTGGGGTAATGGCTGCGGGTTTCTGGGGGGTCAAAGGCACGAGTATATTTCCCTTTAAATCCTGATTATCTTTTTGAATATTGTCTGGCTCATTTTCCTTGGAGACGTTTGCCTGGATTCTTTCCAGACTTTTGTTATCTCTCTTAGATAAATTAACTTTATCTTGACGAAGATTGATGTTACTTAGTCTGTTGCGAAGGGCTTCAATAGATTCTAATTCTGGTTGTGTTGGCTCTTCATCATTAATTTTAGCGTCAGACTCATCGGGAGTTTTATCTGAGTCGAATTTTGGTTCTTCGTTCATCGCCATAAATTACCTGATTGTGATGCCAGCAACTATATATTGTAGATTTCCCCAATGTTACGGTTAAATCGTATCCCATCTTATCACTCTTATTTGTAGAGTAAAGACTACATGTATGTCTATCTCATCAAGAGTTGATTTAGATTTAAATATGTGGCAACATTTGAAGACTTTAATTTACCCAAAACTTAAATCTATTCAGCATTTAAATCGGCAATTAATCTAGTTAATTGAACTTCATTTGCCTGGTAAACTTCTCCACAAAATTGACAAGTAGCTTCTGCTCCTTCGTCTTTTTCGATCATATCCTGTAGTTCAGCCTCTCCTAGCATTTTCAGTGCGCCCAAAACTCGATTAAAAGAACAGCCACATTCAAACTTAACTTCTTGGGATTCAGGGAAAACAAATAGATCTAGATCTCCCAGCAATTCTTCCATGATCTCTCTCAGAGTTTTGCCTGCCTGCAATAAAGGAGTAAAACCAGACAATCCAGCCACACGAGACTCTAGTAAGTCGATTAGAGATTCATCTCTGGCTGCTTTGGGCATAATTTGCAATAAAATACCTCCTGCTGCGGTAACTCCTGTTTCTCCGACAAAAACTCCTACCAATAGAGCAGAAGGAAGCTGTTCGGAAGTAACAAGGTAGTGAGCGACATCTTCACCAACTTCTCCTGAAACTAGCTTGACGGTACTAGAATATGGTTGCCCATATCCTACGTCTCGCACAACATGAAGATAACCATCATGCCCCACCGCTTTACCAACATCTAACTTACCTTTATCATTGGGAGGCAACTCAACACTAGGGTTCTGCACATAGCCTCGGACTGTTCCATCCAACCCTGCATCTGCCAAAATTGTCCCCAGAGGTCCATTCCCCTTAACATGGATATTTATTCTAGACTCTTCTTTTTTCATACTCGAAGCTATTAATAGTCCAGAAGCCATAGAACGTCCTAGTGCTGCGGTTGCTACGTAAGAAAGCTTATGTCTTTGTCTTGCTTCTTCAGTTAAGTCGGTAGTAATTACTCCTACTGCCCTAATTCCACCATCTGCTGCAGTTGCTCTAATTAATTTGTCTGTCATGTTCTTAAAATATTTTCTATAAGTCCTATAAGGCTCGCTCTGTTCAAGTAAGAATAGCAATGCTTTCTAACGGGCAAGGAACGTTTTTTTCTACTTATCTCATACTGTACTGAAATTTGACTATTCTGAGGAAGGGAAACAACATAAGTTCTTCTTATGTTGTTTAGTTTGCAAATTTGATGCGAAATTTGATACTATTTTTAATGTTGCATTAAATAATAATTAAGTGCAATCGGCAAGTCAGAGTAGCTCAGTTGGTTAGAGCATCGGAATCATAAATCGAGGGTCGGGAGTTCAAGTCTCCCCTCTGACACTTTAACAATAGAACTGGATTCAGCTTACAGAAAGCTCTTCAAGGCTTTTGCAATTGCATTTTTCAAATGCCTAAGAAACTTTTTATAGGTTTTTATAAGTGGGTTTGAGCAAAAATTGGATATAAATTAGGTGTGAGTCTGGTCAGGATAAAGGTGTTATCACACCCATCTACTTAAAGGCATCAAAGTAAAGATCTTCCTGATAGCAAAAAATTATTCTTAGATAATTTAACTGGCAAAAATTAGCAGTTGCTTTT
>ENA-ORXT01002547-ORXT01002547.1-marine-metagenome-genome-assembly--contig:-NODE-2547-length-21701-cov-9.121809_pt1 | contig 21701 bp, 20 predicted proteins | sample MGYA00237868_ERZ511482 | MGnify/ENA metagenome assembly ERZ511482
ACCGCGTCGCCATGGGTGCCCGCCGCTCCGCCGCCTTTGCCCTGGCTGCCCTGGCCGGCCTGGCGGCCACCGCGTCGGCCGCGTCGGTGCCGTCGTCGGTCAAGACCTTTACGCCTGCCCACGGCAAGGCGGTGGTCGTCCACCACGCGACGGCCGCGCCGTCGGCCGCCCCGACGCCGTGCCTCATCAAGTTTGACTGCTCCTTCGACCGCTCGGTGGCAGCGTCGTGCCCGACCGTGGTGACCGTGCCCGTCCTGTGTGGCGGGGTGGGCGGCGCCGCTCACGGGACGGTGCGGGCCAACTTTGGGGGGGCGACCTGCTTGATCAAAAAGACGGTCGTCCGGCCGTGCCAAAAGGCGGTCACCGTCGCCCGCACGTGTGTCAAGGCGTGCCCGACGCCGACGCCGACACCGACGCCGACGCCGTGCCTCATCAAGTTTGACTGCTCCTTCGACCGCACGGTGGCAGCGTCGTGCCCGACCGTGGTGACCGTGCCCGTCCCGTGTGGCGGGGTGGGCGGCGCCGCTCACGGGACGGTGCGAGCCAACTTTGGGGGGGCAACCTGCTTGATCAAAAAGACGGTCGTTCAGCCGTGCCAAAAGACGGTCACCGTGGCCCGCACGTGTGTCAAGGCGTGCCCGACGCCGACGCCGACGCCGTGCACGGTGGAGGTGGCGTGCACCAAGGTCGTCGAGGTGGAAGTCGAGCGCAAGGTGGCCGTGCCGTGCCCCAACACCGCCCAGTTCTTCGACGCCGACGGCAAGGCGCTGGCCGTGTGCCAGACGATCCAGAAGGTGGTGGAGGAACAAACGGTGGCCGCCACGTGCGTGCAGGCGTGCGCCAAAGCCGCCCCCAAGCCGACGGCGGGGACCCACACCAAGGTCGTGATCGTCGCACATGCGGGGGCGCCAAAGGCGGCGGCGGCGGCGGCGGTGCACGGGAAGAAGGGCTTCCTCGGCGTGCCGACCAAGGCGTGGGTGGGGCTCCTCGGCAAGGCCCTCGTCGGCCTCAAGGGCGGCAAGCAGGGGGGGGGTGCCATGCCGTCGCCGATGGGCTCACCAACGTCGCCTGCGGCGCCGGGGACTGGCGGCGTGTCGGCCGGCAATGGTGGCAATGGCGGCGAGGGCGGTGCCGGTGAGGGGGGTGCCGACGGCGGCGAGGGCGGCGCGGGCGGCAACGTGATTGCTGCCCCCTAAGCGCTTGGCAACGGATGACCGGTGTGTCTGCCTGCCCTCCCGTCTTCACAGCGGTTGCCCATAACATGTAAACGTCTTTCATTTTTTCCTTGTTTTCTGCTTGGTTGGTACCGCTCATCGCCGTCGCTCTGCCAGTCTCGGGCAGTGAGGTCATAATCGACCCGCCATACAGGAGGGCAGCACCGCTTGGAAAGGGCGTGGCGCGACTTGGATGGTCGGCGCAGGCAGTCGACTCCGAGTCTGTGGCCTGCCAGAATACAAAGTGCAACCCGTGGCAGTAACTTGGGTCCAGTCTCACGTGGGTGCCCTTGTCTGCGCTTCCCCGGTCGACCGCAGTTTGGCGATGGCGCAGTCGAGCAGAGAAACCCCGCCGCCACTGGCACTGCGATCTGCCCAGTGAACGGCGCGCGGCTCGATCGGCGCCGTGCCATCAGTGGACAGCGACAGTCACGGCCTCGAGCCGGCGCGTCCCACGCGTGGAGTTGGGGACGACCGCCATGGGCACGTCCCAGCCCCACGCGTGTGATGATGGCGCGCGGCAGCGGGATCTGGCTGTGTGCCGGCCAACGGGCAGCCGCTGCCTCTGCCCGGTTCTCATGGGCTCTGAGTCAAGCACCACGGGGTGGGGCCCCAGGCTCGTGCCTTACAAACCGAGGCGATTGCGTCGAAATCACGCCGAGTCCAACCCGGGTTGGCGCCCGTTTCGACGCCCGCCTCGTGGACGACGAGGCGGGGCGGGTCGGCGGAGAAACGGATGGCCAGAGACCTCCCATTGCCTGTTGCTGAACGTTGGCCGCGCCGGTTTCTCCACACTACTATGGCTGTGAGCGGCGAAACGACCGATACGGCGGGCTGGGGCGGCAGAAACGGTGGGGACGACCCACCGTTTCCGCGACCGCGTGCGCCACGCACACGAGCGGGAATGGGGCGCGCGGGCCGGGTGGGGCACCAGGCGCCGCCGCTCGCGTACACGCGAGACCGAAAGCTATCACGACGAGTGCAGGGGCAGTGATGGCATCAGGGTGGTGAACATATGTACAAGGCCGGGCCCCTACCCCAGCACAGAGAGAAACAATACAACCACAGCACGAGTAAGAACTTGGAGGAAAAGAGGCAAGCCAAGGAAACACAGGGAGTATACATGGGGGAAAACGAGTATGGCTGCACAGGCCTTGCGCTCACGGCAGGTTAACAGACCCACCGAGGCACTCAACGGGCGCTGGTCCACAACGTCGGGGCACGCATGCACTGCACGCTGCAGTCGCACGCGTCCATCCGCCCCGTCCCGCCGCCCACCCCCGTCCCCCCGACCGACTCTTGCCGCCACTCGTGGACCCCCCCATTTTCCGCCGCAGCAACACGGTACCGGCTCTTCCCTGCGCTTCCCCGCCCCCCGTCGTTGCCCCGCCATGGCGCTCCCGTCGGCCTTTGTGGCCGGTCCCCCCCTGCCCCTGCGGCGGACCGCCGGCGTGGCGGCCTTATCAGTCACCCCTCCGCGGCGCGCGGCGGTGGTGGTGGCCCCCCGGATGATGGCCGATAAGAACGAGGGCGGCGGCCTGCCGTTTGGCCTCAAGCTGCCGAGCTTTGGGGGCAAGAAGGGCGCCGCCAAGGCGAAGGCCGCGGCGCCGAAGGCCAAAACGGCTGTCAATCAGTTTGCCGCGAAGGCGTCGAGCAAGGCCGACGCGACCGTTGCGAAGGCAGCGACGGCCACTAAGAACGCGGCCGGCAAGGTTGAGAACGCTGCCGAGGAGACATTCATGCGGCTGCAGCCGGGCGACGCGGGGTACGTGGAGCCGACGGCCAAGAGTACCGCGTCGAGCATTAAGAGCGCGGCTTCGGATGTGGGTGATGCTGCGAAGTCGGCCGCAAAGGGCGCGGGCAAGGCGGTACAGGCGGCCACTCCGACCAACGTGAAGAAGGCGGCGGGTAAGGCAGCGGACGCGGTGGAAGATGCGGTGGACGACGTGCTCAATGCGGCCAAGAAGCCGGCTGCCCGGGGGCTTGGCCTGTTGAGGGAGGATCTGCTCAAGTCGGCGCCAGAGAGGGCGGGTATTGGGCGCCAGGATCAGGTTGGGGTCGCGGCGCCGACCTACGGTGAGCCAGGGTACGTTGAAGCGGGCGTGCGGGCAAGTCGGGAGGGGGACAGGGCGCGTCAGTCGCGTGTGCGCACGGTCCCAGCGGGAGTGGATGCATCGACCCCTGCGGGGTCAGCAGCCTTGGGATGCGCAGTGCGCGCGAGGTGGATCGAGGATGGCCAGGCCCACCACCATGCCACGCGTGGCACTTTTGCGGGCGCGGCACGTGGGTGGGACTTTCTGCTGCGGGGCGATCACGTGCGCCGGATGGGACGATCCACGTCCGTCTGTGTGTCATCCCTCCAGTGGCCAGGTTCGACTCGAGTCGTTTGGTTTTTTAACGGCGGCCTGCTAACCCTTCTCGTGGTGTCTGTTGTGTCTGTTGTGCTGATTTGTTTGTACACACTTTGCCCTCTTGGCCGCTGGCGTGTCCATCTGCTCTATGTCCGTCTGGCCCGCTACTCTTAGGTACAAGTACTCGGCGTACGAGAAGGCCAAGCAGTCGACTCTGGGGGTCTCGTCTTTCTCGGACGATGCCAACGCGGCCGCGAAGATTGGTGGCATTGAAGCGCTGAAGAAGGCCGCCATCGAGGCCCGCAAGGGTGCTTCCGCCGCGCAGCTCAAGGCCAAGGCCCTCAAGATTGAGAAGGCCGTCTTGTCCGCAGCTGAGGCGCAGGAGAAGACGAACCCGCTCCCCAGCTACCTGCAGCCTCTGCCGGAAGACACGCCACGCAAGTACTCGACGTGGAAGAACTACTGACGGCCGTTGACGGGTTGGCGCCACCGCTGCCGGCGCGCGGTCCGTCGTATCTTACGAGGCCCCCGCCGCCGCCCCCGTGAGGTGCTGTCGTCGCTGCTGCTTCCACCATGGCTGTTACCGTGTGGGGCCTTTTTTGTTGTTGCGGTTGAGGGCAACCCGGCTGGCATTTTCTTGGTCACCAGAGGGCGCCGGCGGCTGCGGGTGCTCCCTTTGGGTTAGGGACAAAGCCTGTGCATGCCGGTCTATTTGCATGTGTCATGCTTGGGTGATCCTTTCTTTTTTTTTCTTCAAGACTGTCGCGTCGTGCTGTACTCATCCTGCTCGGCTGAAATGGCGCCCCGGCAGGGGGACGTACGCGAGTCCCCAGCGGTCCTTGGCCGACAAAACAGACTCAGAATCGCCACGACGCATGTACATTTGTCCCCGCCAACTCAAAAACCGTCGCTCGGTACCCGTCGCCTCGCTCGCCCAAACAGATCACAGCTGCTCCTCCGTCTCGGCGCACTCGTCCTTGCACTCGACGACGCACACGGAGCGCTCCTTGGCTCCCCCTCCGTCCCTGGGCGGCGCCATGCACCGAGCGAGGCAGCCGCTCAGACACCGACGGTAACCGCCGTCGCGTTTGGTGCCCTTGGCCGAGCCGGGCAGCGAGAAAGACTCCACCGCCAACGCGGGCGGCGCAGGCAGCAGCGCCGCGGCGGCGACTGATGAGGCGGCAAGCGTGAGCAGGTGGCGGCGGGTCGCCACGCCCGCCGCCGAGGCGGTGGCGGCGGCAGCGGAAGGGCCACCAGCAGGAGACACCAAGGCGGGGGCAGTCAGGGCCGACAGGACAGCGGCGACGGCAGACGCCAAGGGAGGGGGCACGTGGAAGCCAGGGCGCGTGACTCGGGGTGGGGCGACGGCAGCGACGGGGGGGGAGCCCCGCAGGTGCATGTTGCTCGCGCCTGGGGGTGAAACCAAGGGGTGTAGACAGGACCAGGTGGGGGCCGCAACGAGCCGTCTGGAGGATGAGAATGATGAGCAGGCCAAGGCAGCAGCATACAAGACAGCCACAACCCAAGCGGCGGGCGTGGGCGGCCGGAGCTCGCACGACGGCCGGCAAGGTGGTCCGGCGGGCCGGCGGGCTGACCGGTGAGCCGCAGTCGGGATGCTGCTGCGGCAGGCCGGATAGGGTCGGACGAAACTAGGACAGCCACGCCGACGGCACAGGCCGAATGTGGCGCGTTGCGCTCGCCGGGGCTGCCAGCCGTGCGGCGCCGGAGGGGTGGGGAGGTCAAAGCCACGGTGGGGAGGGTGGCGGGAGGCGGTTGCCGATGTGGGGGTCTCTTGCAGCGACCTCGGCGCAGAATCGGCCGCGGCGATGGGCTGGGCACGGCGGCGCCTCGAACGGAAAGGCCGAACGTATCTGAGCAAGATTTGAATCGTGCTGTTGACAAATGCATGGGCATTCAATACAAAAACAGGCTTAAAGGAAGAACCGATGACCAAGTGCTGCGGAGATCCAAATGACTCCGGTGTGCCACTTTCAACCACCAGTCTCCATTCTTGATGATCATTGGTCACTGGCTCGAGTCAAGACAGAATCCCGTCTGCCTTCTGAGTGTTTCAGCAGATACCGGAAACCCATCCAAAGGGATTGGTCCAGCCCGGTTGCTGTTCAGGATGTACTACCATTTTAGCGTCGTTGAGAGTCTGCTGCTAAAATGACTTCACTGGGGCGCTGTGGTCGCTGGAAGGCACTCCTCCGCTCCCAATATAGGGCAGTCAAAATATTGATCTCCTATTTGCAGTCTGCTCAATTTTGCCGGTCTGGGCCGGAACATACGGTACTCAAGACAGACTCCCGGCCATCCATTTAGCCGGATAACTACTGCGGGCCAATAGGATTCTGTCCTGATTGCGTTCTGTTCCAGCTCAGACCGGCAAAATTGAGCAGTCTGCATGGTTTTGTGCACCTCATGTACAGATTCATCGTGGCCCAGCTCGATCCACATCATGTGGAGCGAGCTGGGCCACGATGGATCTGTCGCGGGCGGCCTGGCCACGGTTTGAGAAAATATCTCGTCGACGTTAACTGCTTCAGAAACTGCCCAATCAGCAGCGTTGGAGAGCGCGACCTCGGAGCTCGAAGCCGTCTCCCGCCCGCCGCCCGGTCTGGCAGCGGGTTTGGTGGCCCGTGCCGGAGTCGTTGGTGCTGGCGGGACGTGGACCTGCGTTGTTTTCCCTTCCAGGGCGTCTGCTGGAGCAATTGGAGGGGGCGTCCGGAGACAGCCCTCAGGGCGTCCCCCACGGCCGTGAGCGGAGCTGGATGCGTGACTCTGGTCGGGCAGCGGGGGCGCGCGGCGTGGCGGCCCATTCGCTGGCCGGGGGGCACCAGATCCCAGCTCCCATTCCGCCTTCTGCATCAGGGGGTGCCCTGGAGGGGGGTGAGACTGGTACATCATTCCCGTGCGTGCTCGTTAGCGTTCACATCGCTTCCAGTCGCAGCACCCATCCCCTACCCAACCTCGCCGCTTCCCCCGCACTCCCCATCATCACCGTTGTCTCCCTCTCGCCCGTCGCGCTCCCCCCGTCTCCCCGGCCCCCCTCCCCCCGCACCATGGCATTTGTTGCGGGTTGCACGGCCGTGCCGCGTGTCGGCCAGCGCCGGTCGGTGCGGTCGACGGCGGCTGTGCGGCCGGCGGCGATGGCCGCCCCCGTCACCTCGTCCGGCCGCGCGTCCTTCTTTGGCACCTCGGTGTCGCAAACGTCGCCCGCATCGAAGGCCCAGTCGCCGGTGCTGTCGATGAAGCTGAGGGTAGCGGTTGTCGGCGGTGGCCCCGCCGGCTCATGCTGTGCCGAGGAGCTGGCGAAGGCGGGCATTGATGTGCACCTCTTTGAGCGGAAGATGGACAACGCCAAGCCTTGCGGTGGTGCCATCCCCCTGTGCATGGTCGACGAGTTTTCCCTGCCTGAGGAGATCATTGACCGCAAGGTGCGCAAGATGGCCATGATCTCCCCCTCCAACAAGGTGTCACAGATTGGTGCGACGCTCAAGCCACACGAGTACATTGGCATGACCCGCCGCGAGATCCTTGACGGGTACCTGCGGGACCGCGCCATCTCGCTCGGCGCCACGCCGATCAATGGCCTCGTGACGGACATCAAGATCCCGTCTGACGTCAACTCGTCGGAGCCCTACGTGATTTCCTACTCGGATTACGCGGAGAGCACGAAGGGTGGCGCCCAGGGCAAGACCCTGGAGGTCGACTACATCATTGGCGCGGATGGCGCCAACTCGCGTGTCGCCAAGGCCATTGACGCTGGTGACTACCAGTACGCCATTGCCTTCCAAGAGCGCATCAAGCTGCCCGCTGCGCAAATGGAGTACTATGAGGAGCTGGCCGAGATGTATGTTGGGGACGACGTCAGCCCCGACTTCTACGCGTGGGTGTTCCCCAAGTACGATCACGTTGGCGTCGGCACGGGCACCGTCATTGACCGCCCGAGCATCAAGAAGTACCAGCAGGCGATCCGGACACGGGCTGCTGACAAGCTGGCCGGCGGCAAGATCATCAAGATTGAGGCCCACCCCATCCCCGAGCACCCGCGGCCGCGTCGCTGCGTCGGCCGCGTGTCCCTTATCGGCGACGCCGCTGGTTACGTCACCAAGGCGTCGGGTGAGGGCATCTACTTCGCAGCGAAGAGCGGGCGGATGGCCGGTGAGGCCCTGGTTGCCCTCAGCAACAAGGGCCAGCGCACCCCGACTGAGGCCGACATCAAAAACTCGTACATCAAGGACTTTGACCGGAAGTACTGGGCCACCTATAAGGCGCTCGACATCCTGCAGTCGGTCTTCTACAAGAACGACAAGACGAAGGAGTCGTTCGTGGAGCTTTGCGACGACGAGTACGTGCAGCGTGTGACCTTCGACAGCTACCTGTACAAGACAGTGACGACTGTCAACCCCGTAGAGGACGTCAAGCTGCTCTTCCGGACGGTTGGCTCGCTTGTCAAGCAGACCGTGAAGGCCAACGCGGCGAACACAGTCTAGTTTTCTTTCTTTTGAGAGTTTTTTGTACTCAATCGGCGTTTTTTTTTCATTGAACTCGCCATCGCTCTTATGTGCTCTGCAGTGCTGCAACATGAACGCGACACCATCTCGCGCAGTTGCCTGCAGTCTGTGATCTCAGGGGTGTCAAAAGGAAACACAGTCGCTCTACACCGGCGTGTCGGGGTTGCTAGCCATCGAGCGGAGAGATTGAGCAGAACACGACCTCGAGAGGCCCATAGAAGCCCCAGAGCCCGCAACGGCCCCCACAAGAAGCCGCTGTGTTCCGATGCTCGCCTCATTGGCGGGTGCAGCTGCTACCGGCAACGGTAGCGGCAAGCGGCCATGGCCTGGGGATGAAAAGAACCAATGGGGACAGCGGCGGCGGCGGGGCTTGCAAGAGCAAGTTGCACGGGGATGAGCGTCGCGCTGGTTGGGCACCAGTTGATCGGCTGCCGCAGCTCGACTACCCTAGCAGACTCTTCGACGACGCTTCTTGTTCGAGCAGCGTCGCTCACTTCCAATGTGCCCTTGAGGGCACCTTCCCTGTCAAACCTGAAAGCGTCTGGTGCGCGCGGGCCTGCCGCTAGCGTTGCCATTCCACGGGTACATAGTGGGCGCTGGCTATCAACTGTATTGTTCAGGTCCCCAGGAATGAAGGGAAGCAGCTGAGGAAGACGTTTGTAGCAACGATGGAAGCCTCCCTTTCCCGCAAGTTCTGTCAAGTGGGTGGAGCACTGGGATCCTCGTCATCATGTCGTCGCAACTTAATGAGGGCCACTTTCATTGAGGACGACCAAGTTCTTCGGCCACACCGTCCTGTGATTGGTTACAAAGGCGTTGTCACGCTGACAGCATTGCTGACGCCGCTTGTGCACGCCGCACCGGCACCGGGCCAGGTGCGCGACCGACCACCACCACCGACAACCGCGGTCTGCCAGGTGGGACCGGTCCGCCAGGTTTGACCGGCAGTGCGCGCCGGGAACAAGGACGCCTGTGCCATCCATCACGATCACGACCAACATCACAATCACCGCAGCGTTTCTGCTTGCATCGGCGGTTCCGGTCGCTCGCCGTCGGCCACGTCTGCTACGTGGACGCTGGTCATGGCACTCTCTAGGGTAGCCGACCCCGCTGGCGCGTTGTGCGGGGGCGCCCGGCTGTGGACGCGGTCGCAACGAATGCCTACAAAGTTGGGCTGGGTGACCCAAGCTGCGGGGTCGTGCCGGGCGCGCCGGCCGTTGCTGCTGCTCGTGGCCGCGACGTCGGCCGCAGGGCTGGCGGCGCTGGCCACTTTGTGTTGCGGCGCCGTCGAGTCGTCTGGGGGGCGCCCGGCACCCGCGTGTGCATTAGCGGGCGGCGGGGCTGACGGAGCGTGTACAGCTGGCGGCTTGCCCGCCCCCGCTCGCTTGCCAGTCCCGGCTGTGCGGCTGGCCGAGGCTGCGGCAGCTGGGCGTCCGCCTCCGGCTGCGCCGCTGGTCGTGGCGCTCGGCGCCAACGCGCCGCGCAAGGCGCGACCCGGCTTCCACCGCGGCTTCCCGTCAGTTGTGCGCATCCACGAGCGGGTGGCGCCGACAGAGGTTGACGCCGACGCGCTGCCCGGCACAGCCGCCCGATGGACGTCCCGCCTCGACATGGTGGAGCTCAAGGGCGGCATCGTCGCCGTCGGGGAGTATTATGCGGAGGTGCAGCTGGGCGGCCAAACCGTGCGCGTCCAGATTGATACGGGCAGCACGACGCTCGCGGTGCCGATGGAGGAGTGTGAGACGTGTCGCCACGGAGATATGCGGTACTCGCTGGCCAAGAGCACTGGTTCCGTCGGCCGGCCGGTGCCGTGTGACGGGGATGAGTGCACGCCCAGAAGTTGTAACCCCTTTTTATGCGGGAAGTGCTCCTCGACCGACGCGTGTTGCTCCAAGATTAACAAGGAGAACTGCGGCTTCCACCTGAGTTTTGGCGACGGCTCAGGCGCGTCGGGGGAGCTGGTCCTTGACAACCTGACGTGGGGCAACAACATTACCTTCCCGGTGGTTTTTGGGGGCATCCTTAAGGACTCGCCAGACTTTGAGCGGTCGACAGTGGACGGCATCCTCGGGATGGCGTGGCCCAAACTTGCGTGCAACCCGTCGTGCGTCGAGCCGACGTTTGACGCCATGGTCCGCCACCTCAAGATTGACGACGTCTTTTCGATGTGCATCACGGGCACGGGCGGGAAGCTTGTGCTCGGCGGCCACGACACCACAATGGCCAAGGCCGACCCGGTATGGGTGCCGATGGCGCTTGGTTCCCCGCCGAGCTACTATCCCTTCAAGGTGACTGGTCCGCTGCGCATCGGCGACCGGGATGCGGACGAGCTGCCGCGCCTTCACAAGGGCATCATGGATTCGGGCACAACCCTGATTGTCTTCTCGCAACACTACTGGAAGAAGTTTGTGGCGCACATGCAGAAGTACTACTGTGACGACTTGCCCGGTCTGTGTGAGAAGAAGAGCTGGTTCCGCCCTGCCCACTGTGTACGCATATCGGACGAGGAGCTTGACAAGTTGCCGACGCTGCGCTTCCCGCTGGAGAACGACTTCGTCATTGAGCTGACCAGCCGCGAGTACATGGTCGACTACCCGTCCAAGTCGTCCCGCTGCGTCGGCTTTATGGCGCTGGACAGCATGTCTGGGGGCATCGACTGGATTGGCGGCAACGTCGTTATGGAGAAATACATCACCATCTACGACCGCAAGGCCAAGAAGCTCGGCTTCGCTCTCTCCAAGGGGGACTGCGTCAGCAGTGCCGTCGCTGACGACGCGAAGGGCTTCAAGCCCACGTCGACCTCCGCGCCTGACGCACAGGCATTTGGCGTGGACTCGTCATCACCAGAAGCCGCCCCGCGCGCACCGGTCGCGTCAGCGGCCAAGTGTAAGGACGCCGGTGAAGACGGCGGCTGTCGTGCGTGCGCCTCGCTCCGTGGCTGCGCATGGCACTACACGAACAAGGCGTGCGGGTTGCGGCCGGGGGCGGCGGGGGGCGACTCGGGCGGTCTTGCCGCCTCGGTGCCCTATCCGTCTTGCGCGGGCGCCAGCTGCCTGTGCGCGGCAGCGGGTTTTGCGTCCAACTTTTGGCGCGTCGCTGGCACGGGCCTGGCTGTCGTTGTCGTCAGCTTGGTGTTGGTGGGCGCTGTCGTTGGGGGAGTCATCCGGCGCCGGCGGCGACTGGCCGCTGCTTCGATGCCAGCCGAGGATGGGGACGTGTTGCGGGAGCAGGCGCGGCCGTTTGCCGACTCGGAGAGCTTCTGAACGGGAGCATAGTGGGGGGAAGGGAACCCTGGCGATGATTGCAAAGAAGAGTCAAAAATACAAGAGCAAGCACACGAGCAACCCAACACTGCGTGAGCACCCTGCAAGAGTACTGTATCCATGGTACGGGCGGGAGTCGTTCTTGCGAGTATTCCGCCTACCTTGCCACACGCTTGGTCGTGCCTACGTTGCTGACGAGGTGCAATCACGCTTGTCTGTCGGTGCGTTTCGGTCCCACCTCGCTGCGCTAAGGAAAAGTAAAGAATAACAGACGAAGACGGTCGTCCACATTTCGTTTCGAGGACGATCAACGTCCGGTGGGTCCTCGCGTCGCTTGGTTTACATACAGTGGCTTGGAACCAGGGTCTCGCTCAGGACAATCCCAGCCAGGGATGAGCATTTTCGGAGAAACCATCCATGATTAGCATGAATGCGGTATATTATAAATAATTCGCCTCGATAATTGTCAAAACCATCGTACGCCACGTGGCGCTCCACCAAGGGGGTCCGCTGGTGCGCTTGCAGGTCAGGCGACGTTGAGACACTGCCGACGTGCTGACCCCAGCCGACGGCGATCTCTCCGTGCAACATAGACCATCAAGAGCGAGGCTGTCGTCTTGCCCGAGGTGACAGCAAGGTGTGCCTCTACCAGGTGCACTCGGGGACAGAACCGAGGGACCCATCCTGTGCCACTTGTGTCCCCTTGTCCTCTGCCTGACTGTGCGATATTGCCTGCTGGTGGTTCATTTGCGGCCGACTACGGCGGCCGGATTGGTCGCACGCGTAGACTGATCATGCACTGCGCTCTGCAGCTGAGGGCTAATCACGGTTTTGAGCAGTTGTGTTATGGGAACCGGCCTTCCTGTCCTGTTCCAGCCACATTCCCCCCCCGTTGGTGTGAGACGCTGGAACGCCGAGAAGAGGTCTCCCAGGATCTGGGTGTGTCCCACACAGAACTTAAGAGCAAGGACACCAATGTCGGGCTATCACAACGTGTCTGTATTATTGATGAAACGTGTCTAAATTCGCTTAATAGGCCACAGGAAGGTGCGTGTCAATGTGACCGTGCCCTAAGGAACGTGAACCCACTTCCGTGAATTTTGGTAAGTCCATCTGGATTCGATAGTCCTGGTGTCAGAATAGAGCGCGCATGTCCTAATCGGAGCCGAAATACGGCACGCGCAACCTATTCAGGGCCCTTGGAGTATTCTACAGGCCCTCTCATTGGCAGGAAGCGAACCCGTTTTAATATAATACGTGTCCGATGACGACCCACCTGGCAAAACAACGACCGCGACACGATCGCTGCCCAATACACTTCACAGGCAACGACAAGTGACCGAAGGATAGAAGCTTCCCGCCTCTACGGAGACAGACGCGATCGGTGCGGGAGGCCGTGACGTACCACGGCGACAACGACTCGTGGCGTACTGCCATGAGCACTGCGCCCGCGCTCCAGAACGTATGAGGTTAACAGCCAGCAGTCACGTTGCTCCTCGGGCCCCGGCAGTGTCGCCCCGGCCCTGCAGAAATGAGCACTGCGAGGTGTGGAGGACTCGCAGGGCAGAAACCTAGATACAGCGTCACTGTCAGCGTCTGTTTCGTTCAGCTGTCCTTCGAGCTGTAGAATCCCCATCAGTCTATTTTTGTGACGCTGGCGCTGCAAGCTTGACGCAGGATGCGTAGAGCGTTAAAAGAGAAGCACTCCCCCAACAGCCAATCATGTGCGAGCATCCGGCAGGCCCGGATACGTAGATGACGGTTCATAACTTCCGTTCAAGTTTGACAGCCTCTCATACGAACCTTGCAGAAAGCAACTGTGGGTCAAATGTGGCAGCCTCTCATACGTATCTCTGCGCCACATGTATGGATGAATGTGATTGGTAACGCGAAATGACTGGTCAGGCTATGAACCGCAATTCAGAGGCTCGGCCTGACGGCTCCTGTGCCGGCGCTCGGCGAAGAAAAGCTGGGGGCGGCGGGCAGACCAGGTGCTGTAGGGGGTACGTCCGTCATTTTATCGGCGTCCGTGGCCCACATCGCCCACTGCCGCGCTCGCCACCGCCGCGCTCGCCACCGCCGCGCTCGTCATCGCCGCGCTCGTCATTGTCGCGCTCGTCATCATCGCGCTCGCCACCGCCGCACTCGCCACCGCTACGCGGTCTCCACCGCCGCGCTCGCCACCGTTGCGCTCGCCACCGCCGCGCTCGCCACCGCCGCGCTTGCCACCGCCGCGCTCGCCACCGCCGTCCGCGTGACCGCCGTCCGCACAATCTCTGTGCTCGCGACCGCTAGCGACCGCGCTTGCGATGGACGGTATGATGACCGTGAGAGGGTGGGAGGAAGACGAGGGGGCCAACGATGATGTGACCACCTCCGTAGTAGTGGCCGCGCACGTTGCATCTCTGCTCGAGTCGCGACGGCGGGCTCTCGCTGCGGCGCGAGTCCATCGGCCGCGGTACCGGAGCTCCGTGCCCGGTCGGCTACCCAACCGGCCTCGCAACTTTGAGCTCGGTCTTCAATGCATTCTACGGGATTACTTTGGCCTCGACGGTCTTCCCCCGGTTTTCGGTCGGGTGCAGTTTGAGCGGCGCTTTCGCGTTCCCATGCCGGTCTTCTTGCGGATCTTCCGGGCGATCAAGAGCCGCCCGTTTTGGGCGCAGCGCGTGAATGCGACAGGGCAGCCGCAGGCCCATCCACTCCAAAAGCTGGTGGCCGTTTTCCGCGTCCTCGCTTACGGCGAATCCTATGATCGCGCTGACGAGTACGTGCGGCTGTCGAAGTCGACGATCGCGCGCGCGGTCAAGCTCTTCACCGAGTTCGTCGTCGACGAGTTTACTCCGGACTACCTGCGGCCGCCGACGCGGTCTGAAATTGAGGGCATTCTTGCCCGCAATGCGGAGCGTGGGTTGCCTGGGTGTCTTGGGTCTCTTGATTGCTCGCACTGGGAGTGGGCGTCGTGCCCAAAGGCGCGGGCTGGCACGTACCAGGGCCGGGACGGCCGGCGATCGATTGTTGTTGAGGCCATCTGTGATGAGGATACGTGGATTTACCACATTTTTGCGGGGAGTCCGGGGAGTCTCAACGATATTAACGTCCTGTACCAATCGCCGATGTATATGGATGTCATCACCGGGAAGTGGCCACCGCGTGATTTTTCGTTCACTGTGAATGGGAATACCCGCACGTTGCTTTATTACCTTGTGGACGGAATTTACCCTCGCTTCGCCTTTTTCGTTGCCCCGTATCCCAACCCCCAGACTCGAGAGCAGCGCACCTTCAACAGGCTACAAGAGGCCCTGCGAAAGGACGTCCAGCGCCCTTTCGGTATCCTCTCCGCACGATTTTACGTCATGCTACATCCATGCCGGTTGTGGTCGGTTCCCCAGATGATTTTAACCACGCAAACCGTCGCCATACTTCACAATATGGGGGTGGAGGCGCGTCGCGATGGTTTACATCGCGATCGCGCTCGTAGGTTTAGGGATCCGGTGAACCGGGCGGAGTTGCCGGACAGGCAGGCGCTAGCGCTGGCTGGGGAGCCGCGGATGCGGCAGGTGACGGCAACGTCGCGCCGGTGGGCGCCGGAGCTGGTGGGGCTGGTGGGACTGCTGGGGTAGGTAGAGCTGGCGCCGGTGCCGGAGCTGGCGCCGGCGCCGGCGAATTCGACGGCTCAGGCGTCGGTGGAGGTGCTGCTGGAGCACTCGGGGCTGGTGGGGCGGCCGGGACCGGTGGCGGCGGGGCGGGCACTGGTGCCACCGACGGCGCGGGAAGCAGCTCAGGCGCGGTTGGGGGCGCCGGGGTGGGGCGTACCGGGGCGGGAGGCGCTGGGGCTCAAGGTGCCGCAGAGAGTGGTGCTGAGGCTGGGGATGTCGGGCAGGCGACTCCGTGGAGGAAGGTGCCGGGGCGGGCGGTGCCGGGGCGGGCGGCGCCGGGGAGGGGGGCGCTGGGGCGGGAGGCGCCCCTGTGGGGGGTGACCTGGGGCACCTGCACGGTACTGCCTGTGGTCCATCGCCTTCTGTGGCGGCCGCTGCTGTGGCCCCCATGAGCGAGTTCATGCGCATTTTGGTTTCCACGGGCGAGGCCAAGTCCCGGGAAGAGCACCAGGCCTTGCGCGAGGATCTGTGCGCTCACGTGATTGCGCAGCGCGGGGAGTTCTTGGAGCCCTACGTTGATTGATTCCTTTTTGCGTGTCGCTTGCTTGCCTTTTTTTTCTACCCCGCGGGCGTGTCGTATGAGTGGCTATGTGTAATCTATTCCTTTTTTTTCGCTGCGGGCGTCCTCTATCATTGTTTTGACCCGACCATGTGTTATCCTCCTGTACACCTCCGTTTTTAGCAACATATTAGTGCACACTAGTGCATGTCGGCTGCCGGCCTCCGTCCTTGCCATTGTGCGCCGAGCACGCATAGATGACGACTTTGTCGGCGGCCGCCGCCCTTGTACACGTCCGGCGGCGGCCGCCGCCGACGCCAGCCCCGCCCGATGGCGGCGGGCGCACTCTTACGTGCGCCTGCCGCCGACGAAATGCAGGCCCGGCGGCCGCCGCAGCCCGCTTGTGCATCATGAGAAGGCTGCCGCCGAGGCCACCGCCAATCAGAAACGTGCGCGGCGGCAGCCGCCACACTCGTGCATGTCTGCAAGAGGCCGTCGTCCTTGTCTTTGTGTGTGAAGCGCCCACCGCCGATCGAAGGCGTGCGCGGCGGCCGCCGCCACACTTGTGCATGTCGGCGGGCGGCCGCTGGCCTTGTGTTCGTGTGTCGAGCGCGCATTGATGACGGCATCGTTGGCGGCCTCCGCTCTTGTACGCATCCGGCGGCGGCCGATGCCGACGCCAGCTCCGCCCGATGGCGGCCGGCGAACTCGTACGTACGCCTGCCGCCGAGAAATTGTGAGCCAGGATGCTGCGGCCGCCCGCTTGTGCGTCATGGGGCGGCCGCCGCCGCGGCCACCGCCAATCAGAGGCGTGCGCGGCGGCCGCCGCCACACTTGTGCGTGTCGGCGGGCGGCCGCCGGCCTTGTCTTCATGCGTTGAGCGCGCTTTCATGTCGGCATCGTTGGCGGCCGCCGCCCTTGTACGCATCCGGCGGCGGCCGCTGCCATCGCCGGCGCGCACCGCTAGCGGCGGCCCCTGACGGCGGCCGCCGCGCCACGCCCCAAATGACCCTCGCCGCAACCGTTTGACCCCTCCCCGCGCGAAGGCGGTCGCGGCACCGGGCGGGCAACGGCGGCGGCGCAAACACAGAGAGTGGCTCCTCAGGTGCGCTCGCACAGGTGAAGGCGCAAAACACCTAACGCGCGGGCGGTTGGCGCTCGCACGCTCGACGGCATATCATGCACCAGACGGCAGCCGCCGCGCCGCGCGCCGACTCGCGCACACCCCCGTCCCGTCGTCGCCGTGCCTGTCCCCTCCATCACCGCCCCCGCTGTCACCACCCCCACCGTCACCGCCCCCGCCATCACCGCCCCCGCCGTCACCGTTCCCGCTGGTGCCTGTCCCTGCCGTGCCCGTCGCCGAATCCGTCACCGCCGTGCCTGTCGTGACCGTGCCTGACCCCGCCGTCACCGCCCTCGCCGGCACCGCACCAGGGGTTTGTCAGGATATAGGTTTTCGGCCGTAACAGGATATGGATACACGCCGATTCTTCATATCTCATTACGTATAACTCCCTCAGCTGAGATCCGGATCAGGATATCTGCCTCCAGAACCGGATATTTGAGTAGATTATATTCGTATCCGGATACGATTATTGGATCCGAATAAAATCCTTGGAATCCGACGGATAGCTCAATTAAAGCTCAAGAAGAACCCTATCTAGCCGTTATTGGGTTGCTAAATGGACGTCAGTGCGACTTGAAATACACACTTGATTTGTACGCCCCAACGGGCGCCGTCGAGGCGGTTCCCCGCCGTTTGAGGCCCGTTCCGGGACACAGGCAGGCGTTTGTGATAGCGTTTGTGACAAACAATGTCGAACGCTGCTTGGTTGAAATCAGTCACACGTCTGGGCTCGCCAGGTCGATCATGAGCATGCCTGGACTGCGCCACTCGACCAAAGCCGTGAGACGAGGCAGGCCTGCCTGGCTGCCTGGAGGATTTCGTGCGGCGCGTAAAGGAATGAAGCCGGAGCTCTCTGTTGCAATTGATTATGAGCACAGGTAAACTTCATACAGGTCGCGGCTGGCCGCCGGCGCGCCGCCGTGGCATTCAAAGGAGCGGTCTGTAGCGGTGCACCCGCGCAAGGCACGCACAGAGGCTGCACGCGGCCTGCTGCATTGGCCTGTTTTGTATCAATTGCATCCATGACGAGTGTGTTCCGCCACCATCCGCACCTTTGTTTCGTTTGCGCTCTGTGAGGGGACCGGCGGCGGGGGGAGGCGGGCCGCGTGGGACCGACAGCAGAAGATGTAGGCGCAAGAGCACAGATCAACTGGTCACGACCGTTATTCTCTTGATCAGACACCTCGAGCTGCCTCCCTCGCTTCTCGTTTCACTGTTTGTCTGCCTGAGTCCACACTCTGAATCTGTGCAAGCGTTCAAGTGTTCAAGTGCATTGTGCCTCCACACGCTCAGACCCAACCAAAGCAGCAGCGAGATGCATGTTTATCGTCAATGCCTTTTCCGCAGACTCTCCCGACGACTCTATACTCTCTCGCAGTCCTCGCGACTCACCTCGGAGGTGAACCAACCGTGCCTGCTCTCGGGGCCCGCACCCGCCCCGGTCGGCGGTAGCCCACCTCGTCGTCGCGTCCGGCCACAGCACCGGCACACACCGGTAAACCCTCGCTTCTCTGGGGCGAGCAGGCGTAGTGGTCAGTCGTACGGCTTAGTCCACCCCCCACTGCAGAGCGTGTCGACACGGCGTGATACCATGCGGTGGGAGCTGATCAATCACCTCTCAAGCCGACGAGCTAAGGCACAGTCAGCAGTCAATGGTGCGAACGCAATTATGAATAGCACAATTAATTCCTGGCCAGCACAAAGCTACCTCCCAGCCGGTGTCCCAAAAAGCCCCCAACAGTGTAGTGCGTGGTACCTGCGTAACAAACACACGTCACAAACCTGTTCCTGTGTCTCGGACCGGGCCTCAGTGGCAATCGCGTCCCCTATCGTCTTGACACAGCACGTCTCAAACTCGCAACCCCCTGGTTCAATACATGTCAGAAGCACTAGCACCAGAATACACAAGCGCATGAGTGATATGTCAGATTCCACCATGGGCATTGGTCTGAACGGACGAAGTGTCAAAAGGTTTTTGTTCACGCTGTTGACGGAATAGGCAAGCATTTTGTTTGTGGAAGAGGCATTCAGAATATCAGTTGAACAAGTCCTCTCCTTTTTTCGAATGAATTTCGTTGATCCAGGGAACTGTGGTGCACATAATTTTCCGAATCATGCTGAGGGCATCTCACAAAAGCTTTGCATGGCTATATTAAAACGTTCTTTCGCGTCTACTCGTCATAGATTTCCCAGACGGCACATTTACAACTATCCCGGCGATGAAATACCGACCCGCAGTATAGCTCTGTTTGCAGATCTGGTTCGCGACGTTGGTGGGAAAACCGGTCTTCCTATACCTCTGCTCACAGCTGGCAATTGTGCCATGTTTAACGAATAATACGCAAAATCGGTTCGCAACCGACGTTGCTGGGTATGCTCTTACTGCCGTAGGTCAGTCTACAGTGCACATTGGAAATAGTCGCGTCGCAACTGCTGCAGCGCGAATATTTATATCTGAGAGAGCGTAGAAATGTTGATCGGTTCCCTTCAAAAACTGAGAGCGACCGCGTTTATACGCTATAAAACAGACGCGCCACGACGCTCGCAAAATTGTGGCTTGACAACCCCAGGACATCTTCTCCAGGAGGTTACTTAAAATGTGTCCGCTGTTGAATGACAACACCGCCCGCGTTGGCTCCACGTCGCCATCCCCACCTTGAACCTGGGTCGAGTCTCGCATGCATGGGTACACCATTCGGCCACCTCCACGCCTCTTCTCGCTGGAACCACTCATCCCTAATTATCATGTGCTCCTCTCGTGTGCCTAGGGATCGCAGGTACAGCAACCGATGTCTCTTGCCGGGTCATCTGACGCGGCGGCAGCAGCCGCTGAGGCGACGATTGCGCGGTGGCATTCCTATCCTGTGCATCAGCCGGCGCCCTACCTTCCGTTGGCCACCGCAAGGGCGGCGGTTACCTCCGACAAGCTTCTTTCCGCCTCCTCTATGGCCCGGGCTCCTGACCGCTGCGTCCGCGGCTGCCGCCAGCGGTGGAAGGGGATGACTCTCAGAACTCGCCTGCCAATGATAGCGCGGAAGGATACCGGCAAGCGGTGGGTATGGATTTTCGGACAAATAGGCGACCAGTACGCGCAGAGTACTGTGTTTGAGACGTACGAGCGCCAGCAAGAGTTTTTGGCCCGCACCGCAGGCGGTGTTGGGAAGACGTCGGGGGCGGCCAAAGCAACCCCGCTTGAAGAGGTGGCGGAGAGGGTGCTGGTATGGTTTCATGCGGTCAGCGCGCGAGGCAAAACGCGAGTGCCTATGTTTCTGGCCCTCGAATCGCCAAGGCGTAACCAGACAAGCGCGAGGGCAGGAACGCCGACGATCTGCACGTCCCCAGTCGGTCTAAGCAAGATCGCTTTCGGCCAATGGCGTGTCGCCCTCCGAACATGGCTCAGAAGTGGGATAAGTGGCTTTTAGCAAGAACTCGAAAGCTCCTCTGGACTTCTGTGTCCCACCTGTACGTAGTGATAAAATGTTGTTCCCACGGCACTATGCTCGTCTTCTTTTCCGCCCTCCGCCCCCACGCCCTTCGCCGCCCCCGTATCTCCCGCCTTTTGATTGCCCCCCCCCCCGCGCCGCCCTCGTCTCCCCCCCCTTTTGATTGCCCCCCACCCTTCCCCTCCTTCAGACCCTCAGCGTCCCTGATGACTGTAGACTCCCCACCCGCACCCAGAAACGTCGTCGTCCTCCACCGACCCGACGCACACGCCTGCACTCAAGCAGGCGAGTATGACGCTGGACGCGTTGAAAGAGCAGTCATTGGCACAAACTGAGTATGACCCGCCCCTGAGCAAGAGGAGGACGCACAATGATAATGGTGGACGATGAAAGGAAATAAATGCAGGAGCAAGGGGGGAGGGGGGGGCGGGAGGAGAAGAGAAGTGGGCGGCAAGAGACGGAGATAAGAAGAAAAAAACGGCTGTGGCACGTGGTGGCGAGGACGGCGTTGTCGAGGGTCTGCGGATGGCGCGCGGCTCGGACGCCAAGGCGAGCGCCAGGAGATTTGCCAGATTGCGCGCGCTCTCCGTTCATGGTTATGTTAGGAACGCTGTATCTGTGATTTCATTGGCTGAGAGCCATGTGTTCTCAGATGCCGTGAGCAGCTGGCAACCTCGACTGGGCAGGTTGCGCGCCCGAAGTGTAACGTGGGTCAAGCAGCGCCTCCACGATGCTCTCACCGCTTCATACACACTGACGCTTTGTTCACCCCCCCCCCCCACACATTTTGTGTTTGCTGCACGGCAAGCGCCCCTCCATCCTCTGAACGGACGCAGGGGGTGGCCGGTCCCACAGCAAGAGAGGCATATTTAGGGACGGTGGTGGCGGTGGCGGTGGTGGCGGTCGTGGTGCAGAGATGACGATGGTGGGAGGGGCTGGTTATAGAAAATGCCGCTCTTGAGTAGGGTCAGAGGGTGGACAGTCATCAGGGACGCTGGGGGACTGGAGCGGGGGCGTGGGGGGGGACCATCTAAAGGGGCGTGAGACATGGCTGCCAAAAGGGACGGGAGAAATTAAAATGGGGGGGGAGACGAGAGCGGAACCGATACTGGGGGGGGGGGGACCAAGTAGGCGAGCATGGCGCCGTTGGAACAATATTTTGGTTCTGTGTACATGAGGAACACATAAGGCCAGAGAAGCTTTTGAATACTCGGGACAAGCCCAAAATCCCACCTGTGAGCCATATGTGAAAGGCAACCCGCAATTGGCCAAGAGCGAGTCTGCTCGGACCGAGTGAGGAAGGTCATCTACTCCATGCACTATCTGGCCCACAGATTGGGGTCAGCTATGGTGCGTGTCCCAAAAATGAGACATGCGCGTTTTCTGAAGGACTGACACATCGCTGCACGGGGGCAGGTGGGGTGGGGTACGAGATAATTCTCGACTGGCCTCCATGGAAAGAGCCGCTCCCGACGCGTTCTTGCCTGACAACTCCTTAGTACCCGCCTGTGGGCACTGTTCTGTGGACCTCTCAGGTAGCCCCGATCTTGCGGCCAGTCTTTTTCAGGTTCTTGGGGTTACAGGTTTGCAACGCCAAAGCTCATGTGCTAACTGGAGCTTCGATGAGGG
>ENA-ORXT01002548-ORXT01002548.1-marine-metagenome-genome-assembly--contig:-NODE-2548-length-21699-cov-3.495884_pt1 | contig 21699 bp, 21 predicted proteins | sample MGYA00237868_ERZ511482 | MGnify/ENA metagenome assembly ERZ511482
TGGGCTTCGTGATCGTACTGGGTCTCGTCGTACTCGCCAACGGGCTGGACGTTTGGCGTGGTATTAAGGGACTCTTTGGCGGGTAAATGCAAAGCAGCCATGATTAATTATTTCGAATTCTACGGCCTTCCCCCCTCCCCTACTCTGGACGAAGCCGCCCTGAAGAAAACATTTTACGCCAACAGCAAGCGTTTTCACCCTGACTTCCACACCCTCGGTGACGAGGCTGCCCGGGAGGAAGCCCTGGAAAAGAGTACGCTCAATAACCAGGCTTATAAAGTACTCTCCGATCCCGACCATCGGCTTAAACACCTGCTCGAGGTCCGGGGGGTAATGGGCGAAGAGGGTTCGAACAAGATGCCTCAGGATTTTCTGATAGAGATAATGGACGTGAATGAGGCCTTGATGGAGCTGGAGTTCGAGGACGACCCCGCCGCCCGGGCAAAAATAGGAAAAATGGTAAATGACCTGGAGACGGGCTTCCGGGCGGAGGTAGCCGACCTGCTGGCGGATTACGACGACGGATCTGCCACCGAGAGTGAACTCCTTCGCCTCAAAAACTATTACCTGAAAAAGCGGTACCTCCTTCGGCTTAAAAACAGAAATCCGGAGGTATAGTCCCCTTGCCTTTTCACCTTCCATTGCACCTGCGACCGCGCCTCCTGCTTATTACAGAAACGATAACACCGCTGATGCAATGGAGATAAAACATCCTTGGAATGGGAGGGAGAGTGTGCCACAAGTGGCAATCGATGCAATTGCATCAAGGGAGTTCTTCTTCCCGCCGGTGGTCCGCTTTAAAGACCGGCGGCTGCCGCACATTTGCTGGCAAATTCTTAAGTCATTTTATTTCGCTGCGAAGATAGGTAAAATAGTGGAGGTAGCTATTTCAACAGATTCCGCATAGCCAGCATCGTTCCCAAATGCATCGCTTCGTGCAGATTATTAAAGGTCAGGGCATCATCGATACTGCTCAAGGTCACGCCATAGCTGGTCGTGTATTCCCTGAAATTGCTAAAATCGAGGCTTTTCATATCCGCCTCCAGCTGGGTCACACCAGACAGTAAGCGGTCGGCAATGTAGGCTTGTTCTTCGGCGGAAACGGGGCCGTCAGGCTTACTCCCCTTGCGGTAGCGATCGATGAATTCTTTTCCCGATGGGGTCTTCAGGCCAGCAAGGCCATAGGTAAGCAACTCCATCGTTGCGATGACGTGGCCGGCGTTCCAGACGAGGTTATTGTTGAGGCCTTCGGGGATCGCGTTACGTAGTTCGGGTGAATGAGCGGCAAAAATTCCGTGAATGTTTTTCCGGGTGGGGCCTAGCAGGTCGAATGCCATATTGAGAAGCGTTTACAACGATTGATGAGGAACCAGCAAGCGCCGGTAGTCGTTGAGCGAAGGTAGGCAAAGGAGCGCACGTTGGAGCGGTAAACTGCTGCCGGTGGCAAAGAAGTTGTGGGCGCGGACGCGGGTGCAATGGCCCCCGGTCGCGCCAACGGCGCGCCCCCCGGAAGGGGGAAGCTCTTGAGAAAGCAGTGTTTGATCAGACTGTACGGCCAACTCATGTTCTTTGAGCAAGCGTTTGACCTGCCGGGCCGCCGCCGGCGCGGGATCGATGACCTTCACGCCGGCTCCGCAAACCGCCTGAATATCCGCTTTGATCATCGGGTAATGCGTGCAGCCGAGTACCAGCGTATCGAGTCCGTCGGCCAGCATGGGATCCAGGATGTCGTGCAATTTTTTCGCCAGCAACTGACTCCCCGGGCGCTCCTGCTCAATTAAGGGCACTAAGCCAATACAGGGATTTTCGTAGATCGGCCGATCGGCCAGGTATCGTTCTTTCAGGGCGAGGTAGCGCGTACTATTCAGGGTAGCGGCCGTAGCCAACACCCCTACCCTGCGGCCAGCGGCAGCTGGCTTTACTGCTGGTTCCAGGCCAACGAAGGGCATTTCCGGGAAGCCTGCCCGCAGGCTCCCGATGGCAATGCTCGTTGCGGTATTACAGGCAACAACGATCATCTTCACGCCAGCAGCTATGAGCCAACGGGTAATTTCATGGCTGTAAGCCACAATGTCTTCAGCGGGTTGAGGGCCGTAGGGTGCCCGGGCATTGTCCGCTACGTAGAGCAAAGATTCCCGGGGCAACAGCCCGGAAACAGCATTGGCGACCGAGAGGCCGCCAATGCCGGAGTCGAAGACTCCAATGGGTCGGGATGCAGGTTGCATATTGCAGGTTGCAGGTTACGGGTTACAGGTTGCAGGTTGTCGTAGAGCTTGATTTCGCAGGCATTTCATCCAACTTTTCTGTTAGAAAGCCAGTACCACACAAAAAAAAGGGAAGCCAACTTGCAACCCGCAACTTACAACTTGCTTAAAGCCCAAGCTTAGCCTTTACATCAGCACTTACGTCAGCCGTTTCTTCGCCGAAGAGCAGTACCTGCTGATCAAAGATGAACTGGTAGCCTTTCTCCTTAGCGACGGCCGCGATGGCATCGTTGACGGATTTGTAGATCGGCTCGAGGAGTTCAGCGCGCTTCTTCTGCAGGTCCGCCACCATCTGCTGCTCGAATTCACCAATTTGCTTCTGGCGAACTTCCAGCTTACTGGCTTCTTCCTGCTGGGCCTTAGGCGTCAGCTCACCGGCTTGTGCCTTCTCTTGCAGAGCGCGGTAATCAGTTTCGAAATTCTGGACCATAGCCTGCCCTTTTTTCTGAAGCTGCTTCTGCAGACCTTCGAGGTTAGACTCTGCCGCTTTCATGGCGGGCAGCTCCGCGAGAATCTCAGCGGAATTAACGTAGCCAAATTTTTGGGCAGAGGCAGTCGCTGTAGCAGCGAAGACCAGTATGGCCATCATGGCGATTTGGAGGAACTTTTTCATTTTCGTTGATTGAGTAGTTGTCAATTTTTTTAGCGGGTGCAAAGATAGTTAAGGAAACGCACCCTTAAAAGACAATAGTAATGATGCCCTTGGTTGGGCGTTGATTGGGATTATTTTAAAGCTTGATCAGCTACCCATTGGGCAGCTTTAGTTCTTGAGGGCGCGCAGAATGTCGTCCGTCTTATCGTAAGTATCGTTGCTGAAGATGATGCCCGCAGCACCGGCACGGTCGAAGATGAAGTCATAACCCCGCGTATTGGCGTAGCTTTCGATGGCTTCGTAAACGGCGTCCTGGATGGGCTTAACGAGCTCCTGACGGCGATCGAAGAGCGCTCCTTCGGGGCCAAAACGCTGGCGTTGCATGTCACGAACGGACTTTTCCTTAGCAATGATCTCTTCTTCGCGCTGGGCACGTTGATCTTCACTAAGCAGCACTTGCTCAGCCTGGTACTTATTGTACATGCCTTTGATGGCGTCGTATTGCTGGTTGATTTCCTGCTGCCACTTGGCGGCCAGTTGATCGAGCTGCTCCTGTGCATCCTGATATTCGGTGATGTTGCTCAGGATTTTCTCCATATCCACAGAGGCAATTTTCTGGGCGTCAAGCTGAGCACCAAAGCCGATGAAAGCGAGCAGAAGAACGATGAAAGAGGTACGTATGCGCATGATGTTGGTTCTTATTTAGGGTTCAAAAGTAGTTCCGGTCCGGCGGACCTTTCGTAAGTAAAGACGCTTAGAACGGTACTAAGTTATACTTGTTACCATTTTTTAAGACTTTAGCGTTAAGCGTAATCTCCTACAAATTAAGTACTTACGGCCTCTTTGTCGGGAATTTACCCCCAGGTGTTTAACGTAAAATTAACGGGGGTGAATCCTGATTTTTTACGTAAAAAGTGATTTTAAGCCTCTCTTTCCACGAAAAAACCGGACTATCCCCTTACAGGATGGCCCGGCTATGCACTCATTTGGTCTTGTGGCCAGCAGCCATTTTGATTTGATAATACAAAGATGTAGCTGGCGGCAAGGCACCTGCTCACCCGTTTTTCCAGGGGGGTGGTCAATTTTTCCCTTTGCGGTTGAATTGGGCTTTTATGGATTGGATTTGTTGGCGGAGTTGAGCGGGAGAGGGAAGTAAACCGGACAAATCTTCCGGTAGTGCATCCGTAAGGTGATACTCTGCTACCCCCATTGGACGTGAGGCAGCCCGGAGCGCGTATTCGACTTCAAGGTCTTCTTTTTCCGTAACGAGCAAAATACGAATCGAGGGATTTTCATCTGCCAGGCGCATGGTGTCATCCATAATTTCCAGATAAAAATTCAGCTTACCAACATACTCTGGCTTGAACTCCTTGGCCTTGAGCTCAACTGCTACCAGACAACGAAGAACTCTATGATAGAAAACCAAGTCTACGTAATATTCTTTCTTACCCAAGGAAAGGCGGTGTTGCCGACCAACGAAGGTGAAGCCATAGCCCAACTCCAGCAGGAAAGCTCTAAGGTGCTTGATCATCCGGTCTTCCAGGTCTCTCTCTTTGTAGTCTTCTTTCAGACCAAGAAAATCAAGATTATAACTACTCTTCAGCATTTCCTCCGTTTGCTCGGCAAGTGCTTCGGGGAGCGTGGCGGCGAAGTTGTGTTGCTTGGGTTCCAGTAGGCTCCGTTCGTAGGCTTGGGCTTTAATTTGCTGGGCGAGTACGCGATAAGACCAATTACTCACCAGGCATTTTTTGAGGTAGAATTCTTTGGCTTCTAAAGGATATTTATCTCTCAGTAGCAGTCTATTGTTACTCCAACTCAATTCTCTCGACAGTGTCTGGAGAATTGAATGGTCTTTGTAGACCAAGTAAAATTTTCGCATTTCCCAAAGATTTGCATTTGAAAACCCCGTACTCTCCGGAAACGCCAGCTGCAAATCCCGCGCCAGGTCTTCAACCACACTTTTGCCCCAACTATGCTCGGTTTGGCTTTCCACTATCCGCTTGCCGATCTCCCAATAGAGTTCAATGAGGTGGCGGTTTACCTGGCGGATAGCTCGGTAGCGAGCTTGCTGGATAGTAGCCTTTAATTCTAGGAGAAGATTATTGTAAGGAGAAGTCATAGGGTAGGATTAGGCCTCGACAATACGTATTGTTTTTAAATTTAAAAAATAAAACAATATTTTCTTTAAAAGAAAAAGCCGGATTCCAAGAGGAACCCGGCTTTCCAGCTTTTTCACAAAGCCGCATCCTATTTCCGCTTCCGCGGCGTACGCGTCTTCCGCGGCTTAGCCGCGGGGGCCGGAGCAGATTTCTTTGCTCCCCTACCCTTCTTTGCACCTGCGTTTGCGCTACCCCCTGAAGAGGAACGCCCGGAACGTGACTTAGACGACTTGGTGGCTGATTTGCGCGTATTCCCACCAGTTTTGCCCGCAGACGTTGGATCTCCGTGTATCTCCAACACCTCCACCAGCGCCATATCAATACGGCGGCGCTCCAGGTCCACATCTTCGATGCGGACCCGCAGGCGATCGCCCATTTTGAGCTTCTTGCCGGACTTGCGGCCAGTGATGGACAGCTTGCCCGAACCGATGTCGTAGGGCTCGTCCATGTCGGCGTAGGTGATCATACCCTCTACGTAATTATCGGAAAGCTCCACGAAGACGCCAAAGTCGGCCAGGCCGTTGATGACGCCGTCGAATTCTTCGCCCACGTTATCGAGCATGAACTCCGTTTGCTTGTACTTGATGGATTCCCGCTCGGCCGTCACGGCTTTGCGCTCCTGGGCACTGATGTGCTTACAGATTTCCTCCAACTTCATGGGGTTCATCTTGTAGAGGCTGCCCTTGTCCAGGTTCGCATTCAGGATGCGGTGCACCATCACGTCAGCGTAGCGACGGATCGGGCTGGTGAAGTGGGTATAATCCTCAAAGCCCAGGCCGTAGTGGCCGATGTTCTCAGTTGTATAAATGGCCTTGGCCATGGTGCGGATGGCGATGGGGGCCAGCATCTTTACCATCGGGTCTTCGTCCTTCTTGTCCAGCAGCTCGTTGTAGCTGTTGGCGATGGTAGCGGGGGTGCGCAGGTCCATCTTGTAGCCGAGGGCCTCGGCGAACATCGCCAGTTCTTCTACCTTTTCCATGTTCGGCTCGTCGTGGACGCGGAAGACGAAGGGGATGACGTCTTTCAGCCGCTCGCTCTTCTTATTCATGAAGGCGGCTACCTCTCGGTTAGCCAGCAGCATGAAGTCTTCGATGAGCATATTGGTATCGATGCGCTCCTTGACGTAGACGGAGAGCGGGGTACCGTCTTCGTCGAGCTTAAATCGGACTTCATTTGAGTTGAAGTCGATGGAGCCGTCCCTGAAACGCTTCTTGCGCAGGCTACGGGAAATCTTATCCATCAGGAAAAGTTCCTCTTGAAAATCTCCCTTTCCGGTATCGAGCACTTCCTGAGCTTCCTCGTAAGTAAAGCGGCGGTCGGAGTGGGTTACCGTGCGGCCGAACCAGCGCTTACGGATTTCGTAAGTTTTGGGATCCATGGTAAAAACGGCGCTGAAGGTCAGCTTGTCTTCGTGGGGCCGCAGCGAACACAGCTCGTTGGAGATCCGCTCGGGGAGCATGGGACAAACGCGGTCAACGAGGTAAACACTCGTGGTTCGTGCGGCGGCCTCCTTGTCCAGGGCGCTTCCGGGGCGGACGTAGTGGGAAACGTCGGCGATGTGAACGCCAACTTCTAACTGCCCGTTTTCTAGTACCTGCAATGACAGGGCGTCATCAAAGTCTTTGGCCGTCAGCGGGTCAATCGTGAAGGTCGTGATCTCCCGCATATCGCGGCGGATGTTAATCTCCTGCGGACTGATCTTGCTCGGCAGTGCTTCGCTTTCGCGGATCACGTTCTCGGGGAAGGTAATCTGGAAGCCGTTGTTGATCAGGATAGACTGCATCTCAATCTCACTGGAGCCTTCTTCGCCAAGGACGGCGGTGAGGGTTCCGGAGAGTTGCTTGAAGCGGTTAGGCTCCCAGCTGTCGACGCGGACCACTACTTTCTCGTTGTTCTCCGCTCCGAGGTTTTCGGAACGGTGAACGGCGACAAGTAGTTTGGGTGCGCCAACCTGGTCGACCTCGACCTCAGCGTATTTCGGGTACTCTTTATAGGTACCAACGAAGTGAGTAACACTACGTTCGAGGACTTCGATGACTTCTCCCTCCGGCTTGCGGCGGCGGGTGGGCGTCCAGTAACGGACTTTCACCTTATCACCGTCCATTGCGCCCGCCAGGCGGCGGCCGGGGACGAAGATATCTTCGCCGTCACCGTCCACGACGATGTAGGCATCGCCGGAGCGCGTCTGGTCGACGCGGCCTTCGAGGTAATCAGAAGATGTTTTTTCCTGGAAGTTGCGAGCAATCTGGAACTTGTAGTTGTCCGTCGCCTTAACGGTACCGGCCTTCACCAGTTTTTCGAGGGCGGAGAGCACGCTGTCCTGGCTGTTTTTCACTTTCAGCTTGCGGATCAGTTGCTTGGGGTTGTATTGCTTGCGGTCGTTGAGTTTTAACTCCTTGAGTATGGCGCGTTCTAAATCGCGCGCCTTGAGCTTATTGCCCTTAATCTTATTCTTAGACATGTAAATATTGGGTGTTGCGGCAGCCCTTTGCTGCCGGGCCGTCAGCGTGACGACGCTTGTGTTAGGTTTTTGGGTATTTGTAAGGAGAACGGTTGCGGGTGGGGAAAAGTTTCGTTAGTGATGAGCAGACTCTTAATGGAAGTACAGATCCCGTTGGCAAGTCGCTTCGCGACGGGTTTTTCGCGCGGAGGGCGCGGAGGAAAGGAGGAAAGCGGAGGCGGGGCTGATAGTAAGGTGGGCGCGGCCGCAGGTGCAGACATGGTTGTAGCGCGGACTAAAGCAAGCGAAAATCTCAAATATTCAACGCCGAGGTATGCTTTATATCCTTCAGCACAAAAGTACTGTTCAGCTCCCCGATGTTCTCAATCTTGGATAGTTTATATTTGATGAAGTTGTGGTAGTCCTCCAGGCTTTGACTATTGATTTTCAGGATGAAGTCTACCTTACCCGCCATGTGATAGCACTCCTGTACTTCTTCCAGTGCCTGGATTTGATCCTCGAACTGCTCAATGAAGGTTTTGTCGTGGTAGCGCATGGAGACCTGGCAGAAGGCCGTCACCGGCAGGTCGAAACGCTTCTTATCCAGAATGACGACGTACTTCTTGATGAAGCCCTGTTTCTCCAGCCGTTTGATCCGCTCGTAAACGGGGGAAGCCGTGAGGTTGAGGCGGGCGGCAATCTCTTTGGCGGACTTCTTCGAGTCTTCCTGCAAAATCCGGAGGATCGTGAGATCCGTCTCGTCCAGTGAGCTGTTATTTGATGCCATAATTATTCCCGTTAGTTAGCAAGACAAGTATTTTCAGCCGTAAATATCACTGGTATATTTAATTCTGCCATAAAATTTTGCTTATTTTTCGTTTTACTGGCTTCAAATTATGGTCAAGCTTAATTTTACGTTGATAATTGCCCGGAGACTCAAAGGACTTCCAAGCTAGGGTGATTAAAAGATAGGATACACACCCGGACGCTTGCAGGTCGCTTCGCGACGCTACAAGGTCCTGGCTACCGACTCAAGGGACCTCTTAGCGTCCTGAAAGGACCTGAGAGCGTCCCGGACTTGTTTAATCTAAAGCCGATCCAGCATGAAACCAACCATCTTAGTTACGGGCGCCAACGGCCAATTAGGCAGCGTACTCATACCCGCCCTGCAGGCACGCTACGGAACGGAGCACGTCATTGCCTCCGACCTTCGCTCGGTCCCTGCCTACCGGGGTCGCTTTGAAGTGATCGATGCTACTGATGCTGACCGGCTGACGCAGGTTGTACGGGAGCAAGGCGTCAACCAAATCTATCACCTGGCCGCGATCCTCTCCGCCAGCGGAGAGCAGAACCCCGTCCGGACCTGGAACATCAATATGTCCGCCTTCCTCAACGTGCTGGAAGTATCACGGCAGGAAGGGATCGACAAGGTATTCTACCCCAGCTCGATTGCCGTATTCGGCGAAGGGGCGGAGTTGAACAACACGCCTAACGATAGTGTCCTCGATCCACTCACCTCCTACGGCATCAGCAAAGCAGCCGGGGAGAACTGGGCACAGTACTACTTTGAGAAGTACGGGCTCGACGTGCGGTCCATCCGCTACCCCGGCGTAATTGGCCACCAGTCTGACCCCGGCGGTGGCACGACGGATTATGCCGTGGAAATTTTTCATGCGGCGGTGCAGGGTAAGCCCTTCAACTGCTTCCTGCAGCAGGAGGAACGCCTGCCGATGGTTTTCATGGACGACGCCATCCGCGCTACCCTGGAGTTGATGGAAGCTCCAAAAGAAAGCATTCAGCTCAGAACGTCCTACAATCTCTCCGGAGCGAGTTTCAGTCCCAAAGAAGTTACCGCAGCCATCCAGCAATACTATCCTGACTTCGACGTCAGCTTCACCCCTGACTACCGCCAGGAGATCGCCGCCAAATGGCCCAACAGCATTGATGACTCCGCCGCCCGCAACGACTGGGGCTGGCAGCCAGAATATGATCTTCCTAAAATGGCTCAGGCCATGATTGAAGCGCTGCGGGCACGATATGACGCTGAAAGTCCGCAGCTCTCTCACAACCAATTTGCCGCCTGATCCCTTATTCCGATCGAGGAGTTTTATTTCGAGTAAACAGAATCACCGATTACGCGGATGAACGCAGATTTTTTCCAGCGGAGGAGTTTTATTTCGAGTAAACAGTATCACAGAATTACGCGGATGAACGCAGATTTTTTTCCAGCGAAGGAGTTGAATTCCGAGTAAAAACCAAACTACTATGTACAATCTTCAAGAAGACCTCCAACAAGAACTAGACGCCATGCGAGAAGCCGGCGTTTATAAAGAAGAGCGCGTCATCACCACGCCTCAGGGCGCGGAAATTAATACCGTAAATACAGAGCACGTCCTCAACTTCTGTGCAAATAACTACTTGGGGCTATCCTCCCACCCTGCCCTGCTGGAAGCCAGTAAAGCCACCATTGACACCCACGGCTTCGGGCTGTCCTCCGTGCGCTTCATTTGCGGTACGCAGGATATTCACAAGGAGTTGGAGAGGAAGACCGCCGACTTCCTCGGCATGGAAGACTGTATTCTCTACGCCGCGGCCTTCGACGCTAACGGCGGCCTCTTCGAGCCCATCCTCACCGCCGAAGACGCCATCATCTCCGACGCCCTCAACCACGCCTCCATCATCGACGGTATCCGCCTCTGCAAAGCCCAGCGTCATCGCTACGCCCACAACGATATGGCCGCACTCGAAGAAGAATTGAAAAAAGCCTCTGGCGCAAGACGCAAGCTCATCGTCACCGACGGCTCTTTCTCGATGGACGGCACCATTGCCCAGCTGGACAAGATCTGCGACCTCGCCGACAAGTATGACGCGATGGTGATGGTTGACGAATGCCACTCCACCGGCTTCATCGGTAAAACCGGTCGCGGTGTACACGAATATCGGGACGTCATGGGCCGCGTAGACATCATCACCGGCACCTACGGCAAAGCGCTCGGTGGGGCCTCCGGCGGCTTCACCGCCGCCCGCAAAGAGATTGTCGACATCCTCCGGCAACGCTCCCGCCCCTACCTGTTCTCCAATACACTGGCACCCAGCATCGTCGGAGCCTCCATCAAGGCCGTGGATATGCTCACCGAATCCACCGCTCTGCGCGACAAGCTCGAAGCCAACACCCAGTACTTCCGCAAAGGAATGACCGAGGCGGGCTTTGACATCATTCCCGGAGACCACCCCATCGTGCCGGTCATGCTCTACGATGCGCCGCTGGCGCAGCAGTACGCCAGTCGTCTGCTGGAGGAAGGTATATACGTAATTGGCTTCTTCTACCCAGTGGTACCGAAGGGTAAGGCGCGGATTCGGGTGCAGCTCTCCGCCGGGCACGAGCAGGCGCATTTGGATAAGGCGATTGCGGCTTTTGTGAAAGTTGGGAAGGAGCTGGGGGTAGTATCGTAACGCGAATCAAGGGCTAACTGTGGATAGAGATCAGCCAGATTAAATATTTACGGCCCCTCGACTCCGGATAAAGCACGGCCGTTTCCGCGCCCGCGAGCAATAAACGCCCGTCCAGCAGCGGCGTCCGGAAAATCGGATGGCTGGTGTGGTAGCAGATGCTCCTCGTAAGGCAGAAAGGTATTGGGTTCGTGTCTCCAGACCGCCTCCTCGTAGGAGATGTAGCTGTCGACGATCTTACCGTAGTATTTACGAAGTTGACTGAGTACCATATCACGCCTCTCCTCCCGGGTCAGGGAGTGGTATGCACCGTTGAGAAAACCCTTCAGGGCGTAGTGGGTCTCATCCACGTTGGTGTGATCGTACATTTCGGAGACGGGGCCGACGTTGCTGAAGATGGTGCCCCCCGGGCCGCCGTCCGCCCGCCAGAAGGGGCTGGCGTAGCGCAGCCCCACCTTGATGGATTCGCCCATCCAGGTGTGGGTGCTGTTGGCGATACTGACGAATGTTACCGGCAAGGCCGGTGTGATTTCGACGCTGTTGGCCAACAGGTATGGTGGCAAGGTGGAGATGACCCGGTCAGCGCGGTAGTCTTGCGTAGTGGTGGACACGACGAGTGTGTCGCCCTCCAACGAGATAGATTGAACGGACTCCCCCAGGCGGATATACGTATCGGGCAGAGTATCCGCCAGTTTCCGGATGAGCGCGTCGCTACCGCCAGCGATGCGATAGCTCGGCTCATCGTTATGCGGTAGTTGCACGACCTGCGCCGGACTGGTGGAAATGGCTTCGTAGATGGCCCGGCCGCCGGTGACCTGCTCGAAGGCGGAGATGCCGAGTTCGTCCAACAAGGCGACTAGTGCAGTATGCTTTTTACCGAACCAGGTGGCCCCAACTCCAGCGGACCATCCCCTTCCACACGGGAAGTAAGGATGCGGCCGCCGATACGGTCCCGGGCTTCAAGGAGTAGAAAGGGCTTTCCGGCCTTGTGTAATTCGTAGGCGGCGGTGAGGCCGGCCAGTCCGGCGCCGATGATGAGGTTTTTTGTCTCTTCCATGGGCTGTATAACAGCGGGGGTGAGGTTATAGATATGTCGGAAAATGGCGTACGCTTCGATCAACTCGTACTTATACTTATTTACAAAAGAGTGGTGGGATATTCCACGCCCGGCAGCTCAAAACCTGACTTGTACTTATACTTATGTACAAGAGAGTGCGTAGCTTCCCACACTGCTCCTCTACTCCTCCATTGCACCTGCGGCCGCGCCCTTATCCACCGGCAAAAAGGCAGGTCGTTTCTCTTCGTCCATTTCCGCTTGCAAACGGGCTCCCAAGGCTTCGAGTTCCGCTACTTTTTCGGGAAATTTATCGGCCACATTATACATTTCACCGGGGTCGCCCTGCAGGTCGTAGAGTTCCACCCCGGTGTCGGTGTAGTCGTATGCTCCCCGCACGCCATCGTCTCCCACCTCCCGAACAAAGCGGAAACTATGGCTACGGTGCAGCTTCCATTTTCCCACCCGGATGGCGTCCAGATTTCCGGAACGGTAGTAGCACATGGGCGCGGCGGCAGGTGGCACCTCGGCAGGCTCAGCGGGGTCCGCAGGTGCAGGGGAAGTAAAATGAGCCGTGAGGTCCCGCCCATCCAACTTTGTCCCGGGAAGTTTCGCCTTCGTTATCGCCGCAATCGTAGGCATAATGTCCGTCAGAGACGCCGCTGCATGGCTCACCGCTGCCGCCGGTATTTTGCCCGGCCAGCGGGCAATCATCGGCACCCGCATGCCGCCCTCCCAGGTCGTTCCTTTCCCTTCACGGAAGGGGCCGGCGCTTCCGGCATGGTTGCCGTAGGTAAGCCAGGGGCCATTGTCCGACGTAAAGATCACCAGCGTATTATCGTCAATTTCCAGGGTCTTCAACTCCGCCAAAATGCGACCGACGGAGCCGTCGATTTCCTCCACCACGTCCGCATACAGGCCCTGCCCGCTACGTCCGTCAAAGGCCTCGGAAGCGAAAATCGGCACGTGCGGCATGCTGTGGGCCACGTAGAGGAAAAAGGAACTATCCTGCTTCGCCCGAATAAATTTCAGCGCTTCTTCCGTGTAGCGCTCCGTGAGGAAATGCTGGTCGGGGTTCTGCTCCAGAGTGTCGGTATTTCTCAGCAACGTCAGGTCCGGGTAGCCCTGCTCTGGCAGCATATCGTTGCTGTAGGGCAGGCCAAAGAACTGGTCAAAGCCCTGCCGGGTCGGCATTGTCTCAGGAAAGTGCCCCAGGTGCCATTTTCCTACCATAGCGGTGGTGTAGCCTACTGTTTTGAGCACCTCCGGCAGGGTCACCTCGTCCGGGTGGAGGCCATACTGTTTATCAGCCGTCCAGTTCGGGCCGGGAGGGCCGATCACGTCCGGGATACCCACTCTCGGCGGGTAGCAGCCCGTGAGCAGTGCCGCCCGGCTGGGCGAGCAGGATGGGAAAGCGTAGAAGCTGGTCATCTTCAGCCCCTCGGCGGCCATTTGGTCCAGATTAGGGGTACGGATGCGCGGCGAGCCGTAGCCACTCAGGTCTCCGTAGCCCAGGTCATCTGCGAGGATGACGATGATGCTGGGTGGGCCAGTGGGGGATTCCTGAGCGGGATTTCCCGCATCATCGCAACTGGTGAGCGTGGCGAGGCAGATGAAAATTAGTAAAAGGCGGTGCATGGTCCGGTAGCATTGGATGTTGAGTAAACTTAGGGGTTTCTTTACACTTTCCCCATATGTGGTAAATGCTTTAATTCGTGATAGCGAAGCGCCATGCGGCGGTGGCGGTTTAGCGGTTGGAGTATGGTGAAAACATTGGATTGCCGGCTGTTCACCCTCCGACTGACCACCAAAGGCCGCCGCGAAGCGCACCCGGGGGTATCCCTAAGCAAGAAAATTTCCTAAGTCATCCTCCCAGGAATATTCCTTGTATTTGATGGCGTAGTCAGCAATGTCCTTATCCAGCTGTTGCCGGTAAATTTTCTGAAGGCCTTTTTTACCACCAAAATCACCCGCGAACCACTGAAACAAAGCCGTGACGTGTACGATTTTATTCTCTGCATCAAATTCGGTCTCTCCTTTCAGGAAGGCCTGGGTCGCCAGGTCCAGTTGGCTATTGATATTTTTCACCTTATAAAATGCTATGGGCGGACAGCTCTTGGCTCCACAATTCAGTGCGAAGTGAATGCGGTAGTCCAGTTCACTTACTGCAAGGTTCTTGATTAGTGTGGAGGTGAAAGGATTGGCCAGGTAACCTAATGAATATTTATAACGGAATCTTCTCAGTATACCATGCTCGACGTCGTCAAGGCTAAACGGCTTGCCGGCAATGGTGAAGGCTCGCTTCCGGTAGATATCGGGCTTATCCATTTGATGCTCAATTCGCAGAATCTGGTAATAGGCGTTGTAGATGTTGACCCAGAAAGCTTTCTTCTGATCGTCGCTGGCGAGTTCAGTATTTAAAACCGGGAAAGAGAGCTTAGCCATTTCCTTTTGAAGAGCCGTGGTGTCCTGCTGTTTTTTGACGGTGAGCAGTAATTGCTCGGAGAGCTGGTTGGGCGCTTTAGGTTCCATGTTTTCAATAACCCGTCCCATTGTCTGTTGTTGAGCGATGGCCTCCCCGATCGATCGTGTGCGAGACGTGATAACGGAAACGAGGGGTAACGCTGGATCCTGCGGATCGGCGCTTTCACCTCAAGGAAGGAAAGGCCTCCCAGGGCAAGCCTCGCCCCTACCAACGGATAAATCGAGAATCTTCTGTTTACTCAAACCCAATCTCCTTCAACCCTTCATGGCTGATTGCCACACCTTCCAGTGCCGTGTGGTTGTAGTGCCTGTCCTGCTCCATGCGGTAGAACTCCATACCAGACTTTTCTTTCGCCGCCAGGATACGCTTAAATTCGATGCTCCCTTCGCCGACGGGGCGAAGCGGCCCTGGTCGTCCATATCTTTCACGTGCCAGGCGAAGAAGCGGCCCGGGGCTTTGTCGAAGTATGCGATCGGGTCAGCGCCCGCCTTGGTTACCCAGCAAAGATCCATTTGAAAGTTGAGTTTCTCGGGATCAGAATTTTCGATAATATATTCGATGTCGACCTTGCCGCCGGTGTCGGGTTTGAACTCGAAATCGTGGTTGTGGTATAGGCACTTCAGGCCACCGGCCACTACTTTGTCGGCAATAGCGTTGGTATTGCCCATCACCGTTTCCTTGGATTGCACAGAATTCCCCCTGATGATCAAGGAAAGCGATCTGTCCATCCCCATTTTCAACACCACTCAAATTCAAGCGCTGGCCGGAGCACATTTCATCCTACAGTCTGTAGTGTGTATAACGACGTACACTTTCAGCAACCAGTAGTATCTTAAAGTTTCCATTAGCCATACAGCCCACCCAAACAAGCACAAAAATGGAAAACGCCACCCCAACCGAAGCCATCAGCAGCGACCGCATCAAGCTTCCCTTTCAGTTCGACGCCGATAAAATGCTGGCAGATCTCCAAAAGCTGAACCTCCAGGATTTCATGTACTACAACGTTATCCAGTTGAGAGCGCCGGCACATTTGGTCGACAGTTCCGTTCCCTTCCCTCCCCCTGCGGAGGATTACGCGGACGGCACATGGACGGACTGGCTCGACACCAAGGACCTGAAACAATCACCCTACCTCCAGGAGGTCGTCAACTTCTTCAAGGAGCACATCACCGTTAACCTGATCCGTCTACTCCGGCTCGAGCCGGGAGCCGAGGTGAAGGAACACTGCGACCCTACACTCGGCCTGCACATTGAGCGATCAATGGTCCGGCTAACGATTCCCATCTTCAGCAACGACGATGTCCACTTCATTCTGAATGGCACCGAAGTTCCGCTAAAACCAGGAGAATGCTGGTACCTCAGGCTGACGGACCCACACAAAGTGCTGAACCAAAGAACGCATCAACCTAATCATTGATGTTATCCCCAATGACTGGTTGCGGAATTTGCTAGCGGGTAAGTAGAAGCCTGAATTTTCCTTGCCAACACCTCCCTCCTTATGCCCTCTCCCACTAAAATTGGCATCGTAGGCTTCAGCCGCAATGCATTCGACAAGCAGAAAGCTTACGAACTCATGGATCAGGAGTTTGCGAAATTAGCCGCTAAATATCCTGATCCCGCTACGGTAGAAATTGTGAGCGGGTACACCAAAACGGGCGTTCCCGAAATAGCTTACACCTTAGCCGGTAAGTATGGCTTTCGCAAAGTGGGCTTCTCCGCCAGACAAGCCCTGAAAGTGAAGTCCGGCCTCTGCGGGGTGGACAAGGAAATAATCGTGGGGGAACGGTTTGGAGACGAATCTCAGGCCTTCGTGGAATACATCAATGGCTTGATCCGAATAGGTGGCGGAGCCCAAAGTCGAAAAGAAGTAGCACTCTTCAAAAAGCAGTACGCTCACTTACCCTACACCGGATTCTTAGGGAATATGAGGTCAACTGGTACGGTAAACCCGTTACTCAAAAAAGACCGTTATGAGCGGCCTCCAAAAGGGCTTCTTTGAAGAGGAGTTAACCGAAACCTACGAGAAAATCTTCCTCGACGATGTTCGCTGGATCGGTATGTATAGAAACATCCCCCGCTTCCGACTCCAACCGAAGCAATTCCATTCGCTGTGGCAGGAACACCCCGAAGAGTTCCATGAACTGATGATGCACGGCAAACTGGTTAAAACCCCTCGCTGGCAACAGGCATACGGCAAGAGCTATTCATACAGCGGCTCAAAAAACAACGCCTTACCTCTGCAAGATTACCACCAACCCTATCTGGAATGGAGCAAAAGCAAGGTAGACCCACGGATCAATGGCTTACTCATCAACTGGTACGATAGCCAGCAAAAACATTATATTAGTAAGCATCGGGACTCCACTAAAGGCTTGTTATCCGACAGTCCCATCATCACCATTTCGCACGGGGGCAGCAGGCTTTTCCGCTTTCGCCCATATGGTGGCACGGGATTCACTGATTTCGAAATCAACAATGGAGACGCCATTGTTATTCCCTTCGCCACCAACCAGCGGTATACGCACGAAGTACCTCACCACACGAAATACAAAGCGGACAGAATTTCCGTTACCCTGCGGGCTTACAAATAATTAACTGTAGGCGATGGCACAATAGAAAATGCCCGGACCACAAAGCGTGACCCGGGCATTTCTTTAAAACCAGTAGGCGGACAACCTGCAACATTGCAACCTGCAACCTGCAACCTGACTCTAAAAATCCTTCAGCTTCCGCTTAGTAGCTTCCACTTTGTCGATCTGGTCCTGAATTTCCTTGCCCTTATTGTCCTGGTCGGTAAGGTTGCGCTCGATGGCTTCACGAGCATCAGCGATGGCACGTTCAGCATCAACGATGGTTTTCTCGAGTTTTTCCTTGTCCTTCTGAATCTTATTAAGGTCTTTTTCGAGATCTTTCAGTGCATCTTCCTCGTCTTCAATTTCCAGTTTGATTTGCTCACGGCTTACTTCAAGAGCAAAATTCATCAGCATTTTTTCGGCTTCGAGGTAGCGGCGGCGGTCCAGCTCAGGGCTGATGTAGCCGTCGGGCGTAGCAATCCAGATGGTGAGTTCGCTGCCCGTTCCGGAGGAGCGCACTTTGCTGTACATATCAACCTTTCCGCCAGCACTTACGCCGGGGATGGAGAAGTTCAGGGCGGCCATTTCGTCCTTGGTCTTCTTGACTTTTTTGGTTTTTACGTCATAGTTATCCTTCACCCAGTCGGGCCAAAGTTTTGCGACCATCTTGTCCTGCGCTCCGGGAAGCTCAAGAATCATACCGTCGTTGGAGCCACGGCTCATGCTCATTCGTTCCGTGCTGATTTGCGCGGAGAGTACCTGCGTACCTGCCATGAGAAGCAGGCAAAGGAAACTCATGGAAAAGAGTAAATCTCTCATTTTCATTATCGGTTGGTTGAAGTATTAGACGATTGGTGTTTCGTTGGTCACTAAAGATAAAGTTAAGGGGATTAACATCCTCAATATAGTAAATCGCGTGTCTATATCAAATTGCAGGTTGTTAGACATTTTGCCGCCAGAGACGTCTCCCCTCTCCTCCGGAGAGGGGCCGGGGGAGAGGTTTTTAAAGTAGGCACTAATGATAACTTCCACTCCAAACCTGCAATTTGATATCCACACGTAAATCGCTGAGGGATTCGGGCGCCGGGGCGCAGGTGCAATGAACAGGTTGCAAGGTGCAGGTTGCTGGGTACAGGTTACGAGGTCCAACCTGGACCTTGCAACCCGCAACTTGGCCTACAGCGCAATCGGTGCCCCCAATAGTTTGTCCGGAATCCCGAAGCCATTCACCAGCGCCCCGGCTTCCGGCCGGAGTTCGGCACACAGTACATCTACGGCTTTACGGATCGCTTTGGATTTGTTACCAGCGATGTAGTCACTTTCCAGGTACCAACCCCGGTGCCCCTCAATGGTATGCAACGCGTAGAGCTGTACACACTTTTTCAGGACGGCGTAAGTAGAGTGGTCTTTGCCCAGGTCATCAACTCGTTCGAGGCTTTTTTCCAGGACTAAAGCTTCTACGTAAGCTTCCGCCGCTTCGATCATGTGCGTCTGACAGCGCAGGCCAGCTTCGTAGGAGTTCATGCCTCCTTTGATGTAAGCCTGCAGCCGCTGCGCCAGCGTACTGGTGAGCCGGCGGGAACGAAACTCGAAGGCCGATTGGTAGAAAGCCCGGGAAGTAAGATGATCCCGGTCCGTCTGCCGGATCGAGATCGGATTCTGCTCAGTAACGATGGTCGTCATCCGGCGGCCCATGTATTTCAGGACGGCGAAGTTGCCGTCTTCCTTAAAGGATTTTTTGAAGTCGGAGAGCAACGACTTAGCCACCAACTGCATCAGCACCGTGTTGTCTCCTTCAAAGGTGGTAAAGATGTCGCTGTCCGCCTTAAGGTCCGCAAAACGGTTTTCGCGCAGATAGCCTTTGCCACCAGTAGCCTCACGGCATTCCTGAATGGCAGCGGTGGTAAACCAGGTGGCGTAAGACTTCAGCCCCGCCGCCATGGCTTCAATCTCGCGCATATCTTCTTCGCTGCGGTTGACGTAGCGTTCGAGCAGATAATCAAGGCCGAACTGAGTCGTATACGCCTTGGCCACCAGCGGAATAAGTCGCCGTTGCTGATTCGGATAATCCATAATGATCGTCTCCGCCTTCAGCGGGTCAGCGGCGAATTGCCGGCGGCGCAGGCCGTAGCGAACGGCGATGGCCAATGCAGATTTTGCCGCGCTCATCCCCGCGCGCGGCACACAAACACGCCCGCCCACCAGCGTCCCCAGCATCGTAAAGAAGCGGCGGCTCGGGTTCTCAATCTCGCTGTGGTATTCGCCATCAGCGGAAATACCGCCGAATTTGTCCAGCAGGTTCTCCACCGGCACGCGGACACGGGTAAACCAGATACGGCCGTTATCAACGCCGTTCAGGCCGAGCTTATAGCCATTGTCTATCACCCGGATGCCGGGCAGGGTGTTATGCGCTGCGTCCCGCAGGGGAACAACAACGGCGTGGACGCCCTTGCTCTCTCCCCCCACGATCAGCTGGCAGAACACCGCCGCCATCTTACTGTGCATGGCGTTACCGATGTATTCCTTGCCGGCGCCAACGCTTGGGCTGTGCACGATGAGTTCCTTCGTATCGTGGTCGTAAACCGCCGTGGTTTCCAGACCACGGACGTTGGAGCCGTGCCCCGTTTCCGTCATGGCAAAACAACCGGGCAAATCCAGCAGACCCGTTGCCTTCAGGTATTTGTCGTGGTGCGGCTTGGTGCCCAGGTTGGCAATTGCCCCGCCCCAGAGGCCGAACTGAACGCCAAACTTGATGGCCATGCTCAAATCATGGTAGCCCAGGGTTTCGAAGGCTGCGGCGTATGCGCCCATGTCATCCTCTCCGCCATATTCTTCCGTAAAGGCGAGAGCACCAATGCCCTCCTGCCCAAGTTCTTTGCACCAGGCGAGTACGAGTTCGCGAAAGTCTTCCTTCACCGGCAGCATATTCCGCTCGAAGGAAGGGCGGGTCAGTATTTCCTTGGTGCGGGCAATCATGTCGGCGTACTTGCCGTCCAGCACCGCCTGCAGCGCAGCGGGGTCAACGGTCGCTTCCTCAATGGATTCGGTTAGCTTTTCGCGCTGGTCGTAAAGCGGAAAGAGGCCCCGGTAGGTAGTCTCGTCTACGCCGCCCAGGCCAAGCTCCAGCTCGGTGAGTACCTCTAACTGATCGGCCCAGAATTGCCGGCGGTCTTCGGCCTTGCCTTCGGCGGCGTGGCCAAGGATGACGCCGAGCTCAGCGAGGCTGGCGGCCCGGTCTTCGGGCAGTTGCTCCGCCGCATTACGACCCATCGTTTGCCATTGCTGAAAAAGCTCCCGATCCGGCGGGCGGGCGGGGTCAGACCATTCCAGCAGGACGGCTTTGTCCGTCGCATCCAAAAACGGCAAACTGGCCGCCCGCTTACGGATGGCATTGATTTCCTTTAGGTTGAGGTGACGATCCGCCCAGGCAGCATACAAGAGCGGAAGCATCGCCTGAATTCCGGCGGAAAATTGCGTGTTCATTTGGAATTCGGCACCCATGGACGGTAGAGATTTTGTTTGAAAACATAACGCACGAATTAAGCTTGGGTTTTGTTCCCAGCACGATGTTCATAACCTTATGGTCTATGGTTGACACACATTTCAAGTCTACGCCATCAATAAAACGCTATGATTGACCCCGGATGGGGTAAAGATGGACCGTTTCGATTAGGGACGGCGCTTGGCGCCGTCCTGACCAACGGGACTCACATTGCCCGGGGTTCTGGCGCTGTGCGCGCTTCACCCCGGGCTAATGCGGTTCGATCCCTTCGGGATCATCCGTACTCAAGTTTTTAGGGGCTAGATTAGATTCCCAACCGTAGGCCTTTAGGTCGTTGAACAGCCGCTCCCCCTGCTCCAAAACCTTTGCCTGCACCTGCGGCCGCGCCAAATCATACCTTGATCAGCGCAAATCAAAACAGATCCTGCACCCGATGCCTGGGCCGAAAAAGAAGGTATAGTAAGCCCAGCCCCAAGGTAATTATTGTGCACCCGTAGCCTAGCTTTTCAATCCGATTATCCCGCGCCAAACCCCGTACAACACTAACCTCATCAGGGTTCTCAGGGTTAACGAAGACGATTAGTCTGGCCTTATCTGAGCGGCCGAGCCATTTGCGAAAATTAGCGTCCTTGATTGCCCTGGCATTGTAGAAAGGATAAGGGCTTATCCTGTCCGACGAGTACGACTTTCCCTCATATTCGTAGCTGTAGGCAATACTGAACTCCTCCGGGTCTTCTGAAGACTGAATTTTCAGCTTGCTCGCAGGTACCGGAACGAAGCTGTAGAGCTTCTTGGACTTCAACTCTACGGACCAGAAATCTATTACCATCACGCTGCCTACCATTAACCAGAACAGGAATAATATAGCCCCAAAGCGCTTAAAAAAAAGGATATTTTGACGCTTTTTCTTCATGAGTTGGGAGCTTGAAAAGCGACCGTAGACCACCAGGTAGTAGGGTCAGTCGTCCACGCAATTATTGAATACATCATAAATGCAGGAATGAACACTCCGAAAAAAGCATAGATCAGCACCTTCGTCCAGCTTAGGCCCGGATGGCCAACGCTCAACATGTTATCTGACGGGTCATCCGGATTAAATTTCACCATCAATGATTCCCGCTTATCGTTCAGCGCTTTGTTGATTTCCTTCTGGTCTTCTTCACTAACCAGCACGAACTCC
>ENA-ORXT01002553-ORXT01002553.1-marine-metagenome-genome-assembly--contig:-NODE-2553-length-21668-cov-3.617387_pt1 | contig 21668 bp, 14 predicted proteins | sample MGYA00237868_ERZ511482 | MGnify/ENA metagenome assembly ERZ511482
GAGAGCTACGAAGCGCGCGCTGCGGCCACCGACAACGTGACGTTCGTCGGCCGTTTGGGCACCTATCGTTACATGGACATGGACGTCACCATCGCCGAGGCCTTGAATGAAGCCGATCAACTCCGTGCAGCTCTTGGTTAGCGAGCAACCGATGACCGTCGCGGTGGTTGTTCTGACAATGGGTGACCGCCCCGAGGCCCTGGCACGGCTGATCGGCACCCTCGCAAGCGAACCGTTCACCGAGAGACTTGTCATCTACAACGGACAGGACGGTCCGACATTACCGGGCTGGACCACCCACCTTTCGCCCGAAAACCTCGGAGTCCCGGGCGGTCGGAATCTTGGGATGCAACTCACGACCGCAGAAGTAGTGGTGTTCATCGACGACGATGCATGGCTCACTACCTCGACACTCGTCGATTCGACGCAGGAAATCTTTACGGAGCATCCCGCTCTAGGGGCACTTGGTTACCTCATAGAGACTGCTGGCGGCAGCGGTTTGAACCGGTGGTTGCCCCATCGCGGTAGCGAGCTCGCAGCTGGCCTGCGTACCGCTGCGTCCTTTCCCGGAGGGGCCCATGCCCTGCGACGGCAGGCGTATGTCGAGGCAGGCGGATACACACCGGAGTTCTTCTTCAAGCACGAAGAAACAGATCTGAGCTGGGCGCTTATCACTGCTGGCTGGGAAGTAGCGCACACTGAATCCGTGGTGCTGCATCACCCACCAACGGGCGAACTACGGCACAGCGGTGTTATCGAGCAGAGCATCCGAAACAAGATCTGGCTCGTGCGAGCACGATTACCCTGGTGGCTCGTCCCGGTGGCTGCACCAATCGTCACGGCGCGTCAACTGGCTATGTGTCGATCCGTGGACGATCTCAAGCTCTTCGCCCAAGGGGCTCGTTCTGGCCTCGGGGCATGTCCCATCAGGCGACAGCCTCTTTCCTGGGCGAACATTGTCGAACTGACGCGACGAGGTCGCCCGCCTATATTGTGATGTGCGAAGCCAGTCGCACATCTGCGATCTGTTCGATCCGGCGACACTGCATTCGGCCTGGCGTGCGCTAGACCTCGGTGGACGTTTGCAGGAGAGCCTGCTCAAACCAGTCGAGCATCGATTTGTGATATGAGTCGTATTCCGGCCCGACCACCGCGCCGGGGTTCCGCAGAACATCGCCGATGATCTCGCGCCGACATGAGATCGACTGAATACCCAGCTCGGCGAATTCATCGAGCCCGATACCAAGCGCTGGTGTGCCCAAGCCGGATGCCTCGACGATCGCTGCAACACCGGTGTGGTCGCCAAAGCCGATGACGAGATCTGCCTGAGCGAGAAGCGCCGTGGGATTGGGCACCACTCGGTCTCGGTGTACATGTCCGCCGAGATGCAGCATCCGTCGCGTGGTTGAGAAGTCGCGCTTGGCCTTCGTGCTTGCTAGCAAGGTCATGGTGGCCAGCGGATCAGTCTCCAGGTAGTCCGCAAAGGCCTCGAGGAGCGTCGCAACCTGTCCCGGTTTGGGGCTGCCGGCCACCGCCACGAAGTGGCGGTAGGTCTGCTCTGAGTTGCGGGTCGCTGTCAACATCCGAAGTGAGCGCCCTCGACCCTTGAGTGACGCGCGACGTTGCGTCAACTGCTTCGGCGCAGCGGGTGGAACCCATGTGAAGTCGCAAGGAATTTCGTCGTCGGCGCGTGCTGCACTGGCAAGCTCGATCGAGGGTGTGCACACGGCGTCGAAGTCTCTTGTCAGATAACGAACCGTTCGGCCTACGTTGCCATGCGTGTGCCCGCGACGCCATATAACTCGGTTTGCTGCCGGAACCGATACACAGTACGCGGCCCACCACACCGAGGTGCCATCGAAGTCAACGACTGAATCGAAGATCCGACCTGCCAGGTGTCGATCGACCTCGAACGCAAAGATGTAGCTGAGTTCGCCCCACGCATTCTCCAATTCCTCGGGGCTTTGGTACCCGCCTTCGTGAAACAGCTTGAACGCTTCTCGATGGTCCGGCGGCGCAACGGCTCGACCGCTGATCAAGATGACTTCACAGCCGAGTTGACGTAATTCCAGGTAGCGAGCTCGGACGCTGGCGGCCCGGTCGACTAGCCGCGTCCGCACCAGCAACGTCACGGAGAATCTCGACATGTCGAGATGCTCGAGCAAGGAGCGTAACTCGTTGGCAGTTTGGGCGTCGGTCAGGTCGGCGGCGGCGATCAGGATCGAATGCCGCTCATCCGACTGGTCGCTGCTCCCAAAAGATTCGCCGTTTCGATGGTCCTTGATGGCTTGCAGGACTCGCTCGGTCGCCCTACCGTCCTCGTGAGGAGTGAACTTGTCGCGAAAGGCCTCGTACTGGTCGAACTGTGATGGGGGTCGCGCTGCGACCAACGCCTTCATGACTTGTTCCTCGGTTCGACATACCGCTGCAGGCACGATGCTGAGCGGTTCGTACAGCCCGCGCGTTGCGTTGTACTCGTCTTCGTCGTAGGCGTAGAGCACCGAAGGGATATTGGCGGCAATGGCGTCGACCACGATGCTCGAGTAGTCAGTGATGAGCACGTCGATATCGGCCAGCGTGACATTGATCGGCACCTTGGGATCGACATATACACAGTTGCTCGGCAGCTCGCCAGCTTCGTTGCGCGCATAGTTGTGCACGGAGACCACGAAGTCATGCGTGTCTTGCAGCTCGATTGCAAACCGCTCGAGCGCGGCCAGCTGTCCACCAAGGCCCGACACGTCGACCGATCCAACCATCCCTCGCCACGTCGGCGCATAGAGCACCTTGATCCTCGGGGTCTGGTCGCCTTCGTCGTCGTCTTCGTGGTCCTGTAGAGGTTCGCCATCGTCGGAGGCTTCGGCGATCTCGTTGGTCGGCATCGACCACGACGATCCGTTGAGGGTCATATCGAGGCGTGGGAATCCCGAGTACAGAACGTTGTGCCCGTTGGCTTCGGCGTTGTAGGCATCGATGAGACGCTCGGTCATAGCCGGCGATGCCGACATCACCACGTCGGCCATCAAGAAGTTTCGCTGAGTGTTGGCTGCTCCGAGCAATTTCTGGGTGACGTCGAGTCCCATCCGCTTGAGCGGAACGCCATGGAACAAATGCACCACGGTCTGACCCGGTCGTTTGGCGTAGTACCGCGACACATTTGCGTTGTGAACGATCAGCGACGATGCTGCAAGCTCGTTGAAGTAGTCGGGAGAGCCGAAATCAACGAACGTGACATTGGGGTCGTTCGAGATGATGTCGGGAACCTGGGTGGTAGGTCGACAACTCCACACATATCGATAGCCCTCGAACTCGGGATCCTGCTTCATGGCCAGGTACACCGCGTACGTGTTGCCCGAAAGCGAGCGGCCCCAGAAACTGTCGAGAAAGACCTGATCAGCTCGGATCGCGATGTTGGGTCGCTCCTGCAGATGCAACTGCGCCGCTGCGTAGCCCGTGACCGCAGAAGCGGTCTTGCCGTACACCCTGCGGACTGCTGTGTCGGAGAGCTTGCGATACAGCCGCAAGCGCCGTAGTGCGGAGTCCAGTGGTTTGAGTTTCCGTAAAACGCTGCGGATCGACCGGTTTGTTATCACATCGTGCCCTTGTGGATTGGAGCGGTCTCCGACGCCTACTCGTGGGAAGCGGTGAGCGCGGCCGCCATAGCGCGTGCCGCTTCGTAATCTTCTTCGAAATCGACCTCGCGCCATTGCATGCCCGACACGTCTTCGTACGAGACGGTGAGATCGCCGACACTGATCAGCCGATCAACAGCCATCTCGAAGAACGACTGGAACGCTTCTTCTTCGAAGAGAATCTCAGCCTCGCGCCGGATCGTCTCTTGCGCGCCACGCACGACGGCCAGGCCCAGGAACTCACCATCGCATGTCTTGGCGTCCATCTGCTTGGTGACCTGTACGACCTTGCCGTCCTTGATCTTGACCTTCATTTCTTCTTCTTCGCACTCGTGGTGGTCGACGGCAAAGGCGATTGGATCATCTGACTGGTGTTGCAGCAGCTGGTGCAACACCTGCTGTTCGAACACCGTGTCGGCGTGAAGGAAAACGAAGTCAGTGTCGCCGAGGTACGGCATTCCCAACCAGAAGCTGTAGAGCACATTGGTCGTGTCGAAATGCGGGTTGAAAACGAACTCGACGTTGCCCGACCAGTTTTCGCGGACGTACTGCGAGACCTTGTCGCGCTTGAACCCGGTGACGACCACAATGTCGCGGATGCCCTCGGCCCACAGGCTACGTAGCGACGAACCAATCAACGTCGAGTCGCCTAGTGGCAACAGAGACTTCGGAGTGTCACCGCTGACGGCCTTGATACGGCTTCCTTTGCCGGCGGCAAGAATTATTGCTTTCACAGTGAGCTCCAGGGGTGATGCGACTAGAACGACGCTTGATAGATCTTGGTGATCGCCGAGTCGCCGTCATAGCTCGGGTCGGTGTCGAGGCGTCCACTTACCTGACCTGGGAAGGCCGCCAACATCTCGTCGGTGGCGCCCAGGTCACGCATGTTGATATCCAGCTCGATGTCGGCGAGAAACTGTTGGATCGTGTGTACCAAGGTCTCGGCCCGGTCTTGGGTGCCGACAGTATCTTGGTCCGGACGGAGCCAGCCCAACACGGTCGAGAACTTGTCTTGCGCGGCGATGTGCGCATGTTCGAGCCAGGCGGGATACAAGGCAGCGAGCCCCGCAGCATGAGCCGTATCGGTTGCGGCCCCTAGCGGGTACTGCAGCCGATGCGGCATACAGGTCGTCGACAAGGCCAGGTTCTGTCCCATCAGCATGCTGGCGAAGGCCAGCTCGCGGCGTGCCTCGGCATCGTTCAGATCATCCATCAAACGCGGCAGGTACTCATAGACGCGAGTGATGGCCGCGCGAGACTGCGAGGCCGTGTACGGGCTCGCAAAACTCGACGTGAATGTCTCCATGGCATGGGTCATGACATCGAAACCGGTCACTAAAGACACGTCCAACGGGACGGTGTAGGTCAACTCGGGGTCGACGAGCGCGACGTCGGCTGCGACCGAGGCGCCTCGGACACCGAACTTGCTGCCCGACTCGTCGTCGGTAAGAATCGATCCGTAGCTCAACTCGGCGCCGGTGCCGCTCGTGGTGGGTACCAAGATGAGCGTGTTGGAGCGAGCTGGCAGACCGCCGGTGACGGCGCGAATCGCAGCAACATCGCCGCCCACGTGCAACGCCATTGCGGTGGCCTTGGCTTGATCCATGGCCGAACCACCACCGATGCCGACAACATGGGTGATTCCTTGATCAGCCATTTCCCGAACGCAGCGATCGATATCGCTGACTCGCGGATTCTCCTGGATATCGGTGAATGTCGAAACGTCGGTCTTCGAGCTCAGGTCGCCGAGCCACTCGGCGATTGCGCTGCGGCCAAGCGAACTCGCCGACGCCACCACGAGCACACGCGAGTCTTCGGATACATGATCGGCAGCTTCGTTACGCACGCCTTCACCGAAGCGGACGACCGTGTCGGTGCCCACGTTGAATGGTCCCGGCGCATTCATCTAAAGATTCTCAATTCGTTCGAAGTTGCGGGGTCGGTGCTTGGCGAGTATATCGCGACGCTTTTCGAAGAGATCGAGACTGCGACTCTTCACATCGCGATAGAGCTGGTACATCTCTTCGTAGTATTCCGTATTGTGGGGCCGAGGGATGAAGGTCTGGCGTGTGCGCACCACCGTTCGGCATGCTTCGTCATATGAATTAAACTTGCCGGTTGCGCACATGACGATGATCGCCGAGCCGAGCGCTGTCGATTCGAACTCGTCCATGTAGTGGTATTCGAGTCCCGTGATGTCGGCCTTGATCTCATTGGCGATCGCCAACTGCGCCAAGCCACCACTGGCGGTCACCAACTCCGGTGTGGTTCCCGTCTCCGCGAACACCTCGAGAAAGTCTCGGACCGAGAATGCGATGGACTCGAGGATGGCGCGGATCAGATCGCCACGATCATGGTGTCGCTCCAGACCGAAGAAGACGCCCCGCGCATCCGGGTTCCACTCGGGCGCCCGGCTACCCAACAGATCCGGAAGGAAGATCAAACCACTCATAGGATTAGAGGTGCTCGCGCCATACGACGCTTCGTCTTGTATCTGCTGATACGGGTTCGCGCTCTCCTTGTAGAAGCAGGCTTTGGCCCATTCGATGAGACCGCCGCCGAGATTGTTCGAGCCGCCGAGCAGGTAGCCGTTGGCTGCAGGGACGTGCTGGGAGAAGATCCGACCCTTGTCGTCGACGAAGGGTCGGTCGGAGAACATGCGGATCGAGGTAACCGTTCCCGACACATCGCACACCAAACCGGGCGCACTGACACCGGTGCCGAACACCGAGCAGATGGCGTCGTACGTACCGACGACCACTTCGATGTCGGTGGAAAGACCCACCTCGGCGGCGAACTTCGCACCGACCTTGCCGACGACGGTCCCGATGGGGACAACCTCGGGGAGTTTCTCGCTCGAGAGGCCGAGTTCGGTCAGTAGCGCCTCGGGATACGCCTTGGCTTCTTTGTCCCAGAAGGTCTTCTCGGCGTTCAACATGTCGGTAACCGCCAGGCCGTCGGTGATAACGGCGATGAGGTAGTCATTGGGCGACATGTATTTCCACGTCTTCTCGTGGTTCTCGGGTCGATGGCGCTTCATCCACAGCACCCGAGCAAGCTGGCTGTACGGCGAAGCAGAGAATCCGTACTTCTCGCGGAGTGGCCCAAACGCAGACGCGTTCGCCAGCAGATCAGCCTCTTCGGACGCGCGACGATCCGAAACCATGACGACATGGTCGGTCGGTTCGAGGTCGCGGTCGATCGGCACCAGACAGCTCGCGGAACATGACACTGACGCGTAGCTGATCTCGGCGCCGTCGGGCAGAACGCTCACCGCTTCGGAGGTAACTCGTAGCAAGGCCTCGTACCACTCGCTTGCGGACTGCTCGACGCGCTCGCCGGTGAGACGCGAGTGAACGATCTCGCTCGCACCCGAAACCTGTTTGCCGGTGTTGTCGAAGACAATCGACCGGATGCTTTTGAGGCCGAGATTGATGATCAAGTACATGCAAGCTCCTGGATGAATCGGCCAGCGATAGCACGCGTCTTCTCGCGCAACACAGTATGAAGAAGGTTGGGGCTGGCAATCACCGAGTCGACGACCTCGGGATCGGTTATTGCTGCGTGATATCCGTGTTTGAGTTCGGTCGAAACGTTGACCTTTGCTGCCCCGGCACGGACGGCGCGATGCAGTTCGTCGCTGGTCAGACCAGTACCACCATGCAAAACGAGTGGTAGCTCGGCAATGTCGTACGCCGACTCGAACAGCGGCCAATCGAGCAAGCCCTTGTCTGCGTAGACGCCGTGCACATTGCCGAAGCCGACCGCCAGACAATCTGCTCCGCTTGTAGCGATCGTCGCAATATCGCTGGCATCAGCGCTGGTCGCGGTCCCGGAAAGGCCGTCTTCCTCGCCGCCAATCGGACCGACCTCAGCCTCGACTGCCACGCCGAGTTCGTGCGCCATTGCGACGATACGGCTCGTTCCTTCGAGGTTCACATCAATCGGGAAGTGCGAGCCATCGAACATCACCATGTCCCAGCCCGCTCGAGCGCACGACTCGATGAGGTCGAAGTCGCTGCAATGGTCGAGATGGAGGAACAGCTCGGCTCCCGACTGCTCTCGAACGAGATCACACTGCTTGCGCAGCGTCTCGGTTCCGAGCTCGACGACGAGTCGGGCCGATGTCTGGATGATGACTGGCGCATCGGCTTCTGCGGCTGCTTCACCGATACCGACCAACGCATCAAAACCGGGGATGTTGAAAGCGGGTATGGCTGCCCCAGACCTGCGGTATTGCTCCAAGGCTTCGACAACGCGCACTGCGCCAAGTTATCACGGCACATAGCCGTCAACGCGCTCAAACTCCACTGATGGCGAGCTCCCGATGCGCTGCCCATGAGGTGGCGAAAGAGCTACAACCGCCCCAACGACGAGTTCTCACCTGTCGATGTTCTCTCGGCTCAATCTTCGCAGCGCTGCCCGCCAAACACACACGAACACGAGCCGGACCTGCCTCAAAGCCGATCGCCAATTGCCAGATCGGAACATCTCTGTTGCGATCCGTGCGGCAAAGATCCCACGGTACGCGTACGCGCGGGAAACCAGTTGGCGAGCCTGTTTCGAGTCTGTACAACGGTCGTCGAGCCGCTCGATGACAGCGAGCGCCTGCCGGATGCTCTCGCCTGACCTCATGGCCGCAGCAGTGTGTTGATCTGCGTGCACGCGATAGGCCACAAGCGGCGCGGGGTCATAGAAAACAGGTTTGATGGAAGCAATGCGCAGCCACATGTCCCAGTCGGCGGCATGGTCGAGTGTTTCGTCGAAGTCACCGATCAGTTCGAAGGTCGACCGGGTCACCGCGATCGCCGGAGCTGGCGTGCGGTTCGAGACGGCAAGAACTTCGAACGCCTGCGGCCAGATGCCAGCGTGGGATTGCTCTTTGCGATACAGGCCGAGTACGCGCCCCGTGGCATCGATGCGTTCGACTCGGCACGTGGCCAACCCGGCTCCGGCGGCGAACCCACGCTCCATGGATTCGTAGTACCCCGGCCGGACGAGGTCATCGGCATGAAGGATATGCACGTAGGTACCTGTGGCCAGTTCGACAGCCCGGTTGAAGTTACCGATCGGGCCGCGATTGTGGGTGTTGCGAAGTAGTCGAACATTCTCCGGCATATCAGCGTCGGCAAGAGGCGGCATCGAGCCGTCGTCGACCACGACGATCTCGACGTCATCGCGGCCACTCGTCGCTTCGCAAACCGAAGCTAGGGTGATCTGCAGTAACGCACCCGGGTTGTAGGCCGGAATCATGATCGACCATCGCACTGCGCTTTCAGACATCGAATGCACCTCGCAGATCGGGGTCGGGAGTTCCCCAGTGCCGATGCTGAGGCGATTCTGTGGGCGCGTGTATCCTATGCAAGTGAGCGCTCGCGATCCTGACAACGGCGGCGTATCGCTCGGCGCGCACCCCGAACTCGCCGCCGTCGACGACTCACTCGTGGCGCCAGGCCTGCAAGTGGGTGTCGGCGAGTATCTGAGCCAGATGTGGGCTCGACGAGACTACATGCGGCACGTACCGTCGACCACATTGCGCAGCCGGTACATGAACACAGCACTGGGCAACCTCTGGCAACTGCTCAATCCGTTGATCTCATTGGGCACCTACTTCTTGATCTTCGGCCTGGTTCTCGGCACTCGGACCGGCGTCGATGACTTCCTTCCGTTCTTGACGATCGGCATCTTCGTCTACAGCTTCACCCAACGTGCAACCATCACCGGTTCTCGGTCGATCACTCGGAACAAGGGCCTGGTCCGCTCCTTGGTGTTTCCGCGCGCCATTCTGCCGGTGACCTCCGTGGTCACCGAATGGCTGGCATTTCTGCCTGGTCTGGCGTTGGCGATCCTGGTGAGCCTCGCGTGGGGCAACTACCCCACATTGCTCTGGTTGGCACTTCCGCTCGTTGTGCTCCTGCACATGATTCTGAATATCGGATTCGCGCTCGTGGCAGCGCGTCTGAACGACGCCTACCGAGACTTCGAACAAATACTTCCGTTCGTTTTCCGTATGGTCTTTTATGGGTCGGGCGTGTTGTTCGCCGTAGAGAATGTGGTGTCGGAGTCCACGCGGCGCTTCTTCTTGATCAACCCGCTTTACGACGTAATCGAGGTCTACCGCTGGGTCCTACTGGACAACACCGCTCGACCAGCCGAAGCGGTTGTTGCGTTGGCTTGGACCGCAGTCATGACACCGTTCGGGCTCTGGTTCTTCCGTCGGGTCGAACCAACCTACGCCCACTGACATGACCGCCAACACCGAGGAACCCAGCACCGAAACAGCCGCGACCGAGTCTCCTACTGAGCTGGCGATCCAGTGCCGCGATCTGCATGTGCGCTATCAGGTTTTTGCCGAGGGTGCGACCTCGGTCGGTCGTCGTTTCCGCACCGGCGGTGCCCGCAACGCCATCGAGGTTCACGCTGTTCGCGGCATTCATCTCGATGTTCAAGCAGGTGAATCGCTTGGGGTCATCGGAAACAACGGCTCGGGCAAGAGCAGTCTTCTGGGCGCTATCGCTGGAACGCTGACCGCAAGCCAAGGCACGGTTCGTGTTCGCTCACAGCCGAGTCTGCTCGGCGTCGGTGCTGCATTGAATCGCCAGCTCTCGGGCTCGCGGAACATCTTGCTCGGTGGTTTGGCGCTCGGTCTCTCGCATGACGAAGTACTCGAACGGCAACCTGCAATCGAGGCGTTTGCCGATCTCGGCGACGCCATCGAACGCCCGCTGGGCACCTATTCAAAGGGCATGCGCGCTCGCTTGGCCTTCAGTATCGCGACCTTGCAGAATCCCGACATCCTGCTGATCGATGAGGCACTCGCCGTGGGTGACCGCGAGTTCCGACGCAAGAGCCTCAAGCGCATTCGCGAGCTGCAACGAACCGCAGGCACGATCCTGCTCGTCAGCCACAACCTCACTGAAGTACAACAAGCGTGTACACGCACGATCTGGCTCGATCGTGGCCAGATCAAAATGGACGGGCCAACGAATGACGTGCTCGAGATCTACCAAGCAGAAGATTGGTAAGGCCGGGCGTGATTCGAAGAAAAGCTAGGGAGTCGGCGCTGAAGCTGATGTGGTCGGTTGAGCGCTCTGCCCTGCTGGCTCGCATCGGCGCCGCTACGGCCAGGGCGTACTGGCGCCTTCGAGGAGCTGATCGTCTGATCGTCGATGCAACTCGGACCAGTAGGAATCTGAACGCTATTCAGGTGTATCGCGTCGGTGAATGGGCGCGTGCCCTTGCCCGCAATGCGGCGCTGCGACCTACGTTTGATGCGCTTCGGCTCTGCCCCGAAGCGGCAACGGCCACGGCGCGCTCGTATCTGGAACCACGCGCCGAACATGACCTCGTTGCGCAGTCACAGCTCGGTATGTTGGCGGCGCGCCAAGGGCACTTCGACATGTTGGCAGCCGCGTACCAGGGGCGAATCGACGCCGAGATGAATCGCGTGATCCAAGAAGGTTCGCATCCAGAAAAGCGGCTCCCGGCAACCGCCATGGCAGATCTCGAGCGCGTCGTTGACACGCTTACCGACGCCGGGCTTCGTCCGTACGTGGTCTCGGGCACCTTGCTGGGGCTCTACCGCGATGGCGAGCTCCTTCCGTGGGACTTCGACCATGATGTCGGTGTCGGTCCCGGTGTCGATGTTGCCTCGGTGAAAGCGATCTTCGACGAGGACCGCCGATTTTTTGCAGTTGAGCGTGGACACTGCGTTACGGTGCGCGATCTGCAGTCCGGGGTGACCACCGACATCTTCGTGCACTTCGAACGCAATGGCCTTTTTTGGAAGGGAACCGAGATTCACGAATGGTGGCACGAGCCGTTTTCGACGGTCGAAGCGACCTTCGACGAGAAGACGTTTCTCATTCCTGATGACCCAGTCCGTTACCTGGTCGAGAACTATGGCGACGACTGGCACGAACCGAAACCCTTTTATCGAACCACGTTCGATACGCCGAACCGCGTGTACCGACAAACCCCCGAAGCTCTCATCTTCCTCGGGGAGCTCGCGTTGCAGAGCGTTCGCTCGGGTGACCGGTTTGCGGCCGAATCCACGATTCGGTCGTTACGTGACCACTTCGCCGTAGAGCTCACGACCCCGAGCATTTTGCCTGCGCACGAGCATCGCCTCGAGTAACGACCGAGATGTATCGCCTACCACGAATAAGTGTCGACGACGTCTCGCTGCGGTGACCATAGGGTCAGTGAACCCGACGCATTCGACAGGTATCCCGACGCAAACCCCCAGTACACCTCAGAGGTAGTGTCGCTGCCCGTTCCCATGAAGACGGTGACAGTGGCTCCCGGAGCTATCACCACAGGACCTTCGAAGTCCAAGAAGGTTCCCGTTTTGTACTGGAGGCGCCAGTCGGCGAGGCTTGCTGGTTTCGTACCGGCATTGCGAATTTCGATCCACTCACCATTTGGATTCGTTGCGTCGGAGCCAACAGCATCTGGGTTCACAACGCCGAATTCGAACAGATCGTGGGCGCAGTCTTCCACGCACGGATACGAGAAGGACGCCACATCCCAGTCAGTGGACTTCGACCGCAGATAGACGTCGTCGCTGGTGTTCGAAAGCGGATTCAACACGCCACCAGCAAAGAGCTCGGTCGCAGTATCGCTGCCGGCCCCGAAACGGATCCGAAGTCGTTGACCGGGTGCGATCGAAGTGCCGGCGGGTATGTCGTAACTCGTTCCATCGGTGTAGACATACAGTCCGCCCAGGTCGAGCAGCGACGATGAGACGTTGCGAATGTTGATCCACTCACCGTTGGGGTTCGACGAATCGGTGCCCGTGGCGTTGTAGTTGGCGGTGACTACCAGGCCGGCCCCAAGGCTCTGGCTGGCACATGAGTTACTACCCCAGCCATGACAGCTCACGACTGAACGGTCGGGTGAAAGCAGCTCGACTGTTCTGAACCCGCTGTCGGACAGGATCGGTGATGTCTTGTTCCAATAGAGGTCGGAGGACGTGTTCGACCCCGAGTTGATGTGGACAATGATCGAGTCGCCCGGGGCAACCCAGCGACTCGAAACGGCGGCGAGTTGATAGCCGCGCGCACGGATCTTCCAGCCGCGAAAGTTCTGAAAGACCTGACTGTTGTTCGTGATGCGGATCCACTCGATGGCGGGATCCGACGAAGAGACACCCGGAGCGTGCCAATTCACACGATCGATCTCGAATCCGATTGCCGCGCTCTGGCATTGGCTGGCGCAGGGCCATTCGTGGCGGAGCAGGAGCGAGCCGTCCGGATCGAACAGGTCGACCTCGTCGCCGGTGTTGCGAAGGATTCCTTCGGTCAGACCCCAATATTTCCTGTAGGTGTTGTCGGATCCCGAGCCAACGAAGAGCCGGATGTTGCGATTTGGCGTGAGGATCACATCACCGTCGAAGGTGTAGCTATCGCCGTCGTTGGTCACGGTATAACCACCGATGTTGATCGAGCTGTCGCTGGTATTCCACAGTGCCACCCATTCACCATTCGGATTGGTGAAGTCGTTACCGGTCGCATCGAAGTTCGCAAAGAAGCGAATCGCCCCTGCCGGGTGTTCGTCGATGCACACAGATGCGCCCCACGCGTAGCAATCAACCTCGATACCGCTCGGCGCCGTAACGCGTACCGTGCGATCGCCGTTGCTATTGGGCAAGATGCCGGCACTGTTGCCCCAGTACAACGTCGCGCTGGTATTCGTGCCACTACCTACGTTGATCGTGTACGACCCGCCGGGGTCGAGCGAGGCACTAGAAGGAAACACGAAATCGGAACCGGCAGACCTGACGCGCCAACCGTCGAGCTCCACCACGGTCGCACCGGCATTTCGCACCCGCAGCCATTCTCCATTGGGATTGGTGAGGTCGTTGCCGGGAGCGTCGTAGTGAACAGTGTCAACAACGATGGCCTCGGCCGGTTCGCACGAAACGGTACACGGCCAAAACTGCGAGCCCCGCATGTTCAGCAGCTCGTCCCGCAGGTACACAACATCGGAGGTATTCGACAACCAAGCTTCGGAGAATCCCAAGTACATGTTTGTAGACGAATTGGTGCCGCTGCCAGATCGCACCGTCAGCTTGCCGCCCGGCGCAATGGATTGTCCGGCTGGAAACTGGATGGTGCCACCGTTGAGGCGAGCCGAGCTGCGCAATGTCCAGTTGTTGAGGCTGATGGTCGAGGCCGAGAGGTTCCTGATCTCGATGTACTCATCGTTCAGGTTGGTGTTGTCGTTTCCAGCGGCGTTGTAGTTCACCTGAATCGCAACGTCGCCGGTGTTGGACGGCACGCCACATGCATGCTCAGCCCACATACCGATATCGGCTGCTTTCGCCGTTTCGCCCCGACCGAAGTACTGCTCCTGATAGTCCGGCTCGGCTTGAAAGCTGATCGGGAGAGCAAGGCCCTGATCGATGGCCGGAAACGCCACGTTCTCGTCATAGTTCGCTCCTTTGAACACATGACGAATGGGGCGGTTCTCCGATTCTGATGCCATCGACTGCGCCTCGAGCCGAATGTGAGTGCCAACGGGCAAAATCGAGCTCAGTACAACCTTGGCGGCGTCTGCGAAGCACTCGTTTGCGGCCGTCTCGTTCGAATCGAGCCCTGCAATACGGATTCTGGTGAGTCCGTCAGGATGTTCGTCGCCAGCGTCCCAGTCGATATCGATCGTGTCGCCATCGACCACATTGGTCACCGTTCCGAACCAGCTGGTCGAAACTGCGCTCGCACTCTGCGATAGAGCGAACGTGGCCAACAGTGCAGCCACCGCGACGAGCACGCCGAACAGCCAACGGATCACATGCTCAGGTATCCCTGACACTGGAGTCGTATCCTTCCGATGAAGACTGTGTGCTCATGCCGCGAATTCAGAACCTTACTACGCGAAGTCGGCCCTGAAATTCGGCCAACTTTGTCTGATCAGCTCGCTGTTCGCACGACGCCAGCATTGTGTACGCCATTGGCAGCGTCGCGATTTGGGGCGCCCACGATCAATTGCGACTTCGAACTGTTGTCGAAGTTCCCGATCGCTACCGCAGTCCCGAAGGCATCGTTCGATTCGGCTGAACCAGACAGGGCCGACGAATTACCACTCAGCCAACGAGCGTCGTTTGAGACGATACCGGAAGAGCTTCCCTGGAAGATGATTGCCGCGCCAGTATCGGATGCGCCACTGAGTGATTCGCCGGGGATTCCGACGATCAGATCGTCTTGGGAGCCGTTGCGTGCGTCGCCAGCAGCGAGTGATGCTCCGAAGCGGTCGCCGGTCTCGCCTGCGCCCGGTACGTCGAACGAGTTACCACTGATCCATGTTGAACCACTCTTCTGTGCACCCGACGACGAGCCGTAGAACACGAGTGCTGCGCCTGCATCGGACTGGCCATTCAGCCCTTCGCCCGGGATACCTACTGCGAGATCGTCGTACGCGTCACCATCGAAGTTTCCTACGGCAAGAGCAGAGGCAAACTCGTCGCCCGCTTCGCCCGAACCCCTGACGCCTGACGAACTGCCACTAATCCACTGCGAATTCGACGTGGTTATACCGCCGCTCGAACCCTCGAAGATGATGAGTGAACCTGCGTCGACTCTCGAGCCGAGGTTTTCGCCGGGTAGGCCCACGACGAGATCGTCGCGACCGTCGTTGTCGAAGTCACCAGCAGCAAGAGCGGCACCGAAATGATCGCCTGCCTCAGCTTCCCCAACGACATTTGGTGAGTCGCCACCGAGCCATGAGGCGCCGCCACCAGTAACGCCGCTCGAAGAACCATACATGACGATTGCGGCTCCTGCGTTCGAGTGGTCGGCAATGTCTTCGTGCGGGACGCCGACAGCGAGGTCGTCGTAACCGTCACCATCGAAATCGCCAGCTGCGAGTGCCTCGCCGAGACGATCGTTGGATTCTGCAGTGCCGGGAACTCCCGACGTGTTCTGGGTGAGAACATCGGCCGATGCGCCGCTGTTTGTGGGGCTGAATCATTTGACCACCGAAGCTCAGCAGCTGGCTTGGCAGATTGCGGACGTTGCCAACGCAACGATCGACGTGACGTTATCGAAGGCCAATCGAGCCAGCATCTACGCGCTTCAGCGGCAAGGCAAGGTCACCGCAACGATCGGTGAAATTGCCAATCGCAGTGACTTGGTCGTATTCTGGTTCTGTGATCCGGTGACGTCGCATCCGCGTCTCATCGAACGACTGACTCGCACGAAGTCCGCAATCAAGAAACGAATCGTCGTTGTGGGTGACAGCAGTTCAGCGACCGCGCAGATCGCCGATGAAGTGATTGCGGTCGAAGATGATGGGGCAGGGGACTTTATCCGAGACCTTCGACTTGCGATTGGTAACGAAGAGGATTCGCCAAAATTGGCTTCCGAGGAAGCACGCCCTCAAGCACGCCATCAAGCCAGCACCTTAGCGCGACTTCTGAAGGGCAGTAGTTACGGAAGTTGGATCTATGGGCATACCGACGTTAGTGCAGAACGGGACGATGTAACACTCGCATCGCAAATGCTGGTTCGTGAGCTCAACGATCACACGCGCTTCATCAGTCTCGCGCTGCGCGCCGATCAAAACGGTGCCAGCGGCGAAAACGTGCTTTCTGCGTTAAGCGGGTTTCCGGTGGCGGTCGATCTGTCGATGTCTATCCCGCAATACAACGGCGCTGAGTACGCGGCTGAAACGGTGCTTGAAAACGGCGAGTGCGATTTCGTTTTGTTGTTCGCTGGCTGGGGCACTTCAGGCGAAGTAGATATACTCTCCCCCGCCGCCAAAGCAACTTTGGCAAAAACGCCCAAGGCAATCATCAGCTCAGCCACAGCGTTGGATTTGGATGCTGAAGTTTCAGTCCAAGTCGACCTGCCCGGCGTCAGTGAGTCAGGCGAGTTCTGTCGCGTCGATGACGTGTCGCTGGCGGTCGGTGCGTTGACCGCGAGGCAGCATGGTTCCGCGACTGATTTTCTAAAGATGCTCTTTGACCGACTTTGTTCGCAGTGAGACGGTCGCCGTTGCGGTGATTAAGCCGGCGTGGAAAGTGCTGTCATCACCTCTGCTATCACTGTTAAGTTACGCCAATTATTTCAATTGTAAGGGAAATACTAATGGTGTCGATCGTTCGGTGTCGATGGATTCTAGCACATGCATAACTTTTCCGGGGCGATCGGCGTCGGAACTGTTATTTCAATCAGTCCGGATATCGTCGAGACGCGTCTCGGGAGACATCGATGAAGAAAAAGTTGACACTGGTAACCTTTGCTGCCGCATTTGCTGCAATGTTCGGGATGAATCTCGATATGGCCACCGCCCAATTTGGCGCGGGTCCACGGTTGGGCAACCAAGTGCAGGAACCAGACTCCTTCCGCCGCGTCGCAGCCGATCTCAACGTCGGATTGCCTGGCCGTTTATGGGTCAGTTCGAACTTCGCCGACCAAGGATTTGGTTACACCGGTTCCTACCTAACGGTCGGCGGCAAGGCTCGATTGTTCGAGGATTTCTTGGACGGGCGTTGGTTGACCGAAGGTCGGTTGCATCACTCAATCGAGGACGACGGTGGCTTCTTTGCCAACGTCGGCATCGAACGTGTCTTCTCGGTTAAGCCAGCGGGCGCGGAGGTTGTGACCGGATTCTGGTACGACTTCGACGGCGACCAACAAGGCAATTTTGGACACGATTTTTCACAGTTAGGCGTCAACGCCGCAATTAAGACTCGCCGCTGGGATCTGGTCGGTAACGGTTACTTCCCGATCGGGCAACGCAACTACTCATCGGCGGCAACCGTTGGCGGCACGTTCTTTCAAGGCAACAACATCGTCCTCCAACAGGGTGTCGATTCAGCTTTGACAGGTTTCGACGTCACATTAAGGATGCGTCCCAAGCAAATGGCGTTCATGAACGGCACGTTTGAGATCGGCGGCTACGGGTACAGCAGCGACTTAGTCAATTCATTCGGCGGTGGACGCCTTCGCATTGGTGCTCAAGGCAGACGTGGTTTGATCTTGGGTGCTGAGATCAACCACGATGATCGTTTCCGAACAACCGGAGCGTTAAGCCTTGGCTACATTTTCGGAGCCGTCGGCGGAAGCAATTCAGAATACGCAGGCATTGGTCGAGATTTGGAAGAGACCAATCGCAACGATCATATTGTGCGATTTAACCGTTCGGTTGAATTGGCGATCGACCCCTTCACCGGAGCGGCGTACAACGTCGTCCACGTTCAAGACGGAGCAGGTGCCGGCGGCGACGGAACGGCTGAGAATCCTTACGACACTCTGCTTTCTGTCCAAGCCAACAGTGACGTTGGTGACGTGATCTTTGTTGGCGAAGGTGGCACGCTGGACGGCGGAATCAGGCTGCAGGATCGTCAGTTTCTGTTGGGAGGCGGCACCGAACAGATCATTGACATCCAAGACGGGCGTCGATTCCGCTTAGGTAGCGACACCGGCAACAGCGCTGTTCTCACCAATACCGGTGGGGCAAACGTGATCTTGATGGCCGACGACAACATCATTCGCGGCGTTGTGGTTGACGCCACGGGAGCAACCAACGGTATCAACACCAATGGTTCCAATAACGGCATCGTGGAAAACACCACCGTCAGCGGTGCGGCCGAATACGGAATCATCGCCAGCCTCAGCACTGGCGACTGGAAATATAATAACAACACATTGACCGGCAACGGCATTGACGGACTGCACGTTAGAAATGCACTGGACCCCAATCTAACGTTTGAGGTAACCGGAAACGTCGCGACTGGAAACGGCTTTGATGGTATCCACTTTGAAAACTTCTTTGCCGATTCGATTGTGTTCTCAGACAACAACACCAGCAATAACGCTCGGCATGGTCTGTTTGTGGAGGACTACTTGACGCCAGCCGGCGAAATTCAAGTTGTTTCTCATACGTCTGACGCAAACGCCGGTACAGGTGTTTACTTCCTACGTGGCGACGGAAATTTGTCTCTGTTGAACTCAACCATCACCAACAACCTGCAAAGTGGTTTCCAAACAGACTCATGGACCAACCAAACGGCGGGGCAAAGCACTTTCGTTGGACGTGATGAAGGTGGCGCTACGCTGATCAGCGGAAACGGTGTGGGAGCCGGTGCGAATCTCCAGTTCGATCTCAACGGTCCAAATCTGAATCAGGACATCTTGGTAACAGGTTTGACACTGGACAACGGTGGACGCGGCATCCAAGCTGGTGTCAACGGCGCAAATTCGGTTATGAACCTTGATTTGATTGATCTTATCTCCATCAGCGACAACACCGGTGACGGCATTCGCTTGAACGCTGAAGGAGGCGGTATCCTCAATGCCAACATCCTTAGCCAAGGTAATTTACCATTGCAGATCAGCAGCAACGCCGAAGCCAACGGAGCTGGAATCTTTATCTCCACCGATGGCTCTAATGGAGTTAACGCGTCGCAGGTCAATGCGGTTATCGACAACGTCAACATCTTGATGGCGGGATCGACGATTAACTCCAGCGGTATTGAAATCAGTTCGCTGAACAACTCGTTCGTTGACGTCTCGTTGACTAATTCGAACATCGAAAAATTACTGACCGAAACGTTCCCGACCGGCGGACTGTTGGACAACGGCATCGGTATCCGAATGAACTTTGCCAACAACGGCAATGAAGATATCAACCGTATCTATGTTCAAGGGACAACGATCACTACTGATAATGGGATTTTCCTTAATACCGCAGCCAACACGTTTACGGACTTCCTGATCGAAGAATCGACCGTTCAGGCGGCGGGTGATCGCGTGACCCAGCGTGTATCCGATGCTCCCTTTGACGGAAATGATGCTGCCGCTTCTGCAGAAGATGGATTTACAGAGTTCGGCAATCGTGGCATCGTTATCCGAGCTGACGGCAACGATGGCACTGCTCTTGCCGATAATTCAACACGGGTCGCGATCCGCGACGTCTTGGTTCAGGATTTTGCAGGAACTGTCTTTGGACAGGGTGGTGACGAGGAGGTTTCCTTCGGAAGATTGCCGGGTCTTGTTGGACAAGGAAACGAAGCGTTGGAAGGTAGCGGCATCGATATCGCAACTACCGGAGATGCGTCATTGTTACTCAGCATCAGCGAAGTTCGCCTCCTGAACAATGGAGCGGGCTACAATAACGACGAAGACAACAACAACGTTTTCAACAACCAGCCGGTAACAGTCACCGAAGCACCTGGCGAACTCTACTTCTTTGACGCCCTGAAGATCAACGCGTTCGACACGAGTCTGATTTCCGCGCGTATCAGCAACAACTTTTTCCAAGATAACTTTGAAAGAGCAATCGGCATCGACACTTATGACGGAGCGACGATCAATGCGACGATCGAAAACAATGCGTTTGAGAACAATGATCGAGGCCGAGACTCAAATATTATTGTAGGTCCCTCTTTCTTTCCCGACGACCCGGTTAGCTATTCTCAGGCCCACGACACTGCGGACATCGAAATTATCAACAATGAAGAGTTCTACTATCGTCCCTATGAACACGTCTTCATCGTCAACCAAGACGGTGTGCCAGTGGACGCCGCCGGGGACGCGCTCAACGCTGACAATGTGTTTGCTTTAGGACAAGACAATCGTGCGTCCGTTATACCGGGAAGAGCGAACATCTGCGTGGGACTCGCCAACAACGTGTTCCAGACGGGTGCTGACATCCGGGACTTTTCTACCTTTGGCGATCTGAGAGTTGGACTTGAAGGAGCCTCAAACGGCATTGGATTTGACACTGGGAACGCGACGCTAACGAACTTTGGACTCTGCGAACAATTGGTGAATAATGAGGAAGCCAACTTCTTCGCATTAGGATTTGCCAGTCCTATCCACTAATTCTCAAGGCCAACTTACGTAGGCAAAATCTTAGTCATGATCAAGCGGCGGAAGCAATTCAGCCGCTTTTTTTATTCAAAGCCCCACGAAACAGGGAGTTTGAAGACTCAAATTGACGTAGCGTCGTTCGGCATCGCATCTGTACACTACGACGCCAATGATTGCAGAGGCTGCCATCATGATTCCTAAACAGCGAAGCTTAATCCCTTACCCGTTCCATTGAAAATCCTTCAGATTACATCCGGTCGAAACATTAACGGTGCGTTGACGTACTGTAAGTTTCTGTCTGAGCATCTAATCGCCAGCGGTCACTCGATCACCATACTGTGCCGCAAAGATGGCTGGATCGAACATCAAGATATCCCCGGAGTCAAGTTCTTTCACTCCGAAATGGACCGTACTGTCAGCGAGATCCGCCGCGTTAGCAAATGGGTGGTCGAGCAAAAGTTTGACGTGATTCACACTCACATGAGTCGAGCTCACGCGTTTGGTGTGCTGCTGAAACTGAAAACCGGAGTGCCTGTGATCGCAACGGCCCACAATCGCTCATTTCAGTTGCATTGGACATTCAACGATTACGTCATCGCCAATTCAAATGCGACCTGTCGCTATCAAAAACGTATCAATCGAGTGCCCAAGCATCGGATCGAAACCGTCCATTGCTTCACAGACCTAGAACGATTCAACAATATTACTGAACGTTGTCAGCGGCGAGTTCTGCGGCAATTGAAAGCCAGCGAGGATGATTTTCTGGTCGGCGTGGTCGGCGAAGTTGTAAAACGAAAAGGACATATCTACTTATTTAAGGCGCTTGAAAAAATTGCTCAGGCTGTGCCAAATTTCAAATTGGTGTTGTTAGGACGATTTAATCGTGAAGAAGCCTATGTGAAACGGATGCGACGGATCTTGCTGAAGAATAAAATGTTTGGCAAAGTCAAATGGTTGGGTTTAAGGTCCAACGTGCAAGATTATATGGCTGCGTTTGACTTGACCGTGGTGCCCTCGATTGAAGAGCCTTTAGGGTTAGTGGCGCTGGAATCCTTAGCGGCTGGAACACCCGTGATCGCATCTGATACCGGCGGATTACCGGAGATTATTCAACACCAAATAAGCGGATTAATCGTGCCGCCCAAACGCCCATCAGCAATTGCGGGGGCCGTGATCGAACTTGCCAACGACCCGATGCGTCGCAAGAGAATGGGGCAAG
>ENA-ORXT01002554-ORXT01002554.1-marine-metagenome-genome-assembly--contig:-NODE-2554-length-21666-cov-10.801705_pt1 | contig 21666 bp, 23 predicted proteins | sample MGYA00237868_ERZ511482 | MGnify/ENA metagenome assembly ERZ511482
AAAAAATTATTGTCTGCTTCTGATGCCTTACTGACTATCTCTGTAGAAACAGGAAAGAGATGGAACAAATTATTTAAGCAAAGTATCACCGTCTCAGAACCTTTACGCGAAAAGCAGGTAGATATGTTTTTTGATACTACGGATGCCGTGCGTGATCAAATAGAAGAAGGTGCGGAACGATTTAAAAAATTGTTAGGGATAGAGGAAAATATCGGAGATATTATCCAAAAGAAGATAAATAAAAATAAAGTCGTCAAGCAGCTGACTGAAAATGCGAGTAAGTTAGTCTCCGTAGTAAGCGAATCTGGGTTGAAGGAATCGATTGAAAAAGGAGCGGTAAAAATAAAGATGGAAATTACCGACAAGCTAAATACTAAGTCAGATAAAAAATCTAAGAAGAAATCTTCTAAGAAATCCTCTAAGAAGTCTTCTAAAAAGAAAACTAGTAAGAAGAAATTTTCTGCAAGTAAATCAAAAATAAGTAGGGTAAAAAAGTCTAAACCTACGGCTAAAAAGAAAACTAAAACAGCATTGGCAAAAGCGACAACTACAGGTGCAAAGCGTGGGCCAAAACCAAAGACAACTGCGGCGGTAAAGAAAACAACTACGGGCGCAAAGCGCGGGCCAAAACCAAAGTCAGCAGCTAAAAAAGTAGTTGCTAAGAAAACAACTACAGGTGCAAAGCGTGGGCCAAAACCAAAGACAACTGCGGCGGTAAAGAAGACAACTACTGGCGCAAAGCGTGGGCCAAAACCAAAGTCAGCAGCTAAAAAACTAATTGCTAAGAAAACGACTACTGGCGCGAAGCGAGGACCAAAGCCTAAGCCAAGTAAGCCAGGGTACGATGACCTTAAAAAGGTAATGGGTGTAGGTGCAAAAATGCAGACTATTCTGAACAGTAAAGGTATTAAGACCTATAACGATCTGAAGAGAATCAGTGTAGGGGACTTGCAAGCGATTATCAATGGAGCAGGTGGATACTACCAGTCATATAAGGCTAGTATGTGGAAATCTGAGGCTGCTTTAGCTGCTGCAGGTAAGTTTGATGAGATGAAGTCTGGTAGAAGATAGATTAAATTAAATGCATCGCTTTTATAAGCGAGGCAAAAAAATAGAAAAGTCGACGTGCATAGCACGTCGGCTTTTTTTTATGCGTCTATGCTGTGGACTAGATACGGAAACAAATGTGTCAAGGATAAGGCAACGCTCATGTGTTTTTTATCACCGAAGGCAACGGAGTGCTAGTGTTTGCGGTCAAAACATCGAAGACGCTGAAGGAGTTGTAGCAAGTACGATTTCACCTGCAACTAATTGGATATTAACAATTTAGTATTTAAATGTAAAAAGAATTCACTAAATACTTGCTAATATCAATCAAATTAACCTACATTTGTAGTGTACTATTGAAGTAGTACACCATAACACTTAAAACATCTAATATGATTAATCTATCCAATATCACTTTTGCTTATAAAAGTGGCTTGCTCAACAGGCAAGTGGGCAGCAAGCTATTTGATCGGCTGAATTTGCAAATGCAGGCGGGTCAGGGACAGATCTACGGTCTCCTCGGAAAAAACGGAGCAGGTAAAACGACCTTACTGAAAATTATTTCTGGTTTAGCTTTTCCTGATGGTGGGAATGCGGAAGTGATGGGATATACACCTGCTGATAGGCACCCTGCGATGCTGGCAGACATCTACTATGTGCAAGAAGAACTTTACTTGCCTGAAATCAGAATCAGTGCATATGAAAAGTTTTATGCGCCGTTTTATTCTAAATTTTCTCCAGAACAATTTGATTATTACCTCAAGATCTTTGGATTAGAAAAGGATCGTAAGATTCATAATCTCAGTCATGGACAAAAGAAAAAGGTGATGCTCAGTTTTGGGATGGCATGCAATAGTAGATTGCTTATCATGGATGAACCGACCAATGGATTAGATATTCCCAGCAAAACCCAATTTCGTAAAATGATCAGTAATGCGATCTCAGATGATCGACTATTTATCATCTCTACACATCAGGTGAAGGATGTTGCCAACTTGATCGATCCCATTATTATTCTCGAAAATGGAAAAGTATTATTTAATGAAAGTGTAGAACGCATCTCGCAAAAGTTGAGTTTCGATCTGGAGCAGGGGATAGCCGAGCCACAGGATGCAATGTTTAGTGAGCGTATCCCAGGTGGATACAAAACGGTGCGAGAAAATAAATCGGGAGTAGAGTCAGAGATAGATATCGAAGCCCTATTCAATACCATAGTTTTAAACCAAGAAAAAATTAATCAACTATTCCAAAAAGAAATGTATCATGAATCAAATTAAATCATTCGATCTTGGTCGAGTAGGCTTGTTGATAAAGAAGGAATTATTTTATCAGCGGCGAGCGCCTTGGATAATCGTTATGGCTGTATTTTTATTCTTATTGGTTATCCATTTGTTGATGGCAGCAGAAGAGCCAGGTGCCAATGACCTGCCAGGCAATCAAGTATTCTTTTACGTGATTACATTATTGATACTGGGTACAATTTTTACTAGTGCGGCCTTCAATGAGCTGAATAATAAATCTGCGGCGCACCATTATTTGAGCATACCCGCTTCGCATTTAGAAAAACTAATTAGCAAGTGGCTGGTCACGGGGATACTCTATGCGATTGCATTCAACATATTCTATTTTATGTTCACGCTATTTGCTAATCTGCTGACGAGCTTAATATTTGGGGAGGCTGCTGGTATTTTTAACCCCTTTGAGCAGCGGGTTGAACTAGATGGATTTAGACCTATACTTATGACACAGTTGTACTTGTCGCTACACACGGTTTATCTAGCAGGAGCAGTTTATTTCCGCAAATTTGCCTACTTCAAAACTATGATTGCGCAGACTGTAATTACTATGACTGTCATTGGACTACTAGCAGGTATAGGCAGTTTATTCTTTATGGATTTTTGGGGTGAAAATATAGCCAACACTAGCGTGCAGTCTGACTCTATCGTGATGAACTCCTTGGGTCAGATTATGCCTGTGCTGGGTAAGATTGTACTATGGATAATATTTCCACTTTGGATGTTGAGTTATAGTTATTTTAGATTGAAAGAAACAGAAGTATAAGATTATGAATTTCACTAAAAGTCAAACGATATATATGCAGATCGCGGATCATGTATCCGAGCAGATTCTTGCGGGCCAGCTGCAGGCAGGGGACAAAGTACCCTCGATCAGAGAAATGGCCACCACTATTGCGGTCAATCCAAATACAGTTATGCGCACTTACGCTTACCTGCAAGAGCAGGACATTATTTTTAACAAACGGGGTATCGGTTATTTTGTAGCTGAGCAAGCACTTCACAAAACCAGACTTATGAAAAAGGAAACGTTTATCAATCAGTATTTACCAGAGTTTTTTAAGAACATGAATCTTTTGGACATTAAATTTTCGGACTTGCAAAAGTTGCATTCTGAGTTTAATAAAAGTAAGGCCAATTAACAATCACCACTAACAAAAAGTGAGCATCATGAAAAATAGCAATAAGATATTATTTGGAGGTTTAGGCTTGGTCGTTCTCCTAGGATTGTTGGCGGCAGGATACACGCGCGCCAATACAAAAATATGGTCGCCTGAAGCCTGTGGCGAAATGCCTCGAACCATAAAGAATGTACAGCTGCAATTTGATAAAGTGGAAATAAGTCATGGTATAAATGTTACCTTAACACAAGGTGAATTCAACCTTGAATTAGAGGCTGCTAAGGAAGTTATGCCTTATGTGAACCATCACGTAGAAAACGGCATGCTCAAACTCTATTTAGAGAATGGGGAATATCTTCCATGCCCTGTAAATGTGAAAATGCGCTGTCCGGAGTTGTCTTCGCTGAGTGTATCGAGTGGCTCTACTGTCACCGGTGAAGGTCGATTTGAAACCTCGAGCTTGGCCATAAAGACAATGAATGGAAGTAGTGCAAATCTTAACCTTGTTTGCGATAAGGTGAATGTATATTCTACGAACTCTTCTGATCTACAACTGAGTGGGACTATTTCCGAATTGGACATTACTGCCCTAAATTCTGTACGTATTCAAGCACCCTATGCGCGTGTCAATGCTGCAACTGTTGTGTTGAAAAATTCTTCTTCCGCCATGATTTATGCGGACTCGATTCCCTCAGTCTCTTTGACGAATAGTTCTTCTCTTCAATATATTGGTCAAGCAGTGGTAGGTAAAACAAGTACACAAAATTCAAGTTCTATAGAAAGGATTGAGGAGTCGGAAGGTTATAATATTGTGGATTAGATTTGGTATTTTTTTGGGGCCATCCACAGCCTAAAGGCGTGGTCGGGGCTTTCGCTACTACCGCCGAAGGTGGCGGTACCGCTGCAGTCCCTTGTCTCTAACGCGTCTCCGACTTGTCGTGCTATCGGGCTGGCGCCCTGCGCAAATGGAGCACAGTTTTCTTTTGGTTTGAACCGAAAAATTGCACAAAGTAAAAACAAAGACTTCCCTTCCCTTCTTCGGGCGGGGTACAAATAAAGTTTGTATCGAACACAGCTATGTTTTTATATTGTTCTCTATGTGTTGGGGAAAAAACTAGAGCTGCGAATTCGGACTTTATATCTCTTGATTATATCTACATTACTGTTATACGAGGCTTTCTCTGCACGTAATGGGTTGGAAACCATGGTTTTCTCTTTAACTAATCGCAGCCTCTCGCGAACTAACTTTTTTATAGTATGCATCTGAGGACTTATCGGTGTCCATACCACTAGATCTTTTTCTAGGTCTAATTGAGCTAAAGCTTTAGAGTCTATTTCATCCGTATTAGATTTTAAGTTCAAACTTTTAAAATAGGCATTACTTACATTTCCTGACACTACATGGGCACGCCCAAAACCAAGTCCTGAAAATAGGAATGCTGCTATCTTTGTACAGAATCTTGAATGATTAGCTTGACGGCCTCTTCTTTTTTTAGGATCTCCGCCTCGGACTTTTTGATATCGACTTCGAGGGAGTAGACGATGCGCTTGACTTTGGCCTCTGTGGAGGAGACACTGCTAAGGGCGGCGGCGATCTTGCGCTGAATAACCCAGTCAGAAATGAGGTTGTCAAAAAATACATCAAGGAAGGAATTGAAACCGTCGATATTGAAACTGAGGTCAAACTTCTGCTGTCCGTGAATATCTGCCAGCTCTTTGCTGAAGACACGCAGAAGATGCTGCGCTTGGTGAGATATTTTCTTGGCCTTATCGATAGACGCCATCTTGATGGCGGTGTTGATCGCCCTACCTTTTGCACCCACATTCCATGTGCCCCAGTTGTGCGCGGCTTTGAGGTTTTGGATCATCTCTGCCATCATACCGACTGCACTATTGCCGACCTCTACTGCCTCAATACATTCTTTGCGAATGTAATAATGCGTATTGATTTCGGACTCCAACTGACTTATTTTTTCACCAGCTGCACTGCCGTTGAGCATAATCTCTTTTTTGCGGATAGCAAGTAGCTTGGTAATCTGGGCGCTAACATCAGCGGCATTGGCAACTTTCTCCTGAAGTATACCTTTTTCGTACTGTAGGATATCAAGGGATTTTTTGAAAGCCTCGTACTTCATGAAAGCGTGAAGATATTCTTGTCGTTCTTTTTCTAGCTGCTTTTCCTTGTCGCCAAGGAACTTGCGGAAGACGGATTTAAGACTTCTACTTTCGAGCTCGGTTACGTCGGCGTGCTCATTGAGCATGGTATCTTCTAATGCGCTGAGTTGTCCATTTTTGTTTTCCAATTCGTTCAAGATAAATTCTAGGCGTTTTTTAGCCAATTCATTGGACTTTTGTAGCTCTATCAATTCTTTTATCGTCGCCATATCATCAAATTTAAACGTGTTGGTTTTAAAAGTCTTTTGTGCTAAATGTGTAATTTGCACACTAAATTAAGAGATTTTCGCAAAACAAAAGATGGAAAATAATAAACCAGTGTGGGGATTAGACCTCGGAGGCACAAAGATAGAGGGTGTAATCCTTGAAAGTGCATATAATATAAAGGTAGTAGAAAGGACGAGAATCGCAACCGAAGGCGATCAGGGATACGATCATGTGCTGGCGCGAATCAAGTTGCTAATAGAGCAGATGAGCGAAAAAACAGGGCTGCGACCTGAAAGTATCGGACTGGGAACTCCAGGGGTGTTGGATCCCGACCTGAATACTATGAAGAACTGCAACTCGACTTCGCTCAATGGGAAATACCTGCAAAAGGATCTGGAAAAAATGTTGAATATGCCCGTGCGGATGGCAAACGATGCGAACTGCTTTGCGGTGGCGGAAACTTGTCTGGGAATCGTGCGCGATGAGATGCCGACTGCTCAAGTGGTATTTGGAACTATCATGGGGACGGGTGTCGGTGGTGGTGTGGTTATCAATGGCAAAGCGCTGTACGGAAGACATGGTATTGCGGGCGAATGGGGGCACAATTTTTTGGATGCCTCGGGTGGTAAATGTTACTGTGGGCAGACGGGTTGTGTGGAGACAATTATCAGTGGGCCAGGGCTGCAAAGGTATTATACTTCCCTGACGGGGGAGGAAAAACCGCTGAAAGAAATTGTGCAACGCAGTAAGGAGGGCAGTGATAATGCAGCGGCAAAAACGGTGCAGCGACTGGTGCAGTTTTTTGGGAAGAGTATTGCGAATGTAATTAACATCCTTGACCCCGATGCGATCGTGCTGGGCGGTGGACTAGGAAATATCGATATCTTGTACACTGATGGCGTGAAGGAAGTGGAGAAACATCTTTTTAACCACGTACTTCGGACTACTTTTTTGAAACCAAAATTGGGAGATAGCGCTGGTGTTTTTGGTGCTGCCTTATTATAATAGAAAATGATAGAGACCTCAAAACTTAGCTTTCAATATAAAGGGGGCAGTACGATGCACTTTCCTGATATTACGATAGCGCAGGGTGCGCATTGCCTTATCCTCGGTACCTCGGGTACGGGGAAGACAACTTTACTGCACCTGTTGAGCGGCTTACTTTCTCCAAAGGAAGGGCGTATCAAAATAAAAAATACGGCTATTGAGAGCATGAGTGAATCTAGCTTAGATGCTTTTAGAGGGCAACATATTGGGATTGTGTTTCAGGTGCCGCACTTTGTGGCTGCTTTGACGGTCTCTGAAAATCTGCAGCTCGCGCAAAAATTGCCAGGCAATAAAGTAGATAAAGCTAAAATCGCGCAGATACTAGGGCAGTTGAATCTTGCACACAAACTCGATGCTTATCCTAGCAATCTGAGTCAGGGCGAAAAACAACGTGCCTCGATTGCGCGCGCGATTATCAACAGTCCTGCCGTGATATTTGCGGATGAACCGACTTCTGCTTTGGATGATAAAAACACCGCCGAAGTGACGCGGCTGCTCCAGCAAACGGCTCAAGAAAATAAAGCGACTTTAATCATTGTCACGCACGACAATAGACTCCAGAACGCATTTGAAAATAAAATTATCCTCGCTGACTTATGAATTTATTAAAACTGGCTTGGAAAAATTTGATCAGTAAACCTTTGAGTATGTTGCTCAATTTGTTGCTGTTTGGACTGGGCGTGGGGCTGGTGGTTTTTCTGTTGTTGATCAATCATCAGGTCAATGAAAATTTTGAAAATAATCTGGCAGGTATAGATTTGGTCATTGGAGCGAAGGGTTCTCCCATGCAAATGATACTCTGCAATATGTATCATATAGATGCACCGACTGGTAATATTCCGATCCAGGCAATCAAGCCATTTTTCAACCCCAAGCATCCAGTCGTCAAGCAGGCGATTCCACTTTCTTTGGGGGATAGTTATAAGGGCTATCGCATTGTAGGGACGGATACGAGTTTTGTCGATTTGTATGATGCCAAGATTGAGAAGGGGAGAATGTGGCGGCAGGATTATGATGTCGTCGTGGGTTCGCTAGTAGCGGATCGCGCACATATCCATTTGGGGGATCGATTTTATAGTTCGCATGGATTGGCGGACGATGGGATCAATGTTCATGATGACGGTCAACAGTTTCGAGTGGTTGGTATTTTGAAGCCAAGTCGGACGGTGGCGGATCAGTTGATTCTTTGCAATACCCCTACCATATGGGCGGTACATAATCATGAGCATCATGATCACGATGAGGCTGCGCATGGTGAGGAAGGTGGTGGGCATGGTGCGCACGGTGGGCACGGGGAAGGCGAGCATGACCATGCGCATCACGATCACGACCATGCAGACGCAGTCATCGAAGAGGTTGCTGCAGCGCCTTTTAATTTAGTAGATCATCCAGAGGAGTCGATTACTTCTTTGTTGGTAAAATTTCGAGGACAAGGTATTCAAACGCTCAACTTTCCACGAGCTATAAATGAGCAAACAGATATGATGGCGGCGCAGCCGGCATGGCAGATCAATCGCGTACGCGATATGATGGGCTCGGGTACGGACATGTTACGCTTGCTGGCGATGGCGATTATTTTCGTGAGTGCGATCAGTTTATTTATTTCGCTATTTTCTTCTTTGCGTGGCCGTAAGTATGAGCTTGCAGTGATGCGGGTGATGGGTGGTTCGCGTGGGACGCTTTTTAGTTTGATTATTATAGAGGGTTTGATTTTGGCGGTCTTGGGTTATTTGCTCGGCATTGCGCTAGGTCACTTCGGGGTCGCCATTCTTGGTGGTCAATTAGAGGCATCTTATAAGTATAGTTTTTCTCCGTGGATTTGGTTGAAAGAGGAGTATTTTATTTTGGGTGTGCTGTTGGTGTTGGGATTTGTGGCGAGTTTGATTCCTGCGGTGAAGGCGTCACGGACTGCTATTTCGGAGACTTTGGGGGAGGGGTAGAGTTTTTTGCACTTTTGGTGTTTTGCGTTTGTGTTACTTGCTGCTTAATGCCCTTAATGATTAAGAGTGAATTTAAAAGCTCATGATGCTACCATAAGGGAATGAAGCCCTTTTAAAACCACTACGGCGTCACCCTTAATCCCTTAATGGTTCAATTATTTAAAATCTATACAGCGAAAGAAAAGTTAACAAAATAATAATATCCACTCAAAAATCAACAAAGCTCCCAAAAGACTATTTTACTTCTATACAATTATTCACCACATTAAAATACGACCGAGATGAAGAACCTTATTTTCCTCTTAAGTACCTTCCTTTTTGCACTCACACTCACTGCCCAAAACTCCATCACCATCTCCGCCGGAGAATCCATCGAACTAGACTATCCAGAATACAAGGCCTGCCAAGCGAGTATAAAAAATAAAAGTATGCAGACCATTAACGTTGCAGTCTTAGCAAAAGAGGACAAAAAGCAACTGCGTGGGTTTGGCTTAGGAAAGAAAGGCAAGGAAGAAATAATGGTAGAAAATACCAGTCTATTAGTCATAAGTAATAACAGCAAAAAAGAGGTGACGGTTAATGTTGAGGTGAAACCCGTAAGTATGAAAGTTATCGAGCGACCAGCGAAAGCGATTAGCTTTACCCTACAAAATACCAGCGCCGAAACCATCCCATTACTTATCCCTACGGTCATGAACCCCAACCTCTCTCCAAATTCTATGAGTGGAGTAGATCTCAAAGTAGGACAAGAAATTTTCTTCCGTGCCAAGGGAAAAAAGCAACTATTGCTCACAGTAGACAGCAGTATCAAAGACGGTGATGTCCTAGATGTGGCGACTTTATTAGTAGAGCGTAAGCAAGCCTTAGGCCTGATGAAATAGCAACAGAAAATGACTTCGGTTTAAAATTATAACTGCTCAACAAAATCGATTTTCTATTGTCTTAATAAAGCAATACACTATCGATATGAATTTAGCGTTTATAAATGCCTTGCTTGCGGTATCCCTTTTTATTTTGATTTGGATAGTGCAGCTCGTCATTTATCCAAGTTTCAACTTTTACACAGAGGCTAATATGAGACGCTGGCATCGACAATACACTGGTCGATTTTCCATTATCGTATTGCCACTCATGCTTGGCCAGCTAGGACTCACCGCTTACCTCGCATTTGCGCAAGGCAGTTGGAGTACCTATCTTATATTTGCGCTGGTTCTATCTACTTGGCTCATTACTTTTACCTTGGCCGTTCCGCTGCATGCACGTATTGAAAAAAAATCCAATACCAGATCTGAGCGTGAGCAACTCATTCAGATCAACTGGCTGCGCACTGCCGCTTGGACACTCATTTTGATCATTAGCCTACTACGTTATGGAAAGTAAACCTTGGATGAAAACAGTGATGAAAGCTGCTGCAGTTTATAATTTAGTATGGGGCGCCTGGGTGGTACTATTCCCGCTTCATTTTTTCCAATTGACTGGAATGGCAGAACCGATCCATCCCATGATCTGGCAAGGTATGGGTATGGTCATCGGCGTATTCGGCCTTGGTTACTGGTGGTCGGCCGCCAATCCCGTAAAGCATTGGCCCATCGTCGCCGTCGGTTTTCTTGGTAAAATTTTTGGCCCCATCGGATTCGTGTTTAATTATGTGACGGGTGCCGTTCCCCTAAGTTTTGCCTGTACACTCCCCACCAACGATCTCATTTGGTGGGTGCCATTTTTCCTTATTTTGAATGAATCTCGCAAAGGGAAATGGGAACTATAGATTCCGTTAAAGTTCTTTTTTAGTAGATGATTTTTAGGGGCCATCCCGTTTCCCGATCCAAAAATCGGGACAACGGGACCGCGCTATACGTTTGTACTCCACACTGCTAGGCGGCAGAGCGCATAGTTGTCTCTTGTCTCGCCTCGTACCTCGTTGAGCCTGCGATACGCCTTGCGCTCTAGCCACCTTGCAGCGCGTAGTATCACTACTATCGCTTGTCCGAAAGTTGATTTCCAGTAGATAATGGAGTATCTTCCTATCCAATCTAATAAAGCCACTTCCATGAATGAAAATATTCTAGACGAACAACAGTTAGATACCCCCTTTCTAAGAAGAAGAGATTTACTACCTATATGGATAAAGGTTTTTACTTGGATATTTTTAATTCTTGGGGTTATGGCACCTTTAATGTTGATAATGGGGACCTTTGGTTTTCTACCAACCTATCACTCTATGGACTTGAAACCAACCATCCATTTTCGTTAACCGGAATATTTCTTATTCTGATATTTTCATTCAAAGGACTAGTTGCCTTTGGTTTATGGACAGAAAAAGCTTGGGCGATTAAGTTAGCAATCGCGGATGCGGTTATAGGAATAGTGGTTTGTACTGTTATGATGTTCATAATTCCATCTATCGAGAGCGACAGCAGTTTCAATCTAACGCTAAGATTAGAATAAATTCCTTTGATCTTTTATCTTATAAAAATGCAAAAGATAGAAGATGATTGGATGGAAAGGATAGCGGTCAATTCTTGGTTCAAATAAAGTAAATCTCAAATAGAATAATGTCAGTTTTACAGTGAACCAGTTCAAAAAACATATAGAATATCTGTCCAAGGAGAAGATAATTTGGAAAGGCACCAGCGTTGCGCAACGAGAGCCCAAGCGATCATATTTTTTTAAAGCTTTAGATTATCTGACTACACTTATAGATGGATTGAAATTTTTATTTATGTTGCTGGTTTCAGCTTTTCTTTACTACCTTGAAATCATAGATTTTAATGCGTTTTTGATATATGTACTATTCCTGATTTTAATAATTCTTCTCTTAGTAGGTTGTATTTTTTTGGAACAGAGATCAATGTCTAAAGTGAAATACATAGTTACGGACATGAGAATTATATTTCAGTCTTTGAAGATTTTTAAAGGTATAGATATAAATACGATCAATTTAACTGACATACTTAATATGTCTTTAGAGGAATTCGACAATGATATGGGGACGATCTACTTTCTAGGTTCGAACTTCGGCAAGTTTAAAAATAGTGAACACCATCCAGCTTTGATTTGTACAAATGGAGCAAATGTTTTGATGGAAAAGTTAGTTGCATTGGTGAAGCGCAGTAAAAACTAAATTGTAGGATGTGTAAAAAAAATTCTTATCCGAGATACGGAAATACTCGTGGTGTCAAGAATAAATCTTGGGCATCCTGTAAATCATTCTAACTTGCCTACTGTAGCCTCAGTACAGTCAGATTCTAATCTATAAATTCACGAAGAAAATTAAAAAAAAACAGCCACCCATCGGGCAGCTGCTTTTAAATATGAAACACATGTAATAATTATGCCGCCTTTTTGGCCTCTACTGTAGTGCGTTTCGCACCCACCATCATAAACTCACTGATGACAATCTCTGTGTAGTTGACATTCTTACCCTCCTTATTCGTGTAGCTCTTGTAAGTGATTTTTCCACTCACGGCGACCTCTTGACCTTTCTCTAAATAGGTAGCCATATTCTCCGCAAGCTTACCCCAAGAGATAAGACGATGCCATTGGGTGTCGATTATCTTTTCGCCCTTCCCGTTCTTATATACCTCTTTAGTGGCGAGCGATATTTTGGTAAGCTTGTTACCGTTGTCGAGAGTGATCATTTCAGGTGCTGCGCCTAATCTACCTATAAGTTGTACTTGGTTGCTAATGTTTTTCATGACTTGAATTTTTAATAATTTACTAATGATGTTTAATACTTGTTATCGTTTGATCAATCGATGATGCAAAGATAGGGTGGGGTGCAAGTCATAGCCGTTTAATATCCGTATAGTTTCGTTTGTATCCGTTTGTAGACGGATAATTGCAATAAAAACAGGGTGTGTGAGTAAGGTGCAATATTTAAAGTTTGCAATCTAGCTACAAAATATAGCTGTCTGCGTGGTGCGTACTAAATCTACTATTCCTAAAGAAATGCACATAGGTATGGCATATATGCTTGAATGTTCTGAATATACAGCGTTTATTTTCATACACTGGCACGCCCAAACAATAACCTAAATCCGCTATTCAATCCAATTAACTTATCCCAATCTGGCACGTATAAACTATGTAGGCATTAATAGCAGAAGGTCGCCTACTATATTTACGCTCAATATGCTATATTTGCCCTCCCGTTTAAACAATTAATTTACGTTCACAATAGTCGAATTTTCGGTTTTAAAAATAATTAATACATGTCTAAGATTTTTTATACACATACGGACGAAGCGCCAGCTTTAGCAACTAAATCACTACTGCCCATCGTGCAGGCATTTGCCAAGCAATGTGGCGTGGAAATGGGAATAAAGGATATTTCCCTTGCAAGCAGAATTCTAGCGAATTTTCCTACTTATCTAAAACCAGAACAGCGGGTGGCAGATGCATTGGCTGAGCTGGGGGAACTGGTAAAGAAGCCAGAGGCAAATATCATAAAGCTGCCAAACATTTCGGCATCTGTACCTCAGTTAAAAAAGACGATTGAAGAGTTGCAAGGAGATGGATTTGCGGTACCGAACTATCCAGATGAGCCATCGACTGATGAAGAGAAAAGTATAAAAGCGACTTACAATAAGATAAAAGGAAGTGCCGTAAATCCTGTATTGCGCGAGGGTAACTCTGACAGACGTGCGCCGAAGCCAGTGAAGGCTTATGCGCGAAAAAATCCACACCGTATGGGTAAGTGGACGGCGGACTCCAAGTCTCATGTGTCTACTATGGGTGCAGGCGATTTTGCATCCAATGAAAAATCTATCACTATAGCGCAAGCAGGAAATGTAAAAATACAGCTTGTAGGTGCAAGTGGAACGACCGTGTTAAAAGATGCAGTTCCTGTACTAGAGGGAGAAATTATCGACGCTACGTACATGAGCAAGAAAGCATTGCTTGCTTTCTTTGATGCTCAGATTGCAGATGCAAAAGCTAAGGATGTATTATTCTCGCTGCACATGAAGGCGACGATGATGAAGGTTTCTGACCCAATTATTTTTGGACATGCTGTAAAGGTGTTTTTCAAATCTGTATTCGAGAAGTTCGGTAAAGAACTATACGAGGCAGGCGTGGATGTTAACAATGGTTTTGGAAGCTTGGTCGGAAACTTAGATAAGCTTGATCCTACAGTGAAAACAAAAGTAGAAACAGAAATAGAAAAATGTTTTGCAGAAGGCCCAGACTTAGCGATGGTTAATTCTGATAAAGGAATTACGAATCTACACGTACCGAGTGACGTGATTATCGATGCGTCTATGCCAGCGATGATTAGGACTTCTGGTCAGATGTGGAACAAGGAAGGCAATTCTCAAGATACGAAAGCTGTCATTCCAGATAGTTCTTACGCAGGTATATACCAAGCAACAATCGACTTCTGTAAGGAGAATGGTGCCTTTGATCCGACTACTATGGGGACCGTTCCTAATGTAGGGTTGATGGCGCAAAAAGCGGAGGAGTATGGTTCGCACGATAAGACATTTGAAATTCCTTCAGCAGGAAAAGTGCAGGTGGTAGATAATAAGGGTGCGGTGTTGATCGAGCATGATGTAGAGGAAGGAGATATCTGGAGAATGTGTCAGGTAAAAGATTTACCTATTCAGGACTGGGTGAAGTTGGCTGTGAGCAGAGCGAAGGCGACAGGCGTTCCAGCTATTTTTTGGTTGGATGAAAAGCGAGCACACGATGCACAGTTGATCCAAAAAGTAAATGCATATTTACCGAAGCACGATACGGCTGGGTTGGACATCAGGATTCTTTCGCCAGTAGAAGCGACTAAAGTTTCTATTCAGCGCATGAAGGATGGGCAGGATACGATCTCGGTAACGGGAAATGTTTTGAGAGATTACAATACGGATTTATTTCCTATTCTTGAACTGGGTACGAGTGCCAAGATGTTATCAATAGTACCGTTGATGAATGGCGGTGGATTATTCGAAACGGGCGCGGGTGGTTCTGCACCAAAGCACGTACAGCAGTTCAACGAAGAGAATCATTTACGTTGGGATTCACTAGGAGAATTTTTGGCGCTCGCTGTTTCTTTAGAGCATGAAGCGAAGACAAACAATAATCCTAAAGCGCAAATAATCGCGGATGCTTTAGACGAAGCAACTATAAATTTACTGCAAAATGGAAAGTCTCCATCGCGAATAGTAAATGAACTAGATAACAGAGGTAGTCATTATTATTTGGCCTTGTACTGGTCACAAGCTTTGGCTAGTCAGACAAAGGATACGGAACTGGCAGCGACCTTTGCACCGATTGCGGAATCGCTAAAAAGTAATGAGGCGAAAATTGTAGAGGAGTTAATTGCTGTGCAAGGTGTGGCGATGGATATCGAGGGGTACTATTCTCCAAGTGCTACCAAGGCGTCGGAATCTATGCGACCAAGTCCAACTTTAAATGCGATAATAGATGCGATATAATTAGCGTAATTAAATATTATAAATAAAAAAAGGCGTAGTGTTGAACTGCGCCTTTTTTATTTGGGGTGATTGGTTTATGTCTTGTGCCTGTTCATCCGCCACTTCTTTCTTGGGATCGGTCTTTCATGTATTCGCTGAAAAAGCAAGTACATAAAAGTCGCCTACTCAATACTGTTGAATGGAAGGACTTGGACGGTGAGACTATTAAGATTATTAATCAATTTGGAAATGTCGTTTTTAATAGAAACTTAAATTTAGATAAGCTTATTTCTGTCAATCTCAGCTCGTTGTCTTCTGGTGTATATATGGTTCAAGTTATTTTGCGAAATGGAAATATCATCAATAAAAAATGCATCAAAATATAACATTTTCTCTAAATCATACAATTCAATAACTCTACTGTGGAGAAGTAAATCCTAGCTTTAATCATACCTACTATCTGCGGCGGCGAAAGCCAGAGCTCGGCGCAGCGGAGCGAGCAGGATAAAGGATGGAAACGGCATTCCGCAAAGCGCATGGTCATGCGATTGTGTGGGATATAGTGTACAGCCTAGTCGCGTGCTGACGAAGCGGAGGCATTGAAGTTTGGGATGTCAGGATCGGGATAGCCCATTATATTAAAACTAAAATCTTCCTAGTAAAACCTGACTACATCCTTGAGGCGTGGTTCTGCTATTCATTAAGTAAAATTCTTCACTACCTGCTAAAATGTCAACGATGGTTCTATTGGTAAAGGCTTATTTTATCCGAAAATTCCACCCGGAGAAATTTATAAAATGAGGTGCTCTCTATCTTTCTTTCTATGTTGATTTTAAGAATTCCTGCTTTCATACTATACAGATACGTAAATATTTATCAGTTTACCCTAATCAGCAGGCTTATACTGATCCCAAAAGCTACCAGCATGGTCAATTGATAAATGTCAATGACCAAAAGAAATATACATTTCTAAATCAGACTCAGTAAAAATGAAAGTTTTGTTACTTCGAGTCGAAAATGCGTTATATAATAAGTAAAAGTATTTTGACAGTAGAGATGTTGTGCTACATTTAATTCGTGAATTTAATGACGCGCGATTCATCCCAATTCTTATCAAGTTAATTAAAGAGGGGCATTATCGCGATAAGTGTAGTGTAAGTTTCGGGTTTTTCTAAATTTTTGACAATGCGATTGTCTTTAATGCACTAAGGTATGCTGCGCAAATTGATAACCAAGAAATAATTAATTCGAAAAGGATTGAAGAACAAGCTAAGTATTCTGTTAATAATCTTCAAGATTTGGCGCTTCAAAATTTGAGTAGTCATTCGAGTACAGAGTTAATTCCTTTCGTCGTTTCATTGAGAGATACGAATAATGTTAAAGTTTTGGATATAATATTCAAAATAGATAAGGAAGAACAAAAACGAATTCTTGAAGTTTACGGGAAGTATGGGAATGAAAATGTTAGGTAGAGTACAAGACGTTGCCTAGAAAAAGTAATATGAATAAAGTCTATCTTTTTTTAGCGAAAAAATATAAGATAAATGCACCATATTCTAATATGGAAGCATCTAATTGAAAAGTAGTTCTAGAATTGAGAATACATTCTAAAAAAAAATCAAAATCAAATATCATGAAATTTAGCTTTTCATTCTTTCTAGTGCTTATATCACTTACCATTTGTGCGCAAAATTTCGAGGAATTTATAAAAGCTGGGGATAAGCAATACAGCGAGGAAAAATATTTAGAATCCGCAAAATCTTATGACCAGGCACTTTCAATAGACGAAGGAGACAAAGGTCAATATTACAATGCCGCTTGCTCTTGGGCGCTGACAGGAGATACTATAAAATCCATGAAATACTTAATGCAATCTGCAAATAAAGGTTGGAAAGGTCTCAAACATATCAAGAGGGATAAAGATCTTAAAAGCCTGCATTCTATTCAGGGTTGGGAAAAAGTGTTGAGCATAGTCCAAGCAAATAAGGATGAGTATGAAAAGGATTTTGACAAGCCTCTAAAAAATCAATTGGAAGAAATTCACGTTCGAGATCAAACTTTGCGTCAGCTCTATGTAGATGCTGAAGAGAAGTTTGGTAGAGGATCTGAAGAGATGGATTACTTTTGGAGTTTAGTTTCAGAACAGGATAGCCTGAACGAATTAGAGGTGATTGCTATTATCGATAAACATGGCTGGGTAGGAAAGAGTGTAGTCGGAGGTCAAGCAAATTCTACAATTTGGCTTGTCATTCAGCATGCGCCGTTGTCTGTGCAAGAGAAATATTTGCCGATGTTAGAGGCGTCCGTGAAAGAAGGGGAGTCACGCGGTAGCCACCTAGCCTTATTGGCAGATAGAATACAAATGCGCAATGAAAAACCGCAAACATATGGATCTCAAATCACCAGAGACGAGGTAACTGAGGAGCAAATAGTTTATGAAGTATGGGAACCACAGTATATAAATCAACGAAGAAAGGAAGTCGGATTAGGCCCCATTGAGGATTATGTAAAACGATGGGGAATAGAGTGGACAGTGCAGCAGAAGGAGAAATAAAGTATTCTGCAATTAATATCCAAAGCCTCATTTATATAGAAGTACATTTCCCAGACACCTTCCAGTGTTTGTGCAATTCTGACGCGTTCATTTGTACTGATATGCTTGGAAGATTCCTTAAATTTAGGCAGCAGTTTTTTGAAAGTAGAGTCGTATGAATTTAGGATCAACAAGGCGATAAAATCCATTAATTTTAACTTAGACACATTATTGTAAGCGATCTTTTTATACTATTGAAATCATCAGGACCAAGCCAGCCCGCCAACCTGAGCGGGGACTCCCACACAAAGGCGTGGTCTAGCTACTACCCCTAGCCCGTAAAATAGAAATAAGGGTGGCTTGATTAGGATATTATGGTTGCTGATCATCTCGATTCATGTTGATTAATTGAGATTCCAGGATTTATTGTAAATTAGTCATGTTATCAATAAAGTAAATTTATGACAGAAGCACAATTAAATCGTAAACTTAAAAAAATAAAAAGATTCAAAAAAGCGCTTCGTGAGGAGCGAAAAAGAATAGGTGGTCTCCATGATGGGGGTGGATTGAGATACGCCATTGCAGAACTCTATTTTGAAATAGGGAATTACTCCAAGACGAATTTATATTTGAATTGGTTTTACAAGAATTTTCCAGATGATGCTACATTTTCGTATTTTCAGCTGGGCGCTGCGGTTACTTATTTTAAAGTAAAAAAAAGGAATCTGGCCATCAGAGAGCTAGTTGCCTTGAACACTGGCAATTTATACATCGTCGGATTGCTGTTGAAGCGTACTGTAGTAGACCACGAAAAATATGAATGGAACGAGTATGAAACGCTTGCTTGGGCTAAGGGAAATTTAGCAGTATTGGAAACTTTGCCTACGCCTGATTTTTTGGAGTGGCTTGACACCATTTACGAGCATGAAGTTTACCGAAAGTATGAGTCCAAATTCCTTTCTATTATGAAGCTGTGCAAAGGCCTAGATGTTTCGGATGAAAGAAACAAATTGTTTAAGGCAAAATATAAGTGCGTGGGTGATTGGGAGACGAAGTTGGTGAGGGTTGTAGATTAGATATTTCATTCTTAATAAAATAAAAAAATGGGCTTAGCACTAGAGACAGGTATTCTATCGGATTTAAGGACAGCAGATAAAGAAGGCTATGAGTGTTACCATAGTCAATTTGAAGTAGTGTATGGTATCTTGAAGAGAAATGAAATCCATTCAGATTTTAAAGAACCAGATAATTTAGATGCTAAATTAATCTGGAGTACCTCAATGTATGGATATTCGGGCTTGCATTATTTGAGAAGATTAGCAGCTTGTCTGTGGAGTGGTCAGTCTACTATCGCACCTGGTGATGAGAATGCTGGTGAAAGCCCATTTCTATATAAGTATTACGAGAGCCTAGACAAAGAAGAGCCCTTCTTCAGTAATTTGCTCCAAAAATTTGGAGTAGGCAAAAAGAAACAGTCTTTTGATCATTTGATCCTTCATAGTGACGCAGAAGGATTTTACTTACCTGTTGATTTCGAAAAAGTGATCATTGATGAAGATTTATTAGGCGGGAAGTTAGGCTCTTCAATTAGGTTGAAAAGGGAACTGGAGCGCATCGCTAATTGGTTAGATTTAGATTTATCGATGAATATAGATTCTGAAGAAGTTTGGGAGGCTCCTGAGTCGCAAAATAACAGTCCTGTTAAGTGGAAAAATTTCGGTGTAGAATCATATAGCTGCTTGAATCTTTACCACGCTTGTGAAGAGTCCATTAAGAATGACTGTGCAATCGTTTTTTGTTGATCGTTACTTACATTGAGCCTGTCAAAATTTGATTGGGGCGGTCTTTCCAACTAGTGTTTAATCTGCTAGTCCGATTTCTATCCCATCTCCTCGAAAAATAGAAATAACTATTACAATAATTATGTATATTAGGGATAGAGATTATTTAATTTAAACAGATCATTATGAGCTCCGCAGGACACGTAATAGATATGATTAGGAGGCAGGCACAGAATAGAGCTATGCAAAAGAATATGCACGACAACTATGCTTCGAGGGTGGACATGAATAGCACGCACATTTCCACAAGAAAATTCAATATTGAAAAGTTTGGAAAGATAACTAAGTCGAAGATCGAAGAGAATGCATTTAGGATCCGCTCAGAAATAAAAAGAGAGAAACAAATGATTTTGCTGAAGACTTTAGGGGTGCTATTGTGTATTGGCTTTACAATTTTTGCAATAGTAAACTTATGAACTATAGCGTGAAATTTAAGCGATATCATTACACTAATGAAGAAATCAAAAACCTACACCGTAGCAAGTCCATCAAAAAATATTGTTGAAGTATTAATCGACCTAGAGCGATATGGGAAAATTCACCCTCTAATAGTAAAAGTAGAGAAATTTGATACTATAAATACCTACAGAATATTTGAAAAACCTTTTAGCTGGGTACCCTTAAATATTCAGTATACTGCAGCGGTAAAATCTGAAATGGATAAAATTTCTTATACTATTTCAGGAATACCTTTTGCGAGGGTTTACATAAATTATACCTTGATCCAAGTATCAAATAAATCAACGAAAGCAAATTTTCATCTAAGTATCGAAAGCAAAATGATAGGTATGCAAATTTTGCAATACAAAATGATGCGCGCTCAAGATCAATTTATGACTGCTCTTCAAAGTGAAATAGGGCACGTCTCTTAATGTCTTTCGTATGCTGCTCTATCCGCATCTGTAGAGCAGTACTATTAAGATAGTTTTGCTATCTTGGTGCGAGCAAAAACGAATGACGATGACAAAGAAACTAGTAACACAAATCTCCTATGATATAGTAGGTGCAGCAATCGAAGTACACAAAGCGCTGGGTCCAGGTCTTTTGGAAAGTGTCTATGAGAAATGTTTGAAATATCACTTAGAAAAAAGTGGTCATCATGTTTACCAGCAAGTCACAGTACCAATACACTATGATGATTTAAAATTCGATGCTAAACTTCGCCTTGATCTATTAGTGGATGACATAGTGGTAGTTGAGTTAAAAGCTATTGAATATATTTTACCTATACACGAAGCTCAGCTATTGACTTATATGAAGCTCTTGCAAAAACCTCAAGGTTTACTAATTAATTTTTTCACAGAGAATATTACTAAGTCTATGAAACCTTTTGTCAATGAATATTTCAAAGAACTAGAATAAAACAGCTTAATCCCTTCTTAATGTTTTGTACGCGCTAAGCATTGTGCAAATTTAAACCATTAAGGAGTTAAGTATAGCTGCTGAAGTAGCAATGAAAAGCCTTAATCCCTTAATGGTTACCTGTGTAGCTTTTGATGAATATTTAAACATTAAGGACATTAAGTTTCTATCTAAAAATCCAGTAGTCAAAACAGCTTAATGCCTTCTTAATGTTTTGTACACGCTGAGCAATGCGCAAAATTGAAACATTATGAAATTTAAATCAACTACTACAGTAGCCATGAAAGGCCTTAATCCCTAAATGGTTACCTGCGTCGCTTTTGATGAATATTTAAACATTAAGAACATTAAGTCTTCTCTAAAATCCAGTAGTCAAAACAGCTTAATCCCTTCTTAATGATTTGTACGCGCTGAGCATTGTGCAAATTCAAACCATTAAGGAGTTAAGTTTAGCAGCGGTAGTAGCTATGAAAAACCTTAATCCCTTAATGGTTAACTGCGTAGCTTTTGATGAATATTTAAACATTAAGGACATTAAGTCTTCTCTAAAATCCAGCAGAATAAAGCAGCTTAATTTCTTCTTAATGTTTTGTACGCGCTGAGCATTGTGCAAATTTAAACCATTAAGGAGTTAAGTTTAGCAGCGGTAGTAGCTATGAAAAACCTTAATCCCTTAATGGTTAACTGCGTAGCT
>ENA-ORXT01002556-ORXT01002556.1-marine-metagenome-genome-assembly--contig:-NODE-2556-length-21664-cov-65.628434_pt1 | contig 21664 bp, 17 predicted proteins | sample MGYA00237868_ERZ511482 | MGnify/ENA metagenome assembly ERZ511482
ACAATTAGAATTCTGTTTTTCCATTGGTGTTGAGAAAAATTTTGGGCAGTCATGGGATATGAAATTAGGTAGAGTAGGAATATTAAAAAAGTAGATTTTAGCATGGTATTGGTTTTTTATTCGTCCGGCGTAACCAGCTGATTTTCTAATAAACTGCTTTGCAATTCCTTTTCAATTTTTTTTATTTTGTAATTATAAAACAGACCACTCAATATCAGTATCAAAATAGCAAAGGCAAATCCAGTTCTATAGAAACTAAAAGGTTGTAAAAAAAACAAGTTACTCCTTAATTCATATCCAGCTTATCCAATTCCCCAAACAACGTATACTCAGGAAAAGCAATTTTCCCTGCATTAAGCGCCTCGTAAAATAAAGTATCTTCCTTTAGCTGATAGTGACACAAGGCTTGATTATAAAAGATATCCGCTTTAGTACCGAAACTATCGACGGAGTATTGAAAATGGTTTAAGGCTTCGGGATAGAAACCAAGATCGTAGAATAAGCCCCCCAGTTCATAAGCGAGGTCTAGTGGTTCGTTAATATTGAAGTAGTACTCCCAGGTAAGGTGCATGGTCTGGGCAATTCTTTTTCGTTCGTTAAAAGAGATATTTTTAGAAAGATGTTTTAGACGGGGAAGGAGTTTAATAAAGAAGGTCGCATCGTAGGCACTCAATCGGTAAAGTGCGATTAAGTCTGTAAGTTTTAGACGACCTACATTAAAATAAGCCATTCGCTTAATACTGTTAAAATCATCGGGCCCGAAATTGTCCACAAACTGCTGATAAGCTGCGTGGGTCTCCGTATAAGTTTCCGGCTCGGGTAAGAACAACAGACAACCAATATCTAAATGAAAATTTGACAAAGACGGAAAAAGTGCTTTTCCTCCCTGATTTTCACAATATAGATTAAATGCATGATAATTGACCCAGAAAGAAAAACTTCCGTGGGTGACGATGTCCGGTTCGTCCCGGTTCATAATGTCCCGAACTTCGTGAAATCCTTTGTCCATAGTTAATAAAACCAGTCCTGCTTTTGAAAAATTTCTTAAATTTCGAATACAGGTTATAGCACTACTAGGAAAAAATAAATAGGACTTTTTTAGGAGACTTCGGTAGCTTTCCAGGATTTCGTTGAGTACGGGGTCTTTGTAAAAGGTAGAAGATTGTTCTTTTTTCTGATAGGAAATTTCCATACTTTTTATCCGTTCCTGTGCCGTTTTTTCCGTTGGATCTTCTTTGGATTGTATAGAAACAGAACAGGTGGAAATTACCCTGTTTTCAATGTGAAAAAGATCATTTGCCAAAGAATCAAAAAAGTAGTTTCCGATGGCGATAATCGGTTGTGCTAACGCACCTGGATTAATGGTTCGCTTTGATTTTCGTAGTACAATCTCCTGGCTTTCGGAAGCATTAAAATATGCGGTATCTAAAATACCTCTTTTAAAATAATCCTGAAGTTGAGAGTGTTGGTCAAAGAAATTCAGATTATCTTCGACAATATCACTAAGGACATAACAATATTTTGCCGTTACTGTTTTTGTATGGTTGAGTAGTTTTTCTAAATGGCTTAAAATGTGATAAGCCAGCCGGCCGTGGCCTGCACCCATCTCAAGGATGTAAACGATTTCTTTACTATTTTCTTTTGTATCAAGATCCTTAAGGAATCCAAAAATCAATTCCGCGTACGTTTTTCCTACTTTGGAATTACTCGTCATATGATGCGGAACGACATTATCACTCCATGCGAGAATACCTTGCTCGTGGTAAAAATCCCGGTTCAGCTGCCAGATCAGACTTTCAGAAAATGGTTGGTTGGATTCGATGTTAAAATAGTCGGTAGGCATAGCGTAAGTTTTATAGAGTGAATAAATCATCTTCAAACTTGTAAGCTCATACTGGGCAATAGAGTAGGAAAACCTACTCGGTAGAAACTAGCGAATTTAAATACCCAACGAAGGTACGCTAATTTGTTGACTATCAAGGAGTTTTAAAAACAGGCCTTTTTAGCATATTTCTTCAGTCGCTGTCTACTTCACATAACACAAATTCTCTTCATCAGACAAACTTTCATCATAAACATATCCATTCACCTCCAATCCGTATAAACCATTCACCGACGTAATTTTATTTTTTACAATTAAATTGGTCATGGTACCACGGGCCTTCTTGGCATTGAAAGCAATCACTTTTAGTTTTCCATCGCGGTTTTCTTTAAAATGAATATTTACCAATGGGCCTTCCAGGCGATCCTTTTGGACCGACTTCATATATTCCTGCGAAGCAAGATTCAGAAAAACAGTAGATTTTGATTTTTTAAAATCTTCGTTTAAAAGGTCTGTAATTCGATTGTCCCAAAATTCGTATAGATTTTTTAGCTTACCCGTTTGCAGGGAGGTACCCATCTCCAGTCGATACGGTTGCATCAGGTCGAGCGGCTTCAAAACACCATATAATCCAGAAAGAATCCGGACATACTTTTGGGAAAAGTTAAGTTCTGTTTTGTTAAAGCTATCCGCGTCTAATCCGGTGTAAACATCTCCTTTAAAAGCCAGAATAGCCGGCTTTGAATTTTCCTCGGTGAAAGGTGTCGTAAATGACTGAAATCGTTCTACATTTAAGTTGGCAATATTATCACTGACCTTCATCAACTTTTTAAGATCGGTGGCTTTCTTTTTTTTGAGCGCTTTAACGAGGGTTTTGCTATCCTCTAACAATCGTGGTTGGGTAGCAGCTGGATGTTTAACGGAACTCAGGTCCAGAGTTTTTGCGGGAGACAACAGGATAATCATAAATAGGAAATTGTCAATATTATTTAAAAGTACAAAATTAAGCAATTGTTGTTTAGGAACGAGGATTAAAAAGATTGATATTTTAGACCTGGTTATAATACAACACTCAAACACTGCAAGATCTCAACAAACGCAGCACTTCAATATCCATGTAAATCCAGCACATTACTATCAATCATTTCCATCCAAAGGTTATTTTTTTTCAAAATCATTTTAAAATGTGTAAGCGCTTCCGGGCTTACAAAAGAAATGGCGACTCCCGCATTTTCGGCTCTTCCCGTTCGACCAATCCGGTGAATATAATCTTTGGGAGAGCGCGGCAATTCGTAATTGACAACACAAGGAAGCGCGTCAATATCAATACCACGTGACAAAAGATCCGTTGCGACCAAAACGGGAAGGGTTCCTTCCTTAAATTCCTGGAGCGCAGTTTTTCTGGCAGACTGACTTTTTTTTCCGTGAATAGCCGATGCTTTGACCCCGTTTTTTCGAAGTTTATCAGCGATGTTATCCGCTTTATATCCGGAAGATGCAAAGACCAGTATTTGGGAATAGGCGTTGCTTTTGGCCAGATATCTGAGCAACGGACCCTTCTTTTCATCGGGGACTAAATAACTCGATTGTTCAATAAGATCAACGTTAATCTTTTGTTCTACCGACAGGTTGATCGTGATCGGATCAGACATCAGGATCGTACGCAGCCCATCAAGATCCGGACTGAGCGTAGCGGAAAACAATAAGTTTTGTCGCTTATCCGGAAGCATGGATAAGATACGATTCATTTCTTCTTTAAATCCAAGATTTAACATTTTATCCGCTTCATCCAATACCAGCGTTTTGACGGAAGACAATTGTAATGCTTTAGAATCAATGAGGTCCAGCAATCGTCCAGGCGTCGCAATGAGTACCTGTACACCGTTCATTTTCATCATCTGGGGGTTGATCGAAACGCCTCCGTAAACCGTCATGGTTTTGATATAATTTGGCAAAGCCTTGCTAAATAATTGAAAAACTTCGCCCACTTGTATGGCCAGTTCCCGGGTCGGTACGACCACCAAAACCTGTGGTTGACGATTGACCGGAGTAGGGTATTTTTGCAAATTGACCAGAATCGGCAAGACAAAACTGGCGGTTTTACCGGACCCGGTTTTGGCAATACCCAGAAGGTCCTTGTTTTTGAGAATGGCTGGAATAGCTTTCGCCTGAATGGGGTAGGGCTGCTCGTAACCATGGTCGGCCAGGGCATCGACGAGGGCAGTGGGTAATCCTAGTTTTGAGAAGGTCATAATATTGGTATAATTGAGGTGCAAAGGTAAGCGAATTTGGCGGAACTGAGCAGGGCTTTTTGAGCGCTTTGCTATCGTCATTTATTTTGTCAACATTCCAAAAGTACAAAATTCCTTATCTTCGCCATTTTAATAAAAAATACACATTATGAATACCCGTAACTGGATGTCACTCATACTTATTCTGGCTTCTCTGGCCTGTTTATATCCTGGTTTATTTCAACCGATTATGAGTATTTCGATCGTTCCACGCCTACCGCTTGTCGGCGAAATTACCCTCTACGAAAGCACACAGAGTATCCTTAAAACTATTGAGACGCTATATGAGAATAACAATAAACTGGTGGCGGTGCTCATCTTGCTTTTTAGTGTCGTAGTTCCGATTATAAAAGCCATTATTTTGTTGATAGTACTTTTTATAAAAAACCTGGATATTCGAAAAAAGCTTTTCAATTTCGTTCGGATCATCGGCAAATGGTCGATGGCCGATGTCTTCGTGGTAGGTATTTTTTTAGCCTTTTTAGCCACCCAGTCCAATGATGGGTTTCATGCGGAAATTCACAATGGTTTTTATTACTTTTTGGCGTACTGTTTGATCTCACTGGTGGCTATTCAGGTGATGAAAATAGAGGAAGTATAGAATCATCATTTATTTTTGAACCGTTTCTCACCCCTTAATAAAACCGTAATAAATTTAAAAGAAACAAATTGTTTCTTTTTTAGTAAAAATAAACTATCTTTACCGCATCATTGAAGTAGACAGTTCTATTTTGATTTTATCTGAAACGCAATCCACTACGTCCACCCGTAGCGTTTCATTTTTTAAAAAATAATAGGTAAGGGTCAATAAAATAAGCAGTCAAATGCTATAAGTTATTCTCGTATCTATAACACCCAATTTATAAACCTGTGTTTCACAGGTCTACAAATCCACCAACTTGTTCAGGTGTAAGCCTGGACCCGAGCTTTCGACGCAGTCCTCAGATAAAACGGTTTAACCGTTTTATCCGGACAATTTTTTAAAATACTATTTGTAAAACAAGTAGCACTATTGTGTTGGCGTAAGCGGACACCAGAAATGCTACGTCGTACTCCGGCCTTTTTACCCGGCAGTACCCAAACACCGACTGTCATGTATTTGAATACACATAGCTTTTTTAGTCTGCGCTACGGAACCTTGTCACCCCTGCAATTAGCAGCAGCAGCCAGTGCCATTGGTTTGAAAGAACTCGTCCTGACCGATATTAATAATACTTCCGGCAGCTATGCGTTTATTCGCGCTTGTCAGGAAAAAAATATTAAACCGATTCTCGGAATTGAGTTTCGACGGGACCACCGTTTCCTGTATCTCGGTATCGCCCGCAACGAAGAAGGTTTTCGCGAACTCAACCACTTTCTATCCACACATTCACTGGACCATATTCCACTACCGGACATTGCTCCCAAATTTGAAAATTGTATCGTTATATATGATCGACTGATCAAACCATTGTCCCGTTTTTATGCGCACGAATATCTGGGTGTACGTCCCGAATTTGTGCATCGTCTTTTTGACTCTCCCGTCAAAAAAGCCTTACATAAACTGGTTGCCCTCCGTACATTGACCTTTGTAAATGAAGATGGGAACAAAGTACATAAACTCCTCAGAGCCATTGATTTGAATATCCTCATCTCTAAATTAAAACCAGCCGGACACGCACCGTCCACCGCTCGTCTGGATAGTCTCGAAAAGCTAATGGTTCCATACGCCACGTACACATCGCTACTGACCAATACCAAAAAAATTCTGGCAGCTTGTTCTATCAAATTGACCGTCGGACCCAGCAATAATCGCAAGACATTTACGGGTGATCGGACCGATGATTTAGTGCTGCTGCGCAAGCTGGCGATCAATGGTTGTCTACGTCGCTACGGTGCCGAAGATAAAGCTGCTGTTGCCCGGGTCGAAAAGGAATTAGCCCTGATTGATCAAATGAATTTTGCTCCTTATTTTTTGATTACCTGGGACATTATTCGCTATGCAAAAACCACCAACTATCACCATGTTGGCAGAGGAAGTGGTGCCAACTCTATCGTGGCCTATTGTCTTGGTATTACGGATGTTAACCCTATTGAACTGGATCTTTACTTCGAGCGGTTTATCAATCCATACCGTAGTTCGCCTCCAGATTTTGACATCGACTTTTCGTGGGACCAGCGCGATGATGTGACGGACTATATTTTTAAACGTTACGGCCGGGATTATACCGCGTTGCTGGCGACCTACAGTACTTTTAAAGGCAAGTCTATTCTCCGGGAACTGGGGAAAGTATTTGGTTTGCCGAAAGAAGATATTGATCAGATGATTCGCAATCCCGACGAAGTAGCGCGACAGCATCGATTGGTACCGACGATCCGGCGTTACGCTGCTTTGATCGAAGGCTTCCCCAACCATTTGTCGATCCACGCCGGAGGCATCTTAATTACTGAACGACCCATTCATTATCACACTGCTTTACAGATGATGCCCAAAGGTTTTCCAGTGACTCATTTCGATATGTACGGAGCCGAAGATCTTGGTTTTCATAAGTATGATGTCCTTAGTCAGCGGGGAATTGGTCACATCAAGGATGCGGTCAAATTGATCAAAAAGAATCGCGGTCATGGCGTGGATATTCACGCAGTGGAGGAGATAAAGAAAGATTCCAGGGTAAAAAAACAATTGGCATCCGGAAACTGTATTGGATGTTTTTATATCGAATCTCCCGCCATGCGTGGGCTGCTGACGAAGTTGAATTGCGCTAATTATGTGCATCTGGTGGCGGCCAGTTCGATCATTCGGCCCGGAGTAGCCAAGTCGGGAATGATGCGGGAATACATACGGCGTTTTCACGAACCTCATTCTTTCGATTACCTTCATGAAACCTTTAAAACCCATCTCGGCGAAACCTTTGGAATTATGGTCTATCAGGAAGACGTGATGAAAATTTGTCATCATTTTGCTGGTCTCGAACTTGACGAATCTGATGTGCTCCGGCGGATGATGACCGGTAAGAAAAGAACATCAGCGGAATTTAATCGCTTACGCAATAAATTTTTTTCCAATTGTAAAGAACGGAAGCATCCCGACGAATTGGCGGCGGAAGTCTGGCGGCAGATTGAAAGCTTCAGTGGCTACTCTTTTTGCAAAGCGCATTCGGCTAGTTATGCGGTAGAATCTTTTCAAAGTTTATATCTAAAAGCGTACTATCCACTGGAATTTATGGTCGCCGTTATCAATAATTTTGGTGGCTTCTACCGGACTGAATTTTATTTTCATGAGGCTCGGATGCAGGGAGGTAATATCCACGGTCCCTGCGTCAATCATAGTTTTTATCTAACGGATATTCGGGATAAAGATATCTATATGGGTTTTATCCATCTCCATCAATTGACGCAAAGGCTGGCGATCGCCATTGTGATTGAAAGAGAAAAACAAGGAAATTTTAAAAATATGACGGACTTTGTTAATCGGATTGATGTGGCACCGGACCAACTGGAAATTCTGATTCGGATTGGTGCGTTTCGGTTTACGGGAATGAACAAATACGAATTGATGTGGGAAAAGAATCGGGTACACAATCCACGGCTTCGCCACCGTACTGATCCGGCACTCTTCGTTACCGCTCAGGAAGCCTTTAAACTTCCCGAACTGGAAATTGATCCCCGTGCCGAATTGCACGATCAGTTGGAGTTGATTGGCTTTTCCCTGGAGACACCTTTTGCGACAATTGCTCCCGAAGAGATCACCACCAATCAAATCCTTGCTCGTAACCTAAAAAAATATACTGGAAAAATGATAGAAATAATTGGTTATCTCGTCACCAAAAAACCAGTCAGGACCAGCAATAAAAAACTGATGAACTTTGGTACCTGGCTCGATCGGGAAGGCCACTATTTTGATACCATCCACTTTCCCCCGGCCCTCAAAAGATTTCCATTACAGAATAATGGTTGCTATAAAATCCGGGGCAGGGTAGTACTGGACTATGACTTTCCAAGTGTGGAAGTGGTGAGCTGCGTAAGAGTCTGATGGTGATATTGATTCAACGATTCTTTTTCGATAAAAGAGATACACGTTGAAGTGCTCAACAAGCGTAGCGCTTCAACATTTCAACAAGCGTAGCGTTTCAACGCGCGAAGCGCCTCAATAATTAAACAAAAAAATGCGTTCCATACTCCATCTCGACCTCGACACCTTTTTCGTTTCCGTAGAACGACTTCGCAACACTGCATTTTGCGACAAGCCTCTGATTATTGGTGGCGTCAGTCACAATGAATCCGGCTACCAAAACCGAGGCGTTGTCACTTCCTGTAGTTACGAAGCCCAGCGCTTTGGGGTGCACGCGGCGATGCCCATTAAGCTGGCGCGAAAACTTTGTCCCGAAGCTATTTTTCTGCGTGGAGATTTTGATACCTACCAGAAATATTCCAAACTGGTTACGGAAGTAATTTCGGATCAGGCACCTGTTTTTGAAAAAGCGTCCATTGATGAATTCTATTTGGATCTGACGGGGATGGATCGTTATTTTGGTTGTCAAAAATGGTCGGGTGAGCTGCGGCAAAAAGTCAGTAAAGAAACTGGACTCATTGCTTCCTACGGATTATCGATTAATAAATTAATTGCTAAAATGGGAACAACGGAGTCTAAGCCAAATGGTGCATTGTGTATTGCGGCAGGAACCGAAAAAGCATTTATCGCTCCGTTGGCGGTTCGTAAAATTCCGCAGGTAGGACGGATGACTGAGCAGAAACTGTGGCAAATGGGGGTACAGACTATTAAAGTATTACGCGAAATTCCGCCTCGGTTATTGGAACGGGAATTTGGAAAAAACGGAATCAGCCTGTGGAAAAAAGCCAACGCCATAGACGATCGTCCCGTTGTTCCTTACCACGAACAAAAAATCATGGGAAGTGAAAAAATATTTCAGACCGATAGTATTGATCTGCCTTTTTTACGAACGGAGCTACTAAAAATGTTGAAGGAATTGACCTTCGAATTACGAACCCATAAGAAACTGGCCGCTACGGTAACGGTCAAAATCCGGTACGCTGATTTTAATACTTTTTCTAAACAAAAAAAAGTGACCCATACGGCGGACGATCGTTTATTGAAGCCAGTTGTTTTACATTTATTTGAACAACTATACCAGCGTCGGCAACGAATCAGGATGATCGGTATTCAGTTTGGTAAACTGGCCCACGGACATCCACAGATGAACTTATTTGATGACCAGGCAAAGTCGTTACGGTTACTGCAGGAAATGGATGGCATCAGAAAGCGATTCGGGAAAGGGGCTATTTGAGGGGCCGTTCAATAATTTCTGTCTTCTCTCTTACGATGCATCGTATATTAAATTAATAGGCTGAAAATTAAAAAAAAGAAATAAAATTTTATAAATTACAGACTCATTCCTAATATAAAATTAACCTCAAAAAATACAAAAGCAATGTTTGGATATTACACAATTTTTATAAGAAAGTTTCTCGCCAGTCAGGTTCCGCCACAACTGGGATTACAGCCTGGATCTACTTTGGAAGAAGGGGTAAAAGTATTTCATATTTTTTGGATTCCGATATTTCCTTTTGGAAAAGCCTGGGTGATGAAAAAAGATGGAGAATCCTATAAAATTCCTTATGAGATAGAAACGGCACTTACCAAAATGTACGGAAAAACAAAGACCCCATGGTATGCATTCATTGGAATTATCCTGGCGATTGTAGGAGGAATTGGTTATAAAATAAATGACAAGATGGAAAGTTCCCGTCGACAGACTGCTTACGCAGCGCAAGAAGCAAAACAACAATCTGAATTTTTGGGTAACCTGGCCGCACCGACGACGGACGATTATTATGCACTTAAAGCGAGTGAAAGTAAATATGCTGCGGCGCATGTAACTGCGGTACTGGGAGACTCAATTGAATTGGCTACGTTAAAAGACGGATCAACTTTTTCAAGGGTAAACAAGCATACAGTCCTTGAAGAATTTATCTTGGCAAGAAAGGATTTCAGGACAGACATGGTGGCGATCAAAGATTTGCAAAAGGCCATCATTCCGGAGGATGGTAAAGTTTCTCCTGCGCCCCTGGTACTTGGAACAATAGAAGAAGGAAGAATATTTTCTCTACAGCAGATGTTTCGGGTAACGGAAATGCCTACGTTAGACGTGAAAGATGATGTTGCAACTGCTGCAGTCGAACAAACTTTTAACACTTTTATTAACGATCCGAGTATGGATGCTTCTACTGCCGTTTTGGATAGTGCATCTATCCGTTATTTGAAAGAAGTCTATGATTTAGGAGAAGAGGGAAATTATAAGAAAATGAGAAAATTTATTGATGAATCTGCTAACAATTCTGTCGATTATGGAATGATCTTACACGCGCACTATACCTATTTCGGTGGCGCCAGGGAAACGCGGGAGAAAACAGCGAAGAAAGATTTTAACACGTTTATTTTCTTTTCTAAATTAATCAATGTAGGACTTTGGTCGATTGATGATCATATAAAAACTGCGAAAATATCCAATATCCGTTTGACCGGAAAAAACGAAGCAAAAGGAACGGTAAACTTAAGTTCAAATATTTTGGATAATAACAAAACCATGCGTTTTGATGTGGATTTTAATTTTGAAAACGATGCATGGAAAATTAACTTGCCGACTACTTTTAAATATACAGAACATCAGATTATGAATGTAGGCAGAAACTTTCAGGAAGGAAGAAAACAATACCGTCAAATGATTCGTACCGGATTAAATGACCTGGATAAGAAACGAGATGTAAATAAATTGTTTTTCTATTGATTCATATAAAAGAAAAAAAATGAAAATAAATACATTTTGGAGACAACCGGCAGAAAAGTTTACAGAAGAAACCAGAGGAAGAACCGAGGAGGAATTATGTATTCGTGAGGAACAAACAGGTTTTAAACTTCCGGCAGCTTATCGAGATTTAATGAAATTGCAAAATGGTGGTTATTTAAGAAAACCGGCATTTGAATACAATGGAAAAATACTGCAATTTTTCAACGGTGATGCATGGTTATGGAAAATTTTACCAGAACCTAAAGGTAATGGAAATATGCTTGATGTTCTTTCAGAATGGATGAATCATGATGAAATTATTGCTGTTTCAGATACAGCATATAATTTTTTAAAAAGGCTATTAATAGTTTCTGGAATGGATGGACATTCCTACATGTGCCTTGATTATGGCTGGAAGGAGAAAGAGGTCAAGGAAGAACCCGAAGTTTGCTTCTTTGATGATGATTTTAAAGAATTTTTTCGATTACCAAATTTCGAAGAATTTCTAAAAGGGTTGAGGTACTATGGTTATGGTTCCGAGCAATATTTCTTTGGATTCAAAGGATTTAGATCTATTGAAGAAGTAAAAAAGGAATTGGAATTACAATTAAATTTTAAATTTGAAAGACAATATACAGATCCACCAACCAAATATGATGCTTATAGTTGGTATAAAAAATATGACAAGTGGTATCAAGGTAAAATAAAATTAGAAAATGATATAACCTTAATCTTGAGGCTTTCTACAAATGAATATAAATCCGGAAATTTTTTATTTCAGGATAAAAAGAAAATTAAAGTGATCTTGGGAATTATTCCCGAAAATGATGTAACAGAAATATCGCATTATAACTCATCAAAGTATTTAAAAATAATGAGAGATTTACTTTCAAAGAGTAAATTCTACAATTCAATTGTAGAACTTTTAATCCCGCTACATAGAGATGAGCCGAGCCGCTAGTTTATACCTCGTGCGACAAGATATTTGCATACGATGAAAACAAAAACCTGCTAACGCTAATGAGAGCAAGTCAAGTTCGCATCCAACGCCATATAATAATCAGAGGAGGAGCCAATCCTTATGATGCAAATGATGAGTTATATTTTGAAAGCAGAGCCGATCAATTAATGAGAAATAACTTAGCAGGAAGAAACTTGCTACTGTATCTCTATAATTGGTCTTATATTAAATAATATTTCAAATGAATTATAAAAAATGAAAAACAAAGTAGCAGCAATAACCGGAGGGAGTGGAACCCTGGGAAGAGCATTTGCCAAAGGCTTGGCAGGGCAAGGCGTAAAAGTTTTTACGCTCGACTATAACGAAGAGGCCTCGCAAAAGATGATAGATGATTTTAAAGAAATGGGTTATGAAATCCATGCCGTCAAATGTGATGTGCTCGATGAAGCATCTGTTGAAAACGCCGTAAATAAAGTATTGGAAAAAGCGGGAAAAGTAGATATTCTTATCAATGGTGCAGGCGGGAATATGCCAGGTGCAACGGTCATGCCCGAGCAAACGGTCTTCGATATTTCTATTGATCAATTTAAAAAGGTTAGTGATTTGAATTTATTGGGAACCGTAATACCAACGATTGCTTTTACCAAGCCAATGGTCAAACAGGGTAAAGGTTGTATCATCAATATTTCTTCGATGTCTGCCTTTTTACCGTTGACCAGAGTCGTAGGTTATTCCGCTTCGAAAGCTGCCATTAATAATTTTACGCAATGGATGTCGGTAGAGTTAGCCAATAAATTTGGTAATGGAATTCGAGTCAATGCTATTGCGCCAGGTTTTTTTGTCGCCAGGCAAAATCGGTCTTTGTTACTCAACGAAGATGATTCTTTGACGGCAAGAGGTGAAACAATTATCAGCCAAACACCCATGAAAAGATTCGGTGAACCGGATGATTTGATTAGTACTTTGCTATGGCTATGTGATGATAAATCTTCTTTCATTACAGGAATTGTCGTTCCTGTCGATGGAGGGTATAGTGCTTTTAGCGGTGTGTGATTTTTTAGTTTTTTATTCAATAATGCGAGTCAGGGGTTGAAAGTCTGTTTTATCTTGATTGACTTGACTATTTTTGCTACTCATAAAAAAATAAAATGAAAAAACTCGAACAAACATGGCGGTGGTATGGACCAAATGATGGTGTTAGTCTCGCGGATATTCGACAAGCTGGAGCAACCGGAATTGTAACGGCCTTGCACCAAATTCCAAATGGCGAAGTGTGGACAATTGAAGAAATTCAAAAGCGAAAGGATGAGATTCAAGCGGCCAGATTAGTATGGTCAGTGGTAGAAAGTATTCCTGTCCATGAAGATATCAAAAGAGCATCAGGAAATTATTTGCAATACATTGAAAATTATAAACAAAGCATTTACAATTTGGCTAGCTGTGGTATTAGAATTGTGACCTATAATTTTATGCCTGTCCTGGATTGGTCAAGAACTGAACTTGAATACAAAATGCCAGATGGTTCGACCGGTTTATTTTTCGAAAAATCTGCTTTTGCTGCCTTTGATTTATTTATTTTAAAAAGGCCAAACGCTGCGAATGATTATACTGAATCCGAGATTGAAAAGGCCAAAGGTCGCTTGGCAGAAATGACGGTTGCAGATAAAGAAAAATTAACTCAAAATATTATTGCTGGTTTACCAGGAGGAACCACAGAAGGTGTTTTGGATTTAAAAAAGTTTCAAGCTATTTTAGATACTTATAAAAATGTTGATACGGAGGCGCTTAGAAATAACTTAATTTATTTTTTAAAACAAATAACTCCCGTAGCGGATGAAGTAAATGTTAAACTGGCCATTCATCCGGACGATCCACCTTTTCCATTGCTTGGCCTTCCTCGAATTTTAAGTACCCAAAATGATGTTGATTTTATTTTTGAAAAAGTTAAATCGCATAATAATGGTTTATGTTTCTGTACCGGCTCATTTGGTGTACGACCCGATAATGATTTACCAAAAATGGTAGAAAAATTTGCGGAGCGAATTAATTTTATTCATCTCCGAGCCACCAAACGAGATCAGGAAGGCAACTTTTTTGAAGCCGACCATTTGGATGGAGATGTGGATATGTTTAAGGTAGTGAAAAATTTATTGATTGCAGCCGGAAAACAAAATTGCCATATTCCAATGCGCCCTGACCACGGCCATAAGATGCTGGATGATTTGAATAAAAAAACAAATCCTGGCTATTCTGCAATTGGAAGATTACGCGGATTGGCAGAGTTGCGAGGGTTAGAGTTAGGAATTATAAAATCTAATGAGTTGATATAAAATACGATGATAATTAAACCATTTTTAAATCAGGATTTTCTTTTGCAAAATTCGATTGCAAAGCAATTGTATCACCATTATGCAAAAGATCTACCCATCATTGATTATCACAATCACTTGTCTCCTGATGAAATTGCAAATGATAAAACGTTCTCTTCTGTTACCGAGGTATGGTTAAAAGAGGACCATTATAAATGGCGAGCAATGCGAGCGAATGGGATTTCTGAAAAATATATCACAGGAAATAATAATGATAAAGAGAAGTTTATTAAATGGGCAGAAACTGTTCCTTACACCATGCGAAATCCTTTGTATCATTGGACACATTTGGAACTACAGCGGTATTTTGAAATAAATGAATTGTTGGAATTGAAGTCAGCAGAGCGTATTTACAAACAAACAAATTATGCTTTACAACAACCTGGTTATTCGGCAAAAGGATTGTTACGTAAAATGAACGTGGAAGTTGTTTGTACAACTGACCATCCGACTGATAGTCTGGAATATCATAAAAAAGAAAAAGAAGCGATGGGGGATTTGAAGATGCTGCCTACTTTTCGCCCTGATAAATTTGTGGTGATTGACAATCCTGAATTTTTAGTTTTTTTAGAAAAACTGGAAGAAATCATAGGGAAAGATATATCCACTTTTGATGATTTAATGTCCGCCCTGGAAAATCGAATCGAGTTTTTTGATTCGTTGGGTTGCCAATTAGCTGACCATGGTTTGTCACAACTTTTTGCTGTTGATTTTCAAGGAAAAAACCTGGATAAAATTTTACAAAAAAGAAAAAACAATAAGAAAATTAAGCGAAAAGAGGTAGCCGTTTTTCAGATGGTGATGCTTCACGAATTGGGAAAAATTTATCATCGAAAAAAATGGACCATGCAGTTTCACTTAGGTGTGATTCGGAATAATAACAGTCGCCTGCTCGACTTGGCTGGAGTGGATGCAGGTGCAGATAGTATTGGTGATTATGAACAGGCAGTGGGACTTTCAGCATTTTTAAATCGTCTGGATACGGAGGGGAAATTGGCCAAAACTATTCTCTATAATTTGAATCCGAGAGATAATGAACTCTTTGCAACCATGATGGGGAATTTTAATGATGGAACTTCCGCTGGCAAAATTCAATGGGGGGCAGCATGGTGGTTTTTAGACCAAAAAGATGGAATGGAAAAGCAAATTAATACGCTTTCAAATATGGGATTACTTAGTCGGTTTGTAGGAATGCTGACGGATAGTCGTAGTTTTTTATCTTTTCCGCGACACGAATATTTTAGAAGAATTTTGTGTAACCTTTTTGGAAAAGATGTTGAAAATGGAATGTTGCCAAATGACCTTCCGTGGCTAGGAAAAACAGTAGAAGACATCTGTTACCATAATGCAAAACGATATTTTAATTTTTAAATAAATGAAAAATTATATCTATATACTTGCCTGCTTTTTCCTTGGTGGAATCAGTTCTTGTGGTGAATTGAGTAATCAAAAAGTTGTGTATCTGGCACATACTTTACCGACTTCTCATCCTGTTCATCAAGGCATGGAAGTCTTTGCAGAAAAAGTAAAACAGGCGTCGGCAGGAAAATTATCAGTTAAGATTTTTCCAGATGGACAATTAGGGACAGAGCGAGAAGTATTGGAATTATTGCAAATTGGCAGTATCGCCATGACCAAAGTAAGTGCCGCAGCCATGGCCAATTTTGCACCTGAATACAAAGTAATGGGAGTGCCTTATTTATTTAGAGATAAAGCGCATTTGTTTAAAGTCCTGGAAGGGAAAACAGGCGAAAAATTATTGCTTTCAGGTAGCGATTATTTATTGCGTGGATTGTGTTTTTATGACGCAGGAAGCAGAAGTTTTTACACTAAAAATAAACCTATCAAAACACCAGCAGACCTGGATGGATTAAAAATTCGAGTGATGAATCATCAGATGTCCGTAGATATGGTTAATGAAATGGGCGGTTCCGCAACACCAATGGCTTATGGTGAATTATATACGGCCTTGCAACAGGGCGTCGTAGATGGTGCTGAAAACAACCCACCTTCTTTTGTTACATCAAGACATTATGAAGTTTGTAAATACTATACTTTGGATGATCATAGTTCTATTCCTGATGTGCTCGTGATTGGAACAAAATATTGGGAAACGCTTTCTCCAGAGGAACAGGGGTGGATGAAAGAGTCAGCCAAATCTTCTTCAAAATCACAACAAGAATTTTGGAAGAAAAACGTAGAAGAATGTTTAAATGTTTTGCAAGCGGCTGATGTTGAAATTTATAAACCAGACAAGTCCCTTTTCGCAGAGAAGTCAAAAGCAGTTCTGGAAGAATTTGTCAAAGATCCTGGGATGAAAAAAATTATTGATGAAATAAAAGCACAATAGATATTGCAATGGAAAAAATATATCAAAACATTAATCGAATTATTGAGTTAGTACTGGTGGTTATTTTCGCACTTCTGGTATTGGATGTTTTATGGCAAGTATTTGGGCGATATGTACTAAATCAATCTTTTTCGTTTACGGAAGAGTTTGCCAGATTTGCTTTGATTTGGTTAGCTATATTAGGAGCAGCTTATCTAAATGGCCAGAGAGAACATCTTTCAATGGATTTTTTATTACAGAAATTAAGTCGTGAGAAACTAGCAAAAAGAATGCAGGTTATTGAAATATTAATGTTTGTTTTTGCTTTGGTAGTTATGGTTATTGGAGGAGGGAATTTAGTTTATACCACCCTTTATTTAGGTCAGGTGTCTCCAGCAATGCATGTTTCTTTGGGCTATGTATATTCGATTGTTCCGATCAGTGGTTTGTTGATTATGTTTTATTCCATTTATAATGTTAAGTTCTATTATGGTGGTGTTAGTAGCTGCACCTGATTTGTTAGAAAAGAAAACCAGTTTCAATGTCTATAGAAATAATTAGTATCCTGTTTTTATTTGTTAGCTTTTTTGCCTTCCTGGCTTATGGAGTACCTGTTGCTTATAGTATTGGAATTTCAACAACAATAACCATATTGTTTAATATTTCTGCTATCCCGGGAATTACAACGGTTGCCCAAAGAATGACTACCGGGATTGATAGTTTTGCGCTACTTGCGATTCCGTTTTTTGTACTGGCAGGTGAATTAATGAATCGTGGTGGGATAGCCAACCGATTAATAAATTTTGCCAAATCGATGGTTGGGAGTTTACCTGGTGGATTGGGTTATGTCAATATTTTAGCAGCAATGTTATTTGGCGCAATTTCAGGTTCAGCGGTGGCCGCAGCCTCCGCTATCGGAAGTGTAATGACCGAGCGGATGGAAAATGAAGGGTTTCCTCGACCCTTTAGTGCAGCGATAAATATTACTTCTTCAACAACCGGATTGCTAATTCCTCCGAGTAATGTTTTGATTGTCTATGCTTTGGCGAGTGGAGGTGCCGCTTCCGTAGCTGCCTTATTTATAGCAGGTTATTTACCTGGAATTTTGGTAGGGTTGGCATTGATGATCGTGGCAGCAATAGCGTCTCGAAAACAAAATTTCAAAAGAGGTAAACGGGTACGATTGAGTCAATTGTGGACAGATTTTCGAAAAGCATTTTTTAGTTTACTAATGCTAGTCATCATTGTAGGAGGAATTGTTCAGGGTATTTTTACAGCGACTGAAGCAGCTGCAGTAGCGGTGCTTTATGCTTTGATTTTGGGATTTAGTTATAGAGCAATTACTACCAAACACCTGCCAGGTATATTATTAAATAGTGCAAAGACAACCGCTATTGTGATGTTTTTAATTTGTACCTCAATGGCGATGTCATGGCTTTTTTCATTTGAAAGTATTCCACAGTTAATGACTGGTTTTTTGTTAAATACAGTTAGTAATCCGATCCTGATTTTCCTGCTTATCAACATCACGTTATTGGTAGTCGGGACATTTATGGACATGACTCCGGCAATATTAATTTTTACTCCCATCTTCCTTCCGGTGGTGACAGAACTGGGAATGCACCCCGTTCATTTTGGAATTATCATGGTATTAAATCTTTGTATTGGATTGTGTACACCACCAGTAGGAACCATACTTTTTGTGGGCGCAGGTGTTGCAAAAATTTCCGTAACTAAAGTAATTAAGCCTTTGCTTCCTTTTTTAGCCGCAATGGTCTTTGTACTGTTTTTGATCACCTTTTTTGAAGGTATAACCATGTGGTTGCCCAATATCTTTGGATTGTAAAAATGATTATAAATTCGAATTAACCTTACTTATTTATAGAGCCAATTAACCGCCCAAACCTTTATAAATTATTCTTTTAATGATCTTTAAAGGATAACAAGTCTAATAAAAAATTCAGATAGAATTTTTTTTTAAGCGTATTTTTCTTAGAAATTTGACTAAAAAAGACGATCTTGGCGAAAGATAAATAAAATAGCCATCGGTGCAGGATCAGATGTTAGGAAAATTACTGCCCTATGATAACCGAAAATTTGATTAGTAAAACTTCCATAAAATGAAAAAAATAACCGTTCTGATTCTCGTAATAATTTTTATCTTTTCTTGCAAAAGTGAAGAATTTATTGACGCCACAGATACTGCGGTGACAACGCCCACCAATTTAATTGCAACCGCTATCTCTCCGACTCAAATAAATTTAGCCTGGAATGATAACTCAAATAATGAAACTGGTTTTGAAATAGAAAGAAAAACCACTACCGATGATTTTGAAAGAATAAATTCCGTAGACGCTGGTACCACTGCTTTTGAAGATGGTAATTTAGCGGTCGGTAATACTTATACTTACCGGGTAAGAGCGGTTGGTTCAGATGAAAATTCCGGGTATTCTAACGAGGCAACGATCACCACGGAAGAAGATCCAAATGCCCCCAAAACATATTATATAGATGCCACCAATGGTAATGATGATAATAATGGAGGATCAGAAAATTCAGCCTTCCAAAGTTTGACTAAAATAAATGAAACGGTTTTTAAAGCAGGGGATAAAATTTTATTCAAATCGGACGAAGTCTGGAATGGACAGTTGCTATTCTCCGGTTCTGGTGAAGAAGGAAACCCGATTATCGTAGACAGTTATGGTACCGGAAACAAACCGGTTTTTAATGGCGGTGGTGCCACAACCAACGAGGGGGCAACAGTTCTTTTAAAAAATGGGGCTTACTGGGAAATCAATAATCTGGAAATTACCAATACCAACGGCTCAACTGCGCAACAGGGAAAAATCTGGGGACTCAGAGTGATCGTGGATAACGGATCAGAAATTAACCATATTCATATAAAAAACTGTTTTATTCACGATGTCAACGGGGAAGTGGCCGGAAAAGATACGGGTGGCATTTATGTGACTGCGGACGGGGATGACCCCGCTTTTTACAACGATTTACAAATTTCCAATAATATTGTTAGGGATGTTGGTGGATTGGGTATTGCCACTCAATCTCCGCACGCATCCGTAAAAAGCAATATGACGCGCTATCCATTTCTGAACGTAAGAATCACTGGAAATATCGTGGGACCGACGGGCCGAAATAACATGATTGTCAGGGTAAGTGATGATGCTATTGTCGAACACAATCGACTGATCAATTCCAGTATTTACGATAAAGGACACAGTATTTTTAATTTTAATACCATCAATTGTCAAATTCAATACAACGAAGCTTACGGAAATGTGGGACCGTTGGGACTGGCAGACAGAGGTGGTTTTGATGCCGACTACAATTGCAAAGACACCAAGATTCAATACAATTATAGTCACGATAATAACTGGGGATACGCCATTATGAAAAAGGCGGTTAATGAAAATGTGACGATTCGTTATAATATTTCAGAGAACGATAAAATTGCCGTTTATTTTTATGGTTTTGAATTTGAAACGGGCATGACGCGAGCCAACGTTTATAATAATGTACATTATATCAGTGCAGATTTGGACGTCGCCGTTTTTAGGGATAGAACGCCGTACAACACTAATTTTTATAATAACGTTTTCTATTTTGCGGGCACTGATGCCGGTGAATGGGGAAAAACACCCGTAAATTGTTCCTTCGAAAATAATGCGTTTTATAATATTTCTACCATAGGTACCAATGCCATTACGGAAGATCCATTGTTTGTAAATCCGGGCAATGGTGGTACAGATATTGACTGGTCCAATTATCCGGATGTTTTAACGGGCTACCACTTGCAAGCCGCCTCTCCACTCATTAATGCGGGTAAAGAAATTCCGGATAATGGCGGAAAAGATTTTTGGGGAAATTCACTGTATAATGGAAACCCGGATATAGGTGCTTATGAGCATCAATAAAATAACAAACCCTGAAAACCTGTTGATTTGTAAAAAATCAGCAGGTTTCTTGTTTATAACAGGTTGCTGTCTTTTTCTGTTCCTGTCTTTTGGTTGCGAGCCTGGCAAAGAAATTTTTAAAGAAGATACCGTTCTAAAGATAAATGCTTTCGAAGTATCCAGGGCAGAATACCAGCTTTTTCTAGAACAGGAAAAGGCGCTGACGTACAATTATTTTTATAAAAAATACAAGGCGCAAAAAACGGACGATTTTTGGGAAAGAGATTTTAACGGGGAAAATCCGGGTGTTTTTATTAAAGAAAAAGTAGATCAAAAATTAGTACGTATAAAAACAATTCAGGAGTACGCCGCACAGATAAAACTTACCAAACCTTTTGATTATACCGATTTTTTAAAAGATTGGGAAAAGGATAATCGGGATAGAAAAGAAAAACACCATGCCGGTCAGGTGGTGTATGGCCCCGTCCAAACCAGTGTCAGGGAGTATTATAATTATCTTTTTACCAATCTGGAATTAAAACTAAAAAACAAATTAAATAGCGCCACTTTCGTTCCTCCTCAAAACGAATTAAAAAGTTTTTTTGAAAAAATCAAAGCTTCTCACTTTTCATTTGTGGACACCATTGCTACCGAGCAATTAATTTTAAGTTATAAAACGAAACTTGAAAGGGCAAAAAGACTAGCGTTGGCAACCGAGATTATCAACCATTCAGATAAAGAAATTTCTTTTAAAAATATCGCCAAAAAACATCCACAGGTTAGCTATCTAAAAAAAGAATATCTGGGTGCGGTGCAACTGTACGGCGAAGAAAATATGGACCGAGCACTCAAAGAGGTAGCCGCAAAATTAAAATTCAATCAAATAGAAATTGTAGATTTTCAACAAAAAACAGACGATCATATTTACCTCATCCGATTATTAAAACCACTAAAGAAAAGCAGCAAATCTTTTGCCGAGGTGGAGAAAGAAGTATTGTATTTTTATCAGGTTGAAAAATACCAACAACTGATCGATAGTTTAACACAAAACAGTTTTTTAATAAAAAATAAAAAGATTTACCACCAGCTAGATCTCAAGTAAATCCACAAATTTGAAAGGGCACTAGTGCCTCGGGAACTAAATTGCTGGGTATATTGATCAACGTAGGAACAAGGCATTGCCTTGTTCCTACGTT
>ENA-ORXT01002557-ORXT01002557.1-marine-metagenome-genome-assembly--contig:-NODE-2557-length-21652-cov-10.746280_pt1 | contig 21652 bp, 14 predicted proteins | sample MGYA00237868_ERZ511482 | MGnify/ENA metagenome assembly ERZ511482
GCGCTGAGCGTGCCGGAGCGCGACGAGCACGGTCGGCTGAAGGGGGTGCGGCGCGTGGTCATGGATCGCACCTTCGTCGACGAGCACGGCACGCGCTGGATCGTGGACTACAAGACAGGCTTGCACGAGGGTGGTGGGCTGGAGACGTTCCTGGACAACGAGGTGGAGCGCTATCGGGGTCAGCTGGAAGGGTACGCGAAGCTGATGCGGGTGATCGATGCGCGGCCGATCCGGGTCGGGTTGTGGTTTCCGCTGGTGTCGGGGTGGCGGGAGTGGGCGCCGGTGGTGGTGCCGTCCGGGGTGCACGTGGTGCAGGGCGGGGTGTCGGTCATGCGCTGAAGCCTTGAAGATGCCGCCGATAGGTATCCCCGTCTTGGTAAGACTCAACGTGTCCAGAGAGCGTTCGCCATGAGAATCACCAGCAAGGGGCAGGTCACGATTCCACTGCACATCCGTCAGCAGGCGGGGTTGCTGCCCGGGAGCGAGATCGACTTCGAACTCGATGAGCACGGTGTGGTCAGGCTCGTGCGATCGGATCAGCAGCCGCCCAACCTTCCCTTGAGGCGGGCTATCGAAAGGATGCGTGGCAAGGCTGATGTCTCCATGAGCACCGACGAGATCATGGTGCTGACACGCGGGTGAGTCCCGGTGTCCTGGTCGATACCAACGTACTGGTGGATGTCGTCACCGATGATCCTCGATGGGCCCGATGGTCGATCGATGCGCTGGAGATGGCCGGGCGCGGCAACCGGCTGGTGATCAATCCGATCATCTACGCCGAGGTCTGCGTCGCGTTCGACACGATCGAGGCTCTCGACGAGCTGTTGTCGAGAGACAAGAATCGGTTCTCCACCAGCTTTCCGTCCGTACCGTTGATTTCCCCATAGCGTGCCCCTTCAATGATGATGCGCGCTTCGTGCAGGCCATCGGTGTACGTGCCGCTGCCTCTCGACGCTGCGCGACAGCCCGCGAAGGCGGGTCATCGGAGCAGATGCGTGTGCGTAATCTTGCAAATCGGGAGTTCAACTCCGGATCTGCACGAATGCCGGGCCGACGCACCACCTCCGAAGTCATCCGTGCCCTGCCTCGAGCGCGGCATCCTTCAGCTCGGGCTGCGTATTCCCGCAACGACGCTGCGACGCTTCTGAACGAAGCTGGCGCACCGTCAGGGCGCGCCAATGGATGCCGCCGCGCTGGAGGACGTGCAACCGGACCAGGCGTTCGTCGTGCACGCGGGGGAGGAGCGGTACCCGAAGGGCGAAGGCGTCGAGGCCATCGGGCTCGCCGAGCTGGCCGGGCTGCTGATCGATTTCCGGTGATCGGCCCGCTCGAAGTTTTCGACCGACGTTGATCTTCGATCAGGCCGTCGACGTACCTGTCGGTGCTTCTCGACGGCGCACCGTCCGCCGCCCCTGCAGAAAACCGCCGACCAGCGACCTGCCCCGGCGCAATGGGTTAGATTGTGCTCGATAGACGGGCCTGTCCCGGTGTCTTCCACGAACAAGTGACGGTATGGGCGATCGGATCGATTCGAGTGCACATCACGTCTCCACAGGTGCCGTGCGCCCATCCGCAAGCGGTCATCGACTCGGCCGATGCCACCCCCCGACGGCATCCGGGCGTCCGCTCCGGTGAGCACGCCGAGCGGCAGCACCGAGACGCGGGGCCCCATGCTGGTGGTCGGCGTCGGCGCCTCGGCCGGCGGGCTCGAGGCGTTCAACAAGCTGCTGTCGGTGCTGCCGAGCGATACCGGTCTGGCGTTCGTGCTGATCCAGCACCTGGATCCGACCCACAAGAGCCTGTTGTCCGAGATCCTCGCCCTGCGCACCGACATGCCGGTGCGCGATGCCGAGCAGAACGAGCGGGTCCGGGCGAACTGCGTCTACGTGATCCGCCCCGACTGCGCGCTGGCGGTGCGCGGCGGGCGCATCGAGCTGACCGAGCCGACGCTGCACCGCGGCGTGCGGCTCACCGTCGATCACCTGTTCCGCTCGCTGGCGCGCGAGTACCGCTCGCGGGCGGTGGGCATCGTGCTGTCGGGTGCCGGCAGCGACGGCAGCGCCGGGCTGCGCGACATCAAGTCGGGCGGCGGGCTGGCGATCGCCCAGGATCCGGCCACCTGCGGCCAGACCGGCATGCCGCAGAGCGCGATCGACACCGGGCTGGTCGACCTGGTGCTGGGCATCGATGCCATGCCGGCGGCGTTGTCGCGCTTCGCGGCCCTGCCGGCGACCGCGAGCCTGGACCCGCTCAGCGAGGGTGCGCACGATGGCGATGACGACTCGGACGGCGAAGGGTCCCCGTCCGACGCCCTGGTGCTCGCGACGGCGGCGCTGGCGCGACTGACCGTCATGCTGGAGGCGCAGCTCGGCTTCGACCTGCGCGTCTACAAGCGCGGCACGGTCGACCGACGCGTGCTGCGGCGCATGGCGCTGTCGGGGTTCGAGGACGTCGACACGTGGCTCGATCACGTGCGCGAGCACGCCGAGGAGCAGCGCATGCTGGTGCGCGACATGATGATCAGCGTCACCGGCTTCTTCCGCGACGTGACGGCGTTCACCACGCTGCGCGAGCAGGTCATCGAGCCGCTGCTGGCGACCGCCTCCCAGGGAGCGGCGGTCCGTGCCTGGGTGGCCGGTTGCGCCACCGGCGAGGAGGCCTACTCGATCGGCATGGAACTGCTCGATGCGGCCGAGGCGCACGCGCTGCGCATCGAGCCGCAGATCTTCGCCACCGATGTCGACCTGGACGCGCTCGCGGTGGCCAGGAACGCCATCTACCCGGTGTCGATCACCGAGCACGTGTCGGCCCGCCGGCTGGCCCGCTACTTCGAACCGATCGAGGGGCGCGGCTACCGGATACGTTCCCGGCTGCGCGACCTGGTGTCGTTCGCCAACCACGACCTGACCAAGGATCCGCCGTTCTCGCGCATGGACGTGGTCAGCTGCCGCAACGTGCTGATCTACCTGACCCCGGAGGCGCAGGCGAACGTGCTGAGTTCGCTGCACTTCGCGCTGCGCCCCGAGGGGCACCTGTTTCTCGGCACCTCCGAATCGGTCGGGCCGCGCCGCGAGATGTTCGCCACCGTCTCCAAGACCGGGCACCTGTACCGCAAGGTCGGGCTGTCGTCGATCCCGACCAGCGTGCGTGCGCGCACGCGCTTCTCCGACGCGCGCTCCACGGCGCAGGCCCCCGATGGACCGGACGCGGCCCGCACCGGCGAGGCGGTGCGCGCCGAGCCGCGACGGCGCCACCTCGGCGACCCGTTGCGCAGTGCGGTGCTCGACGCCTGCGTGCCGCCGACCGTGGTGGTCGAGGCCGACGGCACGGTGTCGTTCGTGCACGGCGAACTCGGCGCCTACCTGCGCTTTCCCCAGGGCGACGAGCCGCGGCTGGAGATCGGCGAGTGCCTGCGTCCCGAGATCGCCACGCGGGTGCGCAGCGCGCTGTACCGCTGCCGGCGCGAAGGCAAGGCGACGGTGGCGCTGACCACGCTGGAGAGCGGCGCCCCCAGGGTGCGCATCGTCGCGCGCCCCGCACCGCGGCTGGGCGATGCCACCGTGGTGCTCAGCTTCGAGGCCGGGAGCGCGCACGGCGAGGCTCCGGTCCGGCGTGCGACCGATGCGGCACCGGCGACCGATGCCGCACCGGCGCACGGCGAGGACGACGCGGCGGCGGCGGTGGATGGCGTGGCGCACATCCAGGGGCTCGAGTACGAGCTCCAGGCGACGCGCGAGGACCTGAAGAACACCGTCGAGGAACTGGAGACCTCCAACGAGGAGCTGCGCTCGTCGAACGAGGACTCGATCTCGATGAACGAGGAGCTGCAATCGGGCAACGAGGAGCTCGAGGCGACCACCGAGGAGCTGCGCTCGCTCAACGAGGAGCTGACCACGGTCAACGCGCAGCTGCGCGAGAAGCTCGATCAGCTCGAGCAGGCCAACGATGACCTCGGCAACTTCTTCGCCAGCGCCCGGGTCGCGATCATCTTTCTCGACGAGCGGCTGCGCATCAAGCGGTTCACGCCGGCCGCGGCGATGCTGCTGAACATCGACCACGTCGACGTCGGCCGCTTCACCGGCGACATCGCCCGCGAACTGCTGCAGGACGATCTCGAGCACGAGGCGCGCGAGGTGCTCGACCAGCTGGTCACCCGCACGCGCGAGCTGCGCACCCGTGACGGTCGCTGGTTCGCCCGCAGCATCCTGCCCTACCGCACCGAGAGCCGGCGCATCGAGGGCGTGGTGGTCACGCTCACCGACATCAGCGAGCTCAAGCTGGGCGCCGAGCGGCTGGCCTCGCGCGAACGCCAGCAGGTGGTGATCGCCCGGCTCGGGCTGGCCGCGCTGCGCGAGCCGGACCTGGAGAGCTTCCTGGGCGACGTGGTGCGCGAGGTGAGCGCGGTGCTGGAGCTGGACTTCTGCAAGATCGCCGAGCTGCAGCCGGGCCACGAGCGGCTGCTGCTGCGTGCGGGCAGCGGCTGGAGCGACGGGCTGGTCGGTGTGGCGTGGGAGACGGCGAGCCCGGGCGGCCAGGCCGACTTCACGCTGAACGCCCGTGCGCCGCTGGTGGTCGACGACCTGGCCGGCGAAGGCCGCTTCACCGTGTCCCGGCTGCTGGTGGAGCACGGCGTCGTGAGCGGGCTGACCTGCGCGATCCTCGACGGCGGCGAGCCCTACGGGATCATCGGCGGCTACACGCGTCGCACGCGCTCGTTCGTGCAGGAGGACGCCTCGTTCATCCAGGCGGTGGCCAACATCGTCGGCTCGGCGGTGGGCCGGCACCAGAACCGCCGGCGCATGGCGATCGAGCACGATGTCACCCGCACGCTGGTCACCGCGCAGCACCTCGAGGAGGTGCTGGAGAGCCTGCGCCGCTGCGTGGCCGATACCATCGAGGTCGAGGTGGTGGACATCGGCGGCTCCCGGGCGGACGGGGCGAGCGGCAGCGCATGGCCCGAGCAGCTGCTGCACGTGGCGACACCGAAGCGGCTGGCCGCGGTCGAGCGCGCGGCCGAGGAACGTCGCGAGGTCGTCGACCTGATCCTGCGAAGCGATGCCGCGGTGTGGCTGACCGACGTGGGGGTGCCGCCGCTGCTGGACAAGGACGGCCAGGCGTCCGATCTCGGACTGCGCAGCGCACTCGGCTTCCCGGTGCGCTCGCGCGATCGCACCCTCGGCGTGGTGGTGCTGTATTCCCGCGAACGGCTGATCGGCAACGAGACGTTCCTGCGCGGGCTGGAGAGCGTCGGCGCCGCGATCGGCGACTTCGTGGTGCGCAGCGACCTGGAACGGCGCGATGCGCGCATGGCGGCCATCAGCCAGTCCTCGCGCGACGCCATCTTCAGCTACGACCACGACGGGCTGATCACCGACTGGCTGCCCGGCGCCGAGCGGCTCTACGGGTTCGCCAGCGCCGAGATGATCGGCCAGCCACTCGATCGGCTGCTGTCGGCCGAGCGTCACGAGGCGGCCGAGTTCGCCCGCGCCCGCGTGGGCAAGGGCCAGCTGGTCGAGCCGTTCGAGACGGTGCGCATCGCCCGTGACGGCCAGCACATCGAGGTCTCGGTGACGCTGTCGCCGATCCACGACCGGGAGGGTCGCGTCACCGGCATCTCCTCCATCGAGCGCGATATCGGCCGGCTCAAGGTCACCGAGCGTCGCCTGCTGGCCGCGGACCAGCAGAAGGACGAGTTCCTGGCGATGCTCGGTCACGAGCTGCGCAACCCGCTGGCCAGCATCCGCAGTGCGGCGCAGCTGCTCGACCTGGGCGATGACGTTCACCCCGACCTGGAGCGCACCCGCGACATCCTCGAACGGCAGAGCGCGCACATGTCGCGCCTGCTCGACGGCCTGCTGGACGTCTCGCGGATCGTGCAGAACAAGATCGTGCTGGACGTGGGCGATGTGGACCTGGTGCAGGTCTGTCGCGAGGTGCTGGGCGATGCGGCCGAACGGCTGAGCGAGCGCGAGCTCGTGCTGCACGTCGAGTTGCCCGACGCGCCGGTGCCGCTGCGCGCCGACCGGGTCCGTCTGGTGCAGGTGATCGACAACCTGCTGTCGAACGCCATCAAGTACACGCCCGAGGGCGGTCGCATCGAGGTGGGGGTCACGCGCGGTGGCGGTGTGGCGATGGTCCGGGTGAGCGACACCGGCATCGGCATCGATGCGCAGCTGCTGCCGCACGTGTTCGACGTGTTCCGCCAGTCCGAGCAGAGCCTGGACCGTGCCGGCGGCGGACTCGGGCTCGGCCTGTCGCTGGTGCGTGCGGTCATCGACCTGCACGGCGGCAACGTCGAGGCGCGCAGCGCGGGCACGGGGCAGGGGGCGGAGTTCCTGGCCTGGCTGCCGATCGCCGAGGAGGAGGCGGCCGACGTCGCTTCCGGGGCCGGGGAATCGCTCGGGGTCGAACTCGACATCGTGCTGGTCGAGGACAACGCCGACAGCGCCGAGGTGCTGGCGCGCGTGCTCGAACGCCTCGGTCACCACGTGCGCATCGCCGGCAACGGACGCTCGGCGGTGGCGCTCACGGTCGGTGCGCCGCCCGATCTGGTCATCTGCGACCTGGGGCTGCCCGACGGGTTCAGCGGCTACGACGTCGCCCAGGCGCTGCGCGACAGCCCGCGGACGCGGACCATCCGGCTGATCGCCCTCACCGGCTACGGCCGTCCGGAGGACAAGGCCCGTTCGGCGGCGGCAGGGTTCGACAGTCACCTGACCAAGCCGGTCAGCGTCGAGGACCTGCGTCAGGCGCTCCGGCACGTGCGCAACGCGTGATCGACGCCGCGGGCAGGCGTTCGCCGCATCCGACCATCGACCCGCCGTGGCGTACCATCACCGCATGGAAGAGAGCTTCTGGCACCGGTGCTGGGACGAGGGCCGGATCGGCTTTCACCAGTCCGACATCAACGCGCGGCTGGTCTCGTGCTGGCCCGGCATCGGTGCAGCTCCCGGCGCCACGGTCTTCGTGCCGCTGTGCGGCAAGTCGCGCGACATGCTGTGGCTGCGCGAGCGCGGGCACCCGGTCCTGGGCGTGGAGCTGTCGGAGCGGGCGGTGGCGGCCTTCTTCGACGAGAACCGGCTGGCGCACGAGCGCACCGTGTCGAGCCTGGGCACCGAGTACCGTTCGACCGGCGACGGGCCGTCGCTCCGGCTGATCGCCGGTAACTACTTCGCGCTGTCGCCCGCCGATCTCGACGGTGTCGGTGCGCTGTACGACCGTGCCTCGCTGATCGCGATGAACGATGCGCTGCGCGAGCGCTACGCGGTGCAGCTCGGGCGGGTGGTGCCGGCCGGTGCCCGCGGGCTGCTGCTGGTCAGCGACCACGACACCGCGCAGATGCAGGGGCCACCGTTCGCGGTGTCGGACACGATGGTGCGCGCGCTGCTCGACCAGGCGTTCGAGCTGGAGGAGATCGAACGGCACTCGGGGGCGGAGCGTCTGGGCAACCTGGCGAAACGCGGGCTCGAATCGCTGACCGAGCACGTGTTCCGCCTGGTGCGCCGGTCGGACTGACCGGCACGGCCCGCGTCCGGCGGCACGCTCAGGGTTCGGGGTCGGAGTCGAGATCGAGGATGGGCTCGAACGTGTACGCGTCCACGAACGACACCACCGCGTCACCGGCCCGCAGGTCGAACTGTGCCAGCCCGGCCGCATCGTCGCTCGCGGTGACGCTCAGCGAGCCACCGTCGCTGCCGGTGGCCACCAGCGTCGCCTGACCACCGGTCGGCGGCGCCTCGTCGTCGTCGCGCAGCAGCACGCCGGTCTTGGTCAGGTTCACGACCACCTCGCCACCGGGTTCGGAGGCCAGGGTCGCGGTGGCCGAGCCGGTGAACGACACGCGTCGTTCCCGGTCGCAGCTCTCCCGATCCTCGAAGATCCGCCGGTCCTCCGCGATGTAGGCGACGTCCTGCAGCCGCGTCACGCCGTCTTCGGGCGAGTCGATCGACACCGCACCCAGTCTGACGTCGTAGGTCAGCACGACCGCGGGCACCGGGCCGCAGATCGGCTGGGAGATGCTCGTCTCGCCGTACTGCGAGGTGCCGTCCAGCTGCAGCCGCGTGCCGTCCTCCCGTTCCATGACCAGGTCGTCGAACTGCGAGAACAATCCCCGGTCCGAGCGCGTGCTGACGGCGCGGGTCTGCTCCAGGCGCCCCAGCAGGGTCATCGCCGGCACCGTGCAGGCGTCGAAATCGTAGCGCAGCAGGTTGCCCTCGCCGTTGGCATCCGCCAGCGGGCGCGACAGCTCGACCTTGCCGCCGCCGGGGCAGGGCACGCTCACCGGCACGATGCCCAGCGCGGTGCTCTCGGCCAGCAGCGGCAGCTCCTCGGCCACCCCGCGGTAGGCGTTCAGGTAGGCGGTGGAGACCAGGCGGTCGGCCTGCTCGGTGGCGCCCCGGTAGCCACGCCGCTGCAGCACCGTGGCGCCGGCCGGATCGGGGGTCGCGAACGCGTTGGTGTCCTGCTGGGGCTCCTCTGCGAGCCCCGGCGGAGGATTCGGGCCGTCACCCGTGCCGGTGTCCGTACCGGGGGTCGTACCGGGGCCCTGTGCGGCGGGTGGTTCGCCGGACATGTCGGGCGCCGGATCGTTCGACCCGCTCCCACAGGCGGTCAGCGCGAGTACGAACGGCAGCAGGCAGGTCGGTGGCGGGCGAGCGATCATGGCGGTTCGGACGCGGGCGGGGAGTGCGTGAAGGGTAGATGACAAGCGGGCGGTGCGGGGATGACACCCGGCGAGCACGAGGTTGACACCCGGTAGGCGCGGGGTTGACACCGATCGATCGCTGGACATGCCGGTGCATCGTCACTACCGTCAGGTAGCGAACGCACCCGCCCGCACCCGCCCCGGCCTCCCATGACCGAACGCCCCGACCCTCCCATCCGTCACCAGCCGCCCCCGTCCGGGGTCACCGTGCAGGGTGCCCGACCGCCACAGGTCCCCGCGCCGCGCGAGCGACTGGTCCCGAAGCCGCTGCAGCGCGTGATCGGCTTCGTCATCCTGTTCTCCACGGTGGGCGTGGTGTCCTGCCAGGCCTTCCTGGACTGAGCCGCGCCATGCCCGCCGCCAGGCCCCACGACCCGAACGCGAAGCAGCCCGTGCTGTGGCGCGGCTGGCTGCTGTACCTGCTGCCGCTGCCGCTGCTGCCCGCGACCTTGAGCGCGCTCGGCGACGCCGCGCTGGTGAAGACGCTCGCCTGCGGTGCGGGCCTGGCCCTCGTCCTGGGCGGGGCGAGCCTCATCCGGCGCGGCATCCGGCTGGACAACGAGGCGATCCGGCGCAACCTCAGGCGCCGCACCAGCACGGTGCGCTACCGCCTGATCGGTTCCGGCATGGCAGCCGCGGGCACCTGCCTGGTGGCCTGGCTGGGCGTCGCCTCGAAGCACGGGCCGGTCGAGGCGGTGCTGATCGGAGCCGCCGTGCTGCTCGGCTGCTACCTGTACTACGACTTCGACGATCCGGTGCACCGGCCCGACATCGCCGCGACCGGCATCACCACCGAGGAACTGGTGGCGCTGCTGGACGAGGCCGAGGGGCGCATCCAGCGCATCGAGGCGGACGCGGCACGCATCAACAACACCGAGTTCCGCGACCGGTTGCGGCGCATCGCCGCCGAGGCGCGCGAGATCCTCGCCACCATCGAGCGCGATCCGGTCGATGCGCGGCGCGCGCGCAAGTTCCTGAAGGTCTACCTGGACGGCGCGCAGCAGGTCACCGAAGGCTACGCACGCACCCATCGGGGCGAGAACACGCCCGCCCTGGAGGACAACTTCCGCCGGGTGCTCGGCACCATCGAGACGGTGATCGCCGAGCAGCAGGCGAAACTCGCCGAGAACAACGCGGCCGACCTGGACGTGAAGATCGAGGTGCTGCAGTTGCAGCTCGAGCGGGAAGGCGTGGTTTGAGCCGGCCCGGCGGGACACGTTCGCCGCCGTGAACCCGCCGCGCGGCAGCGACGTCCCGTCCGATGCGCCATGGCCGTCGAGCGTGCCGCCGATCGCCGCCGTGGGCGCCTCGGCCGGCGGCATCGAGGCGCTGCAGGTCCTGTTCCGCGCCCTGCCCGACACCACCGGCATCGCCTTCGTGGTGGTGCTGCACCTCGCCCCCGACCAGCACAGCGCGCTCGATGCGGTGCTCGCCGGCTGCACCGGCATGCCGGTGGTGCAGGTCGATGGCGAACGCTCGATCGAGGCCGACCACGTCTACGTCATCGCGCCGGACCGCAGCCTCGAGGTGCACGAGTCGCACCTGGTGACCGGTCCGCTCGACGCCGCGCGGGTGCCGCGCGCGACGATCGACAGGCTGCTGCGCTCGCTCGCCACCCACCACGGTGACGGCTTCGCCGTGGTGCTGTCGGGCAGCGGCAGCGATGGTGCGATCGGCATCGGGGCGATCAAGGAGGCCGGTGGCGTGGTGCTGGCGCAGGATCCGGACGAGGCCGCGTTCGATGCCATGCCGCGCGCGGCCATCGCCACCGGCATGGTCGACCTGGTGCTGCCGGTGCGCGAACTGGCCGCACGGCTGGTGGAGCTCGCCGACGGCCGGCGGCACGTGCTCGCGCAACTGGACGGCCCGCGCAACGCGCTGCAGGGCGCCGACGAGGAGGCGGCGCTGGTGGCGATCCTTGCGCTGCTGCGCGCGCGCACCGGTCACGATTTCGCCCACTACAAGCGCGCCACCGTGCTGCGGCGCGTGCTGCGGCGCCTGCAGGTCTGCCGCTGCGCCTCGCTGGAGCGCTACCGTGACCACCTGCGCGCGCAACCGGACGAGGCGCAGGCCCTGTTCGACGATCTGCTGATCGGTGTCACCGGGTTCTTCCGCGACCCCGCCGCCTGGCGGGCGCTCGCCCGCGAGGTGGTTCCCGGGTTGTTCGACGCGCGCGCCGTCGACGAGCCGGTACGGGCCTGGGTGGCCGGATGCGCCACCGGCGAGGAGGCGTACTCGCTGGTGATGCTGCTGATCGAGGAGGCCGAACGGCGCGAGCGCTGGCCGGAGGTGCAGGTGTTCGCCACCGACCTGGACGGCGCGGCGCTGGCGCGTGCGCGCGAGGGGCGCTACCCGGCCGGCATCGCCGAGCACGTCGGTGCCGCCCGGCTGGAACGCTTCTTCGTGCGCGAAGGCGACGGCTATCGGGTGACGCGGGCGCTGCGCGAGCGGGTGCTGTTCACCAACCACAGCCTGCTGAAGGACCCGCCGTTCACGCGGCTGGACCTGATCTGCTGCCGCAACCTGCTGATCTATCTCGAACGCTCGGTGCAGCACCGGGTGTTCGACGTCTTCCGCTACGCCCTGCACCCGGGCGGGTGCCTGTTCCTGGGCAGCGCCGAGAACGTCGAGGACCAGCCGTTCACCCCCCTCAGCGCCAGGCATCGCCTGTACCGTGCCGAGGCGTCCGACAGCGTGCCGGAACTGCCCGGCATGATCCTGAGCGGTGCGCGCCTGTCCGGTGCGATCGCGCTGCCGGTACCGGCGGTGACGAGCTCGCCGGCGCCGATGGCGGTGAACGTGGAACTGCGCGCCCTGGCACCGCCGAGCGTGCTGATCGACCGGCGCCGTCGGGTGGTCCAGTCGCTCGCCGGCGCCGGGCGCTACCTGCACACCCCGGATGGCGCGCCGAGCGTGGACCTGCTCGCGCTGGTGCTGCCGGCGCTGCAGCCGGGCCTGCGCCTGGCGCTCGATCGGGCGTTCGAGTTCAACCAGCCGGTGCTGGTGGACCCGCTGCCGGTGCGCATCGCCGGGCAGCGCCGGCAGGTGTGGCTGTGGGTGCGACCGCGTGGCGAGGATGCCGGTGACCGGCGTGCGCTGGTGGTGTTCCTGGAGACCGGTGACGAGGCGTCGGCAGAGGAACCGGACCCTTCCGGTGCCGTCGCCTCCCGGCTGCGCGAGCGCGAGCTGAGCGATCGGTTGCAGGTCAGCGAATCCCGACTGATCACCTCGGGCGACGATCACGCCGCGGCGCTGGAGGCGGTGCGGGCCGCCAACGAGGAGCTGCAATCGATCAACGAGGAGCTCGGCAGCGTCAACTCGGAACTCAAGTTCAAGCTCGAGGAGGTATCGCGCGGACACGACGATCTGGAGAACCTGATGGCGGCGACCGACATCGGCACGCTGTTCCTGGACCGCGAGATGCAGATAAAGCGCTTCACCCGCTCGCTGGTCGGGCTGTTCAACATCCAGCCCGGTGACCTCGGTCGTCCGGTCGGCGACCTGACCCACCGGCTGGACTACACCACGCTGCAGGACGATGCCCGCACGGTGCTGACCGGGCTGGACCCGATCGAGCGCGAGGCGCGCCACCAGGACGGGCGCCGCTACGGGGTCAGGCTGCGCCCGTACCTGAGCGGCGAGCACCGCGTCGAGGGGGTGGTGCTGACCTTCATCGACATCTCCGAGCACCGCGCGGTGGACGATGCGCTGCGCGCCAGCGAGGCGCGGTTGACCGCCCTGCTCGAATCGATTCCCGACATGCCGTTCACGGCCGACGCCCGGGGGCGGTTGACCTGGATCAGCGCACGCGTGATCACGCTGGACGAGACGGAGCCCGTCACCCTGATCGGCGAACCGATCTGGAACGCGTTGATGCATCCGGACGACTGCGCGCACGGCGAGGCCCAGTGGATCGATGCCGGTACCGCCCGCCAGCCGTTCGAGATGCGTCACCGGGCGCGGGCGGCCGGCGGGGGCTGGCGCTGGGTGATCACCCGGGCGCAGCCCGGCACGCGTACCCAGGAGCACGGGTCGGGCGAATGGGTCGGCACGATTACCGACGTGGACGAGCTGACCCGCGCCGAGGTGGCGCTGCACGAGGCCGACCGGCACCGCAACCGCTTTCTCGGCCTGCTCGGCCACGAGCTTCGCAACCCGCTGGCGGCGATCAGCAACGGGCTGCAGCTGCTCGACGAGTCCGCCGGCGCGACGGACGAGGGTGACGGTCCCACACGTGAGATGACGCTTGCCGCCCTGCAACGTCAAAGCGCGCACATGACCCGGCTGGTGGACGATCTGCTGGACCTGACCCGCATCAGCAACGGCAAGGTCGAGCTGCACCTGGAGCGCATCGATCTCGCGGTCACCGTCGAGCAGTCGCTGCAGGTCATGCGCCCGCGCATCGCGGCGGCCGGCATGCGTCTGCAGGTCGACCTGCCCGAGGCGCCGCTGTGGGTCGAGGCGGACCCGGAACGGCTGGTCCAGGTGGTCGGCAACCTGCTCGACAACGCGGTCAAGTACTCGGATGCCGGCGCCGACATCGCGCTCGGCATCGAGGCGTGCGGCGAGACGGTCCAGATCCGCATCAGCGACTCGGGCATCGGGATCGCCGAGGACGTGCGACCCACGCTGTTCGATCCGTTCACGCAAGGCAGCGGTGCCGGCGAGACCGGCCGTGGCGGACTCGGACTGGGGCTTGCGCTGGTGCGCACCCTGGTGGAGCTGCACGGCGGCCGGGTGCGGGTGCACAGCGACGGTCCGGGCCACGGCAGCCTGTTCGAGGTGGTCCTGCCGCTGGGCGGACAGCGTGCGGCCGAACGCAGCCTCGACCCGACAGCGTCGCCGCCGCGCTCGTCGACGGTGACGGCTCCGCTCGCCGGCACCGCCCCCGATCGGGTGCTGCGCGTGCTGGTGGTCGACGACAGTCCGGATGTGGCCAACCCGTTCGCCGCCCTGCTGCGCATGCTCGGCCACACCGTCGAGGTCGCCTACGACGGACCGCAGGCGTTGAAGATCGCGGCGTCGTACCGACCGGATATCGCGTTTCTCGACCTGGGCATGCCGGGCATGGACGGCCTCGAACTCGCCCGGCGCCTGCGTCGCGCGTTCGCCGGAACCTCGCTGGTGCTGGTGGCCGTCACCGGCTACGGCCAGCAGCAGGACATCGACGCGGCCCGTCAGGCGGGCTTCGACCGGCACCTGCTCAAGCCGGTGCGCATGGTGGCGGTGCGGGCGGTGCTCGACGAGATCGGTCTGCCGGACACCGGTCGGCCCGACATGGGTCGCCCGGAGTCGGGTCAATAGGGCCCTCGCCGCCGGTGAGCACCCAGGCGCGCTTCCTGACCGGCAGCCTGATGCGCCATGTCACCACGATGGCGCTGTCGTCCAGCGTCGGGCTGCTATCGGTGTTCCTGGTCGATTTCGCCGACCTGTACTTCATCTCCCTGCTCGGCCAGGCGGAGCTGGCCGCCGCGGTCGGCTTCGCCGGCACCGTCTCGTTCTTCGTGTTCTCGATCACCATCGGGCTGGCCATCGCGATCGGTGCGCTGGTGGCGCCCCGGCTGGGTGCCGGGCGTCGCGACGAGGCGCGCGAGGTCGCCACCAGCGTGCTGCTGGTCGGGGTGGCGTTCAGCGCGGGGATCGCGGCCGTCACCGTCTGGCAGGCCGCGGCCCTGGTCACGCTGCTGGGCGCGACCGGCGAGACGCATCGGCTCGCCGTCGATTACCTGCACATCGTGCTGCCGGCCATTCCGCTCGGGGCGCTGGGCATCATGTGCTCGTCGATCCTGCGCGCGCACGGGGACGCGCGGCGCGCCATGCAGGTCACGCTGTGGGCCGGCGGCGTCAACGCGGTGCTCGATCCGTTGCTGATCTTCGGGCTCGGGCTGGGGCTGGACGGTGCGGCGCTGGCCACGGTGGCGGCCCGCGCGGCGATGGCGTTGGCCGCGGTGCTGGCGGTGCAGCGTCATTGCGGCGGGTTCGCGGTACCGCGCCCGGCCCGCGTGGTCGCCGATCTGGCGCCGATGCTGGCCATTGCCGGACCGGCGGTGCTGACCAACGTCGCCACCCCGATCGGCAACGCCGTGGTGACACGCTTCATCGCCGTGCACGGCGATGCGGCGGTGGCCGCCTACGCGGTGGTCGGGCGGCTGACGCCGCTGGTGTTCTGCACCCTCTTCGCGGTGTCCGGTGCGGTCGGGCCGATCGTCGGCCAGAACGCCGGTGCCGAACGCTACGACCGGGTGCGCGAGGCGCTGGTGCGCTCGCTGCAGTTCGTGGCACTGGCGGTGCTGGCGGCCTGGGCGTTCCTGCTGCTGGCACGCCCGTGGATCGTGTCCGGGTTCGGGCTGGACGCGCAGGGCGCGACCATCGTGTTCTGGTTCATCGTGCTGGCAGCCCCGCTGTTCTTCTTCAACGGGGCGCTGTTCGTGGCCAACGGCGCGTTCAACAACCTGCGCAGGCCGCTGTGGGCCACCTGGCTGAACTGGGGGCGCAACACCATCGGCGTGCTGCCGTTCGTGTGGGCCGGCTCTACGCTGGGCGGGGCGGCCGGGGTGCTGGTCGGTCAGGCGCTGGGCGGGCTGGTGTTCGGCGTGCTCGCCACCTGGCTGTCGTACCGGCTGGTGGCGGGCTACGCGAGCGGGCGGCTGGACGCCACCGGCCACCGGTTGCCGGCGCTGGAGCGGGCGCGACCCGACGCGCCGTTCTCCTCGCCGCGCGGCTAGCCCCGATCGCCTACGGTGCGATGGAGGTATCGCGTCTTGAGCGCGACACCATCAGCAGCATCAGCCCGATCAGCAGCACGGGTCCGCCGGCACCCGAGCCCGAACGCTTCGCGGGCGGATCGGCCGTCTCGGTGACGTCCCCGTCGCCCGTCACGTCGCCATCCGTGCCGGGGACCGGGTCCGAGCCGTTCGGGGCCGGTCGGTTGCCGGGTCCGACGATCGGTCCGGCGACGGGGCCGATGACGGGTCCGGCGATCGGTCCAGCGATCGGGCGGGCGATCGGGCGGGCGATCGGGCCGGCATCGGTCGGCGCGTCGACGTCGATGGTGTCCTGCGTGCCCCCGATCGGTGCGGCCGGTGCGTTGCCGGTGCTCACCAGGATCGCCACCGACGACAGCGAGCGGTTCTGGTCGCTGTCCACCGCGAAGACGGTGTACGAGTAGGTCGCGTCGGGTGTCAGCGCGCCGTCGAAATAGCTCGGGCCGCCCACGAAGTCCAGCAGCTGGCCGTCGCGGTGCACCTCGTAGCCGATCACGGCGAGATCGTCGCGCGACGCACCCCAGAACAGCTCCACCGCCGTCTGCCCGTAGCGCGCCTGGCGCAGGCCCACCGGGGTGGAAGGGATGGCGGGGTTGTAGTAGGTGTCGTAGTCGAACGTGGTGGTGCGCGTGGTGACGGTGACGGTCTCGGACGGTGCGCTGCGCAGGCCGTCGCCATCGGTCGCCACGACCTGGAAGCGATAGGCGGTGCCCGGCATCAACGAACTCTCCACATGCCTCGGCCCGGTCTCGTAGTTGACCAGATGCCCGTCGCGGTAGATCTCGTAGCCCACGCCGTCCCGCTGCAGCGTCGCCTCGCCGGGACTCCACGTCAGCTCCACCGCGGTCGAACCGAGTGCGTAGGAACGGGTGATCCGCGGTGTGGAGAGCGTTCCGGCATCGCCCTTGCCGATCGACACCGCCTCGAACTCGCCTAGGTGCGCCAGCAGGGTGTAGTCGGTACCGCCCGCACCCGAGACGCCGATGTACCAGGTCGTGTCAACCGATGCCGACACCTGGCACACCAGGGTGTCGGGACGTGCGACCGGTGCCTCGCAGACGGCCTGATCGCGGCCCTCGCCCTCGCGCGGCATCCGGCCGGAGCCGATCACCACGTCCAGCGGTGCGCCTTCGCTGCGCACATCGACCACCAGCTCGTGCTCGCCCGGCGCATCGATGGCGTAGTAGTCGGTGCGCGCCGCCTGCAGCCGGTTCACCACCACCTCGTCGGCCCGGATCAACGACTGGCCCACCTGCACGATCTCGCCGACCGACGGTACGCCATCGGTGTCGACCACGATCAGCAGGTAGTGCCCCGGCGGTGCGATGTCGCGCCCCGCCGGGGCGTCCAGCAACAGCGTGCCGCCGGCGTTCGCGAAGTCCAGCGGCACCAGCCGCTGCGACTGGTTCTGCGAATGGGTGACCGAACCGAGCCGGATCAGGTGAGCCCGCGCGATGCGCGCCGCCTGGTCGGTGCGGATGCTGAAGCGCCCGGCGTAGTCGATCAGCGCCGGTGCGGTGTCGATCACCGGACGCTCGGCGAGCGTGCCGTCGGCGGCGAACAGGTAGGGCGGCGAGAAGATTTCCGCGTTCTGCTCGTGATAGCCCTCCACGCTGCAGATCGGGCAGTAGCCACCGCCGCCGGTCAGCACGCGCCCGTCGGGCAGCAGCAGCGAGATCGCGTGGTACTGGCGATCCACGGCTGCGGCCGCCAGCGGCGTCCACTGCCCGGTGGCCGGGTTCCAGCGCTCCGCCTCCAGCACGCCCGCCTGCGGATCGTACTGGTCGGCACCGCTGGTGTTGCCGCCGTTGGCCATGACGGTACCGTCGGCCAGCAGGGTGAGATTGTGCTGACGGCGCCCGTGCGCCATCGCACCGCTGGCGGTGGTGCTGGCGGTGCGGGTGTCGATGACCACGCTGGAGGGCAGCGAATCGCCACCGCCTGCCACCAGCACGTGATCGACGTCGTACATGGCGTAGCTGCCGTAGCCGCGATAGCCCTCGTTGTCGCGTGCCGCACCGACGGTCCATTCGCCCTGATCGTCGGTGTCGAGCCGGCTGAGCGTGTCGTGCGGACCGAAGTACATGACGTCGCCATCGCTGGTGGCCTGCAGCCAGGAGTAGTCGCCGCTGAACGTGAACTGCGTGCTGATCGGCAACGGTCGCCACTGCTTGTTGAACTGGAACACCTCGGCGATCGGGGTGGGCGAGTAGGTGCCGCCGAAGGTGAGCATCTCGCCGTTGCCCAGGGCTGCCACCGAGGAGTACCAGCGCGGTGCCGCCAGGTCGTCGGTGCGGGTCCAGCGGTTGGTGTAGGGGTCGTACAGGTTCGAGTTCGACAACGGGCCGTTCTTGCCCGAGCGCCCGCCGTCGCCGCCGGCGAACAGCACGCGCCCGTCCCACAGCAGGGCGGAGCCTGCGCAGAACAGATCGGTGTCGGTGCCGTTGTCGGTGGCCGCGTGAGCGTTGGTGAGCGGGTCCCAGGACGTCACCCGCGTGGTGTAGTTCTCGGTGGTGTGCGGATCGTCGTCGAAGTCGTCCGGGGTCGCATCCCAGGCGAGCACGCGTCCGGTCGGCAGCAGGGCGGCGTGCACCGCCAGCAGCGGCCAGTCGTCCACCGCCGACCACCGGCCAAGGCGAGCAGCGGGCGCCAGGGCGCCCGGCCGTGCACCGGGGAACGGTGCCGCCGGCGCCGCCACGGCCGCCCCGATCCCCCCGACCCCCCCGACCCCCCCGACTCCGTGTGCCGCCTCGAGCGCCTTCAGGATCGGATCGTCGGCGGCGACGTGTGCCTCGTGGGCGCCGACGCGCGGCACCATTGCGATCAGCACGAGCACCGTGATCAGGGCGGGGCGGTACGTTCGTGCCTTTGCGGCTCGACATGATCGGTCGGTGGTGTTCATGACGTCTCCCTTGCCGGTTCGGCCGTCGGATCGGCCAGATGGCGGCAAGGTAACGACAAGGCGGCACGCACTCCGGCACTGCACGGCAAAGTGGGGCGTGCAGCGCCGCGATTGCCCGAACCGTGATCGGGTTGTCGAACGGGACGGGCGAATGACCGCCGCTCGGTACGGCCGGTGGCGGCATGACGACACCGGCGCCGGTGCTCGTCGAACAGGCATCGACCGGCGTGTGACGAGGTTGAGATGCAAGTCCGGACCCGGTGTCGGGTCCGGCCTAGCATCCTCGCCTCCCGACCCACCGGCCGCGACCCCGTCGCCGGGTAGAGATCGGGCTGACCTGGAGAATCGCCGAGATGTCGAGAGCATTGCTCACCGTCGGGTCCGTGACCCTGCTGCTGTGCGCCTGTACCGGTTCGTCGGACCCGGTCGGTGCGGTCGCCCCCGGCCCTGTCACCTCGACCGGATCGGTATCGGGCGACGCGATGACGGAGAGCGTCGCTCCGACGGCACGAGCGACGGATTTCCTGTCCATCGCGGAGGCGTCGGACGACAGCGCGTGGCCGGCGGCGCAGCTGACCCGGGAGGCCTGCTTCGCCGACTACACCCGGCTGGCGTCGCTGCTCGGCACGGCATCCGCCATCGAGCGATTCCACGCCGTCGACGGGGGGCGCGTCGATGTCGAATGGATCGAGCCGGAGGCGATCAGCGTCATGACCGATGGTCCGGTCGAGCTCCGCCAGGGGGCCGGTGCCGTGTTCAGCGGGCAGCGCGATGCGAACGGCGTCACGCGCTGCGCGGTCGAAGGCTACGAGAGCTACGGCTTCGGAGAAGAGGGTGAACGCGACGACGTCGTCACGCTGCAGCGTCTGGATGCACGGGCGCTGGCGTGCGCGCCCGACAGCACGCACCCGCAGGTGAGGGTCGCCGACATTCCGCTGTTCCTGGTGGAGGATGCGCAAGGCGTGCATGCCTACGGCTCGATCGGCAGGCGCTACGCGCTCATCGGCGATGGCGAACCGTTCGACACCCGCTCGGTACGCGACGTGTCGCGGCGCACCTCGAAGGACCGGACGCGTACCGAGTACGTCGTGGCGTGCAGCGAGCCGGCCCGGCTGCCCGACGGCGGCTCGATCCTCGTCGCACCGGTGGTGCAGATGTCCGAGATGCCGTACGAGGGGCCGAGCGCGTTCGTCGGTCGCCCCTGGCAGTCGACGGCGCGTGCCGCTCAGGACACCGTCGATGCGCGCGGCATCGTCGCGCTGCGCGAGACGATCATGCGCAGCGTCCGGACGCTTGGGACGCCCGGAGCCGACACGGTCGACCTGGCGTGCCCGCTCGGCGGTTCGGCCGTGCTGTCGGCATCGATCGGGATGGAACTCGAGGAGCACCGCTACGCCTTTGCCGGCTGCGTGCTGGCGGACGGTACGCGCCTGGACGGCCATCACGACAGCGACGTGCGTCATCAGGACGAGGGCGATTCGGTCAGGCGGTCGCTGGAGGAGCGGTTCTCGCTGCGCATCGAGGCGAACGCCGTCGGTGACCACGCCTCGCTGGAGGCTTACGGGACGGTCAGCGACGCCCTCACCGGCAAGCGGGCGGACGCGTGCGGTCTGCTGGTGCAGGAAGACGTGCTGCGCATCGACGTGCCGGCGATGCGCGTGGACCGGGTGGCGGTCACGGCACTGGCCATCGAGGACATCACCAACGCCCGGATCGAACCGGTCGGGGACGGTGGCTGCGGGCGGCAGGTGCACGAGCACGCGTTCAGCGATTCCGGACAGGTCGAGCAGACGCTTGCCGACGGTGCCGTCCGGCGCTTTCGCGTCAACCGCACCGGCTCGGTGCTGCTCGATGCCGACGGGGTTGCCAGCTCGTCCGGGCGCGATGCGATGATCCGCATCTACGACGCGGACAACGACGACTCGCTGGACATCGCGCCGGACTACGCGCGTGTCGACGGTGCCACGATCACGATCGACAGGCACCCGGGACAGGTCAGCTTCTCCGGCACCTGGCGCTTCGTGGAACGTTGACGGGCGAGCGCCGCCCGGCGCCGTTCAATCCGCCATCCACCGCTCCACCCGATCGGCGAAGGTGCGCAGATCCACCAGCGACTCGTGGCAGATGCGATACACGATGTTCCAGTCGATCGTGTCGTAGCGATGGATGGCGAGATTCCGGAAGGCGGTGGCGTCGGCCAGCTTCGCGGCAAGGGGCCGGTCGATGGCGCCCATGTCCGTCAGGGCCTCGAAGATCTCGCGTGCGCTGGTCGGTACGCGGCGCTCGCTCCGGCTGATCAGGTGGCTGCCGACATCGGTGGCATTCTGTATCGCGCGGGCCAGGTTCAGCACCAGGCTCTCCTGCAGGTCCTCGCGCTCGGCAAGCTCCATCGCGGTGCCGGGCGTTCGGGCCGCGATGCGCACCAGGTTGGCACGCAGCGACTCGAGCTTCGATGCAACGATCAGCGGAGCCATCGCTCACGCCTCTCGTCGAGGATGCGCCGCTGCAGGGGAATGAAGTCCTCGACGTTGTCCAGGTGACGGATCAGCAGTCCGGCGAACGTCTCGTCGCTACCGAACAGCCGCACGCCCTGCAGCGCCTCGCCGGTCACCGGTTCCGGAGCGTGGTGCAGGTCGATCAGATCCACCGCTCGCCCGAACTCGCCGCCGAGCAGGCGCATCAGCTCGATCTTCAGGTCGGCCGTCAGCGGTGCGTGACCGAGCAGTGCCAGGTCGATGTCGCTGTCCGGGGTGGCCGTACCCTTCGCCTGCGAACCGAACAGCAGGCCCAGCTTCAGCTCCGCGCGCGGAGCGAGCAACGCCGTCAGCCTGTCGGGAAGGGTGTCCACGCCACCCAGTCTAGCGTGGCGGCACGAGGACCCGACACCGGTTCGCGATCGAGTCGTGTCGTGACCTGCCGCACACCCTGTCAGTATGGAATCCGCGGCGACAATCGTCGCCCGGTTATCGTATCGTCCCGCTCATCGAGAACAGGAGGACCCGCGATGGCCACCCACGACGCCGACGCCCGCACGATCGCACAGACGCCACCGACCGCACCGACCGCACCGACCGGGACGGCCACCGCCGCACCGGTGGACGTGCTGCCCGGCACCGAGCTGCTGCCCGACCCGCTGGGCGGTCTGGGCAACGAGATGACGCCCTACGAGCGTGTGGACCCGGTCGAGCGCGAGCGCATCGACCGTCTGATGGGCGAGATCGACCTGAGCGACAGCAACTCGATCATCTTCTTCGGCAGCAAGGCCCAGCAGGAGCTGACCAG
>ENA-ORXT01002559-ORXT01002559.1-marine-metagenome-genome-assembly--contig:-NODE-2559-length-21642-cov-19.042847_pt1 | contig 21642 bp, 12 predicted proteins | sample MGYA00237868_ERZ511482 | MGnify/ENA metagenome assembly ERZ511482
TACTTAACATAAAATCAATTATAAGTAAAATTACCTTAGCATTTAAAAAATAATTTAATTTCGCGCTATTTCCCTTTTCAAAACCTCCAGACACATCCGTCCATTATGATAAGGTGCTTTCCAAGGACCAGCTTTATCTTCTTGGTAATTAGGTAAGCCTTTATTATCGACCATCCAATGCCATTCGCCCTTATCTTGGTCAAGAATATGCTCCTTTGTGAAATTCCACAAATTAAAACAAGTATCCAAATAGGTGTTATTATTTGAAATTTGATAAGCATTTAAAAAACCAATTATAGCCTCTGCTTGTGGCCACCAATGACGGTCGTCGTCAATTATTTCATTAGGGTTGGCTTCATTTAATATACTGCCATCTTTGGCAATTCCTTTTTGTAAAGTTACTTTGGCAATTTTTACCGCTAAAGATTTTGTTTCTTTTATTAATTCCAAATCCCCTAATACTTCTGCTGCTTCTACTAATAGCCAACTGGCTTCAATGTCGTGACCAAAAGATATTTCGTGAGATTTTAAGTTCCAATTTTCATCGAAGAAGAGATGAAGATGTGGACTTGGAGGAGTAATAAATTTATTTAAAAAAAGGCAAATTAGATTAGCTAACTGTTTTTTTAAATGGTCTGATTGATGCACCCTATAAAGATTGGTATAAGCTTCTAAGATATGAAGATGCGTGTTCATCGTTTTGGCTTCATTGGCATCTTTTTCACTTAATCGTAAATCTTCTAATAATTTCCAATCTTGACTGTAGGCTTCAAAATAGCCATTGGCCACTTTATCAAAACTATATTTTTCTATTAATTCAAATAAATAGATAGCCTTTTCAAGTGCCTCCTCTTCTCGGGTCAATTGATAATATTCGGAAAAGGCATAAATGGCAAAGGCTTGCGCATAGATTTGTTTCTTGGTTTGAATAGCCTTCCCTTGATAATCCAACATCCAATAGACCCCTCCTGCTTCTGTATCCCAAAAATATTGAATCAAATAATCATAGGATCTTTTCGCTGTTGCTTTGTAGGATTCATTTGGGCTAAAGTTGGCTGCGGCTGCAAAAGTCCAAAGGATTCTTGTATTTAGAATTATGGCTTTGTCTGCTTGTGGATGTAATTGATTATGTCCATCTATCCTCCCATAAAAACCACCATTTTCTTCATCTACCATATTCGTTATCCACCAGTTTAGCAATTGGTGAAATTCTTTTTCTATCTCTTTTTTAAAAACTAGGTTATCAATCATTTAATATTTTTTCCAACTTTTCCAACCCTATACGTCAAGCATATAGATTGTCCATTCTGAGTAAATCATTTTCATTCGAATAACAGGATAGCAATACGGTCAATAAAAGAAGACTTAGGCAAATTAAAATAATAAATTAGCCATTTTATGCTGTCCTTTTTCCTTTTAATCCCGACGACGGGATAAAAAAAGAACCGTAGCCCTGCTATGCTTAGTTTTTTATCCCGTCGTCGGGATTAAAAGAAAAAATGACTAGCCTAAAATGACCAATTTATTAATTTAATTTGCCTTATGCTTTTCATAGATTCTTTAGTATTTCTAAATTACCTTGGATTAATTCACACCGATTCGCTACACTCGCTGCTGACCTCAATCCATCAGTTGGCGTATTTTGGACATAATCCAATAATTGTTCAACCGTTGAAGTAGCTACATGCATTCGAGTATCAGATGAGGCGTAGTAAATAAATACTTCTTTTTTGTTGTTCACTATCCAACCATTACTAAATGTTACATTGGAAACATCGCCAACTCTTTCTTCCCCTTTTGGAGCAATAAAATGACCTGCGGGGGCATGAGTGATTTTCCAAGGCTCTTTCAAATCCGTCATAAAAACATATAAGATGTAGCGCAAACCTGCCGCTGTATTTCTAACTCCATGCGCCAAATGCAACCAGCCTTTATCTGTTTTAATTGGTGCAGGGCCTTGTCCGTTTTTGACTTCTTTTATCGTGTGATAGACCTTATTATCAATGATAATTTCTTCTTTCACTTCAGCGTTTTCCATACTATCGGTATAGCCCCAACCAATTCCACCACCACCGCCAACACTAATAAATCCATCTTGTGGTCGAGTGTAAAGGGCATATTTATCATTAATAAATTCTGGATGTAAAACAACATTTCTTTGTTGTCCTGAATAGGTAATCAAATCAGGCAAACGTTCCCAATTGACCAAATCTTTAGTTCTTGCTATTCCACATTGCGCCTCTGCTGCGGAAGTATTATTAGGAAGATTTTTATCTTTTCTTTCCGTACAGAACAAGCCATAAATCCAGCCATCTTCATGCGCTACTAAACGCATATCATAGACATTGGTATCTGGTTCGTCCGTTTCTGGCATGGTGATAGGGTAATCCCAGAACTGGAAATTATCTACGCCATTAGGACTTTCTGCTATGGCAAAGAAAGATTTTCTATCGTCGCCCTCTACTCTGACAGCTAGTATATATTTTCCTTTCCAAAGCATTGCACCAGCATTAAAAGTGGCGTTTATGCCCTGGCGTTCCATTAAAAATGGATTCGTTTTTTCATTTAAATCATAGCGCCAAAAAATAGGGGTATGGGCTGCTGTTAGAATGGGATTTTCCCAACGGTCGTAGATTCCGTTTCCATTCAATTGAGGTTTATTTTTACGCTGTATTAACGTTTGATGTGTTTCTTGTAATTTGTGGACTTTTGTTTGAAATGTCATCTTATTCTTTTTAGGCGAAGATTTTTGTTTATTTGGAAGATAGTTCTAAATCACTTGGATAATCTTCCATTTTATCATACCAATTAAATTTTAAAATAAATGTACAAATGGCTATTACACCTAAACTAATAAAAAATGGTGTCCAATGCTGAATCACCATAAAAATAGGTGCTGCAGTAATTGCTGTCTGCCATATAATACCGACGCCTACATTAACCATATCACGCCCAAAGTCTTTATTAATTTCGATAGCTGGATTTTCTACTTTTAGCTTTTCATAAATCGGTTTCCATAAGCCCCAAGGTCTAGTTTTTAAATAGAAATTTTTCAAAACTTCCTCGTCATCTGGAGCGGTAAAATAACTACCTAAAAAGCAGCCTAATAAGGAAATTCCTAAGTTAATTGGAAAAGCCTCTAAAGCCGTCCATTCAGGCAAAGCATAAGGCAAAATCATCGCCGCAGCCATTCCTCCAATCATTCCCCAAAAATAACCATATCCATTAAATCGCCACCAATACCATTTGATTAAATTAGCAGCCGTATAACCACCATATAAAGCAGAAACAAACCAACCGATTAAGTCATTTAAATTACCTAAGAAAAGCGCGAAAATAGTACCTACTATTACGACTAATACAGAACTGAGGTAACTCATATTAACATAATGCTTATCGGTTGCATCAGGCTTAAAATATCTTTTATAAATATCGTTTACTATATAAGCAGGTGCAAAGTTTACCGTTGCAGCAAAGGAAGACATAAAAGCTGCCAATAAACCTGCAATTAATAATCCCATTAATCCTGTCGGCACAAAGTTTTTGATGGCAAATGGTAAGATTTGCTCAAAATCTACTGCATCTCCCATTTGATTTAATTCCTCACTAAAAAAGACAAGTGCTAAAATGGTCAATCCTGTAATTAGCATATAACGAGGAAATAATAAAACCACATTGACTAAACCACTCATTTTTGCTGCATCCTTTGGGGATTTGGTGGAAAGTACCCGTTGCATATCATAATTAGGAGCGGGACCTGCCATACTTTGTAAAACGCCTTTGCAAAGTATCATCATAAAAAATATGGTAAATAGTTCCCATCCATCTTCTGATATTTTAGTATTTGCCGACTCCATAATTCCTGACCAATCCATATCTAATTCCCAACCAAAAAAGATATTTTCCCAGTTTTCTGGAACATGTTGACTTAATAATTCAGGAGAGACTTTGGTCATCGCAATAATGCCAATAGCAACACTAGCAATGGTCATTATCACATATTGCAATACTTCGGTAAATACCACACTATACATTCCTCCTTTTACAACATATAAGGTAGTGACTGCGGTAATGATTAAACCATAATATATTTCATTAGTGGCAGGGTCAGCAGATAGTTGCCACGGTAGAAAAACGGTAGCAAATTTTCCAATCCCAAGAAAGCCATAAGCTACATAGGTAACTACTACAAGAATAGCAAAAATAACGACTATCAAGTGCGATAACTTTGCACCTTGACTATCTCCAAAACGAAATCGAATCCATTCTGCCCCTGTCATTACGCCCGACCGCCTTAACCAAATCGACAAAAAAATCATCATAAAAATTTGGTTAAAAACGGGCCACAACCATGGAATCCAAACACTTTTTAGTCCATAAACAAATAAGAGAGCTACCATCCACATCGTTCCGCTGATGTCAAACATCCCCGATGCGTTGGACAAACCTAAAAATTGCCAAGAAATGGTATTGCCACCAAGGAAATAACTTTCCATATTTTTGGACGCTTTTTTGGAAATCCAAAAGCCAATGAATATCGTTGCGATGATGTATAATAGGATAATACCTATGTCTATTGGGTGTAATTGCATTTCGTTTTTTTTATTCTTTCAACCGATACATTTTCGGCAAATCATCTTCAAAAATCGTTACGGGGTCTTCTTTAAATTTAATAAAATTATCTGCGCTTGAGTGTCCCTCATAAGGTGCATAATAATGGTCAGTTCTACCATTTCTCCAGACCATCATCCATGCTATTCTACTGGCAACAGGGTCTTCTTTGATATGTTTTAAAAGCATATCTGTCCACCAATTTTCTTGTGGGATTCTCTCGTAACCAGTTTCCGTAAGTGCTGCTACCTTATCTTTTTCATCCGCCAATTCCACTACCATTCTCAATCGTTTAGTCAAATCAGGAAGGCGTTCTTTAGCAGAGACATCATGATAGTCATCCAAGCCTAAAATATCTACATAATCATCACCGGGATAGCATTCTAAGTACTGTTCTTTTGAATCAACAATATCTGGAGAATAAGCATATAAAACATTATGTAGTTGTTTAGTATCTCTTAGATATTCAACAGTAAATCGCCACAAAGCAATATAATCTTCTGGTGAATTATTGGGCTTACCCCACCAAAACCAGCCTCCTGTATGTTCATGAAATGGACGGAAAACAACAGGAATAGAATGTCCAAATAACCATCTAGATTTCAAACTACTTATAAATTCAGCTACCGCATCTAGCCTTTTTTTATAAAATTCATGTTTGCTTCCATTTGGCAAAATGTCTTTTATTGCACCTGTTGTATCCCAAGCCGAACCTCCTGTTTTAGGATTGTTCATATGCCAACTTAAGGTGGTAATACCTCCTCTTTTATAGCTTTCTCGAATCCAGCGTTTCATTTTTTCAAAACTAACGGAATCTAGATTATGGGTAGAATTTCCAAGCCATGCCAGTTCCCAGCCATAAACAGCGGGATAAGAACCACATACCTCTTTGACATCTGACCTTTTCTTTTCTGCTTTCCAATGAACACCATAAGCTAAGTCGTCTTGGTGACCAAAAAGGATACCTGTTTCCTTTATTTTTTTTAGGTTTTGATATAAAGCTTTGGTTTCTTTAGTCGCCTTTTTATCAACTGTTTTGATTTGTTGATAAATATCAATTTCTTTAAAGAGGAAACTTGTTGAAAGGAAAAAAACGGTGGTAACTAGTACTATTGTAATTATTTTCCCATATACTTTTTTCATGTTCTTTTTCATATTTTTTGTGTGATACTGGGTGATACTTTTAAAGTATCATCCAGTATTGCCGCCTCAAAATTACCATCCCGGATTGTTAGAATTAATCAAGCGATTCGACGCTATCTCTTCTGAGGAAATAGGAAATAGTTTTTGATATTCTTGTCGAGTGCGATTCGCTGCCTCCATCGTTTCTAACCAAATGCCCCATCGGATTAAATCCCAGCGGCGTTGAAATTCTGCATATAGTTCATGTCTGCGCTCCATTCTAACGGCTGCCCTAAAATCAGCTTTGCTCATATCGTTTTCTAAATCAGCTAATCCTGCTCTTTGTCGTACCTGATTGATAGCATCATAGGCAAGTGCGCTTGCTCCATTCACTTCATTTTCTGCCTCCGCTAATAATAATAAGACATCAGCATAGCGTAAGACAATCGGATTTGTCCCATTTTCATCTTTTACTTGAGAGTTAGTATCTATATATTTTCTAGTATATAAACTAGGCGTACCTTTTACTATACTTCCATCTGATAGCTGGTATCTATTGGTGCCAAATCTTCCAAAACCATTATCAAAAACGTCTTCACTTATTACTCCTGTTACATTTTGAGGTAACTTTCTAAAATGATAAAACTTATCTCCTGACAAATCTGTCCATTCTCCAAAGATAGCGGTGCCAATTTCTGCTCGTTTATCTGCTGAATCAAAGGTGCGCCAAAAATCTTCTCTAATCGATATTCCGCCTAATCCGCCGCCACCTGCAAAAGCAGTATTACCAGGGATATAATATCGAGGCATTTCAGGTCCCTCGTTTGGTGCTTGCGTGGCTTGTATAGAAAATAAAATTTCTGAACCAGCGTCTTGAGTTGCTTGGTCAAAAACCGCCATATAGTTGGTTTCTAATTGTGGAAAACCTGTGGCAGAAAAATCAACTACCTTTTTAGCTGCTGCAATGGCGTTGTTATAATATTGAGTTTCTCCTATCTCTGCTCCAGCTAAATGCATATAAACTTTAGCAGCTAAACCCCAAGCAGCAGGGGCAGTTGGTCTTCCTCCATCTGAACTAGAATAATCACCTTCTGCATAATTTGCGGGTAAAAAACTAGCTGCCGTTTCCAAATCGGTAGCTGCTTGTAGAAAAACTTCTTTTTGAAGACTACGTTCTATATCTGGTGAATCGGTAGCAGGGTCATAAGATTTGATACGAATGGGCGCATCTCCAAACCAACGAGCTATTTCAAAATAGCAGTAACCTCTTAAAAAATAGGCTTGCCCTAAGGCTGAATTTTTAACATCCTCCTCTAAAAAATCAATTGGTCTTACTCGGTCAATGACATTATTGGCTCGATTAACCACTTGATAAAAACCCGTCCATGGTCTTTCAATATACCATTGTCCATTTTGTGCGCCTTGATAACCACCTGCAATCCAGTCTAAACCCAACATATCATCGTTCTCCAATGCTATTGGCACCCAAGATGGTTGCACCCATAATTCCCAAGTCATTAGGGCATCATACATACCATTGGTGGCTGCCCTCACTTCGTTGGCGTTGGAATAATAGTCTTTTGGGGATTGAAAAGTAAATACTTCTTCTTCCAAAAAATTATCTCGGCAAGAAGAAAAGATTAAAATTAAGCCGATTAAAAAGAGTTTATTTTTTAACATATCTGTACTGTTTTTTTATTGCGAGCAATAAGGCAAGCCCTAAAACATAAGTTATGGTTGCTGTCATTTTCAATTTTTAAGTCGAATGATACAGTCAATGGTATCCTTAATAGTCTTTATATTATCTAATTCTGTGCAATTAATATTCAAGCCTAAGCGTAATTCAAATTCCATAATCATTTCTGTAAAGTCCAAAGAATCCAAACCTAAATCTTTATAATAGGAGGCTTTTTGGGTGATAGCTTTGGGAGGAATTCCCATTTGGATTAATACATTCGTTATCTCTTGTTGAATTTGTATTTTCGTCATATTGCTGGTTTGTTAATTTTGTCAGAGAACTATAATTTTTCTAGTTGGGCTGATGGACTAAAAGACGAGATTCAAACCAAACATCACCGTCTTAGCCTGTGGATAATTTCCTAAGTCAACGCCTTTCATAGCAGAGCTACCAAAAGCACTTACTTCGGGGTCATAGCCAGAATAATCGGTCAATGTCCATAGGTTAATACCATTGACATAGAATCTTGCACTTGATAACCAAGGGAGATTTTTAGTGTTTAAATTATAGCCTAACTGAATATTTTTTAATCGAATAAAAGACCCATCTTCTACAAATCGGTCAGAAAAACGGGTGTTTCCGTTATTGAGATTCACTTGTCTATAGGCATTGGTAGAACCTTCTCCCGTCCATGCCCCTTCATAAATTGCACGTGGAACGTTTCGACGACCATCTAAATTATCAAAAGCAATATTTAAGGTATTGATGATGTCTGCACCAACAACCCCTTGAAATAAAAAGCTAAAATCAAAGCCTTTCCAAGAAAAAGTATTGGACAAGCCCCAAATAAAATCAGGATTGGTATCACCGATAATGGTTCGGTCTTCATCATTAATAGTGCCATCGCTGTTCCCATCTTTGAATTTAATTTGACCAATTTCTGCATTTGTTTGCACACTTTTAAAAGCGGCAACTTCTTCTTCATTTTGGAAAATCCCATCTTCTTCGTAGCCATAAATTACACCAATTGGCAAGCCAACTCTTTGGATGAATGGAAAAACGGTTAAGCCATTTCCTGCTCCCAATCGGTTGGCAAATTGTTCTTCCACATTTCCTAAATCGGTGATTTTATTACGATTGACAGAAATATTACCATTTATTTGCCAAGTAAAATCTCGTCTAATTGGAAATCCGCCTAATTCAAATTCTACTCCTTTGTTTTCTATCGTTCCCGCATTAATCAATGCGCTCGTAAAACCAGTATTGGGGGCTAAGGTAATCTGTTGTAGTAAATCCGCTGTTTCCTTTTGATAAAGATTGACCGTAGAAAATAGTCTGCCATTCCATAATTCCACATCTATACCTGCATTGAATTGACTAGTCGTTTCCCAACGAAGATTTTCATTTTGTAACCTACCTTCTACTACCGCTGGAACTAAAATATTATTAAAAGAAGTCGTTACGCCTTGTATCGTTGCTAAAGATTGGTAAGGACTAATGGCTTGATTTCCTGATTGCCCATAACTTAATCGAAATTTTAAGTTGGAAATCGTTTCTATATCCTTAATAAAATCTTCTTCGCTTGCTCTCCAAGCAAAAGCAAAAGAATAGAAAGGTGCCCATTTATCATTAGCCGCAAATTTTGAAGAGCCATCATAACGGAACGTTCCTGTTAATAAATAGCGGTCTTTTAATACATAATTTATACGACCTAGATAAGAGGCTAATTCCCATGCTGCCGTATTGGTACGAGTCGGCACATGGGACAAACCATTTTGCAAAGCATAAAATTCTAACTCATCATCTGGAAAATTTCGAGCCTCATTATTTATCCAAAAATCTTTATTGGTTTCATAAGTAAAACCAGCAACAGCAGATAGTCGATGAATGCCAAACTCTTTTTCGTATCGTAGTAAATTTTCATTGATTAAGTTGGTAAATTCATTAGCAGAAACAACTGCCAAACCATTTAAACCAAAGCCTTCCGCTACGGTTCTAGGATAATAGGTATTGTTTTTTCTATCAATATAATTAGCGGCTAATCGAATATCGGCAGAAAGTCCGCCAAAAATATCTACGGTTGCATTGAATCCCCCAATGACTCTAGTAAAATTATGCGACTCCGTTACCTCGTCTGTATACCGCAAAGGATTTGCGCCAAACTGCTGGAAAGTAGAGGGGTCAACTACACGGCTATCTGCGCCTACCAATCCAAATACATTAAGGCTGCCATCGGCCGCAACTTCAATATCTCTAATTGGCTTATAATTTAAAACAGAGCGAACAATACCACCTGCTTGTGAAGTAGTATTGGTACTGGTTCTAACCAAACTATTTTGGGAGCGGCTTACTGCCAAATTTCCATTAATTCTTACTCTGTCGTTTACTTGGTAACTTAAGTTTGTTCGTAAGCCACCTCTCTGAAACTGTGAACCTAAAATAATTCCTTCTTGGTTTAGATAATTTGCCAAGACAGAATAACTCCCTTTTTCATTGCCCCCAGAAAATCCTAATTGGTAATCTACCACGGGTGCATCTTGATAAATCTGGTCTTGCCAATCGACTTCAACTTGGTCTCTTATGGCTAGTATCTCATTAATGGTAGGTTTGCCAGGTTCTTCTATGTCATTCGGTGCCCAAACGAAAGATTCTGGTGCTAATCCAGCATTCGCATAAGCTGTATTCTGATACTCCATAAATGCCGCAGCATCTAGTAATTCTATTTTATTGATAATTCTAGAAACTCCGTAGGATGCATTTAAAGATACTTTTCCTTTGCCCTCTTTTCCTTTTTTGGTCGTAATAAGGACGACACCGTTTGCCCCTCTTGAACCATAAATAGCGGTAGCCGAAGCATCTTTTAAAATTTCAATGCTCTCTATATCTGAAGGAGATAAAGTGGATAAAACATTGGTATTAGAAATAATTTGGTTGTTCGGTTCTGTTGCCCCTAAATTACCTCTAGATGCGGCAGGATTAGTAATAGGAATACCATCAATGACATAAAGTGGGTCATTCCCACCTAAAATAGAGTTCGTCCCTCTAATTTCTATTTTTATACCTGCGCCCGGTGCTGCATCTCCTTGCGTTACTTGAACCCCTGAAACTCTCCCTTGCAAACCTTGTTCTAAGGAGGTAATAGTAGATTTTGCTAAATCCTCTGATTTTATGGAAGATACCGAGCCTGTCAAATCACTTTTTCTAGTTGTGCCATATCCAATCACCACTACTTCTTCTAATAATGCTGCTGCCGAAACCATCTTTACAGTTAAGGAGCCGTTATCGGTTACTTGAATTCGTTGTTCTGAAAAACCAACATAATTAAAGATTAATACATCATTAATAGCTGCCTTAATAGAGAATGAACCATCGAAATCGGTAGCCGTTCCACCTTCTTTCCCTTCTGCAATGACCGTTACTCCAATTAAGGGTTCGTTGTCTTCGGTTGCATAAACTTTTCCTGTAATTGTTTGGGCAATAGTGATTAGACTTAAGCCGCAAAAAAGGCAGGATAGTATGGACTTCTGCAAATGTTTATTATTCATATTTATAGGATGATTTTTCAACATCAAATTTTATAAACACAAATCTAAACCGACCTCCCTATAATGACTGGGGTGGATTATTCAAAAAGGGGGGGTGTTTATTACAAATAAGATAAAATCCTTCTATTCGTTACGAATCCCCCCTTATTTTGTAATGTTTCCCCTTGTTCCAACCTTTAACAACTTCCGAACTTAGCCACCATATTTCTATCTCCATTGAATACTGCATTTAACACACTAAAATTTAATTATTTAAAAATTGATAGTCGATTGTACCAGCAGTAGTCAGTTTTCAAGCCTACTATTAGATAGGTTTTCTGAAAACTGTGAATTGTAGGACTGAAGACTTAAAAACCGTTTTCATTATGAAAAAAATTCTACAAAAAACATTTTTTAGTTTATCCCTCCTATGTTTAATGTATGGAGGACTTGCTGCACAATGCGGTACTAATTTAGTAAGCAATGGCGGATTTGAATCAGGAATGGCGGATTGGTGGAATTGGAATGACAATAATCCAGATGCCTATAGTTTTACCCTTAGTGCCGATGCCAATTCAGGCGATAGTAGCATAGTTATTAATTTATTGACTTCAACTGACCAATTATCGGCATTTGCTGGAGCGGAGTACAATAATCGGAGTCAGGTTATTCCAGTAGTCGGAGGTGTCACTTATGAGGTGAGTTTTGCTGCTAAAGGTTCTGTAGCTGGAGCAAAAGTTAACTTTTTTGTGAAAGATGAATTTGCTGGATGGGCGACTTTACATGATGCAAGTTTTGATTTAACCACCGAGTGGGCAACTTATACAACTTCTTTTGTGGCAGACGAAAGCCGAGCGGATGTGCATATTGAATTAAAAATAGGAACAGATGCGGTAAGTGAGGCACATTCTATTTTTCTAGATGATGTGGTCGTGTGTGGAGATAACGCCGTAACCGCTACTTGTGATAATAATGTAGTGGCTAATCCTGGTTTTGAAATGGGAAGAACGGATTGGTGGGATTGGCATGGCGGTAGTGATTCTGCCTATGTTTTTGGATTAAGTGATGATGCTTATTTAGGAGATAGTAGTGTTTTTATTCAAGTATTGGAAACCAATCCTACTGGAACGGGAGAATATAATAGCCGTCCTCAAATGTCTCCAGTTGTAGGTGGAGAATTTTACCAAATCAGTATGTTTGGAAAAAGTACAGCGGAAAATACGAATGTCCAAATTTGGGTAAAAGATGAAAATGATTCTTGGTTTACTTTATTTAATGGCGAGGTAACTTTTGGAACAGAATGGTCGGAGCATTCGCTAGTATTCCAAGCGGATATGGATAGAGCCGATATTCATTTAGAAATAAAAGTTTTCAATCAAGATTTTGCGCCTTACACCGTCTTTTTTGATGAAGTAAGTGTTTGCCAAATTGACATTACAACGAATACTTGTCCTGAAAATGTTGTTGACAACCCAGGTTTTGAAGATGGTGCAACTACTAATTGGTGGACTTGGCATGGTGGTGATGAAACGGATTATGCTTTTGAAACGAGTATGGATGCTATTGTAGGTGTGCAAAGTGCGGTATTGAAAGTATTAAAACCCACTTCAGAAATCACAGGTACAGGAGAATTTAATAGTCGCCCACAAGTATCACCAATCAAAGAAGGACAGAATTATAGAGTCAATGTTTGGGCTAAAAGTACCTTAGATGGGGCTGGGCTACAAGTTTGGGTAAAAGATGAATTTGATGGTTGGACGACTATTGGCAATATGGATTTCACGGTAGGAACAGATTGGACAGAGGCTAGTTTTATTATGACTGGCGATTTTGATAGAGAAGATGTCCACTTAGAAATAAAAGTTTTTACAGAGGGAGCTACCGAACCTTATGAGGTTTACATTGATGAAGTTTCTATTTGTGAAACGGACGAAGAACCAGGTAGCGAAATTCCAGTTCCAGAGGTTTTAGTTTTTGGTAGCGCAACCAATACAGCTACTTGTTTGGATGGTTTATTAGTAGATGATTTTGTAGATACCGATTTAGATGGCGATGGATTAGGCTGGGAAGTTTGGGATGGTAACGATGCGGAAGTGGTTACGGCTTGGGTATTTGACCCAATCTTAGCTTTTACAGGTGATAATTCTATTAGAATGGATGTGCCAGAAGCACATGGAGTAGCAGAATTGCATAATCGTTTTGGTAACCGTTTTACACTAGAAGCAGGAACGGAATATACCATGACCGTTTGGGCAAGAGCAGATGTGCCAGAAGGAGATACGATTAGGGTATACGCTCGTCCAATTCGAGATACGGATTGGCAAGAACCTACACACGGTAACTTTATGGTCACTTCTAGTGAATGGACTAACTTTTCCCACACTTTTACGATGGAAGAAGAGTATGGTAATGCTTTTGTGGAATTAAAAGCCCAAAGATGGGATAGTGATTTTACAGCACCTTACACTATCTGGTATGATGATTTTCAGCTTTGTAAAACTGCGGATGCGTCTATTTCAACTAGTATACAATCCTTAGAAGATTTGGGTTTAGCTTTTAATTTATCACCAAATCCAGTAATTACTAGTATTCCTGCACAATTAAGCATCAATGCCCCAGAAAAATTAGATAATGCCGCAATTCGAGTATTTGATATGTTAGGCAAGCAAATTTGGGAACAAACTCAAACTATATCTACAGGTAGTCAAACTATTGAAATTCCTACTCAAAATATGAGTTCTGGAATGTATCAAGTGAATATTTATTATAACGGATATATTAAAAATTTGAAACTGAATGTAATTGACTAATCCATCAGTTTCAAAGTCTTCAGTCTGGCAGTTCCTTCTGTACGGACTGAAGACTAGTGTTTTATACAATATCATTTAGCGGAAGTATGGAGACACTTATAAGCTCATAGCTATTAGTGTTTTCATATTTCTTTTCGTTTCTGAAATTGCTCTGGTGAAAAGCTAGAACGGTAAAGGGAATGCCAGTTTGTAGACTAAAAAACTGCCAATAGTTTAAATAACCATTGATATAAAAATTAGACATGAAATCCACCCTGCTAACATTCATTTGTTTCCTATATGCCTCCTTTATCGTAGCACAAGCCCCCATTATTAATTCCACTAAAACCAATAACACAATAATCAAACAATACGAAAAATTTGAACTTAGTTTAGACCTTGATGCAGCTTACACTAATCCCTATAGTTATGAAGAGATTGAAGTAAAAGCAATTTTTACTGACCCAGAAGGAAAAGCGATTGCCGTAGATGGTTTTTATATGGAAGATTTTGATTTGAATATAACAATAGGCGCTCTAAAACTTATTGAAGATTCAGGAAAATTTAAAATTCGTTTTGCCCCTACCATAATTGGTGATTGGAGCTACAAAATTATAGTAAGAGATACAACAGACACTCCAACCGAATTAAGAGGGTCTTTTGTTTGTACAAATACTGACAAGGAAAAAAACAAGGGCTTTATTCGCCCGAATATGACCAATTATTTGCAGTATGATAATGGCGACCAATATATTGCCATTGGAGAAAACATCGGCTGGCCAGGGAATAATAAAGTTACCAGTATGAGGGCGTGGATTGATAAATTAGACGAAAATGGAGGTAATTTTTTTAGACTTTGGCATGCCCATTGGGGTTTGGGGATAGAATGGAAAGACGGTTGGAGTAATTTTGAAGGATTGCTAAAATACAAACAGACCAATTGTTTTATACAGGATTATCTATTTGATTATTGTTCGGATAAGGATATGCACATTATGCTGGCGCTGCAACATCATGGACAAGTCTCTTCGCAAGTAAATCCTAATTGGCAAGACAGTCCCTATAATGCAATTAATGAAGGGATGTGTAGTAATACGTGGGATTTTTTTGCAGATTCTTTAGCTATTACCTATACCAAAAATCGGCTGCGCTATATCGTTGCTCGATGGGGGTATAGCCGAAGTATTATGGCTTGGGAATTATTTAATGAGGTAGACTGGACGGATAATTTTAGTACTCATAAAAGCAAAGTGCAAGACTGGCATTTAGAAATGGCGGCTTACTTAAAAGAAATTGACCCTTATCAACATATCGTAACGACCAGCTATGCTCATGAAAATAATGACCCATTCGTGTGGGCAAATCCAGATATAGATATTACCCAAACACATTTTTATATTAATTCTTCTAACCTAGAAAGAGCAGCCGTCAGAGGTGTTCGTCAATATATTAATGAATTTGAAAAACCCACCTTAGTAGGGGAATTTGGTTTAGGTGGCAATGCCAACTTAGCCAATCAAGATCCTGACGGCATTCATTTACATAATAATCTTTGGGGGCCTTTATTTGGTGGCGGAATGGGTACAGGCATGACTTGGTGGTGGGATAGTTATATTCATCCACGCAACTTGTATTACCACTTTGAATCCATAGCCGTTGTAGCCAATGCCATCCCATTTTTAAAAGAAAATATGACTCCTACCAGTTCCTATGTGATTGGTGCACCAGGAGATTTAAATCTAACGCCTTCTTTAGGATGGGGAGCAAAGGGAGATGAAATGATAACTGTAAATGCAGATGGAACGACTAGTCCGACCAGTCCTAGATTGGGGCAGTATTTATATGGTGCTGCTTGGAATACACAATTTAGAAGCCCACCAACTTTTGCTGTATTTTTTCCAGAAGCAGGCGAATTTATATTAAAAACGAATACAGCAACGGGACAAGCAGCTAAAATTTCCATCAGCGTTAATGACAGTCTTGTTTTAAATGAAATTGCTGCGACTAATGCGACTTATACAGTAGCTATTCCAGCGGGTAATAACGTAATAAAAATTGATAATAACGGAACAGATTGGATTACGATTGCTTCTTATAGTTTTACAGGTGTAGGATCACAAGTGGATTCTTATACCTTGATAAGTGAAAGCCAAAAGCTGGCAAGTGGCTGGGTTTTAAATCATCAATACAACCATACTTTTTTAAATGAACAGGGCGAACCTGAATCGGTAGTAGGTGCAGAAGCGGTTATCGAGGGTTTACTAGATGGTGACTATTTTGTGCATTGGTTTGATTGTTTGACGGGAGCAACAATTGGCTCAGAGGCAGTTAGTGCTCTGGATAATCAGTTAGTATTACCCTTACCAGAATTATTTTGGGATATGACTTTTTTGATTAATCAAGATGCTGGGCAGGTGGTTTCTGTTTTTGATAAAAAGGTGGAGCATTTGGATTTTAGGGTGTTTCCGAATCCTGTGCAAATTGGAGGACAAATTAATTTGCAGGGACAAACATTAGAAGGGGCAAAATCAATGGTTAGTTTATTGGATGTGACGGGACGAGAGGTTTATCGGTTTAAACAGACTGATGCTTTTGATGGGTTGACTTTGACTATTCCTGTTGATTTGGGAAGTGGATTTTATTGGGTGAAGGTTCAGAATGGGATTCGGGTTGGGGTGAAGCCAATGGTTTTAAAAAATTAACCATACCCCCCAGGATTTACCCCATACTCCTTCCGAAACTGCTCCCGAAAAGATTTCAAATCATTATATCCAACCATATAGGTCACATCTGCCACATTATACTGCTTAGTTTCCAATAATTGGGCAGCTCGTTTAAGCCGAATAGTACGAATAATTTTGGTAGGAGGCTGTCCCGTTAGGGCTTTTAGTTTTCTGTAAAGTTGCATTCGACTCATTAATACCCCTTTAGCCAAATCATCAACGGAGAAAGAAGCATCATCAATATGCTTTTCAATAATTCTTTTGACCTGATTAAGTAATTTTTCATCGAGATTGTTTAAAGGAATACCTGTTGGGCTTAAATCAAAGTTGTTAGAGAATTGCTGACGCAATTTGGCTCTGGAATCAATTAAATTGTTCACTCTAGCCAATAATAAACGCATATTAAAGGGCTTAGTAATATAGTCATCAGCACCTGTTTCTAAGCCATCAATTTTAAATAATAGGGAAGTTCTAGCCGTTAGTAGGATAACGGGAATATGGCTCGTATGAATAGTGCTTTTGAGTTGTCGGCATAGCTCAATACCATCCATATTGGGCATCAAAATATCTGCAATGACCAAATCTGGTGAATTATTAGTTGCTTTGATTAAGCCTACTTTTCCATCTTCGGCTTCTAGGACTTTATACTTTTCTTGTAAGTTTTCTTTGAGATAAGAACGGATGTCAGAATTATCTTCGACTATCAAAAGGGTTGGCTTTTCTTTGTTCGTTTTTAGCGGTACAATAGTTAGCTTTGCCGCAAGGGGAGTACCTTCTTCCGAAATATCCGATTTTACATAATTACTTAATTGTTCGCTGTTTTTAAAATTCGGAATTTTTGATTCCTTGGTAAAATGGGTAGCTCCTTTCTGCAAAGTAATTAAAAAGGTAGTTCCTACAGATTCTTCACTCTTTACCTCAATGAATCCTTTATGCAAATCAACAATACTTTTTGTTAAAGCTAAACCAACTCCTGCCCCTTGTATTATAGTGTTTTTATCCGAATTTTCTACTTGATAAAAACGGTCAAAAATATACGGTAAATGATTGGTAGGAATACCATTACCTGTATCTTTTACCTGAATAACTACCCTATTGTTTTCTAAGTCGTCCTTAATAGTAACTGCGATTTCGCCACCTTTAGGCGTAAATTTTAAGGCATTGGATAAGAGATTGAAAAATACTTTTTCCAATTGGTCTCGGTCGTACCAAAGTGGGATTGCCTCTTTATCCATTTCTAAAGTCAATTTAATTTCTTGTTGATTCGCTAATCCTTTGAAAGCTAAGATAGACTCTCCAATAAATTTTACAATGTTTCCTTCCCTTACTTTTAACTGCATTAAACCTGCCTCACTTTTCCGAATGTCCAACAATTGATTTATCATTGTCAATAGCCGATTGGCATTATGGTACATTCTAGTAAATACCTTTTGTTGTTGTTTATTGCCTTGTCGTTCTCTTAGAAGCTGTTCTAGAGGACTAACAATTAAGGTCAAAGGGGTCTTTAATTCATGAGATATATTGGTGAAAAATTTCAGTTTAGCTTGGTTAATCACCTGCATTTGCTGCTTTTCCAATTTTTCCAATTGTAGATTATGGCGATATTCTGCACGAATATTGGTAATCCTTCGAACGCCATATAAAAGCCCAAGAAATAGGCAAGTATAGATAGTATAAGCCCCATTAGTTAACCAAAAGGGAGGATGAACCGTTAGATTTAGCGTAGTCGTTTCACTCCAAACCCCATCTGCATTTGCTGCCTTAACTTTGAAAACAAAATCTTCATAAGGCAAATTGGTATAATGTGCGATGCGATGATAAGCATCAGTATAAACCCAATTTTCGTCAAAGCCTTCTAACTGATAAGCGTATTGGATTTTTTCTGGCTTATTGAATTGTAATCCAACAAATTCGAAGGAAATGACATTTTCTTTATATGATAAGTCCAATTGGTTCGTTACGGAAATATCCTTTTCTAAAATCTTTTTATCATTAATGATTTCACCAATTTTGACCTGTTGATTGAACAGATGAAAATCCGTTAAGTGTACCTTTGGTGGGATGGAATCATCAGAAATTTGTTTTGGATTAAAAATATTAAGCCCAGTCAGTCCACCAAATGATAGATAACCATCCGATAGCTTTAGACCCGATTGCGCCATAAAAAAATCATCTGATAGCCCATCAAATTGGTCAATCATTTGCACTTCATCCAGCTTATTTAGGGTAGCCAAATTACTGCCTGAACTTATCCAGAGATTATTTTCCTTATCCGTTATAATAGAAAGGGCATTTCTATTCAATAAGCCATCTTTTTTAGCGTATAGCTGAATCGTATTATCAGCTAGATATATCTTGTTGAGACCATTATCTGTTGCTATCCATAGGTGTTCGGGATTGTTTTGATGAATATCATTAATGAAGTTATTACCAATATTCCCTTGTTCACTATTAAATGCTTGAACTAAAGCTAATTCATTACTAATAGTGTCATAGTTTAGTTGAAATAATCCACCCCCTCTTGTGCCTATCCACAAGGAATGTTCTCCATTATATTGAGTCTCGTGTATTTTGATTACAGGAAATTTACTTAGGTCAACTTCCAGATTTTGACTGTGGGTAAAGTGTTCAAACTGTTGCGTATTGGGCTCATACCGACTTAGTCCATCTGACCAATAGCCCATCCATATTGCACCATCCATTCCCTCATGCAAACTCATTACATAATCATCACTTAGGTAATTTTCTTTATTAAATTGCGTAGGAATAGTTACCTGATTAGATGCCTTTAAAATAGTTTCTTCTGGAATTTTTAATACCCCAGCACCATGTGTACTAATCCATAAATTATTATGTCTATCCATTATCAAATTAGAATGGAAATTAGCTAATTCTGATACTTGTGCTGTTTTTAATTGATAGCTTTTAATTTGACTATTAGAATAGGGTTGTTGCAATTGAATCAATTTAAGCCCTCCACCATTAGTCGCCACCCAAATACCATTCGTTGTTTTGGCACTAATCGTAGAACTAATAAGGCTATTGTCCGTATTTTTTTGGTCTTGTAAGGATAGATAGGTGAACCCCTTAATATTTAAATTTAATTGATTTAATCCTCTTTCTGTACTAATCCATAAGGAGCCAAAATGGTCTTTATATAAATTCCTAACCACATTATTATCTAAACTTCCTTCTTTGTCTTTATCATAGAAAAAATGGGCAAATGTTTCTTTTGTTTTGTCAAAATAATTCAAGCCATTATAAGTTGAAACCCACAAGCCTCCTTTGACTTCCTCTATATCCGAAACAAAGCGATGACTCAATTGATTATCAAAAGCTTTTTGACCTTGATAGTAATGTTGGTAGTCAATAGTAGCTAAATTATTATTTGAATAAGTTACTTTCTTGAGGCCAATGCTTGTGCCAATCCATAAAGTATTTTTTGCTTCAACAGAGGAGATAATCTTGTAGATAAAATTGTGTCGAAGATAGTCATCCGTGGAAACGTCTTTAGGAGATAAATCGAAATTAATAAAATAATTAGGTGTTCCGTTTTCCTCCCTTACCAATCTATTTAATCCTGTTTCACAACCAATCCATAAATTATTCTGCCCGTCAATAGAAAGGGAATAAACAAAATCGTGACTGAGGCTTCGAATATCCCCTGCATTATGTTCAAAATGTAAGAAATGCCCCGTTTTAGGATCAAAACGATTTAATCCTTTTTCGGTGCCTATCCAAAGAAATCCATATTCATCTTCTGTAATCGCCCAGACATTATCATTGCTGAGAGAGTTTAACTCATTTGGATCTTTAGCGTATTGTTGGAAACCATCAATTGCTGGAAGATATTTATAAAAACCAGTATAATTCGTACCAATCCATAAGTTGTTTTGACTATCTCGAAACAAACAACTTATCTTATTGGTTCTTAATTGATTCTCCTCCGTAGGGCTTTGATAATACTTTTTTATATTGTATCCATCATATCTAAACAATCCAGACCAAGAGGTAATCCATAGGTAGCCGTCCTCATCTTGCACCATGTCTGTTATAGTGCTATTCCACCAATCCGTTTCATCGGCTAAATGCTTAAATTTGGCATTTGATTGTGCAATACTATTTATTGAACTTAGGGCAATTATTACTAGTAGATATGTTATATATATGAGGTATCTTGAAAGCATATTCAAATATACGTAAATTTAGATTTTTTTTAATCTCTTCTGAAATTGATTTTTGAATATAGCATTTCATTCTATTAGGTGAGGTTCGACGAAAAGCTAACCTATTTTTTGGCGATAATTGTCCATAGGGTTATTATAAAAATTCCCATTATGCTTTTTATTAAACTTAACGACCGTTATTTCTTACATTCACCAGTTAAAAAAAGTTAATTTTATAATTACCTACCCACATCGTATTTGATTTGAATTTGTTGAAACTAGGGGTTCTATATCTTCAATTTTGTGTACAATTTTCATCGGAGAAGGTGCGGATTTTTCTACTAATTTATCTGACTCTGGGCATTTTTGCTCATAGCTACGAAAATGTAAAATAGGAAACATTTTGTTAGATAATTCAATAGCTAAAACCAGAAAACGGATTGGTAATATTCGCTTCCACCCAACAATTTTTGGTATCTGCCCAACTAGAGGCTTCGGAATATATTTCGAACACCTTTTTTTCTAAATCTTTTTCATCTAGATAAGGAATTTTCAGAGTGTATCGACTACTATTTTGCTATGCTTTTCATATCATATTGGGGTTGTTTGCACATAGCGTAAAAAAGACCAAGTTTATAAACAATACATTTACAATATGTACAATTTAAAAGAATTCACAGGTATAAGTGAGCTCTTTTAGAAAAAAGCATCAAAAAATTTTGTAATGTTGGAAAAATGATATAGCTTTATTCTGTTAACCATCCGACCGATTCCAATTTTTCCAAACTTTGTTGTTATAATATATTCTTTCTGCCCCATATATAACACCATTAACTTATTGTAATAAGTTAGCAACAGTATTTGATACCTCAGTTACTTTTTACAACCCTGAAGATGGAGTTCAGTTAGTTTTTGATTGGATTTATTCCAGTTACCTAAAATCACATGGAACACCTGAGGCGTTCATTCGAGCTCCATAGCAAACAAGTGAACACTCGTCTAAACACGTTTAAACTAAGCACGCAATAG
>ENA-ORXT01002561-ORXT01002561.1-marine-metagenome-genome-assembly--contig:-NODE-2561-length-21627-cov-7.333271_pt1 | contig 21627 bp, 18 predicted proteins | sample MGYA00237868_ERZ511482 | MGnify/ENA metagenome assembly ERZ511482
GAAGCGACGGACCGCCGAGGCCCAAGGCTACCCCTTGGCCCCGCAGCAAGTGGGTCGATGCTTTGGGGACGGATGAGGGCGTCGTTGGTCGAACCTCGTTCGCCGACGGTCGCCTTGGGCTCCCTGCGGAGGCGCAGGGACGCACCTCCCTACCTTTTGCCACCGGGTCGAATACCCCATGCCCGAATCGCCCGGTGGTTCTTAACCAAGCGCCATTGGGGCTAGTGACGTGCAGACCCCGATCGCATCAAACGCCGCGCCGACCAGACCGACCCAACCACCGATCAGCCTGAGGAAGTACGCCACCTACCAACCGATCACCGAGACTGACATTGTGAGAAGCCAGACCGGCGCTTTCGCGGGAGAGGGGTCTTCGGGGCCAGTCACGCCAGAAGCGTGACGGCTTGCACTGCCCAAGGCGACTCCAAACTGGGAAAGTGGAGACTCAGCTCTCGGGGACGTCCTCACGCTGAAGCTGCGCCTCGGAAGCGACGTCGTGCAGGATCGTGAGACGACCGCCGTAGGTCTTCTGCAATAGATCGACGGTGAAGATGTCCTTGGTATCGCCGAAGGCGACGACCCGCATGTTCAGGAGCAGGAGCATGTCGAAGTAGCGCTCTGCAGAGGTGAGATCGTGGTGCACCACGAGGATCGTCTTGCCGAGCGCTTTCAGCTCCTTGAGCAAGGCCACGATCGCGCTCTCGGTGGCGGCATCGACGCCGGTGAACGGCTCGTCCATCAGATAGAGATCGCTTTCCTGAGCGAGCGCGCGGGCGAGGAACACGCGTTGCTGCTGGCCGCCGCTGAGGTTCGAGATCTGGCGCCCCGCGAAGGAAGACATCTTCACCCGCTCGAGCGCGAGCTCGGCAGCCTCGCGGTCTTCCTTGCGGGGACGCCGCACCAGCCCGAGTCGGCCGTAGCGGCCCATCAGCACGACGTCCATCACGCTGACGGGGAAGTCCCAGTCGACGCTCTCCCGCTGCGGGACGTAGGCGACGCGGCTTTTCGCCTTCTTGTAAGGCTCGCCGAAAATCTTGACCCAGCCGCTGGTGACGGGGACGAGGTTCATGACCGCCTTGATGAGCGTGGACTTGCCGGCGCCGTTGGGGCCGATGATCCCGACCAGCTTGCCCCGAGGCACCTCGAGGTCGGCGCCATAGATCACCGGCCGCTGGTGATAGGCCACGCTCAAGTCGTGGAGCTCGAGAGCGGCAACGCTGCTGTCCTGAGGATCGCTCATGAAGGGCGCACCACTACTCGCGGGAGAGTCCCTTCACAACGAGATCGACGTTGTGCATGAACATCCCTTCGTAGGTGCCGAGATCGACTTCCCTGCCGTCGATGGTCATCATTTCGCCGGGGGTCCCCGCAGCATCGGAGAAGAGTTCTCCGCCGACGACGGCGCCGGAGTCCTTGCTGATCCGGTCGATCGTCTTCCTGGAAACGCTTGATTCGACGAAGACCGCCGGCACTGAATGCTCCTTCACGAAGTCGATGGTTTTCACGATGGCAGCGGTCCCGGGTTCGGAGTCCGTCGAGATGCCCTGGACACCGATCACCTCGATGCCGTACGCGCGCCCGAAGTAGGCAAAGGCGTCGTGGCTGGTGATCAGGTAGCGGTTGCCTTCGGGAATCGAGGCGATCTCCTTCTTGGCCCATTCGTGCATTTCGAGGTATTTGGCCTTCACCGACTGAGCCCGCTCGCGGTAGAGCGCGGCGTTGTCGGGGTCTTTCTCCGCGAGAAGATCGCCGACCCGCTCGGGGAAGGTGGACCAGAGCTGCGCATCGCCCCAGAGGTGCGGATCCGGATGATTCTCGGAGTCTTTCGGGTGGAAGACCTGGTCCTCGCCGAGGGTCCCGCCGAGCGAGAGCACCGAGTCACGCGTCTCGGCGAGCGCGTCGAGGCGGGTGCTCATGCGGCCCTCGAGGAGAAGCCCGTTGTAGATGATGACGTCGGCCTTCTGCAGCGCCGTCGCGTCGGAGGAACCCGCCTTGTAGGTATGTGGGTCGACGCCCGGGCCCATCAGGCCGGTGACCCGTATCTCCTCGCCGGCGATCTGCTGGACCATGTCGGTGATCATGGTCGTCGTCGTCACGACGTGGATTCGCTCGTCCTTCGGTCCTGTCTGTTTCTGCCCACAGCCGACGAGGCTGCCGAGGCAGAGAAGCAGGATTGCGAAAAGGAATGGAGACCGGTTCATGCGCGATGCTCGCGCCCGCCGAGCGGAAGTCAAACGAGGCGATGCACCGCTACATGTCGAGCAGCGGCAGGAGACGAGAGAACAGCACCTCCGCCTGCGTCAGTTCGTCCTTCGGCTTTGCGCCCCTGCCTTTGCGCATGGCGCGATCCATCAGTTTCGGAAGCTCGCCCGACCGGCCGGCTGCCTGCAGGCCGGGATGGACGTAGCTCGACTTGCACACCGCCTTGGTGTTTCCAAGCGCCTCGGCTGCGGCCGCAATCGCTCGACCCACCGAGCGGGTGCGCTGCTGCTGCGTCTCGGCGTCGTAGTCCGCGGCGAGCGCCTCACAGGCAATCACGCTGCCCCACCAGGTGCGGAAGTCCTTTGCGGTGATCGTCTCCTGCGAGATCTCCTGAAGGTATTCATTCACCGCGGTCGAATCGACTCGGCACGTCTGATCGCCCCTGCCCTGATAACTGAAGAGGTACTGCCCATCGAGGTCCGTGCAGCCATCGACGACCTGCGCCACCTTTCGATCCGAAAGTTCCACCTCGCGCTGCTTGCCGCTTTTGCCGGGGAAATCGAGCGACAGGCGCGGGCCCTCGTGCTCGACGTGTTCCGGAGCGAGCGTGGTCGCGCCCCGGGCCCCGGTCCGCTCGACGCTCTCCTCGTTGCCAACTCGCAGGTGCGCCTTGTCGATCAGGCGCACCACGGCGGCGAGCACCCGTTGCTTGTCGATCGATTCCCGATTCAGGTCCTTGCGCACCCGTCGGCGCACCTTCGGCAGCAGCCGGCCAAATTCATGCATGCGATCAAACTTGGTCGCCGAACTGACCGCGCTCCAGCGCTGGTGGTAGACGTACTGCCGACGCCCGGCCTCGTCGCGCCCGCGGGCCTGGACATGGCCGGTGGAATCGCGGCAGATCCAGACCTTCTCCCACGCGGGCGGGATGGCGAGCGCCTCGATTCGGCGCAGGGCTGACTTCCCTTTCACGGGCCGACCGGAGTCGTACGCGTAGGAGAAACCCTTGCCCCGACGGCGACGGGTGATTCCAGTATCGAACTCGTTGACGTATTTCAGGTCTGCCTTGGCGGCGCGGCGTTCACCCCGGTCGGAGACCGCCGATCGCGAAGTGGATTTCGAGTCTGACTTGCTCATGGGTCTACCCGTATTGCTCGAGCATCTGCCGCAGGTGCTCGATGGTATCGGCCTCGGCCGCCTTCTTGTCCTGACGCCAGCGGTGGATGCGCGGGAAGCGCAGGGCGATGCCCGACTTGTGGCGTGGCGATGCCTGGATGCCTTCGAAGGCGATCTCCATCACCAGCTCCGGCTTGACGCTGCGCACCGGTCCGAAACGCTCGACGGTGTTGCGCTTGACCCAGTGGTCGACCTTGCGGATCTCGGCGTCGCTCAGACCGCTGTAGGCCTTCGCGAAGGAAACCAGCTTCTCGCCGTCCCACACTGCAAAGGTGTAGTCGGTGTAGAGGTTCGCCCGTCGCCCGTGGCCAGCCATCGCATAAATCAAGACGGCATCCACGGTGAGCGGATCGACCTTCCACTTCCACCAGTCGCCCTTCTTGCGACCGACCCGGTAGGGCGAGTTTTTGCGTTTGATCATCAGCCCCTCGCTGCGCTCCTCACGGCTCCGCTCGCGTTCGGCGCGCAGCTCTTCCCACTGCTTCATCTCGAGCACGGGGGAGAGACGAATCACTGGGTCGATCGCGCTGACCGGAACGATCTCCTCCAGCTGTGCCCGGCGTTTTTCCAGTGGCTCGCCGCGCAGATCTTCGCCCGCGTGCTCCAGCAAATCGTAGGCCATCAGTACCACCGGGATTTCCTGAAGCAGCTTCTTCGAGGTCACCTTGCGACCAATGCGCTTTTGCAGCTGTCCGAATGGCAGCGGTACCCCGTCTTTCCATGGAAGAATCTCGCCATCAATGACGGTGCCGTCCGGGAGCTCGTCGATCAGGCGGCGGAACTCGGGGTAGCGGTCGGTGACCAGTTCCTCACCGCGACTCCAGACGTAGACCTCGCCGTTGCGCACGATCACCTGTCCGCGGATGCCGTCCCACTTGCGCTCGACCTGCCACTCGCCGCGCTCGCCGAGATCCTCCGGCTCGCCGTCGATCGCGTACGCGAGATAGAACGGGTACGGCTTGCTCTGCATGACGTCGGCTGATTCCGAAAACAGCAGCTCCTCGTAGGTGGTGTCTCCGGGGGTCCAGTTGCCCATCAGCCGGAACGCGAGCGCGTCCTCGTCGATCCCGGTGTGCGCCCCAAGCGCCCGCGTCATCAGCTTCTGCGAGACGCCGACCCGGAACCCGCCGGTGATCAGCTTGTTGAACAGAAAACGCTCGGTGCGCGTCATCTGATCCCACGCTTCCGACACCCTCTGGTGGATGATCGCTTCGTCTTCCCCCTTCAGCCCGATGATCTCCTCAATCCAGTGGGTCAGTGACTGATCGGACGTCTTGCCGGGTTCGGGAAGCACCAGGGCGATCGCCTCGGCGAGGTCGCCGACCACCGAGTAGCTTTCCTCGAACAACCAGTCCGGGATCCCGCTCAGCTTGGCCGCCCACTCGCGCAGCTGGCGGGTGGTGACGGTGCGCTTGGGCCGGCGCGAGCTGAGAATGGCGATCGTCCACAGCTTGTCCTCATCAGACACCCGCCCGAAGTAGTCCTTCAGGGCAGCGACCTTCTTCAGGGTGCTGTTGGTCTGATCAAGCGCGGTGAACAGGCGGGCGAACTCCTTCATGCGCTGGCCTCCTCTTCCTTGACCGTGCCTTCGCCGATCTCCGCCAGCTCGCCCTCGAACTCCGTCTCCAGTTCGTGCGCGTCGTAGCCCTGCTCGCGAAGATAGCGCGCGAAGATGCCGGTGTAGCCGTGGGTCACGTAGACGTGTTCCGCCTCGCTCAGGCGGATCGTTTCCAGCAGCTCGTCCCAGTCCGCGTGGTCGCTCAGCACGAACCCGCGGTCCACGGACCGGCGCCGCCGCGGTCCCCGGAGACTCATCCAGCCGCTGCAGAGCCCGATGCTCATCGGCGCGAATTTCTTCGCCCACGGACTTCCGGTGCCGCCCGGAGTAGAGATGACCAGGGCGGTGCGGAACAGCTCCTTGTCGGTGTCCCTGGTAATCCGCTGCGACGGCTTCAAATCGATGCCCTGCGCACGGATGACCTCGTTGACGTTCTCCACCGCGCCATGAGTCAGCACCGGGCCGATCTCGTGATCGACCTCCTGCAGGATCCGCTGCGCCTTGCCGAGCGCGTAGCCGGCAAGCACCGAGCAAACGCCATTGGCCGCGTTCTCGCGCCACCAGTCGTTGACCTCGGCGAAGGTCTCGCTCTGAGGTTTCCACTTGTAGACCGGCAGACCGAAGGTGCTCTCGGAGATGAAGTGGTGGCAGCGCACCGGCTCGAAGGGAGTCGCGATGCCGTCGTCCGCCAGCTTGTGATCACCGGCCGCCACCCAGATTTCGTCCTTGTACTCCAGCCGCACCTGGGCGCTGCCGATGATATGCCCGGCCGGGTGCAGGCTGATCCTGACGCCGTTGACCGTGCGGGACTCGCCATAGGCCATCGTCTCAATGTTGACGTCGCCGAGCCGATGCTGAATCACCGGCGCGGCGAGGTCGGTGCTGAGGTAGTGCTTGTGTCCGGAACGGCTGTGATCCGCGTGACCGTGGGTGATCACGGCAGAATCCACCGGTCGCCACGGATCGACGTAGAGATCCGCGCGCTCGCAGTAGATCCCGTTCTCGGTGACTTGCAGCAGGGCCATCGAGGATCATACGCCTGCGAGCGCGCTCTCAGACGCAGGCGAAGGCAGGCCCGCTACCAGCCGCCACCACCGCCCCCGCCTCCGCCGCCACCGGAAAATCCGCCGCCACCCGATCCAGAACTGGAGCCCGGCGACGCCCCCGCCGAGGAAAGCGTGCTGGCCATCGCCGTGCCGAGGGCCGCACCGAACGCGCCTCCCGCGAGGTCGCGCCCGTCCATGCCGGAATACCATCCCGGCCGATAGCCTCCGCCCCGGCCCTGGCTGGCCGATCCGGCCGCTGCCAGGACGGACTCGAAGCGGTCGCTCCATTGCTGGTCGCAGCCCAGCGCGTGGGCGTACGGCAGAAATCGCTCGAACAGTTCGGGCGTCTCTTCCGGCGGGTTCTGGAGATTAAGACGGTCCTCCTCGGCAACGGACAAGTACTCTTTGAATCCCTCGATCTCATCCATGAGCTGACGTCCCTCGGCGGACGGGGCCTTGATCAGGTGCTTGAAGACGATGGCAAGGACGGGCCCGACGAGCACCACCGGCAGGAAGACCCAGCTGCCGATCTTGCTAAAGAAGAAATAGGCAACCGCGCACCACGCGAGGACGAAAGGGATCGAGAAAAGCGACATGGACATTCCCTGACGCGTGTTCCGATCGCGGAAAGCGCCGATCGCCCCCGCGAGAATCATCGCCACTCCGAAACTCCAGAAGCTGAGAAAGACTCCGAGGGCGGCGGGTTCGCCGGGATTGCGTGCGCTCAGCACGGCGAACAGAATGGGCAGGAGACTGAGAAGGAATCCGGGGATCCAGATCATGACGTTCTTGCGAAAGAGGACGTTCTCCATCCGGTCCGCGAGATTGACGAAAATCGCGCTGCGGGCCCGTTGGATCCTGCGATGGTTCGACTGCCTCAGCGCGAGGGGGCCGCTGTCGAGCGCGAGATTGCCCAGAAGCTGCCTCTCGTCCGTTGGCAGGTCGTCGGGTACCGGCGCCCCGGTGCCATGGAGCACGTAGTCTGTGCCGGCCTTCTTTTCGATGGTGACGAGACCTCTCACGGCAAGATCGATGACGCCCGAGCTGAAGCAGTTGGCATCGAAACCCTGCTCCATCAGGTAGCGGCAAGCCGGCGGAGAAAATCCGTCGGGGGGTTCGTAGCGGGGGATGATCGTACCGGGCTCGGGATCGACGCCGACGCGGAGCCATTGGCAGACAAAGTAGACAAGCGCCGCGAGAAGGCTGCCCAGCGCACCGACGAGCGGCCAGTTCGCGCCGAACCAACTGACGTGATGAAGTCCGTGATCGACGGCTCCCTTCGGGAAGGTGACCACGGCGGTGAGGCCCTCGTTTTTGCCGAGCCGCCTGGTGGTGCGAAAGGCGACACGCCCATCCGTCAGCACCTCCGATTCGAGGTCGGTCGCCGTGCTCCCCCTGCGTCCGGTGTAACCTTCGTGGCTCGTCGCCTCGACCCCGGAAGGAAGACTCACCGCTGCCGTGGCCGCGTCGATCGGGAAAGCCCACTCGGTGCCAGTGACGTTCCAATAGAGTTCGTCATGCGTTTCGAAATCCCCAAGCTGTCGACCGGTGCGGTAGCGGATCCGATATTCGTAGATTCCGGGTTTGAGAATGATGGCTCCGCGACCAATGCGCACCCTTCTGCCTCCCTTGACGTCCTCCAGGACGGATCTCTCATCCACGCCATCGAGTTGAACGTTCACAAGCTCGAAAGGGACTTCCTCCTTGCCGTAGATCGTTGGGAAATCACGGAGGATGCCGCGCTTGATGACCCCTCTGCCCGTGACGCGCACCACGATGGTCTCCTCGACGTCGAGGATGCCGTCGCGTCCGATGACGATCTCGCTGTGGAAATGGAGGATGCGCTCGCCCTTGGCGGTCTGGTCAATCTCCCGCTCGGACAAGGCCGCCCTCGAATCGTCGAGGATGCGCTTCGCCCGCTCCCGCTCGGCAGATGCGTCAACCCCTGCGGGTTCGGGCGCTCCCTCCTGTGCGCGAATCGAAAAGGGCAGCAGACCGACCGCAAAGATCGTGAGGATCGTGAGGATGAATCGCAAGGCAGAGAAGTTCATGGTCACTGTTCGAGTTCCGCCTTTACGGAAGGCGAGATCCGTTCCGAGGCGTTCTCGACTTCGAAGAAGCCGGCCTTTCGGAAGCCGCCCGTGCGGGCGATCACTCCCGAGGGAAATCCTTCGACCAGGTTGTTGAGGTCGCGGACGGAGCCGTTGTAATAGCGGCGCGCGTACTGAAGATCGTCCTCGATTTCGACCAGGCTGGCATGGAGCTGACGGAAGTTCTCATCCGACCGGAGTTCGGGATAGCCCTCGGCGAGCGCAAACACCGAACCGATCCCCTTCGAGAGGGCGGCCTCGGGTCCGGTGGCGCGATCGGCCGAGTCACCAGCCTCGGCCGCCTCCGCGCGGAGTCTCACCAGATCTTCGAGGAGCGACCGTTCGTGATCGCGATAGCCCTCGACGGCGGCGCAGAGATTCGGCACGAGATCGTGTCGGCGCTTGAGCTGGACGTCGATCCCGCTCCAGGCCTCGCGCATGCGGTTGCGGTTCCTGACCAGTTTGTTGAAGCTGAGCAGGGCCCAGACCATCAGCGAGAGAATGACCGCGCCAAGCACCACGATGCAGAGAAGCAGAAGCGGAAAGATGGGCGACGTCGCGAAGATCATTCCTTCAATGATAGGCCTTTCGCCCGCCGAGTTGAAGCTGCAATTTGAAAGAGAGGTCAGCCACAGGAGCCACAGCCGCTTTTTTTCGCGGCCAGATCCTTTTCGATCGCTTTCGAAGTGGGCGTGATCGAGAGCCCGCCCAGTGCAGTGCATCTGAGTTCCGCGGGGATCTGATTGCCGACTGCGTAGTGCGCGGCAACAACCTCGTCGAAGGGGATGACGGCGTCGTAGCCGGCGAGGGCGACGTTGGCGCAGGAGAGCGCGTTGGCGGCGCCCATCACGTTCTTCCCGAGGCAGGGTGCCTCGACGCGGTTGGCGACCGGATCACAGATCATTCCGAAGGTGTTCTGCAGCGCGATCGAGGAGGCTGTCATCGCCTGCTGCAGGGTGCCGCCCTGAATCGTGACGAGAGCGCCGGCCGCCATGGCCGCGCCCGACCCGGTCTCGGCCTGGCAGCCGCCGACCTCCGCCGCGAAGCTCGAGCCGGCGGCGATGAAGACACCGACCATCCCTCCTGCGAGGAAGGCGCGCGCGGTTGCCTCTTCGTCGAGGCTCAGCACGTCGGCGGCCGCGAGGCAGGCCCCGGGGAAGGTGCCGCAGGCGCCTGCCGTGGGAGCGGCCACGATCACCCCCATCGAGCTCTTCACTTCCATGAGAGCGGTGACGTAGAGGATCATGTGGTTGAGAAGACCGGCCTCGAGGAGCTTTCCCGATTCCATCTGCTCGCGGAAGGCGCCGCACTGATGCCCGAGGATGCGGTCCTCGTACTTGGTGCCCGCGATGCCTTCGGCGATCGACTTCCGCAGTAGAGCGGCGATCCCCTTCATCCGCGAGAGGACTTCCACCGGGGTGATGCCACCGCGAGCGGCTTCGTATTCGATGGCGAGGTCGGCTAGGTCGAGGGGGGTGCCTTCGGCCCGGGCGAGCATGGCTTCGGTGGTAAGAAACGGGACCGCAAGATCGCGCCGGGAGAGCACTGGGAGGACGGGCTCGAGACGGATCATGCGGACGCCCTCGACGTCGGGGAGCACGCGCGTGGTCTGGATGCGAAGGAAGGGCTGGTCGCGTGCCTCGTGGAGATGGACGCCTTCCGCCTCGACGGACGTTTGCAGCGCCTTGAGACGGGCGCGATCTCCGTAGACGAGCGTCTCGTGGTAGTCGCCCTGGAGAGAGACGTCAGCACCGTCGATCGAGATGACTTCGATCATCCCGCCGCCCGTGGAGATCGCGATCAGAGAGTGCTCGCCCTCCGCTCCGCTTAAAGTGAGCCGGTAGGTATTGGGATGGAGGTCTCCATACGCCCTGGTGAGGAACTCGATCTCGATGCCTGCTTGGCGGATGGCCTCGTCGGAACGGGGGAGGCGGTCGTCGGCGGCGTCCCAGCCGAGCAGTCCGCCGAACAGGCCCATGTCCGATCCCTGGCTCTCATGGGTGGTGGGCAGCGATCCGCTCGGGTCGAACTCGACGAGGACCCGGTCAATGTCGGCCCCCATGAGGTTGCGTGCGATTCTACCAATGCGAAGGGCGGCGGCGCAGTGCGAGCTGGAGGCGCCGCGCATGACGGGCCCGACGACGTCGTTGAAAATGCTCGGTGGCAGGGAGCCGGCCGACCGGCCGGAGCCAGTCCCGCAACTTCCGCATCCGCCAGCCGGACTCTCCTGGGCTCGTTCGTTCATTTCTCGGAGAAGGTATCATGTCCCTTGCGTTCCGAGCGAGGCAGTTGTGGGGAAGCAACTCTTCAAGTGGTGCTCCCGTCGATGCATGAAAGACGGGAAAATCATTCTGCTCGCCCTTGGTCTGGCGGCCGCGGTCTTCGTCGCGGTGGCTTTGAGGGCGGCCGGGCCGAACCCGCGGCGGTGGCGGCGCAAGCAGAAGACCTTCAGCATCTGCTCGCGGGGCAGCGACAGGAACTCGGGGCCATCAGTGAAGCCCCCAGTGACCGATGAAGCGTTTGAGAAGTTCCGGCCAGGGTTGCAGGACGTCGTTGTGTCCGCCGGGTAGGTATAGGATCTCGGCATCGGGAGAGGCGGCGCTCAGGGTTTCAGCGTGGCGGGGAGCGAAGATTGCGTCGTCCTCGGCGACGATGAGGAGTACTTTTCCCTCGTACTCGCGGAGGACGCGGTCGTTGTCGAAGGGGTTGGTGACCAGGAAGCCGGGAAAGAGCCGTCGCTGGGCCATGCCTCGAATGCTCGCGAAGGGAGCAATGAGCGTGAGGCTCTTGAGGTCGTGCCTTTCGGCGAGGTCGCAGACCACCCCGGTGCCGATGGAGAGCCCCAGCCCGTGGATCTCGCTGACGTCGGACCGAGCAGACAGCCACTGGTAGCCGGCGTCGAAACCTTCGCCAATGCTGCGCTGAGTCGGTTTGCCCTCGTCGAACTGGTAGCCGGGGTATTCGATGACGAGCACGTGGGCTCCCAGCGTTCTCGCGATCTGAGCGGCATGATGGTCCCAGTGCTGGATTCGCTCTCCGTTGCCATGGGCGATGATCACCGCCGGAGCCGACGCCGACGCCGAAGGGTAGAAGAGGGCATCGATCTCGTGGGGTCCAAGTTGCATGTGGGTCCCCTGCATCTCTTCCCAGGGCTGCGTTTCCCGGGCAAGGTGTCCCACGGGAAAAACGATGCTGCCCTGAAGCAGGTAGAGCAGCCCGGCGTAGAGGCCGTAAAAAAGGAGGATGGCAAGGAACATTCTTAGGATGATGGGGATCCGAATCGTCATACGCGAAAGGGAAGAGTAGCCCCACGTGGCGAATGCCGAAAGTCGCGAGCGCAGCTTCACCTGTGCTTGCATTCGGCATGCTCAACAGCCTTGGTGAGGCCCTAGGCTATGGATGAAACCCGACAAATCGCAATCACAGGCACCGGCGGCCGGCTCGGTGGAGCGCTCGCGGAGTGGTATGGGAACCGCGCTGGGTTCACGGCCCTGGAACTGCCGCGCGAGAAGCTGGATCTTTCGAACCCGGAAGCCATCGAGGAGGTGCTCGACGGCCTCTCCTTTGACTCGCTGATCAACGCCGCCGCGTTCACGGACGTCGATGCCTGCGAAGCAGAGGCGGAACTCGCCCGGCGGGTCAATGCCCTCGCCCCAGCGGCCCTCGCCAGGGCGGCCCGCGCAAGCGGGGCCCGCTTCGTGCAGGTCAGTACCGACTACGTCTTCGGAGGAGAGAAACCAGGGCTTCGTCGAGAGACCGATCCTCCCCGTCCCCTCGGTGTCTATGCCGAGACCAAGCTCGAAGGCGAAAGACTTGTCCTCGAGGCGAATCCCGACGCCCTCGTCCTGCGCACCTCCTGGCTGTTCGGCGCGCAGCGGCCCAGCTTCATCGACTGGGTCATTTCCCAGGCTGCGGAAAACGAAACCGTTGCCGCCATCGCCGACAAGATCTCGACCCCCACCTCGAGTGCCGACTTCGTCCGTCTGCTGGACCCGTTCCTGCCCGGCGGAACCGCAGTCGCCGCAAACGGCATCCTTCACCTCTGCAACGAGGGAGCCTGCAGCTGGCAGCAGTTCGGCCAGGAAGCACTCACCTATCTCGCCGACGCAGGCTTCCCGCTGAAGACGACGACCGTCGCCTCGATCGCTCTCGCTGATCTCAAGCACTTCGTCGCACCGCGACCGGTCCACACGGCGATGTCGGTCGACCGATACGCCGGCCTCACCGGCACTCGGCCGCGGGCCTGGGAGGCCGCGCTGCACGAGTACCTCGACGAACAGTACCTGCAGCGCACTTGAGAGGATTCCTTCACCTGCTGAGGAGCTTCAGCTTCGGTTACTGGCGCAGGCATCCGGTCATCACGCTCCTCGCGATTCTCAGCATCGCCCTGGGCGCGACCGTCTACCTCGCGGTCTGCGTGGCGAACCACAGCGCGATTCGTGCCTTCCGCGCGGGCATCGACCTCGTCTCCGGAAAAAGCCACCTCGAGGTGCGGGCCACTTCGGGTTCACTCCGCGAGGAGGTCTATCCTCTGGCCGCCGCCGTCGAAGGCGTGCTCGGTGCCACCCCCGTTCTCGAAGGCTACGCCACGCTTCCCGGTCGCCCCGGAGAATATCTCCACCTGCTCGGACTCGACGTCTTCACCAACCTGCCCTTCCAGACCAACGAAGTGACCCGCCCCGCTGAGATTTTCCGCGATCCCGAGAGCTGGTTCGCCCAACCCGGCCAGCTGCTGCTCGACGAACGCCTCGCGACCGATCTCGACCTCGACCTGGGCGAAATCTTCCCCATCGAGGTCAATGCCGAGCGCCGGGAAGTGCAGGTCGCCTTCCTCCGGCAGGCCGAGGGCCTCGACGCCGCCACCTCGTCCCGGGTGGCCGCACTCGACATCGGCTGGGCCCAGGAACTGCTCTCGAGACAGGGGGAACTCACTTCGATCCAAATCGTGCTCGAAGACTCCGCCACCCTCGAGGTCACCCGCGCAGCCCTTCTGGAGGCGCTGCCGGCCGGACTTCAGGTCGAGCCTCCCGCCCAGCGAAGCGGGCAGCTCGAGAAGATGCTCGGCGGTTTCCAGCTCAACCTCCTCGCCCTCAGTCTTGTCTCGATTCTCGTGGGCGTCTTTCTCGTCTACAACGCGGTGGCCGCAGGCGTTGTCCGGCGCCGTCGCGAGACCGGTACTCTTCTCGCCCTCGGCACCAGTCGCCACCTCGTCCGATTGATCTTCGTCGCCGAAGCCGTCGCCCTCGCCCTCATCGGCATTCTCATCGGCATCCCCGCCGGCCTTTTCCTGTCCAAGGCCCTGCTCGGGCAGGTCAGCGAAATCGTCTCCATGCACTACCTCGCGATTCAGGCTTCCGAGATCTTTCTGCACCCGCGGCACCTTCTCGAGACCCTCGCCTATGGACTTTTCGCGGCTGTCCTCGGGGCATGGCTTCCCGCCACCGAGGCGGCCAATTGCGAACCCGCGCGCGTGCTCCGGCCGGGCCGTGAGGCGGTGCGCTCACCCCGGGAGAGCGGAGCGCGGATCCTTGCTGCACTCGGTGTCTTCGGGCTCGGCGGGCTCTCCGCCTGGGCCGCTCTCACGCGCGGCCTGCCTCTCCTCAGCTTCGCGGCCTGCTTCTTTGCCGTCGGTGGTTTTGCCCTGCTCGTGCCGACTCTCACCCGCTTCCTCAGCCGGCCGATCCTTGCCCTCCGCCGCCCCGAACTCGTTCAGCTCGGTCTCCACAATCTGCTCGGCTCCCTGCATCGCAACGCCATGACCATCGCCGCTCTCATGGCATCCGTCGCCATGGCGGTCGGCGTCTCCACCATGATCCACTCCTTCCGAGGGACGATCGTCACCTGGACAAACCAGGCCATGACCTCCGACCTCTACGTCGCGCCCGCCGCGAACCTGGTCATCGGTCGCGAGGCCTACCTCCCCGAAGTGGTGCGTGCTCATCTCGATGCCGACCCCGACGTCGCTCTCACCGAATCCTTCCTCGAGCAGAAGTCGGTTTCCGAAACCGGCCGCCCCTTCAAGCTGTCGGTCGTCGACGGCGTGGCTCGGGCGAACCTGCCTTTTCTCGGCGGTGAAGCCGAGCGCAAGGTGAAGGTCTGGTTCGAGCCCGACCGCGTCGTCGTCAACGAAGCCTATTTTCGGCACTTCGGAAAAACGGATGGCGATCAGATTTTTCTTGAAACCCCCGCCGGCCCGAAACCCTTTGTGATCGCCGGAGTCTTCCGCGACTACGCCGACGATCGCGGCACCGTCCTGATGACCCGCCCCAACTTCGACCGTCACTGGGACGAGCCGCGCATGCATTCCCTCGCCGTTGATCTCCGTGAAGGGGCCGAACTCGAACCTGTCCGCGAGCGCCTACGCGCGGCCTTCGAGCAGCGCGGCGAACTGCTCCTCTACTCGAACCGCGACATCCGTGAAAAGATCATCGAGATTTTTGACCAGACGTTTGCCGTCACCTACGTGCTCCGCACCATCGCCGTCTTTGTCGCCGTATTCGGAGTGATTCTCACCCTGAGCACCCTCGTCGGAGAGCGCCGCCGCGAGATCGGCACCCTGCGCGCGCTCGGCGCCTCCCGAGGCCAGGTGCAGGCGATTCATCTCAGCGAGGCCGGGCTCATCGGATGGTTCAGCGCCCTCATTGGGATCGCCTGCGGCCTTCTCCTCGCCGTCATCCTGACCTGGGTCGTCAACCTCGCCTTCTTCGGATGGACGGTCGATTTCGCGGTCCCCTGGAAAGAGATCGTCCTCGTTCCGGTCTGGGTGACGCTGGTCGCAGCGCTCGCCGGCATCTGGCCGTCGGCCGAAGCTGCGCGGGTTGCGCCCGCCGAGAGCCTGCGTACCGAATAGCGAACGACATGCTCCGCTCCCACGACGTCCGCCATCTTCTCGCCCGGTGGAAACGCGTGGCCAAGGGCGCCGGACTCCGCCACCGCACGCTCGCGAAAGTCTCGGGCTACGCCGTGCCCGTTCTCCAAAGCCGCAAGCCCGCGCCCGATCAGCCGGCCGTGTATCTCTCCAGCGGCGTTCACGGTGACGAGACCGGCTCGCTCCTCGGACTGCTCCTCTGGGCGGAATCCCACCTCGAGAAACTGCGAGCGGGGCACTTCATGATCTTTCCTCTGCTCAACCCATGGGGCGTGCTTGAGAACCGGCGTCACGATGAAGACGGTCTCGACCTGAACAGGAGCTTTCACCGGCGAGGGCACCCCCTCATCGACGCCTGGCGCAGCGAGCTGCAGGGGCGGCGCTTCTCCGTCTGCGTCAACCTTCACGAGGACTACGATGCCGAGGGCTGCTATCTCTACGAGCTGAGTCGCCGCCCATGGATCGGAGAACAGCTCATCGAGGCAGTGGCCCCGTTCATGTCTCCCGATTCGCATGGCACCATCGACGGCCGAAGAGCCAATGCGCCCGGAGTCATGCGGGTGCGCAAGCCGCCGGTGTTGGAGGGCGACCCCGAAGCGATCGCCCTTTTCAAAAAACACACCGATCTGGCGATCACTTTCGAGACTCCCTCGGAGGGAGATCTCCACAAGCGCGCGGAAGCGCATGGGGTTTTTCTCGATGCGCTTCTGCTCCAGGCGGATGAGTCGCTGGATCGCTAAGCCACCGTGAAAACCATCCTTGCCGCAAGGAACTCTGCGTGAGTAATTTGCGGTAATGGCAACGGGGGGAGACCAGCGGCATGCATCTGCAGGACGATGGCTGATCGGGAAACTGGGGAGAGCACCCTCTTTCTGGATCGGCCTCGGCACGACCGCGGTCCTTCTTCGCCCGCTCATCGGAGCGTGCGGAATCGCAGGCGGCTCGCTCAGCTCCATGCTGGTGGGAGCGGGAGTGGGCAGCTTCGCTTTCGCGGTCGGAAGCACCGCTCGAGGCCTGATGCAGAACGAGCAAGCTACGACCAGACACAGGGAAATATCCAGAGAGGCCACGATCGAGGCAGACCTGCTCCGGGCTCTGCGCGAGAACGGCATGACCGGTCATGCCGCTTATCTTGCCAGGATAATCGCCGGCCGAGACGGCATTCAGACCCTCTGCGATTCTCCTGCGGATGCCTCTGTACAGGCCAGCCGCCTTGCGGAAACGCTGACCCGCGAGGCCGTCGCCCGAGCCGAGGAAGCACTGGCGACTCAAGGCGACGAGTTCCGGTCCGAGGTTCTGGAAGAGCTCCGGGATGCAGCGCGGGCTCTCGCCGAGGCCCGCACCAGCGTGCGTGCGCAGCGTCTCGGGTCGGGCCTGCATCTCCTTTCCGACTCGGGTGAGCTGCAAGGGGGAGACCTCGCTGCCGTGACTCGGGAACTAGTCGCTGAAACCGGCCGGGCCGATGGTGTCACCTTGAACGAGCCGATCTTCGGAGAAGACGACGGTGCCGTGCGGAGGATGAGTGAGTGACTTGGAGGGTCTACTTCGACAGGAAGACGGGGCTCTCGAGGCAGGCCTCGATCAGGCTCCGGACTCCGTGGCCCTTCTTGCCGACTTCCTCGACGAGTGCCTCGACCTCGAGACGATCGCTAAAGCGGAGCGGCGCGCCGGTGGCATAGGTCAGGAAGTGCTGAGCAAATGCTGCGGCCATCCGTTCCGGCTGCTTGAGGTAGTGGGCCTTCCATTCGCGGAGCCCTGCGAACGGGGTGCCATCGGGCGTGACCCCCGAGGGATCGACCTTGGCAGAAGTCTTCTTCGGACCGTAGGCCGTGCGAAAGACACCGACGGGATCAAAGACCTCGAGCGCGAAGCCGGCCGGGTCGATCTTGGCGTGGCAGGAGGCACAGCTCTCCTCGGAGCGATGCTTGTCGAGCTGGTCGCGGATGCTGACCGCACCGCGGATGTCAGGCTCGACGGCCGGGATGCCGGGAGGCGGCGGCGGAACGTGCCGCCCGAGGAGGCGCTCGTTGACCCAGATCCCGCGCAGGATCGGCGAGGTGGTGGTGCCGTCGGCGGTGACCTTGAGAACGGAGCCCTGGGTGATCAGTCCGCCACGCGGATGGCCGGGGCCGAGGCTGACTTTCTCGATTCCGTTTCCGGGGGTCGTCTTGATGGCCTCGGGCAGCTTGTAGTGGCGCCGGAGTCGGCCGTTGAGCATCGCGAAATCACTTTGGATGAAGTGGGTGACGGAGAGATCATTGCGGATGAGTTCACGGAAAAAAGACCGCGTTTCAGCGAGGAGCGAGTCCTGCACGACGGGGTCGTACTTCCTGAAAAGTCTCTGGTCGGGGCTGGTGAAGTTGATCGCCCGAAGATCGAGCCACTGGTCGGTGAAGCCGGTGATGAAGCGCTCCGCCCTGGGGTGGGCGAGAAGTCGCGCGACCTCGCCTCGATAGACTTTCGGGTCGGTGAGCTTTCCCTGGTCCGCGAGGGCGGCGAGTGGCGCATCGGGAAGACTGTTCCAGAGGGTGTAGCTCAGGCGAGCGGCGAGGGAGTGGCTGTCGAGCGGTCCCACCGGATCGGCGAAGGTGAGAAAGCGGGGCGAACAGAGCAGGGCGCGGTAGCCGTCCTTGAGTGCGTCTTGAAGCAGGACGCCGTCGGCAAGCCGCGCGCGGGCCAGGGCGAGGTAGGGAGCAAGCTGCTCGGAGGTGGCGGGCCGTCGGAAGACCTGCCTCGCAAAACGCCTCAAGAGCTGCTCGAGGGCGGCGTCGGGGGTTGTCTTGGCCTGCGGAGCGAGTTTGCCCTTGCTGAAACGGATCCCATCCAAAAGGACGCGGCGCACCTTGTCCTCGGACCCGTTGGGATGAATGCGCTCGATCGTGATTTTGTCCATCGCGAGCCCCTGGAACCCCTGCTTCTGGAGATCACGGCCCTGGTAGCTGATATTCCCGTTCGGTCCTCCGGTGGCCGCACGCTTGATGGCGCCCTCGAGCGGTTTGATCTGGAGGCAGTGACCCTGTTCCATCCATCCGGTGAAGCTGTGAGTCTGCGGCTGGGTCGTTGCTTCCAGCGTCGAGAGATAGTGGAGGACCGGCTCGTTCGACAGATTGCTTCCGCCGCGGGCGGCGCCCCAGACGACGCCGTCTGGCCCGGGGTTGATGGCCCTGAGATTGTGGATCGTGACCCGGTAGGTGCCGGACTCGGGCACGGCGGTCTTCATGATGCGTCCCGAAAACTGGATACTCATCGCCCAGGAGATCGCCTTGCCGTCTCGCAGCTGAGGTCCGCGGAAGTTGCCGGCGCCCTGGGCCGAGCAGATCTCCTGGGGCGAAAGGACCTTTTTGAAAGCGGCGCCATCGCCTTCGGTCGCGCGGCGAAAGGCCTCTTCGAGAGCCACGTCGGCGGCCTCGAGGTAGCGCGCCATGTGGTGGTGGGAAAACTGCTGACCGTCGGCCACGGTCTCGAATCCGTCGGTGACCGGTTCCTCGGGAAGAATATCGGCGAGTGGCAGATCGATGCCGAGCAGATCCTGGAGGGTGTTCTGGTATTCCTGGCGTGTGAGGCGCCGGACATGAACGCGGCCGGCGTTGGCGCGATCCGCGCGATCGATCACCTTGAGCGGTTTCTCGAGGGCTTGGAGAAAGGCGGCGGACTCCGCCTCGCCGGGCTGCTTCTTCCGGTCCCGCGGTGGCATTTCCCCTTCGCGGACCCGTTCCCAGACGCGTTGCCAGGTGGCGAAGGTCTCGGGGTGAGAAAGATCAAAGGAAGTGGAGAACAGGTCGAGGTCGCCTTTTTTCAGGTCGTCATCGTGGCAGCCGTAGCAGTACTCGGACAGGAACGGGTCGAGCCGGGCATGCACCTCGGTCTCGTTGAGCGCGGGTGGGGACTGCGCGCACAGGGATGGTGCCCCCGCCAACAGAAAGAAGGCCAGCACAGGAAAAATTGCAGGTGGGCGTTGCATTCTGGTGAATGTAGAGACGATCATTCCAGTCAATACACTGCAAGTACGCGTTCAAAGCTTGCTCCGTTTCCACTCAAGCCAAATGAAAATCAAACAAGTCATTCTCATTCTCGTCGGGGCCACGATGGCCGTTTCCTGCCAGACAGGACCCAGCACCAACACCGGAGGCGTTCTCGGAGCGCTCGCCGGGGCCGGAGCTGGAGCACTGATCGGCGAACACAAGGGTCGTGAACTCGAAGGCGCCGCCATCGGCGGAGCCATCGGCGCCCTCGGCGGAAGCGCTCTCGGCAATGCCAAGGACCAGCAACGCCGGATGAACGCTGCTGGACGCTATACGCAGCCGCAGTACTACCCACAGCAAGCGCCTCAACCGCAGTACCAGCCACAGTATCAGCAGCCACAGCCGCAATATCAGTACCGATAGGGTTGCGGCACGGAGATCGCAGCCTCCCCTACCGGGAGGCTCATCTCCTGCGACTGGTTCGAAAAACCGAACTCCATGCCGGATCGCGACCAGGGCGACGACCCAGACCGCGACCGCAGCGAAGGCTGGCTTCACGCCAAGCTGTCCGGACACAAGAACGAGCAGCTCCTCCTTCTCCGCATTCAGGAAGAGGAAGCCTTCGCTCGCGATCTCGCAACACGCGTCGGCCTCGACAAGATCACCGTCTCGGCCGTCGGCGGGCTCGACGAGTCGTCCGTGCCTTCCGTCCTTGGCGGGGTCACCAAAAACAAGACGGACCTCGGGGTCGGCGACGGCTCGAGGACCGTCAACGTCTCCATCAAGAAGAGCGAAGACGGTCAGGTGTACCTGATCGGGGCGGAGCGCTTTCTCGACGGTTTCGAACAGCACTTCTCTCCCGTGCCGCCCGAGGTCAGGGAAGGCATTCTCCTTCTGTTCAGCGGAAGCGACCGCATTGCGGATCTTCTCGCGTCGCCGGAGCTGGCGGATTCCGTTTCTGCGAGTGTCCGGGAGTACGAGCTGCGAAAGAAGCGGCTGGTCTGGCAAAGCCTTGAAGCGCTCGATCCGAAGATGGCCGAGGCGACCCTGCTCTGGTTCAGGGAGCACGCCGGGGAAATCGCCGCCTTCTGTTTCGGCCGAGGGCTCGCGCGCGACGAGAAGCACTGGGCCGACTTCGTCTGGTACCGCAACCTCGTCGGCGAAGATGATGTAGCCGAATTCGACGAGCTGTTTGACGTCGACGAACTCGCGCGACTCTGCCGTCGACACGCCGAGAAGACCGTCGTGCCCGGCACGCGAAACGGCGGCTCCACGATCCAGATGCCCTTCGGCTTCCTCCAATGGCATCAGGAATCGATGCAGTTTCATCACCAGCTCGGCGACCTCCGGGACCTGCTTGCGCTTGAGGCGGCGATGCCGCCCGAGTCCCCCACTCTTGCGCCGCCAACCCGAGTCGGCCATCATCCGTACCCAGCGCGCCTCGCGGATTTCTTCGCCAAGTAGTCATGGTCTGTGCCAGTCGCAGCCGCTTTCGTCAGAGACGGTTGCAGAACCTCACGGAGATTCCCCCCAATCGGATTCTTCTCAAATCATCGTCTCTTTTGTAGCCGAATTCGTAAGAATTTGGACTCCGTGACCTGGAAGCCGCGCCCTTTTCTTCGAATGGTCCATCGCGTACGTACTTCTGCACAGTCTCTCACGAGCGCGGCTACCCTTGCCCGCCAGGTTCTCGCTGCGCTAGGATCCAGTCTTGCCATGAAATTGATTTTGCGTCTGTGCCTCGCTCTTCTCTTGGTTCCATCAACAGTGACGGCCGATGATAAAGCCGAGACCGAAATTCCGGCTGTGCGCTTTGATCCGATCGTCAAGGACATGGAAGGCTGGACCGTGCACGTAGATCCTTCTCTGCTCGAAGGCGAGCACGCTGCCGAGGGCGCTAAGGCTTTGCGCATGCTTGGTGATCACCTGAATCGGATCGCCCTGCTGATGGAGAAGGACCGCCTCGAGAAACTGCGCGGCTGCGAAATCTGGATCGAGCAACATCATCCGACCTTGGGAAACATGCAGTACCATCCTGGTGTTGGCTGGCTCAAGAAGCACGGTCACGACCCTCGACTAGTGAAGAAGGTCCACATTCCCCGAGCCGCCAGTCTTCTGTCACGCGATCAGCTTCTCAAGCATCCCGCCGTGGTTCTGCACGAGTTGGCGCATGCCTACCACGATCAGATTCTGGGCTTCGATCATCAGGAGATCCAAGCCGCCTGGGATCTGGCGATGGCAGCGAAAAAGTACGACAAGGTCCTCCTGTTCAACGGTCGGTTTGTGAAGCACTACGCCACCACCAACGCGAAGGAATACTTCGCCGAATCGACGGAAGCCTACTTTTACCGCAACGACTTCTACCCCTTCGTCCGAGCCGAACTCAAAGAGCACGACCCCGTGATGCACGATCTGATGGAGACGATCTGGGGGAAACTGAACTAGCAGGGTCGGAGGCCAGCTCCCATTCGCCTGAACCCTTAGAGCATTTCATAAGTAGCTCGACCGTTAATCAGCTGTCTTGAGGTGGAGCGTGACGTCCTCGGCGCGCTTGCGTTGCCATGGAGAGGAGGGCGGGCCTCGCCTGGCTTCGCCCGCAACTCGCCGGGACGGCGAGTGCCACCATCGAGACTTAAAATGCTCTAGTCGGAATGGCGCTTGGTTCGTGGGGGGTGTCGAGGATTCTGGGCGGGATTTCTTCCTCTGGGATTGAACCGGATCGACC